>ENA-UEYD01000002-UEYD01000002.1-human-gut-metagenome-genome-assembly--contig:-NODE-2-length-202083-cov-16.713157_pt1 | contig 202083 bp, 154 predicted proteins | sample MGYA00242907_ERZ507875 | MGnify/ENA primary metagenome ERZ507875 (study PRJEB26167, sample SAMN06115506) | human gut metagenome | host: Homo sapiens | place: China:Shandong | collected 2015-08-07...
GACGGAGGTGCCCTGCGGACACTTTTGGCGCCACCTTTTGGTGACAAAAGGTGGTAAATCCGCTCCTTGCAGGAGACGCACAATCGGAGGGGCAGGATTGTTTCCCGAAGGATCGATCGAAAAAAAATTCTCTTAGATTCTTTCTTCCGTGCTTTTGGCTTGATCCAAAAGCACCAAAAGATCAAGCACAGCGAAAAGCAGCGGGCGGCGACGTAAAAAAACGCCCCGAAACACGGAAGCATTTCGGGGCGTACACGTCATCTGCCGGCGGAGTTACGCCACTTTGAGCGTAACGCCCGCCTTTGCGGGGAGAATCTTTACTTTGGCGCCTTCGTTGACGCGGCCTTCGATGATGAGCGTCGAGAGCGGTTCCTCGACATTGTCGAGCAACGTCCGTTTGAGCGACCGCACGCCGTAGCGCGCCTCGTAGCCCATGACCGCCAGCCGGCGTTTCGCCTCGGCCGAGATCTCCACCTTGTAGCCCAGCCGTTGCGTGCGGGCCAGCAGGCGGCGCAATTCCAGCTCGACGATGCGTTCCACGTCTTCGAGCGTGAGCGTGCGGAAGACGATGATGTCGTCGATGCGGTTGAGGAACTCCGGCGCGAAGGTGCGTTCGAGCGCCTTGCGGTACTCGATCTGCGGTGCGGCCTGCTCGACGACCGTCTTCGACGAGGTGGAGTAACCCACCTGTACGGCTCGCTGCACGGCGGCGCGCGAACCGACGTTCGAGGTCATGATGATGACCGTGTTGCGGAAATCGACCTTGCGGCCCGATCCGTCGGTAAGGTGTCCTTCGTCGAAGATTTGGAGCATGGCGTTGAAAACTTCGGGATGCGCCTTCTCGATCTCGTCGAACAGCACCACCGCGTAGGGCTGGCGGCGTACCGCTTCGGTGAGCTGGCCGCCTTCGCCGTAACCGACGTAGCCCGGAGGGGAGCCGATCAGACGCGAGACGTTGTGTTTCTCGCCGTACTCGCTCATGTCGATGCGGATCAGTCCGCGCCGTTCGTCGAAGAGCCATTTCGACAGCTCCTTGGCCAACAGCGTCTTGCCGACGCCCGTCGGGCCGACGAAGAGGAAGACGCCGATCGGGCGGTTCTCGTCTTTGAGTCCGGCGCGCGAGCGCTGGATCGAGAGCGCCACCTTCTCCACGGCGGCATCCTGTCCGATGACACGGCCGGCGAGGTAGTCTTTGAGTCCGCGCAGGCGTCCCAGCTCACCCGTCGTGATCCGTTCGATCGGGATGCCCGTCGCCGAAGTGATGACCTGCGCGATATGTTCGGCGCGGATCTCCGCCGGATGGCTTTCGAGCGACCGCTGCCACTCGGCGCGGCTCTCGTCCAGTTTCGAACGCAGCGCCAGCTCCCGCAGACGTGCTGCGGCCGCCTTTTCGTAGACGAGCTGGCGGACCGCTTCGCGGCGTTCCTCGCAGGTCGAGGCCAGCGCGGCCTCCATTTCGCGCAGCGTGTCCGGTTCGCGCGCCGTTTGCAGATGCATCCGCGACCCCGCCTCGTCGAGCACGTCGATGGCCTTGTCGGGGAAGAAGCGGTCGGTGATATAGCGGTTCGTGAGCGTCACGCACGCTTCGAGCGCCTCGTCCGTGTAGCGGACTTTGTGGTGCGCCTCGTAGCGGGGCGCGATGTTGCGCAGAATTTGGAGCGTCTCCTCGCACGAAGTCGGTTCGACCAGCACGCGCTGGAAGCGGCGTTCGAGCGCCGAGTCCTTCTCGATGTTCTCGCGGTACTCGTCGAGCGTCGTGGCGCCGATGGTCTGCAACTCGCCGCGCGCAAGCGCCGGTTTGAGGATATTGGCCGTGTCGAGACTTCCCTGAGTCGACCCCGCGCCGACGATGGTGTGGATCTCGTCGATGAAGATGATCGTGTCGTCGGCCTTGCGCAGCTCGTCGAGCAGTTGCTGCATCCGCTCCTCGAATTCGCCGCGGAACTTCGTGCCCGCCACCAGCGACGAGACGTCGAGCGAATAGAGCCGTTTGCCCGCGATGGTGTAGGGAACGTCGCCCGCTGCGATCCGCAGCGCGAGCCCCTCGACGATGGCGCTCTTGCCCACGCCCGCTTCGCCGATCAGGATCGGATTGTTTTTCTTGCGGCGCGAGAGAATCTGCACCACGCGCTCGATCTCGCATTCGCGGCCGATCACGGGGTCGATTTTCCCTTCACGCGCCTGCCGGGTCAGGTCTACGCCGAACTTGTCGAGCATCCGGCTGCCTTCGGCGGCCCGCTGTCCCTGCTCGGAGTAGTCGAGCAGGCGGACGTGCAGCTCGGCGCGCGGTTCGTCGGCCGTGCTCATGCGGCGGATTTCGTCCTCGACGACGGCCGGCGTGATGTGGTACATTTCCAATACGTGCGCGCCGATCGTCTGCTCGTCGCTGATGATGGCATGTAAGGCGTGGGCCGTAGAGACGCTGGGAGCAGTACGATAACGTTTGCGCAACTCGTTCGCGAACTGCACGTAGAACTCTTCGGGATTTCCGGCCGGGCCGTCGGTACGCTCCTGCAAATCGCGTTCGATGCGCAGGCGAACCTGATATAGTTCCCAGTCCTTGAGACGGGCTGAAAGCAATTGATAGGCCAACGATCCCTCCTCCCGTACAATCTCGAGCAGCAAGCGATCCTTCAACCAACGGGTCTCTCCTTGTTTCGATGTGTCGAACGCCGTGCGGGCGATCAGCCCTTCGAGCGTCTTTGAAATCTTGGTCTGCATAAAATTCGTCGTCTAATAATTCGCTGACAAAACGCTTTGCGGAGAGGCGATATTGTGTATTCTTATAGAAATATTAAATTTATTAATAAATAATATGACAATTTGGGAGATAACCGGCAATCGAAACGCGCCGCATTCTATTATAAAACTGTATATCAACACGCTGCACCAAAGTATTCCGTTTCGTCGAGGCAGCGGGCCGGAAGGTGTACGGGATCTTCCACGATGCCTTCCGGAGCGTTTCAACGGCGTTTCGCACCGCTCGGCCAACGGCGAAGCGGGCGAAGAATCCATCAAAAAGTAGCCGAAAAGGAAACTGAAATGAAAAAATCGTTATATTTGGTGCATCTAATCATCTTTTCAAATCGAATTAAGAGTTTATGAGAACAAAGTGTGTTCGTGCGGCATGGTCGTTCGCATTGTGTCTTTCCGTCGCATTGACGGCTTGCGACGACGAGAACAACGAAAACGACGGGCCCGTAGTTCCCCCCCCCGTCGATGAATCGATCGATTTGACGGCTTCGGAGGCGTATGCCAACTGCTTCATCGTCACGGAGGCCGACGAGTATCGGTTTGCGACGCGCAAGGTCGACGGCTCGGACGTCGAAGGAATTGTTTCCGTCGACTGGCTGTGGTCGACAAAAAATGCAGCGGGAAACCCGTTGGTTTCCGAGGTCTCCTACAAAGACGGTATCGTGCATTTCACGTCGGATGGTACGGAAGGCAATACCGTGTTGGCGGCTTTCGATGCGAAGGGCGAGGTGATTTGGAGCTGGCATCTATGGATGACCGATCAGCCGGAGCTGTTCGCCTACGACGAGGGAGGAGAATTGATGGATCGCAATCTCGGAGCGACCAGCGCCCTGGAAGCAGACGGGGCGGCCTCCTTCGGCCTACTCTATCAATGGGGACGCAAAGATCCCTTTTACGGCGGCGAAAAGAACGAAGATTCGGGCGACGGCGTCTTCCTGCGGGCACGGGAATCGACGATCGTCAATCCGGCTCATGCATCGTTGGCATGGATCGCCGTGCAGTGCGACGAGCAGGTAGGCACGGTAGCTTATGCGACGGCGCACCCGACAACCTTCCTTTTCAACTCGCCCAACGGCAACAAGGACTGGCTCTTCACCGGCGAGGACGCCTTGTGGGACAATGCAGGGAAGAAGACGAATTACGATCCATGTCCCGCCGGTTACCGGGTGCCGGATCAGGCCGCATGGGGCAATATCTCCTCGTACAACGTGGACGACGGGCCGAACAGCGACGGCAAGTACTATACGACGGACTCCGGTGCGAAGACTTGGTTCCCGCTTTGCGGCCATCGCTGGGGAGACAAGGACGCCGGTAAACTGGGCTATGTAGGCGCTTACGGAACGATGGGATGCTGGCAGCGTACGGCGGAAGGTTCGAATGCCGCGATGTTCTATACGATGTACGGCACTTATGCAACGGCAAAATACGCTTTCAACAGAGCGTCGGCCTCGTCGGTTCGTTGCCAGAAAACGAACTGATCCGCCGGTCACGGAACCGACCAGATCACATCCATCCTTTTTACACTCCCGCCGCAATTGTGCGGCGGGAATTTTTTCGCGACGAAGCGAGACCGAAATCCGGAATTCAGGGATGCGCTCCCGTGCTCCGGGGCCACTCGCCGATCTCCATGTCGCGCACCTCGGCGCCGTCGACGACGAAACGCAGCGCCGTGCGGACTTTGTGGATGCCGTAATTTCCCGCTCCGCCGGGGTTGAGGTGGAGCAGTCGGTAGACCGGATCGTAGATGATCCGCAGGATGTGGGAGTGTCCCGCCACGAAGAGCGTGGGGCGTGCCGACCGGATGCGCGGGAGGATGCGCGGGTCGTAGCGGCGCGGATAGCCGCCGATGTGGGTCATGAGCACCGTCGCCTCTTCGCACCGGAAGAAGTCGACCAGCGGCCAGACGCACCGCATCGTGCCGCCGTCGGTATTGCCGCAGACGGCCCGCAGAGGTTTGAAGGCGGCGATGCGGTCGGCCAGTTCCAGCGAGCCGATGTCGCCGGCGTGCCAGATCTCGTCGACGTCCGTGAGAAAGCCGCGCAGCGTGTCGTCGAAGGTGCCGTGCGTGTCCGAGATGAGTCCGATGCGTTTCATGTGCGGGAAGTTTGGAATGCCCGGCGTCCGCCTGCGAGGCAGAGCGCCCCGATCGCGCCCGCGACGACTGCTGCCGCGAGGTCGGCCGACCGGAAGTCGCAGGCGAGACTCATGGCGGCGAATCCGGCGAGGCCCCGCAGGGCGAACACGGCGCCGATCGCGTAGACGGCGGGGCGCAGCAGCGGCAGCGGGCGGATCGCGCCGGCGGCCGAAAGGGCGTAAAGACCGCATACGGTCAGTCCGCAGGCGACGCCGAGGGTGATCAGATAGGGGATCGGCGGCCACAAGGCTGCCAGCCGGTCCATGAACGGTTCGATCCGGTAGAGCCGGAATGCGGCGTCGAGGCGGAAGAGGCAGAGCACGTGTCCGGCGGCCAGCAGGAAATTCAGAACGGCAGCTGTTTTCAACATGGGATTCAGTATTTTCCCTTCCACAGTTGGCGGATGCGCTCGGCGATCTTCGCCTCGGCGGGGTTCTGCGCGTTCGGTTCGTAGAAACGGCGGCCGACGAGGGTTTCGGGCATGAATTCCAGATCGGCGAAGCCGCCGTAGTCGTGGGCGTACTTGTATCCCTTGCCGTAGCCCGCCTGATCCATCAACTTGGTCGGCGCGTTGCGCAGATGGAGCGGCACGGGACGGTTCGTCGTGTCGTGTTCGACGAAGGAGAGCGCCTTGTTGATAGCCATGTAGGCCGAGTTGCTCTTGGGCGACGTGGCCAGATAGATCGTCGCTTCGGCCAGCGGAATGCGGGCCTCGGGCATACCGATCTTGTGCACCGTATCGAAGCAGGCGTTGGCCAGCAGCAGGGCGTTGGGATTGGCCAGTCCGATGTCCTCCGAGGCGAGAATCACCAGCCGGCGGGCGATGAAGCGGGGCTCCTCGCCGCCGGCGAGCATCCGTGCCAGGTAGTAGATCGCGGCGTTGGGATCGCTGCCCCGCACCGATTTGATGAAGGCCGAGATGACGTCGTAGTGCTGTTCGCCGTTCTTGTCGTAGAGGGCGATGTTCTGTTGCAGGCAGTCGGTGACCAGCCGGTCGGTGATCGTCAGCCGGCCCTCGTTGGCCGCCAGCAGAATGTCCAGAATATTGAGCAGCTTGCGCGCATCGCCGCCCGAGAAGCGGAACAGCGCCTCCGTTTCGCGCACGTCAATCCCCCGCTCACGCAGTTCGGGGTCGGTGGCGATCGCACGGTCGAGCAGCCGTTGCAGCTGGGCGTCCTCCATCGGTCGCAGGATGTAGACCTGGCAGCGGCTCAACAGCGGCGAAATCACCTCGAACGAAGGGTTTTCGGTCGTGGCGCCCACGAGCGTCACGACACCCTGCTCGACGGCACCCAGCAGCGAATCCTGCTGCGACTTGTTGAAACGGTGGATTTCGTCGATGAAGAGGATCGGCGGCGGCGTGTTGAAGAAGTGCTGCTTGCGGGCCGATTCGATCACTTCGCGCACATCCTTGACCCCCGACGTAACGGCCGACAGCGTGAAGAAGGGGCGTTTGAGCTCCGTGGCCACGATCTTAGCCAGCGTGGTCTTCCCCACCCCCGGAGGCCCCCAGAGGATGAACGACGGGACGTTGCCCGTCTCCAGAAACTTGCGGAAAACGCCGTTGCCGCCCACCAGATGCTCCTGCCCGATGTAGTCGTCGAGCGTGCGGGGACGGAGGCGTTCGGCCAAAGGAATCGACATAAGCTAACGGTTGAGCAGTCAAATGTACGTTTTTTTCACGGAACGGCAAAGCGAATGCCCGAAACTTGCGGCCGACATCTTGCGCAAAATAGAAAATCACTTTGCGCGAAGCGCACGACGAATCCGCATCGTGAAAAATCGGGAAAAAGAAATGGCGACGGTTTCGCCGTTAAGAAACGCGGGCGCGAGCTTGTCCGCGCAGCGTTTTGGGCGAAACCGGAGACAGCTCCCCGATTTTTCACCCTGTCGGATGCTTTTGGCGCCACCTTTTGGCACCAAAAGGCGTAGAACACGCTACAAGCGAATTCCCGAAGCGGGAATTTCCCCGATTCCCGATTGTGCATATATTCTTCGTACTTTTGGCTCGCCCCGAAAGTACCAAAATCAAGTACGGCGAAAACGCGCGGGTGACGGTAGTGTCGTTCGATCCGCGATTTTCGCCGTGCAAAATTGCAGGTCTGCAAGAACAAGGAGCATGAAAGGGACTTTTAAACAGGCTATTGTCCAGTGCATGGGCAACGGCGAACTATCTACGGCACTCGGTGCCGTAGATAGTCGAAATCGAAAAAGCCTCCGTTGTCGGAGGCTTTTTCGTGGCGGTGGTTGTTCGGATGCCGTGCGGTCAGAAGACGAACTTTTCGAGTTTCAGTTCGCCCAGTTCGTTGAGCCGCGGAACGAGGGTCGTGAAATGCGAGGTCGTCTCATGGGCGGCGAGCGCCTTGGCGTCGCTCCATGTCTCGCAGATCATCAGTACGTCGGGGCGCGTGGCGCTCTCGAACAGATCGTAGGCGACGCAGCCCGCGTCTTTGAGCGAAGCCGCTACCAGTTCCTTGGCCGTGGCGACCGTCTCTTCACGGTTGGTCGCCGTCGTGCGGATAAATACATTGAGTCGTATCATAGTCGTTATGTTTTTGAGTTCTGCACTAATAGTTTGTGATTAAAAATTTATCGTGTAGCTTGCAGAAGATTGCCCCGATGCTTTAATTGCAAACGGGCCATTGTTTTTACTAACCGATATTTTGGTAGCATTAGATGCTGGAGCACCACGATACTGTGTTAATGTTATACGTGCAACAAAGTTTTTATTAACAGGCCCACAAATTACCTCAAAGGAGCGAGCAGCAGAGAAACTTTCTGAACGAGATCCATTTTCCGTATTATAACTTACACCATCAATATAAAAATAAGTGGACCCCGATATTTGATATTTGATATTTGATATTTTACATAAAAATAATCATTGTTATTATCATTGTTAGTTGCTGTTTTTTCAGTCTCAGTTTCAGTTTCTTTTTCACACGAAAAGAAAGTCATTGACAGAATTGCAATTATTAAAAATAGATACCCTTTCATAACAGTAAAGTTTATGTTATAGTGAGTATTACTTTGCAGTGGTGTGCAGGTCGAGGTACAACTCGTCGAGCTGCGCAGGGTCGATGGCCGACGGTGCATCGAGCATCACGTCGCGGCCGGCATTGTTCTTCGGGAAAGCGATGTAGTCGCGGATCGACTCCGAGCCGCCGAACAGCGAGCACAGACGGTCGAACCCGAAGGCCAGGCCGCCGTGAGGAGGCGCGCCGTACTTGAAGGCGTTCATCAGGAAACCGAACTGCTCCTGCGCCTTCTCGGGCGTGAAGCCCAGGCACGAGAAGATCGCGGCCTGCAACTTGGGATCGTGGATACGGATCGAACCGCCGCCGATCTCGGTACCGTTGCAGACGAAGTCGTAGGCGTTGGCGCGCACGCGGCCCGGGTCGCTTTCGAGGTAGGGCACGTCCTCGGGTTTGGGCGAGGTGAAGGGGTGATGCATCGCGTAGAAGCGCTGCGTCTCGTCGTCCCACTCGAACATCGGGAAGTCCACGACCCACAGCGGAGCGAACCGCTTGGGATCGCGCAGGCCGAGCTGCTGGGCCACTTCCAGACGCAGGGCGCACAACTGCGTGAGCGTTCGGAACTTGGGTCCCGACATAAGGAAGACCATATCGCCCGCCGCAGCGCCGCACGCCTCGGCCACGGCACGCACCTCGTCGGGCGTGTAGAACTTGTCGACCGACGACTTGACGGCATCGGCCTCGACGCGGATCCAGATCAGCCCCTTGGCGCCCACCTGCGGCCGCTTGACGAACTCGGTCAGCGCGTCGATCTGCTTGCGGGTGTAACCCGCGCATCCCGCAGCGGCGAAGCCGCAGACGTACTCCGCATCGTCGAACACGCCGAACCCGTGCCCCTTGACGCGGCCGGTCACGTCGTGGAACTCCATGCCGAAGCGCAGGTCGGGTTTGTCCGATCCGTACTTCTCCATCGCCTCGATCCACGGCATCCGGCGGAACGGCTCGGCGAAGTCGATGCCCAGCACCTCGCGGAACATATGCTTCGCCCAGCGCTCGAACACTTCCAGCACGTCCTCCTGCTCGACGAACGACATTTCGCAGTCGATCTGCGTGAATTCGGGCTGACGGTCGGCGCGCAGATCCTCGTCGCGGAAGCAGCGCACGATCTGGAAATATTTGTCGTAACCGGCCACCATGAGCAGCTGTTTGAGCGTCTGCGGCGACTGCGGCAGCGCATAGAACTGGTTGGGGTTCATGCGGCTCGGCACCACGAAGTCGCGCGCCCCCTCGGGCGTGGACTTGATCAGGTAGGGGGTTTCGATTTCGAGGAATCCCTCTCCGTCGAGGAACGTGCGCACGGCGTGCGCCATCCGGTGCCGCAGGATCAGCGCCCGCTGCAACGGCGGCCGGCGCAGGTCGAGGTAGCGGTATTTCATGCGCAGGTCGTCGCCGCCGTCCGACTCCTCCTCGATCGTAAAGGGAGGAACGTCCGAGCGGTTAAGGATCACGAGCGCATCGGCCGCGATCTCGATCTCGCCCGTGGGCAGCTTGGGATTCTTCGACTCGCGTTCGATGACGCGGCCCGTCACTTGCAGGACGAATTCGCGGCCCAGTTCGGCGGCCGTCCGGCGGGTCTCTTCGGACGAGTGCTCCTCGACGACGATCTGCGTCAGGCCGTAGCGGTCGCGCAGGTCGATGAAGGTCATGGCGCCCAGGTTGCGCACCTTCTGCACCCAGCCGGCGAGCGTCACCGTCTGGCCGACGTTCGCGGCACGCAGCGCACCGCATGTATGGGTTCTGTACATAATAATTTGTATTTATTGCTCGGTTTGGCTATCTTTGTACTTGCAGTTGCAAGACACAAAAGTACGAAATTTATACGAAAAACGGCAGTGCCGGCAAAATTTTATAGGTAACCATATCCCATTTTACACCGCCGCTCCTCCAAAGCCCGACTACCGAAGCGGACCTCGTCCGAAGTCCCCGCCAAGGCGGGAGGGGGATCTGCAAACGCGGCTCTGCCACGAACGCTCCGACAGTCGGCCGGGTGCAGCGGCCCGGAATCCGGCAGGGTGTAAAGTCGTATATAGCTACCATTTTACAGCATCGGGCCGCAGCCGCACGGCCCTGCCGCAAACGAAGAACTATGAACGGATCGATCAACGACAGCGCAGCACAGCAGCAGCGCGATGAAAAATTCATGCGCATGGCAATAAACGAGGCACGACAGGCGTTGAAAAGAGAGGAGGTGCCGATCGGCGCCGTCGTCGTGGCGGGCGACCGCGTCGTGGGACGGGGGCACAATCTGGTCGAGACGTTGCAGGACGCCACGGCCCATGCCGAGATGCAGGCGCTGACGGCGGCCTCGTCGACGCTCGGCGGCAAGTACCTGCGCGACTGCACGCTCTACGTCACCGTCGAGCCGTGCGTGATGTGCGCCGGCGCGATCGCATGGAGCCAGGCGGCGCGCGTGGTGTGGGGTGCCGACGATCCCAAGCGGGGCTACACGACCGTCGAGGGGTTGCGGCTGCATCCGCGGACGGTCGTCGTGCGCGGCGTATTGGCTGCCGAATGCGAAGCGCTGATGAAGGAATTTTTCAAAGAGTTGCGCTGAGGGGTTGCGGAGAACGAAAAAAAATTATAATTTTGTCTTCCGTGTACCGTTCCGATTCGGCCCCATCCCTCTGCACACGGTGAGTTTCGGGCCGTTGCGACAGGGACCGGATTCGTTGCGAATTACTTAAAACTTTATAAAATTAGAATTGCAAAAGAAGATGAAAAAGCTGTTTTTATCCGTCGCCGCTCTCTTCGCGGTGTGCATCGTATCGGCGCAGGAAGGTGTCGTCGCATCGTATAACAAAGGTGCCGAGATGTTGCAGTCGAAAAACTATCCCGAAGCTGCCAAGCTGTTCCAGAAGGTGATCGACGAAGGCATGGCTTCGGAAGATGCCACCGAACTGAACTGCGTCGAGACGGCGAAGAAGTATCTGCCGACCTGCTATCAGGGGATGGGAACCCGTGCGGCCGCGCAGGGCAATTACGACGAGGCGATCGCCAATCTGTCGAAAGCGGCCGAGGTCGCCGAACTCTACGGCAATGTGGCTGCGCTGAAAAAAGCCAATACGATTCTGGCGAAAGTTTATCAGGCTCAGGGAGGTACGGCGTTCAACAACAAGGATTACGCCGCTGCTGCCGAGATTTTCGCCAAGGGCTATGCCGCCGATCCGAAGAATACGCAGATGGCCTTGTGGCTGGGAACCTGCTACTGCGAGTTGAAGGATTACGACAAGGGAATGGAGATCCTGGAGAAGGTCGCCGGGATGCAGGGCCCGAAGTTCGAGGCCGATGCCGCCGAGGCGAACCGCTTGCTGACGCTCTATACCAACAACCGTGTGGCCGAATTACAGACCGCCAACGATCAGGACGGCATCATCGCCATGGCCGACAAGATGCTGGAACAGAACCCTGCCAACGCATTGGCGCAGAAGATACGTTTGCAGGCTTACCTCACGAAGAAGGATTACGCCAAGGTAATCGAGCTGGGCGAGGCCGCCGCCGCTGCGCAGCCCGACGAGACCGAGAAGAGCGACGTCTATTTCATCCTCGGCGCGGCATACAACGCCAAGGAGATGAAGCCGCAGGCGATCGAAGCCCTCAAAAAGGTGACCGCCGGCGACAACGTGGCCGCCGCACAGAAATCGGTTGCCGAGTTGAGCAAATAATCGCCGAATACGATACGGGAAGCCGGAAACCTTCGCGGGTTTCCGGCTTTCTTTTTGTCTTGCAGCGTCCGGAGAGGGGGGGGGCAATTTTCCTGCAAAACATTGTCTGTCATATTTTTTCGGGAAAAGTCGTGCCGAAAGCGTCCGCCGGACACCTCCGATCCGTTTCCGCATCCGGTGCGACAACGGAAAACCGCCGAGCGCTGCGTGCAACGACGGTTTTTCGTCGGCAATCGGCACGGCAGCTCTGCGGCTCGCCGTCGGCGGGCGACAAAAAGGCCGGAGGAGATATTGCGGATAAGCAGGTCCCGGAAAATAAAAGAATGAAAGAAAAATATCGGCTATCCCTTGCATGTTAATGAAAAAACGTTAATTTTGTAACAGATTCGTAAAATGTTTCCTATAAACACATAGCATCATGGAAAATTCTACTAATTTGAAGGGGGGGGGCGTTCGCGCATACGCCGCGCCCGATCTCGAACAGACCGTCATCGCGGTTGAATCGGGGTTCGCCGGTTCGACGACGAACGAGGCTTTCTACGACAGTCAGGACGGAGTCACGAAGGAAGACTACGTGTGGGGCGGAACGCTCGACGGAGAGTTCGAATAACGGCCAAACAACGGGAGATCATGAGAAAGATGCAAAAAACTCTGATGCTCGTTGCAGCAGCTGCAATGGCATTGGCCGGATGTTCGAAGGAGGACGTATCCGATAACGCACTGCCCGGATCGGGAACCAAGGCCACACGCGGTTTCACGGCCGAGATCGCTTCGTCACGTACGACGCTCAACGACGCCGCGACACGCATGAAATGGACGGCGGGCGACCAGTTGGGCTTCTATACCGACGTCGAGACCGATCTGAACGTGGCGTCGAGCACCTACGCCGAAGGCGCGACCAACTTCACCGCCGAGATCGACACCAAGGCGACGAAGGTGTATGCGTACTATCCCTATTTCTCGTCGCAGAAAGATCGCACGTACGAGAATGTTTCGCTCTATATCGAGGATGCGCAGACACAGACCGAAGCCGGCGTGCTGAACGGCAATATGGTCGGTATGTACGCCAGCGCGACGCTCGCCGAGGGACAGAATACGGTGCTGACCTTCACGCCGATCGCATCGCTGATCGCGTTCAATATCTACGATGCCGAGAATAACGGCGACGCGGTGAAGAGTATCACCTTTACGCCGGCCGGCGGCGAAAAGCTCAACGGCCAGCACATCTATAATCTGGAAACGGGCGAGACAACAGATACAGGCTACAAGGAGTCTGCCACCGTAACATTGACGACGCCTTATGCCGTTCCCGCAGCCAAACCCGCCGGCAAGGCCGGTTACATCTATCTGGCCGTCACGCCGAAGAGCTACGCCGGAGGTACGTTTACCGTAAAGACCGACAAAGGCAGTTACGACTTTGTGACAGCGACGGCGATCGATGCTTCGAACGTCTATGCTCCGATTACCATTCCGATGAACCTTGCGAAAGTTCGGCAGCCGGCACCGACGGTCACCCACGTCTTCTACGATGATTTCAGCAAAGCGACGGGAACAGGCAGCGGTATTGAAAAACTGTATGCTTCACCTACTAATTACGCATATTACTATACCGATCCTTATACGAATACGGGGAATCTCTACGGATTCAACGAGGCGATTCGTATGGGAAAGGGCGGCGCCTCTGCCACGATTACGACTCCCGCGTTGAAATTGATCGAAGGAACCAAAAATCTGAAAGTGACTTTCTATGCCAACGGTTGGAAGGCGGATCAGGCATTGAATGTAACGGCTTCGACAGGCACGGTCGTAGGCGGAAGCGATCTCGTTATGCCAGCGGCGACTGCGACCGGCAGCGGAGTAATGGACAAGAGCGAGGCGGCTCTCTTTACGGTCTACGTCGAAAATGCGGATGCCACGACTGCGCTTACGTTCGCTTTGGCATCTACGACAGTCGACGAGCGTTTTATTCTCGACGATCTGACTGTCGACGTGCATGACGGACCGATCGCGCTGACTCCGGTAATTCTTGCAGACGACATAACGGGTGTGGCGGCTGCGGGCGTCACGGATGCCACCTTCACATATGAAGTACGCAACGACAATAATTATACGGCATCTGTCGAATGCGACGGAACGGTCGTGACGGCAGCTTCGGTGGAAAATGCGACGAAAACGATAACTTATTCCGTAAGCGAGAACACCGATACGGCAAACGATCGAAGCGGATGGATTACCATTACGTTGAACGACCCAGAATCGATTTCATTGAAAGTTATTGTCTCACAAAATAAAAAGATTGTCGTCGGAACAGGGAAATATGTACCTGTTGAAGCGAATCAGGAAGATTGGAGTGGAAAGTATATTATCGGTTACAAAGCTTCAAGCGGTGTTCGCATACTCACGGGAGCTAATTCCGGAAATTATGCAAACATGTCAGATGCAGGTGATTTTGACCAGTATATGGATGGAGATAATATTGTTTCTAATGTCGATACGGATATATATGCTTGTACGTTTGAGAAAACCGTAAACGGTTATTCAATTCATTGTGCAGATGGATATATTGGATATACATCTACTGCAACTTCAAAAAATAACAATCTGTGGTTTAGCCCAAACATTGTTGAAAAACAGTATGAATGGACGATTTCATATTCAGAATGTTTATAATACAAAACGCATTATTTGGGCGAATGCTTCTGCAAATCGATTTGCAGGATATACATCGAAACAACAGGAGGTAATCCTTTATAAATATATGGAGTAATGAATAATCCATAAATGCAAAGAACCGATTGAAAATTCAATCGGTTCTTTGCATTTAGCCCTATTATACGGACGAATAGTCCATATTTTTATCCCAACCGCCTTATCTTCGGGGACTGAGGAGGGGCTGCAAACGGGAAAGATTGGTTATAAAAAACAACTTGTTTCTTCGCAAATACTTCGACCATGTTTTGGGTCGATATTTCGCCATCGCTTTAAGACATATATAGTTATTCGCTCACGCAGCAGACTGCTACTCGCCCGCCTGCACGGTCCCTCCGCCGTCGGCGAACAACTGTAAAAAATCGTATCAAGGAGGGCCGAATTTTGCGAATCGGCATCAAAAAGGGATCGCTGCAAGCGATCCCTTTTTGATTAAACGAGGTGCGGAGGCTTCGCCTATTTCGCCTCGGTATTATGCGGTTTGGAGTCTTCCTCCTTCACCGGATCCTTCCCGTGCCGCTTGTTGTAGAGGAAACGCTTGATCTTCTTGGTAGGGGTCATTTCGAACTCCTCCTTCTCCTCGACGACCTCCGAGAGACGCGAGAAGCGGTTGACCTGCGAGTTCACGTAGTCGAGCACCTCTTTTTTGAGCTCATCGATGCGTTTCTCCCATGCGTCCTTCTTCATCTCCCAGTCGTATTTCAGCTCCTCGTAGCGCGCTTCCAGCTCGTCGCGGTTGAAATGCACGAGCGCGATGAGCCGCCCCTCCTTCTCGGTGACCAGCGAATCGGCCACGAAAACGTGGGAGTTGAGGACGCTCTCGATCTCTTCGGGGTAGATGTTCTCGCCGCTGGGGCCCACGATCATGTTTTTGAGCCGCCCCTTGATGTAAAGCCAACCGTCGGGCGAGAGCCAGCCCAGGTCGCCGGTGCGGAACCAGCCGTCGGGTGTGAAGACTTTGGCCGTCTCCTCGGGATTCTTGTAGTAGCCCAGCATGACGCTCGGCGTGAGCGCCACGATCTCGCCCTGCTGCGTATCGGGATTGACGTTTTCCAGCCGCAGCTGCACGCCCGGCGCCGCAGGGCCCGTCGAACCGAGCCGCACCTGCGAGGGAGCCGCGCCGGCCAGCAGCGGGGCGGTTTCCGTCAGGCCGTAGCCGATCGCATAGGGTATCTTGGCTTCGAGCATGAACTGCTCGGCCTGCGTGTCGAGTTTGGCGCCTCCGATGCCGAGGAAGCGCAACCGCCCGCCGAAGACCTTCATCAGCTTCTTGCCGGCGATCCGGTGCAGGTAGCGGCGCATGAAGCCGATGCCGACGAGCGTGCGCCAGAAGGCGTTGGAGTTGAATTTGGCCTGAACCTGATGGCGGTAGATCTTCTCGATGATGAGCGGCACGATGAGCATGACCGTAGGCCGCACGGCTTTCAACGCCGGCATCAGCGCCGACGCGGTAGGCTGGCGATCGAGGTAGACCACGCGCGCGCCCTTCGAGAAGGCGTAGATCAGTCCGATCGAACATTCGTAGGTATGGGACAGCGGCAGCACCGAGAGAAAGACGTCGGTCTCGTCGATCGGGAAGATGCCGAAATCCATATCGATCTGCGCGCAGATCGCCTTGTGGGTGAGCATTACGCCCTTGGGGCTCGACGTCGTTCCCGACGTATAGATGATCGCCGCCAGGTCGTCGGGCGAAGGAACCGCCGTAGATCCCGTTGCCGTGACATGCTGGGCGATGATCCCCAGATTCTTGGTCCGGATGACGATATTGAGCGAATCGATCGTCTGCTTCGAAAGTTTGGAAAAGAGTTTGTCCGAGACCAGCAGGGCTTTCGCCTCGGAATGGGCGATGATCATATCCAGTTCGGGGCCGGAGAAGTCGGGAAGGATCGGTACCGCGACCATGCCGGCCGAGGTGACGGCCAGGTAGCAGATTCCCCAGTTGGGCATACTGCTGCTGAGCAGCGCCACCTTGTCGCCGGCCTTGACGCCGGCTCCGACGAGCGCCTCCTGCACCGCGGCGGCTCGCCGGCCGACTTCGGCGTAGGTGACGCTTTCGCCGTTGAACATATCGAAGGCCGTGCGTGAAGCGAACTTCTCCACACCATGCCGCAATAGTTCGTAAAGCGTGTTAATCTTCATAAAGTCAGATTCTTCTTCTGTAAATCCGAATTGCGAAATTCAAGGCAAATGTACGGATTTTTACCTAAAAAATACTACATTTGAACCAAATTATCACCATGCTCGACCGCAGTTTCATCCGACAATCCGCCGCTGCCGCAGGCTTCGACCTGTGCGGTGTAGCGCCGTGCCGCCATCTGGTGCGGAACGAGCAGTTTTTCCGTCGCTGGCTCGGCGACGGGCGTCACGCCTCGCTCGGTTACCTCGAACGGAATCTCGACAAGCGGTTCGACGTGCGACGGCTGGTCGAAGGGGCGCAGACGGTAGTCGTCTGCGCCGTCGGTTACAAGAACGGCCTGAGCGACGGTTATCCCGACGACTTCCGCGCGAAGATCGCCTCGTATGCCCTGACCGCCGACTACCATGCCACGATCAAGGGGATGCTGGGCGACCTCTTCGGGCGTCTTCGTGCCGCGGAGCCTGCCCTCGCCGGCCGGGCGTTCGTCGATTCGGCTCCGCTCGTGGAAAAGCAGCTGGCCGTCGAAGCGGGGCTGGGCTGGATCGGCCGACAGTCGCTGCTCGTCACGCCCCGGTTCGGATCGTTCGTCCTGCTGGGCGAACTGGTGCTCGACGCGGCCTGCGATCGTTACGACGAGCCGCTCGCCGGCGTGGGGTGCGGCTCCTGCCGCCGCTGCGTCGAAGCCTGCCCGACAGGTGCCGTTTGCAACGACCGCGCGATCGATGCGCGCCGCTGCATCTCCTGTCATACGATCGAACGGACGCCGGCTGCGGAAATTGCCCTCGACGGGTGGATTTTCGGCTGCGACGCCTGCCAGAGCCGCTGCCCCTACAACCTCCGTGCGCCGCTGCATCTTCATCCGGCGTTCGATCCGCTGTTCGATCCCTTGTCGTTCCCGCCCGAACGGTGGCTCGCGATGGAGGAGGCGGAATTCCGCACGTCGTTCGGCCGCACGCCGCTCATGCGCAGCGGCCTCCGGCGCCTCCAAGCCAATGCGGCGCAAAACCTGCGCCGAAAGGGAAGGGAATGATTGCCGCCGTTGCATAAAAAAGAATTGCTCCGTTGTGGAGCAATTCTTTTTTCGTTACAGCGAAAACCCTTATTTTTTGTGCAGGTTTAGGTGAACGCTTGTAGCGGCAGTTTCGATACCGAGCGGCAAACCCTGGAATCGGGAAATCTCGGTCGGAAGCCATGTGCGGTTTACCTCCTGAGCCAACTTTTTGACGACGGATTTCGGCATGTAATCAATACGTCCCAGAATCGACGAGGAGACCTGTCGGAAGTTACCGTTGAATACCGAAACAGCATCCGACGTCATACGCGTATTCTTGACTGCTGCACTCCCTACACCCTTCGCCGCAGACTTCGTAAGCTTAAAGGGGCCTATCGGATAGTCGTCCTGCGTGAAACCTTCGGCAGCACGATAGGTCAACAACGTTGGTTGTCCCTGATAGGTGCAATACCCATAGTAATCCATGAAGACGACATCGATTTTCTCCTTGCTTCCGCCGCTCAACGAAACTTCCTGTTCCGTGAGACCTACGATCGTGAACTGGTCGTTGGTAATTTGGCCGCCCATCAGAGCATTGCCGACATCGAATCGTAGAGGGAAGTAGTCTTGGTCGCTATACCAGTAACAATAAGGCTGGTATTCAACAGATACGTTGCCATAAGTATCATCCTCGAAGGATCCTACGCTTACGGTTAAAGAGGAAATTATATCGTTCTCGGCGTTGTACGACCACGGTAATTTATACTCGTTACGCAACGTCGAGATCGCCCAACCCGAAACGTAGAAGGATTTGTTAGCGACGTTCTGCTCGATCGTGATGTCGAACGTCAACGGCTTCTTCGTGAGAACCGAGGAGGTGGATGTAACCGTCCACGTCCCCAAATATTTCTTGTAAGCGTCGGTGGCATCTCCTCCTCCGCCCGTCGGGTCGTTGTTTATCGACTGGCCCAGGACAGACAACTGACCGTCGGCCGTTGCAGGAGCCTTGCAAATTATCCAGTTTACGTTTCCGGCCTTGCCTTCGGCATTCTTACCCACGGTCGCAAAAATCCAAGGCTGGCTGGCATCCACATAATACCCGAGTGAATAACCTCCTTCTTCCTGCTGGATTACTTCGCCCTCGGCGAGAACCTTCGACCGCATGGTAGCTTCGGTCATTCCTATTTGTTCCAAAGAGGTCGCATCTCCCGTAAGTGCCGACGCAAATCCGATAATTTCCGATGTCGCGGCATTAGGATAGAAGATCGTACCCATGATGATCCCTCGCGTATCGCTGGCATTGACCGGCCGCATATTTACCCACGTATCCGTTGCAGGGGCCTCGGCTTTCAGCGTAGTAATCGTATCTTCGCTCTGAGCCAAGGTCGTACATGCTTTCACCTCCGTTTCGCTCACCTGAGCAATACCGAAGGTCAAAAGGACGTATTCGGTTTCGGGATCAAGGTCGGGGAAGGTCCCGGAACTGGTACCCTTATAGAACAACTGCTTTGCGACCATCTCGAATCCGTACTGACCGATAAGTTGATTAATCTGTTGAAGAACGAGAGAAACCTCCTTGTCGGCATCAAACTGAGGAAGCAATTTGGTCGCAAGTGACAGTGGCATGTAGTACATGTCGGGATCGCTGCTCGTAATCGTGTAATCGAATGTTGATTCGGTGGGGTTGGACATCGTCATCGTGAAGATGCTGTTCCCATCGACAAGCGGTGCGGAGAACGTCTCGCTTGCCAATTTGGTGGTCAGTTCCGATGTCGCGGCATCGTATGCGAAGGCGACGGCCGTATACTCCTTGCCGGCTTCGACTGCAAAGTCGCCTTCGTAGTCCCCTTTACGTGCGATCTCGTCCATTTCGTCGCCGTATTTGGTCTGCAACAGAGCGACGATCTCCATCTCGGTCTTACCCGCAATATCGGCAGCGACAACGACGTCGGCGAAATAATCCGCATTGGCCGTCGACGGGGCGAATGTCACGTGTGCGTTCTCCGCGGTTACGGTACCGACAGTGATGGCGATCGTCATGCGGTCGTCGGCCGGCGTGGTGAACGCCGTTTCGAGACGTGCGACAGCGGACGTGGACTTGCCGGCGTCGAGGTCGTAACCGAAGGCGACGACCGTGTACTCCGTGTCGGCCTTCAAACCGTGGACGGTCTTCCTGACCGTGCCGGAGGAGAGTTCGGAGATGTTCTCTTTCAGGGCGGCGACGATCTCACGGTCGCTCTTGCCCTCGATCAGGCTGTTTTCGACGACCTGCCAGTAGTAGAGGTTCTCGGCCGAAGGTACGATCTCCACGTCGACGCTCTCGTAAGTCGGGTTCGTCGCGGCGATCTTCTCGAACGTCAGCTCCGCGGCCTCTTCGGCCAGCGTCGTGGCGAAGATTTTGGAGTACTCCGAATCCGTCAGACCGCTGCCTGCGGCGGCGACGGCCTTGACGCGCAGGATATATTTGGTTTTCGGATCGAGGTCGCCGAATGCGAGGGCCGTAGCCGAAGTCGAGTTCTCGGGCTGCACGACGAGTTCGTCGCCCGTCTCGTTCTCCTGGGAGAGGCGATATTTGTAACTTTCGGCATTGGGTACGGCATCCCACGCCACCTTGAAGCTGGAGGACGTCGTCGTGGTCACCGCGACCGAAGGTTTGGCGAGCACCGTGCCGCCCTGCTCTTCTACATCGTCGCTGTCGCTACAACCCGTGAAGGCGAATAACAGCGAGAGACATAAAAAAAGTCCGAATTTTCTCATAGTAAAACGTATTTGATTGTAATGATTCTCGTCCGGTCGTGCCTTTCCCGCACCGTGTCGTTAGGGAAAGTACCGACAAATATAGGTATTTTTTCAGAAACTCTGTAATCTTTGGAAAAGTATATCCTCCGTCCGGCCTCTTTTTTCGCTGCGGAACTGTAACGGTTTACATCCGGATAGATCGTAAAGTATCATCTTTTCGGGCATAATTCGCAACGGATGGAAAGCGGAAAGGGGGAGTTTGGCGCGAAATCGTCAGGCGGAACGATTTTTTAAAAATCCCGGGCTTCTCCGAACAGCCGCAGCTCGAACGTGCCGCCGACGGCCAGCCGGTCGCCCTTGACGGCCATCGCCCCCAGAATCTCCGGCACGCGGCAGGCCCGTTCGACGACGGAGCCCGTATCCTCCTCGGTGCGGACGCGGTTGGCCCACGCCGTGGCATAGCTGTCGGCGAGCAGCACGTCGCGGCAGACGATCATCACGGCATCGGCACGGCCGAAGCTGAGCGACGGCCCGACGGTCCCCGACGAGGTGCAGATACCCAGCGGGAAGGCTCCGCCGGGAATGTGGAGTCCGACCCGTTCCGAGAGGGGGGACTCTCCGGCGAAGAGCGCCACGTCGAGCGGCCGGTGCACGTCGGCGTAGATGTCGCCGCCGTTTTCGACGACCACCTCGCCGACGCCGAATTCGCGGCGCAGCATCCGTCCCGTCTCGCGGGCGAAGGCTCCGGCTACGGCGCTCATCGGCCCGATGCCTGCCGTAGCGGCCGCCACGGCCATTTCATGCAGCAGCGGCGGAGCGTCGGGTCGCGGCAGACAGGGAACGAGGGCGCGCAGGTAGGCGGGGTCGCAATCGAGGTAACGGTCGAGCCGCACGCGCAGTTCGTGCAGAAAGTGTTCCGTGCGGGCGGCCATGACGGCCGCATCGCCGCGGTCGACGGCGACCCACAGGTCGCTTTCGCGGTGGGAGACGGTGAACACGACCGCATCCCGCCCCATGCGGCTCCGGTAGCGCCGCTCGACGTACTCCACGGCTCAGGCTTCGGTGAATTCGATATGGAAGAGGCCCAGAGGGCAGCTTTTGAGGCAGAGTTTGCAGGCGATGCAGCGTTCGGGATCGAAATGCAGCCGCCAGTCGGGCGCACCGATCGTAAGCGCCTGCGGGAAGCAGGCCAGCGCACAGTTGCCGCAGTCGATGCAGCGGTCGCGGTCGTAGGCGATCTTGCTCGCCACGGGGCTTACAGTGACGCCGTTGCGTTCGAGATAGGCGACGCCTTCGCGCACCATGGGCTCCTCGCCCGTCAGTTCGACGAGCAGCGAGCCCGAACGTCCCGCCTCGATTTCGGCGCGCAGGATGTTGATGCGCAGATCGTAACGCTTCACCAGATCGTAGGTAACCGCCTTGTCGGTGGCGTCCGACGGGAAATAGAGAATTACTTTGGTCGTCATGTGCTTTTCCTTGTTAGCGGTTATTCGTCGTCGGCTTTCAGCCCCTTGACCGTCGAATGGGCGGGCATGGGTTGTACGGGTTCCGTGAGGAGGAATTCGCCGCGGGCGATCCAGCCTTTGAGCGTTTCGGCGATCTCGCGCGCCTTGCGCAGGCTCGCCACGGGAGCCGTGCGCACGCGCTGCCCCCGCACCTCGATCGAACCGCTGCGCAGTTCGGCGTAGTTGGTCTGCCCGATCGGGCGCTCCTCCTCGCCGAAATCGAGGATGTTGGTGGTGATCTGTTCGTTGCGGATCGAAACGTCGTGCGCCAGCTCCTCGTCCAGCAGCGGGATCGGGATGCCCACGCCCACGAAGAGGCTCACGCCGTATTTCTCGTAGTAGGCGGCGCGCAGGTAGTCGGTCGACATCTCGCGCAGGTTGCCGATTGCGGCCACGGTGCGCGCGCCGCCGATCGGAATGCCGTGCTCATTGACGGGTTTGGAGGTGTTGAACTGCGTGCCCTGCCAGCTCACGTAGCCGCGTGCGCCGCAGAGGAAGATGCGCGTGCCCATGCCGATCGTACGGCACGTGGGATCGTTGAGCAGGGGCGACAGCTCGCCTGCGGTGCTGTACGAAACATTGCGCAGTTTGGGCAGCAGCGTTCCCATATAGGTATGGAGCATCCGCTCCGAAGAGTTGGTCGCGGCGTTGTAGTTCTGGTAGCAGTTGCGCGGGTTGTAGAGGATCGCCTCGTTGATGTCGTCGAGCGTGACGTGCGAGCGGATATGGCGCCGCGGATAGTCGTCGGTTCCCTTGCCCCAGGCTTCCAGCGTGACGCTGCGGCCGGCCACCAGCTCCTCGATGACGTGGGCGCCGCCGTAGGCGGGGCGCGCCGGATCGCAGTCGGTGGCGCCCACGAAGGTGTCGACGGCCGCCAGGCCGCCGCTTACGGGGACGCCGTTGAGCTCGATGCGCTCCATGCGGATCGGCGGCGTGGCGTGGCCGAAGTTGAGGAAGGCGCCCGACGAGCACATCGCGCCGAACGTACCGGTCGTGACGACGTCCACGCGCCGGACGATCTCGGCGGGCGAAAGGGTGCGCGCCAGTTGGGACACCTCTTCGGCGGTCAGGACGACGGCTTTGCCCTGACGGATCTTTTCGTTGATCTCTTCGTAACTCTTCTTCATGGGGAAATTCTTGTTCGGAGCGCAAAATACGCAGAAATCGCGACATTTCAAAATCCGCGGCGGACGGCGGCAGCTCCCGACAAAGCAAAAGAGACGACCTTATCCGAAGGCCGTCTCTTTCGTTGCGGGAGTCGTACGGATCAGATCGCACCGCCGATCAGGAAGACCGCGGCGACCGTCAGAATGGCGTACAGCTCGGGGAATGCAGCCAGAATCAGCGTCTTACCCATTACGTCGTGGCCGTTGCCGATCGCGGTGATACCGTTGGCGCAAACCTTCGACTGGAAGTAGGACGACGCGAGGCAGACCACACCCGTCAGCAATCCGGCGCCGAAAATGGCGGCACCCTGCAACATCGAGATCTCGTCCGTTAGGAAATCCTTGATGATGAAGTAGTTCACGAATCCGTAGAGACCTTGCGAACCGGGGATGGCGGCCAGAATCATGTAGCTGCCGAACGCACCGGCGTTCTTCTTCATCGCGCCGACGGACGCCATGCCGGCGATCGAGGTGCCGATACAGCTTGCCATACCCGAAAGACCGACCATCAACGCTACGCCGACGTAGGCCATAATAATTGCTGTTGTCATAACTGAAAAATTTGAGTTTTTTAATTGTTATTTGTTTTCCGATTGATCGATTTTCGTCAGCGGTTCGAACTGGCGCGCAGCCATTTCGAAGCCCGCGTTCTTGTAGAATTCCACGAAGGTGAGTCGCATCGGGTGAACGAACGACGAGATCGAGGACATGAAGAGATTGATGCCGTGCCCGACGAGCAGGATCAACAGGATCATCAGCTCGCGCACCACCGGAATATCGGGGCTCAGGCCCGTAGCCAAGTCGTTGAAGACCGTGGCCAGGATACCGCCCGAAAGGCCGATCGCGAACAGACGGATGTACGACAGTACGTCGGAAAGGATGCCCGTTATATTATTATAGGTATCCCAAAGTCCGGTTCCGAAATTCACGAACGGGTTCTTGCCCGGCGAGTTGAAGAAAAGCATCAGCACCACGCCGATGGCCGCCACGCCGTAGAAGGCGGGTGACGAAGTGGTGAATCCCGGAATGACCCACGCCGGATCGAGCAGCGGAAGCCCTGCGGCCAGACTGCCCGCGAGGATGACGAGGAACCAGCCCAGCGTCGAAAGCGCATAGCGGAATCCCGCCGTGGCACTTACCATGACGATACGCAATACTTGTCCGAACAGAATCTGCACCAGGCCGATGGCCAGCGCCCACGAGAAAAACCTCCCCTGGAAGTCGAAGAAGGGGATCGACGGGAAGTACGCTTTGAGCGAGACGCCGAAGAACGATCCGCAGAAGAGGCCGAATACGATCGTCGAGACGGCGCACATCGTGGCGAACCATGCGGCGCGGCGCATCATGCCCCCCTTGAATTTCCAAAGCATCGCCATTCCCATCGCCAGCAGGATGAGTCCGTAGCCGGCGTCGTTGAGACAGATGCCGAAGAAGAGCATGTAGAAGGGCGCGAAGAAGGGCGTCAGGTCGATCGTCCCGTATTTCGGGCGGGCGTACATGTCGCCCACCATCTCGAAGATGCGCGCGAAACGGTTGTTTTTCAGCTTCACGGGCGTCTCGTCTTCGGGCGTGGGGTCGCTCTTGATGTAGAGCACGTTGGGATATTCGTCCAGCAGGGCGTCCACCCGATCCGACGTCTCCCGTTCGGCCCATCCCTCCATGATCAGCAGCGTGCCGTCGGCGGCCGCCTCGGCGGTGGCCGTCACCTTCACCCGCTGCAACTCTTCACGCAGACGGTTGCAGTCGCGCTCGATGAGTGCGGCGGACGCCGCGGCGCGCGACATCTCGGCGTCGGTGGCGCTCAGACGGCTTCGCAGCGAGGCGACCTTCGCCTCGGCGTCGTGCGCCGTCATCGCGGGGGCCTTCACCTCCTGCGCGTCGAACGACAGTTCGGCGCCTTCGTGCGATACGGCGACGAACCAGACCGTCGAAGAGGTCTCGTGGATCACCTCCACGGGAGCTTGTTCGTTCCAGGCGTCGCGCGATTTCTCGAACGCATCCCGCTGCGCGGTGAAGAAGCGCAGCACGACGCCACGCCGTGCGAGCCGCTGCAACGTCCCGGCCGAGAAGTCGCCCCACGGGCGCGCCTCCTCGGCAGCCTTTTCGGTCTGTCCGATCTCGGTGCGCAACGCCGCGCGCTCCTGTGCCGTGCGGCCGTAGCGTTCGTAGGCCTCGTCGCCCGATGCGAAGGGGCGGGCCGCCGCGTCGAAATGCTCCGAACTGCGGAACCGTTCCAGCGCCGCGAGGGCCTTGGTGCGGCCTTCGATCGCCGTAACGAGCTGCCGGTCGCCCTCCGAAGGCTCCCAGCCCCGGCAGGTCACGTCGACCAGCCCCAGTTCGCGGAGCCGTTCGATGAAGTCGTCGCTCTGACCGGCGTAGAGAATAAAGTCGTATTTCGACATCCTGGCGATCATGACATCTGCCCCTCCCCGGCCTGTTGCTGTTTGGTTTTTACGATTTTCTGTGCCGATTTCGAGAGGTTCTCCTCGTCCTCAAGGAATCGTTTGATCTTGCGTATGGCATCCTCGTAACCGGGAATCTGTACCTTCTCGTAGAGGTTGACCTTCTGAGTGGTTTTACGGCGTGCGAAATCCAGCAGCTCCATCTTGCGGTTGAAGAGTTCGTACTCGATGCCCAGCTTCGACAGCCGCTTCAACAGGTCGATCCCGGCGGCGTACCATACGGGCGACGAGAAGAGGTCGTAGGGCTTCTCTTCGTAGACGATCTCCCGGAGCACGGGCGTGCGGACGCCCGCGATCTTCTGTTCGGTCAGCTCGATGTCGGCGATTCGCAGCAGGTCACAATCAAACTCACCCCACAGCGAGACCATGTAGTCGTACTCGGCCTCGAGGCGCGAGAGCTGCGACCGGAACTCCTGTGCGGCCTCCTTCGCTTTCTTGACCTCGGAGCGCAGCGCCGACTCCTTGCTTTTGATCGTAGGGAGCGCCTTCTGCCGCATTTTGAGCTGTTTGCCCAGATCGCCGAGCGAAGTCTTGTTATATTGAAATTTGATTGCCATGAGCAGTTACTCCTTCCAGTATTTTTGGATCAGCTCCTCCTTGATGGCCACCTCGGTCTTGGTGAAGTACTCCGCAAAGAGCCTCCACGCCGTGTCGAGCATCTGGTCGATGTCGATGTTGATGTCGATCGAAAGGAGCTTCTCCGAATAGTCGTGTGCGAATTTCAGCGCGCGCTCGTCGTAGTCCGAGAGGTCGAAACCGTTTTCCAGCTTCGTCTTGGCGTTGGCCGCATCGGCGTAGAGGCGCACGCAGGCGTTCATCACCTGCGGATGATCCTCGCGGGTCTTCTTGCCGATGACGAGCTGTTTGAGGCGCGACAGCGAACGGAACGGGTCGACGATGACCTTGCCCGTGTCGGAGTCGTTGCGCAGGAAGAGCTGGCCCTCGGTGATATAACCCGTGTTGTCGGGGACGGCGTGCGTGATGTCGCCGCCCGAGAGGGTCGTCACGGCGATGATGGTGATCGAACCGCCGTTGGGCAGCTGTACGGCCTTCTCGTAGATCTTCGCCAGATCCGAATAGAGCGAGCCGGGCATCGAGTCCTTCGAGGGAATCTGGTCCATACGGTTCGAGACGATCGCCAGCGCATCGGCGTAGAGCGTCATGTCGGTGAGCAGCACCAGTACCTTCTGCCCCTTGTCCACGGCGAAATACTCGGCGGCCGTCAGCGCCATGTCGGGCACGAGCAACCGCTCCACGGGCGGGTTCTCGGTCGTGTTGACGAACGAGACGATGCGGTCGAGCGCGCCGGCGTTCTCGAAGACCTGCTTGAAGTAGAGGAAGTCGTCGTTCGTGAGGCCCATGCCGCCCAGGATTATCTTGTCGGCCTTGGCACGCAGCGCCACGTTGGCCATCACGGCGTTGTAGGGCTGGTCGGGATCGGCGAAGAAGGGGATCTTCTGTCCCGTGACGATCGTATTGTTGAGGTCGATGCCGGCGATGCCCGTGGCGATCAACTCCGAAGGCTGCTTGCGCCGGAAGGGGTTCACCGTCGGGCCGCCGATCTCGCGCGCCTCGCCCTCGATCTGCTCGCCGCCTTCGAGCGGTTCGCCGTAGGCGTTGAAGAAGCGGCCGGCCAGGTTGTCCGACACTTTGAGCTTGGGCGGCTCGCCGTGGAAGACCACTTCGGAGTCGGTGGCCAGCCCCTCGGTGCCGGCGAAGACCTGCAACGTCACGTTGTCGCCCATGATCTTCACCACCTGGGCGAGCTTGCCGCCCACGGTGGCCAGCTCGTCGTTGCCCACGCCCGAGGCGCGCAGCGTCACGGTGGCTTTGGTAATGTTGTCTATCTTGGTATATACCTTTTGAAATGCACGTGTTGTCATAGCTTCGGTCTTATTTGTTGAGCTGTTCGTTTACGAGCGCCTCGATCTGCGAGCGGTAGTCGGCGAATTTCTCGGACTGCCACTCCGCGTAGTTCATCTGGCGGAAGAGGTTGATCAGCGTCTTGAAGAACTTGGAGCACTCCTCGAAATCGGCGAAGTCGAACGTCTTGTTGCAGATGTCGAGCACCATCTCGAACATCATCTTCTGGCGTTCGAGCGGACAGTTGGCGTCGATGTCGTCGAAGGCGTCCTGCTGCAAGATCACGAAATCGATCAGCTCCGACTTCCAGAAGCGTTCGTGGTACTCCACCGGCACGCCGTCGTCGCCCAGGATGTTGATCTGGTCGTTGGCCTCCTTGCCGCGCTGCACGAGCGTCTTGCCAGCATAGACGTTGTCCACCCAGCCCTTGCCGATGTGCGCGTCGAGGTATTCGCGGATTTCGGGGTATTCCAGATATTTCGAGTAGGAGTCGAGCGGATCGATGGCGGGATAACGCTTCGAGTCGGCACGCGCCTGCGCCAGGGCGTAGAAGCAGCGCGCCGCCTTCTTCGTGGACTCCGTGACCGGCTCTTTGAGGTTGCCGCCCGCGGGCGACACCGTACCGAGGAAGGTCACCGAACCCGTCTGTCCGTTGGTCAGGCGCACCAGACCGGCCCGCGAATAGAAGTTCGAGATGATCGCCGAGAGGTCCATCGGGAAGGCGTCCTGACCGGGCAGCTCTTCCAGGCGGTTCGACATCTCGCGCAGCGCCTGCGCCCAGCGCGACGTCGAGTCGGCCATGACGAGCACTTTGAGTCCCATGGCGCGGTAGTATTCGCCGATGGTCATGCCCGTGTAGACCGACGCCTCGCGCGCGGCGACGGGCATGTTCGACGTATTGCAGATGATGATCGTACGCTCCATGAGGGGGTGGCCCGTATGGGGGTCGATCAGTTCGGGGAACTCCTTGAAGATTTCGACCACCTCGTTGGCGCGCTCGCCGCAGGCGATCATGATGATGACGTCGGCGTCGGCCTGTTTCGAAATGGCGTGCTGCAACACGGTCTTGCCGGCGCCGAACGGCCCCGGGATGAAGCCCGTACCGCCTTCGGCCAGCGGGTTGAAGGTGTCGATCGCACGCACGCCCGTCTCCATGATGCGGTCGGGGCGCGGTTTCTCGACGTAGCTGCGGATCGCCTGCTTCACGGGCCAGCGCTGCACCATCGTCACCTCGTGGTCGCCGCCTTCGGCGTCGGTCAGGACGGCCACCGTGTCGGTGACCTTATAGGAGCCCGCCGCAGCGACGCTCTTGACCGTATAGCTGCCCGTCATCGTGAAGGGAACCATGATCTTGTGGGGAATCCACTGCTCCTTCACCTCGCCCAGCCACGAAGCGGCCGAGACCTTGTCGCCCGCCTTGGCCAGCGGCGTGAACTCCCACGTCTTATCGAAATCGATCGGGTCGGTGATCGAACCGCGTTCGATGAAGAGACTATCCATCTTTTCGAGGTCGTTCTGCAATCCGTCGTAGTTGCGCGACAGCAGACCCGGAGCCAGCGTCGCTTCGAGCATGTGGCCTTCGAATTCGACCCGGTCGCCGATTTTCAGACCGCGCGTGCTGTCGTAAACCTGCACATAGGCGTCGTCGCCGATGACTTTGATGACCTCGGCCATCATTTTGGTATCGCCCGTCCACACGTAACAGATCTCGTTCTGGGCCACAGGCCCGTCCGCCTTGACGATGACGATGTTGGAGATGATACCGTTTACACGTCCTGTAGTTTTCATATCTGACTATTTGTTATTTATCAATTCCTTGCCGTCCAGTTCGCGCAGCAGCCGTCCGAGCATGGCGCGGCCGCGCGCCTCGTCGAGCTGCGTCCAGCGTGCCACCAGATTGATGCGCACGAGGTACGAGAGGACGGCGTTCACGTTGAAGTAGTCTTCGGCTGCCAGATCGACGGCCTGCTGCCAGCGGATGCGGTCGATCTTGTGCTCCTTTTCCAGCAGGTTGCTTTCGTCGTTCACGGCGGCGATCACCGCATCGATGTAGGGCAGTTCGCCCCGCAGGCCGAAGTCGGAGGCCGACGAACGGCGCAGCTGCTCGGCCACGTCGTCGTTACCCACGACGTGCCCGTCGACGGGACGCCCCGCGGCACGGGCCGTCGTGGCCGCCGCGACGTTGCGCAGCGTGCGGTCGAAATCGCTCCACTCGCGCAGGAAACGGCTCGGTGACGCGGCGCACAGTCCGTAATAGGCTTCGAAAAGCGCCTGTTCGAAGGGGCGCGAGGTATCCACCTCCTCGGCCTCCTCCCCGTCGGGGCGGGCATAGGCCGCCAGCACCAGTCCGATCGCGTGCGGCAGCAGGCGCGGGTGTTCCGTCTCCTCCTTGAGCCGTTCGCGCGCGAAGTTGCCCAGCGGATCGTGCGCCGGACTGCCCGCACGCAGGGCGATCAGGTTTTTGCAGTCGTAATAGCCGTAGAGCAGCCTGACGGCGCGCAGGTCGCGCGGCGTCAGCTCGCGGAGGATCTCGTCGAGGATGGCGTGCGGATCGAATCCCTTCGCGCCACCGTCGAGCGAGTACTCCCGCAGTCCAGCTACCAGACAATAATAGTTGGTATCGAACATGGCGGTGTCAGGCTTTGAACAGCAGTTCGGAGATCTTGCCGCGCAGATACTCCTTCAACAGTGCCTCGAAATCGTCGTCCGAGAAGGAGATGTAATAGCTGCCGCCCTTGGCGCCCACCTTGAAGCCGGTGCGTACCTCCTTCGAATAACCCACTTCGATGCCCGCTTCGAGCAGCTCCTTGGCCGCAGCGGCGAACGCAGCGTCGAACTTCGCCCGCTCGGCTTCGGGCAGCAGCGCTTGCAGTTCGACCTTCGACGACGATGCGCCGTTCCAGTTGCGGGCGACGCTCAGCAGCATCGCCTTGACGAATTCGGGATCCAGATTGGCGGCTTTCACGGCGGAGAAGGTACTCTCGGCCGCAATCAGCGAGGAGATCTCCTCCTTGATCCGGGCGACGGCCTGTTTGCCCGCCAGTGCGATCTCGGTCATCGAATTCTTGGCCGTATCTTCGGCCTTGGCCTCGGCGGCCTTCACGATGGCCTCGGCTTCGGCCTTGGCATCGGCGATGATCTTGGCGGCTTCGCTCTTCGCTTCCGAGACCAGACGTTCGGCCTCGGCGCGACCCTTCTCCAGCCCCTCGTCGTAGAGCTTCTGGGTCAATTGTTGAAGTTTGTTCTCCATAGTGTTCTGATTATCGTAATTCAATAATTTCTCGTACAAACGCCTATCCGGTAAAGATACGATTAAGCCGAGCGCAATGCAAATTTCATTTGCTTTTTGCCGAGGCGGAGTATCTAAGACGTCAGCCAAAGATACGACTAAGCCGAGTGCAATGCAAATTTCATTTGCTTTTGCCGAGGCGGAGTATCTAAGACGAAGTCAAAGATAGGCATTTTTTTCGAAGTTGTCCGAAAGCGAAAGGTCGTTTTTTGCTGGTTTAGGACACTTTTGCGCCGGAATCGTACAAATTACATCCATTTTGTTTCGAAAGGAAACGCTTGTCCTTCGAAAGTAGCATGAAGGTTTTACTTTTTGAACAACATAGGCCGTTTTTTGAACAAACCGCGACCGTTTTCAATCGCAGGAAAACGGCAACGGGCCGCCGTTGCAGGAATCTATTTTCACGCAGCGTTCAACGAATCTCCTTCGAATGATTCTCCTATCGGGAACAACTACTTTCGCATTGCAACCAAGTGCACGCCAGAGGGTGCTTTGCAATACAATTCGTCTGTCATATCGGGCAAAAATAAATCGGAATCAATCAAATACTCAATAACTCCCCCAAAAAAGCATAATTATTAATATTATTTCTTAAATTTGCCATCAAGACGGCTTGCACGAATTATCCTTTTATTTATTATTTATAATTTAATTACCAAATGATTATGAAAAAATTATCCTTTACATGTCTTGGCATTCTACTAAGCGTATGCACCTCTTGCTCCAATAGCGACGAGGAAGAGAAAGATTGGACGGGCCAACCCTCTGTAACGATTTCCGATCCTGTCGGTGAAAAAGACATTTCGATAACGATTACGCCAGAAAATGCCGTAGCTGCGGCATATACCTGCATCGCCGAGGGGGGGGGAAGCAAGCCCACGGCGGAAGAGGTGCTCGAAAAGGGAATTCAGATAGATGCGACGCAACCTTCGACCATTGTCATCGACTGGCTGGACTATGACACGGACTACGTGGTTATCGCAGCCGTGAGGAGCAAGGAAGGAACCGTTGCATCGGACACTGCCGAAATCACTACGGCGAAAGATCCTGCAATTGATTTAGGGCAGGGAGCAAATACCTATATCGTCTCCAAGGCCGGAACCTATTCTTTCACTCCCGAAAAGGTCGACGGAACTCCGATCGACGGAATTGCTTCGGCGAACTGGATCTGGGCGACGAAGGCGGATGAAAACGACAAGGAACAGAAACTACTTGACAATGTCGCATATGCCGGTGGAAAGATCCGCTTTACGACGACCGGAGAACGGGGCAATGCCGTAATCGCCGCATTCGATGCAACCGGAAAAAGCATTTGGGTATGGCTTATCTGGTGTACCGAACAGCCGGAAGAGATGGAGTATGAAAACGGCGGCGTTTTCCTCGACCGCTTTTTAGGCGCGACTGCCGCCGACCTGACCGATGGAGAGGCGACATGGGGAAATATCCTCTACCAATGGGGGCGCAATGTGCCCATTTATGCCGGTTATGACGACGAATGGGGCGAAGAAGAAGTATTCAACGAAGCCCGCAAGTGGACGATAATGAATCCGGAACTATTTTTCTTTTGGGACGTTTCGAAATCATTGACGTCGGTTGCCGGATCATTGGCGGCACCTACTACATTCTTTGCGGATCAGAAGACCTGCAACTGGACGGTAGAGGATCAGTCGCTTTGGGGAGAAACGAAAACGAACTACGATCCTTGTCCTGCCGGCTATCGGTTGCCTTCGGAGAAGAGCTGGGGTAACTTTTTCTCCGATCTGAAGATTCTCGAAGACGAGAGCGGGGCGACTTATACCTACAAGGGCAAGACCGCATGGTACCCCGCGATGAATAACGGACGCATGTTCGATACCGGCGAAAACATCAAGGGGTTTCCCGCTTTTACGGTTTGGAATTGCAGCTACATGATATCAGATCCCATGGGAATATTAGACATGAATCCCCCTTATTCGGTGGAGGAGCTGATCGAAATGGGCTTGATCATTAGTGCTCCTCAACGGGCTTACATGCAATATAATAATACGCAGGATGTTGTGAACGCCCATTTTGCCGTGGCCAATCCCTCTTTCGCTTTCGCAGTTCGTTGCGTAAAGGAATGATTTTCGTTCAGAATATCATACCAACGATTCGCCCCTGCCGCAATGGCAGGGGCGAATTGTTTTCCGTAGCCGCTTCAACGATCGATATCGAACGCTTATTGATGCTGCGGCCGCAGCAGGTCGAGGACGACTTTCACAGGCGAGAACGTCGTGACGGGGACGTCGACGAAAACGGTGTTCCAGCGTGCCATCGCGCCGTTCCACAACCCCGGCAGCTCCTGCGCCCGCAGCTCGCGGCCGGCATAGGATTTCGACGAGATGAAACCCGTCTGCGGATCGGTATACCGCCGCAGGTCGAATTTCTCGCCCCTCACGTTGCGCACGCCGCAGACCAGATCGACCGGATTGAAGTGGGTGGCCCGCTGCATGAGCGGCCGGTCGGCGGGTGCGATCTGGCTCGACTCGGCGATTTGGAGCGATTCGGTGCCGTCGTCGTTGACCGCCCAGAAGGGGCCGCCGCCCGGCTCGCCCTCGTTGCGCACCATGCCGCACAGGCGGATGGGACGGTCGAGGACGGCGCGCAGCACGGCCGAGTTGTAGTCGTCGGGCAGCTTCACGCAGAGCCGTTCGCGGATGAAGCGGGCGATGTCGGCCAGTTCGGCGCCGCCCGTATCGAGCGCGCGGATATACTCGAAACTGCGCTCCTGCAATTCGAGCAGCAGTCCTGCCAGCACCTTCTTATAGGTTACCGTGTCGCCGCGGCGGGCGTCGGTGGTCACGTTGTCGATGTTCTTGACGAAGACGAGGTCGGCGTCGATCTCGTTGAGGTTTTCGATCAGGGCGCCGTGTCCCGCCGGACGGAAGAGCAGCGCCCCCGCGTCGGTACGGAAGAGCGTATTGTCGGGATTGACCGCCACCGTGTCGGTCGAGGGTTTCTGTTCGGAGAAGGCGATGTCGTAGTGCACGCCGAAACGCCGCTCGTACAGCGGAACATTCTCGGCCATGAGCGCCTCGAAGTCCGCGCGGTGCTCCGGCGAAACGGTGAAATGGATGCGTACGCGCCCCCCTGCGGCGGCGTATTGCGCCCCTTCGACCAGATGTTCTTCGGCCGCTTTGCGCGCCCCTTCCGCATAGGCGTGGAAGGTCACCAGCCCCTTGGGCCGGCCTCCGTAGCCGAGTCCCTTGCCGATGATGTGTTCGACCACGGTGCGGTCGTCGGCGCCGGCAGGCAGCGTGGCGCGCAGTTCGGGCCAGAAGGCGAAGCGTTCGATGTTCTGCAGCAGGCGGTCGATCCCCTCGCTGCGCCGCCCCTCCTCGACGAAGGCGAAAAGCTCCTTGAACATGCGCGTCGCGGCGCCCGACGCCGGAACGAACTTGACGATGCCGAGCCGCGCCGCCGCTTCGTCGTAGCGGCGCACGGCGGCCGCCACTTCCTGCGGCGCGGGAACGAGAATGCCGTCGCCCGGAGCGGCGGCGCGGACGACTTTCAGGAAGGGAAAGCCGCGGCGGAAGTTTTCGAGTTGGCGCTCCACCGCTTCGGGGGTGAGGCCGTGAGCCCGGATGCAGGCCGTATCCTGTTCGGTGAACATAGGCGGTTCAGGTTTTAGTGCATGGCGATCGGTTGCGGAAGCTGCGCTCCGTTTCCGGTTTCGACCGAACGTTTTCGATAAGCCGAGCGCAGAGCCGAACGCAGTTCGGACTATGCCGAGGCGAGAAAACGAAGAATGAAATTCAATGTTTTCGTTAAGCCAAATAGGCAGAGCCGCGCTTGCGCGGGCGATGCCGAGGCGAGAAAACGGCCGTCGGAAACAAGGGTAAAGTTAATAAAAATTCCCTATCTTTGCAATATGATTCGGGATTTTTATGACATCGACCTCTCCGGCCGCAACAGTTTCCACGTGCGGCAGCGGGCCGCGCGGCTCGTCGAGTTCGAAACGACGGACGACCTGACCGCCTTTTTCAGGAAGGGGGCGCCCGCGAAATGGACGGTGCTGGCGGGGGGCAACAACATTCTCTTCACGCAGGATTTCGACGGTGTGCTGCTGACCCCGCGCGCCGCGTCGATCGACGTCGTGGCCGAGACGCCCGACGCCGTGGCCGTGCGTGCCGAAGCGGGCGTCGAGTGGGACGACCTGGTGGCGTGGGCCGTCGAACGCGACCTGTGGGGCATCGAGAACCTCTCGCTCATCCCGGGCAAGGTCGGGGCGGCGCCGGTGCAGAACATCGGGGCTTACGGCGCAGAGGCGAAAGATGCGATCGAGAGCGTCGAGATGTTTTGCACGGATACATGCAACACGTTGATCCTCTCGCGGGAACATTGTGCCTTCGGCTACCGCGAGAGCGTCTTCAAACATGCGCTGCGGGGGCGGGTCGTCATCACGGCGGTCACCTTCCGGCTGAGCCGCCGTCCGCGGCCCGATCTGGGTTACGGCGATCTGCTGCGCGAGACCGAGGCGCGCGGAGGCGCCACGCTGCGCAACATCCGCGAAGCAGTCTGTGCGATCCGGCGCTCGAAGCTGCCCGACACGGCCGTACTGGGCAATGCCGGCAGTTTCTTCAAGAATCCGGTGGTGGAGGCCGCCGTCGCCGAACGGCTTCGGACGGACTACCCCGCCCTGCCGCTCTACCCCGCCGCCGAAGGCCGCATGAAACTGGCCGCGGGATGGCTGATCGAGCAGGCAGGCATGAAGGGGCACCGCGAAGGCTGCGTGGGCGTCCACGACCGGCAGGCGCTGGTGCTCGTCAATTACGGGGACGCCACGGGCGGCGAGGTGCTGGCGCTGGCTCATAAAGTACAGGAGGCCGTGCGCGCGAAATTCGGCGTGGAGATCGCCGCCGAAGTAAACGTTTTATAATTATAAAATGAACGGATGACACGATCTGTCGGGTACGCCGTGCGGGTGCAGCCTGCGGAGGACGCCATCGGCGGGCTGCGTCCGCCGGCGGCTGCGGCCCGCACGGCTCGGAGAGCCGCATCTCTGAGGCGCCAAGTCCCGACGACACGGCCGCTTCGATTAATTCTTAATTCGATACACAGATGCTGACCGACCGTTTTCAATCCTACGTCGAGCGTCACGGGCTCTTTTCCCGCGACGACCGTATTCTGCTGACCGTTTCGGGCGGCGTCGATTCGATGGTGCTGCTGTCGCTCATGGCCTCGCTGGGCTATCGGTTCGGCGTGGCGCACTGCAATTTCCAGCTGCGCGGCGCCGAGAGCGACGAGGACGAGGTGATCGTAGCGCGCGAGGCGGCCCGCTACGGCGTGCCGTGCTACAACCGGCGGTTCGACACGGCGGCCGAAATGGAGCGCACGGGCGAGTCGATGGAGATGACGGCTCGCCGGCTGCGCTATGCGTGGTTCGAGGAGCTGCGGCGCGAGCACGGCTATGCGGCCATCGCCGTGGCGCACCACGCCGACGACTCGATCGAGACCTTTTTCATCAACCTGCTGCGCGGTACGGGGCTGCGCGGGCTGACGGGGATCAGCACCCGCATGGGACGGGTGGTGCGGCCGCTGATGTTCGCTTCGCGCCGCGAGATTCTGGAATACGCCGTGGCGCAGAAGATTCCCTTCCGCGAGGACTCTTCGAACCGCTCGACCAAATACCTGCGCAACAAGATCCGGCTGGGGCTGATCCCCCGCATCCGCGAGATCAACCCCAAGTTCACCGACCTGATGCGCCGCAACATCGAACGGCTGACCGACACGCAGCTCTTCATCGACGCGGCCGTCGCGCACATGCGCGAAGACGTCGTGACCCAGGCCGACGGGATCGCCACGATCCACGTCGAACGGATCGAGGCGGCCTATCCGCGCAATTTCGCCGTCTACGAACTGCTCAGTTCGCAGTACGGCTTCAAGGGCGACGTCTGCGACGCGCTCTGCCGCGCGCTGAGCGAGGCGGCGACGGGCCGGCGGTTCTACGCCAGGGAGTACGTCGCCACGGTCGACCGCGGACGGATCCTCGTCGAACGCATCGCCCCCGGCGACGCCTGCGAAGTGACCGTCGAGCAGGGCACCCAGCGCAGTTACTGCGGCAACATGGTGCTCTATTTCGAGGCGTGCGACATCGACGACATCCGCGCTTACGACGTGCCGGAGCAGGTGGCGCTGCTCGACGCCGACCTGCTGCGCTATCCGCTGCGGCTGCGCCGCTGGCGCGAGGGCGACACCTTCATTCCCTTCGGTATGGAGGGGCGCAAGAAGGTGAGCGACTACCTGATCGACCGCAAGGTCTCGCTGCCCGAAAAACAGCGCCAGTTCGTGCTCCTGTCGGGCGACGAGATCGTGTGGCTCGTCGGCCGCCGCATCGACGACCGCTACCGCCTGACCGACCGCACGGAGAATGTTTTGCGTATCACCAAAGAGATCATCTGACTATGGCTAAGAGTGCAGTCCGTTTCCGGGATTCGGTGGCGCAGTTCGAGCGCCTGTCGGCCGATATCGCCGCCCGCCGTTTCGCTCCGGTCTACCTGCTCATGGGCGACGAGTCCTATTTCATCGACGCGCTGTGCGACCGTCTGGCGTCGACGATCCTCGGCGAAGCCGAACGGTCGTTCAACCAGATCGTCCTCTACGGGCGCGACACGGAGCCGGGGCAGGTCATCAACTTCTGCCGCCAGATGCCGATGATGGGCAGCTACGAAGTAGTGATCTTGAAGGAGGCGCAGCAGATGCGGCAGATCGAGAAGCTCTCGCTCTACACGCAGAAGCCGCAGGCGTCGACGATCCTCGTCGTCTGCCACAAGGAGAAGAGCGTCGACAAGCGTTCGGCCTTCTACAAGCAGGCGGCCGCCTGCGGCGCGGTCTTCGAGTCGGTGCGGCCGCGCGACTACGAGATCGGGCCGTGGCTGTCGGGATTCATCGCCTCGAAAGGGTGCCGTATCGACGAGAAGGCGCTGTCGATGCTGACCGACCACTTGGGATGCGACGTGTCGAAGATCGCCAACGAACTCGAAAAACTGCTCGTCTCGCTGCCCGAAGGGACGCAGCGTATCACCGACCGCGACATCGAGCGGAACATCGGCATCTCGCGCGAATACAACAATTTCGAGCTGTGCAAGGCCGTACTCGGCCGCGACATGGCGCGCGCGCTGCGCATCGCCGACCACTTCGGCCGCAACCCCAAGGAGAATCCGCTGCTGGTGACCGTTCTGGCGCTGTTCGGGCAGTTCCGGCAACTGTTCGTACTCAACTACCTCTACTGGCTCGCGCGGCGGCGGGGGACGGGCGCGCCGTCGGACGCCGAGCTGATGCGGGCGTTGAAGGTGGGCAACGTCTTTGCGATCAACGAACTGCGGCAGGCCATGCCTCGCTGGCCCAACAACAAGGTCTTCGGAGTGCTGGGGCTGCTGCGCGAATACGACGGCAAGAGCAAGGGACTCGACGCAGGCGGCGCGTCGGACGGCGAGCTGCTGCGCGAACTGCTGCTCAAAATGCTGACGATCTGATATTTCTGCGCAATGACCGACTTCTGCTCCATCGACGGCCGTTTGACACCCCTGGGCGAAGGGCTGCCCGGCGGGGTCTATCTCTATCAACGGCTGCGCACGGTCGATTACCGGCCGTTGCACACGGAGGCGCATCTGTCGCGGCTGCGCGACGGTGCGGGGTCTCTGTTCGGCCGTCCCGCGGAGTTGCCGGCCGGCCGCATCGCCGACGAAATCGGCGCGCTGCTGCGCGCCAACGGCTATCCGGCGGGCGACGCGACCGTCACGCTGCGGCTCTATGCCGACGGGACGTACGCCTTGACGGCCGACGGCGTGTCGCTCTATCGCACCTATGCCCTGCGAAGCCTGCGTCCTGCGGCGGCGGTCGTTCCCTGCGACGGCTACCGTCCCGAATGGCCCACGTCGGCACGCCGTGAAACGGCACGGTGGGCGCAGCAGGAGGCCGAGCGGTCCGGTGCGCGCTGTGCGCTTCTTTGCGACCGCGACGGCATCGTCCGCAGGGCCGGCGATGCGCCGCTGTTCGCCGTGCGCGACGACGTGATCTACGCCGCACCCCTCGATGACGTGGAGTGGACGTTGGTGGCCGAAGCGGCGCGGTGGGCAGGCATCCGGTGGGTGGAACGACCCGTCGGCGCAGCGCAGCTTCGGCTGTTCGACGAACTCTTCTCCTTCGACTGCGAGGGGGTCAGCTCGATCGCCTCCTGCGAAGGCACGCCCTATCTGTCGCTCACGGCCGAACGCATCGCCGCGGCACTGGCGGCGCTTCCCGAACGGTAGGGAGCGCTTCCGCGCAGCGGCGGGCCGGCTCGCGGGCAGGACGGGACGACCGGCGTTTCCCGAAAATATAGAAACACGACGGCCGCACGCGGCGTTATCTTGTGCGGAAAACCGTCGTACTCATGAAAAAATTCCTTCTTCTCTATGCACTGGCCGTCACGCTGTCGCTGGCGGGCGTCCTGCGTCGTTATCGCACCGAAACACATCGTCTCGAACAGAATCAACGCGCCCTTCTGTCGCAGGTCGAACGCTATCGCACGCGGGCGGGCGAAGCGGCCGCATCGGCCGAAGTCCTGCAACTGCGCTGCCGCGAATTCGAACGTCTGCGTGCCGGCGACGCCGAGCGCATCCGGCAGTTGGGCATCCGTTTGCGGCGGGTCGAAGCCGCGGCGACGCTGGCTACGGCAACCGAAATCGACGTGCAGGTGCCGTTGCATGACACGATCGCGCGGCGCGACTTCGCTGCCGTCTGCGACAGCGGGCGGCTGGCCGCGGCCGTGCGTTTCGATACCGTCCGCTCGTTCCGCTGGCGCGATCCGTGGGTGACGGTCGAGGGCCGCATCCGGGGCGATTCGGCGGACTGCCGCGTCGAGAGCGTCGACACGCTGCGGCAGGTCGTCCATCGCGTGCCGCGCCGGTTTCTCTTCATCCGTTTCGGCACGAAGGCCGTGCGGCAGGAGATCGTCTCGTCGAATCCGCACACGCGGATCGTCTACGCCGAGTACGTGCGTTTCGCGAAGTAGGCCGGCGAAGCGAGGGCAATGTCAAATTTATTCGGACATTGCCCTCGCTTATTCGTATCTTTGACTTCGTCTCAGATACTCCCGCTCGGCATAATCGAGCTGACGCTTGCTTCTGCGCTCGACTTTTCGTATCTTTGGCTGCGCCGAAGATACTTCGCCCCGGCAAAATCGCAAATAAATTTGCTTTTGCCCCCGGCTTATTCGTATCTTTGGCTGACGCCGAAGATACTCCCGCTCGGCATAATCAAGCTGACGCTTGCTTCTGCCCTCACTTATTCGTATCTTTGTCGACAATAAACCCACAGCGAGGGATGAAAACAGCCATTTTCCCGGGATCGTTCGATCCCTTCACGCGCGGCCACGAAGCGATCGTCGAGAAGGCGCTGCACCTCTTCGACAAAGTCATCATCGGCATCGGCAGCAACGTGGCGAAACAGGGCCTGCTGAGCGTCGAGAACCGCAAGCGGCTCATCGACGACTACTATGCCGGCGACGCGCGCGTCGAAGCGATGATCTACAGCGGCATGACGGGCGACTTCGCCCAGCAGGTCGGTGCGGCGGCCGTCATCCGGGGCGTGCGCAACACCACCGATTTCGAATACGAGCGGACGATGGCCGCCACCAACCGCCGGCTCTACCCCGCCGTGGTCACGGTCATGCTCTTCACGCCGCCCGACGTGGCCGACATCTCCTCGTCGACGGTGCGCGAAGTGCTCGCGTTCGGCCGTTCGGTGGCGGAGTTCCTGCCCCGCGGCATCGAATTGGAGAACTACCTCTGAATGCTAACCAAATCAAACGAAATAACGCTATGATGGAATTTACAGCCGAAATGATCGCCGGTTTTCTGGGCGGCGACATCGTCGGAGACAAAACGGTCAAGGTACACACCGTTTCCTCGATCGAGGAGGGCAAGGCCGGCTCGATGGCCTATCTGGTCAATCCGAAATACGAACCGTTCCTCTATACCACCGAAGCATCGATCGTACTGGTCGACCGCTCCTTCACGCCGCAGCGGGAGGTGAAGCCCACGCTCGTCAAGGTCGACGACGCCGGGGCGGCCGTGCTGCGGCTGCTGGAGATGTACAACGCCGCGCGTCCGCAGAAAAAGGGCGTCTCGGAACGGGCTTCGATCTCACCTGAAGCCTCGTTGGGCGAAGGATGCTACGTGGGTGACTTCGCCGTGATCGAGGCAGGCACGCGCATCGGCGACGGCTGCCGGATCTACCCGCAGGTCTACGTCGGCGACGGCGTGGAGATCGGCCAGGGGACGACGCTCTACCCCGGCGTGAAGATCTACGAAGGGTGCCGCATCGGCAGCCGGTGCATCCTCCACGCGGGCGCCGTGATCGGTGCCGACGGTTTCGGGTTCGCCCCCAACGCCGAGGGCGGCTTCGACAAAATCCCGCAGCTGGGCAACGTCATTATCGAGGACGACGTCGAGATCGGGGCCAATACCTGCATCGACCGCGCGAAAACCGATTCGACGATTATCCGCCGTGGCGTGAAACTTGATAACCTGATCCAGGTGGGACACAACGTGCAGATCGGCGAGCATACCGTCTCGTCGGCGCAGATGGGCATCGCGGGTTCGTCGAAGATCGGCCGCAACTGCTTCCTCGCGGGGCAGGTCGGCATCGCGGACCACGTCACCATCGGCGACCGCGTGAAGATCGGCTCGCAGAGCGGCGTCGACAAGAACGTGCCCGACGGCGAAGTCCGCATGGGCACGCCGGCGCTGCCGGGCATCAAGTTCCACCGCGCGAACGCCGTCTTCCGCAACCTCCCCGAGTTGCAGCAGCGGCTCTCCGCGCTGGAAAAGGCGGTCAACCAACTGATAGAAAAATAAGTATGAAAAGAACACTCGCATTCGCGGCTTCCCTGCTCCTGCTGGGCGCCTGCTCCTCCGACGGATATACGATCCGCGGCAAGATCGCCGGACTCGACAATCCCTACGTCTACCTGCTGCGCTACACGGGCGAGGTGGAGGTCATCGACTCGGCCAAGGTTACCAAGGGCGACTTCGTCTTCAAAGGCAAGGCCGAACAGCCCGAGGTGGTCTACCTGAGCACCGACAAGCAACAGCCCTTCGTCCATTTCTTCCTGGAAAACGGCCGCATCAGCGTCGACGGCGCACTCTCCGCACCGGCCGACATCGCCGTACTGGGCACGCCGTCGAACGACATCCAGCGGGCGTTCGACGAAAAGATCGCCGCCCTGGAAGAGGAGTTCGCCAAGGCCGGCAACGACGTGCAGCGCGACAGCCTGCGCAAGGAGTACTCCAAGCTGATGTCCGACGCCGTGGAGATGAACCGCGACAATATCTACGGCGTGACCACGTTCCTGAACAACGCCTACGCCTTCCTTTCGCCCGAGGAGGTGATGGGGCAGATCGCGCTCTTCCCCGCCGAGTGGCAGCAGCGCCGCGAACTGACCGAGTTGCGCGAGGCCACCGAACGCAAGCTCCGCGTGAGCGCCGGCCATCCCTACATCGACATCGCGGCCAAGAATGCCGACGGAGGCGAGGTATCGCTCAAATCGGTCGTCGAGAACCGCAGGAACAAGTATGTCCTGCTCGACTTCTGGGCTTCGTGGTGCGGCCCCTGCATGGCCGAGATCCCCTTTCTGAAAGCCGACTACGAGAAATACGGCAAGAAGGGATTCGAAATCTACGCCGTGTCGTTCGATTCGCAGCGCGACCGCTGGATCGACGCCGTCAGGCAGCAGGGGATGAAGTGGATTCAGGTGAGCGACCTCAGCGGGTTCCAGACGCCCGCGGCCGAGGCGTACGCCGTGCAGAGCATCCCCTCCAACTTCCTGATCCGCTGTTCCGACGGCCAGATCGTCGCCACGCAGCTGCGCGGCGAAGCGCTCGGCGAAAAACTCGGCGAGCTGCTCGGCGACTGACCGCAACGCAACGACGGCCGGCCGTGCGCCGGCCCTTTCACCCGAACTTATACATTTTACCATGAAACGCATTTACACATTCGCAGCGGCCCTGCTCTTCCTGGGTGCCTGCACGTCGGACGGTTACACGATTCGCGGCAACGTCGAGGGCCTGGAATCGCCCTACGTCTATCTGATTACCTTCAACGGCACGCACAACGTGGCCGACTCGGCCAAAGTCGAAGCGGGCGCCTTCACCTTCACGGGCAAGACCGAACTGCCCGAAGTGGCCTATCTGAGCCGGGACAAGGAGCAGCCCTTCGTGCGGTTTTTCCTCGAAAACGCCCGCATCTCGATCGACGGCAACCTCTACAATCCCAACGAGGTCTACCCGACCGGAACCGCGGCCAACGAGGCGATGAACGCCTTCAACGAACTGACGTTCAACACCAGCGAAGCCTACGGCGTCACCGAATTGGAGGCTGACAAGAAACAACTGGTCGACCGCTACAAGCAGCAGATGCGCGAAACGATCGACCGCAACCGCGACAACATCTGCGGCATGATCATACTGGCCGAAACGGGGTCGATGTTCTTCACGCCGCAGGAGGTGCTGGCCGAGATCGACCGCTTCCCCGCCGAGTGGCAGCAGCGCACCGAACTGACCGACCTGCGCAAGGTCATGGAGCAACGGCTCCGCACGACGGTGGGACAGCCCTATGTCGACATCTCTGCCCCGAACGCCGACGACAAAGCGGTATCGCTCAAATCCGTGATCGAAAATCCCGCCAACAAATACGTCCTCGTCGACTTCTGGGCCTCGTGGTGCGGCCCCTGCCTCAGGGAGATTCCCTATTTGCAGGCCGACTATGAAAAATACCGCAAAAAGGGATTCGAAATCTACGCCGTGTCGCTCGACGACGAACGCGACGCATGGGTGAAAACCATCGCCGACAAGCAGATGAAGTGGATCCAGGTCTGCGATTTCAAGGCTTTCGATTCGCCGGCTTCGCTCGACTACGCCGTGGAGAGCATCCCGTCGAATTTCCTGATCCGCTGCTCCGACGGCCAGATCGTCGCCGCACAGCTGCGCGGCAAGGCCCTCGGCGAGAAGCTCGAAGAGCTGTTGGGGAAATAACCGGCGACGGCAGGCCGGAGGCGATGTGCCTCCGGCCTGCTGCGACCGGTTCCGCCGCTACCTGCGGCCCCGGATCGAACAATATCTGCGCACCGACGTGGGACAACCCTACCGCGACATCGCGGCGCCGACACCCGCAGGCGACACGCTGTCGCTGCGGCAGGCGGTGGAGGACCCGGCCAACAAGTGCGTGCTCGTCGATTTCTGGGCTTCGTGGTGCGGCCCCTGCATAAGCGGCATGAACCGCATCAAACAACTCTACGAAACCTACCGCGCCGCGGGGTTGGAGGTCATCGGCGTATCGCTCGACAGCCGACGCGAAGCGTGGCTCCGCGCTATCGAGAAGGAAGGCCTGCCGTGGAGCAACATCAGCAATCTCGACGGCTGGCAAACCGGCTTCGACAGCTACGGCATCCAGAGCCTCCCCTCCTTCGTGCTGATCCGCTGCTCCGACGGGCAGATCGTCGCCCGAAAGCCATGGGGCCGAGCCTCGCACATTCCCGTCGGCGAGATCGAAAAACTGCTCGGACAATAACATACCTGCCGAAATGCCTGCACCGAACAAAGAGTCCTACCGCATCATGGGAATCGACCCCGGAACCAACTACATGGGTTACGGCGTCGTGGAGGTCACGGGGCGCGAACTGCGCTCGGTGGTCATGGGAGCCATCGATCTCCACAAACTGACGGATCCCTACGCCAAACTGCGCCGCATCTTCGACCGCGTGGGGGCGCTCGTCGACGAGTACGCCCCCCGTGAGGTGGCGCTCGAATCGCCGTTCTTCGGCGAGAACGTGCAGAGCATGCTCAAACTGGGACGGGCGCAGGGCGTGGCGATGGCCGCCGCGCTCTGCCGCGACGTCCCCGTCTTCGAATACGCGCCGAGCCGCATCAAGCAGTGCATCACGGGCGGAGGGGCGGCAGCCAAAGAGCAGGTGGCGGCACTGGTCACCCGCATACTGGGGATCGACTACACCCCCAAGAAGCTCGACGAGACCGACGGCATGGCCGTGGCGCTGTGCCATTACTTCATGTCGTGCAGCCCGCTCAACGCCGCACTGGGCGACGAACGCAACAAGGGGCTGGGCGGCGGCCGCAAGGCCGCGTCGGCGCACGGCAGCAAATCGTGGGAAAAATTCCTCAAAGAGAACCCCGACCGCGAACTCAAACGTTGATCCGGTTCCTCCGCGACGCCCTTCCCGAACCGTTTCGCGTCCACGAATCCGCCTCTCCCAACCGACACGTTTTCAGGCAGTCGTCCGGCCGCTGCACCCTCTTTCGGAGCGTTTCCCCCGCCGATCCGCCATTTTAATTACATTCCGAAATTTCCAGACGAAATTCAGTTACGAATTGCAATTTTATCGAATAAATTCCAATCACTGTGTCACCAATTAAAAAAAACTCAAAAAAAATTCCTAACATTGCGGGGGGGGGTAATGAAAAAATACCTATCTTTGTCGACTACATATACTATACATATAAGCTCCTGAAAGCGGTGAAAAGACGATGCGCACTATGCAAACCGATTCACCCGAACGAAGAAACGAAAGACGAATACAATATTAATCATTTTTTGCGCATGAGAAAATTTTTACTACTGCTCGTACTCTGTCTGGGTAGCGTCGGCGCGACGTTCGCACAGATAAAGATTTCGGGAAAGGTTGTCGATGCCGAAACCGGACAGCCCCTTATCGGCGCCACCGTCATGATCGGTACGACGACGGGCGTAGCGACGCTCGCAGACGGCACTTACGTCCTTCCGGTCCCCGCCTCAGCAGGCGAGCATCCGGTGCTGACGTTCACCTACATCGGCTATGAAAGCCTCAATGTAACGGTCGGCAAAAATCACGTTGTCAACGCAAAACTGAAACCGGAAGTCGTGATCGACCAGATCGTCGTGACGGGTTTCAAAAACGCAAAGAAAGAGAGTTTCACCGGTTCGTCGGTCAAGATTTCGGCCGACGACGTCGCCATCGCGGGCGTCACGGACGTGAGCCGTATGCTCGAAGGACAGGTGGCCGGCGTATCGGTACAGAACGTTTCGAGCACCTTCGGTAGCGCCCCCAAAGTGCGTATCCGCGGCGTCACGTCGCTCAGCGGCGAGAACAAGCCGCTGTGGGTAGTCGACGGCGTCGTGCTCGAAGATGTCGTCAACATCTCCAACGACCAGTTGTCGTCGGGTGACCCGACGACACTGCTGGGTTCGTCGGTGGCGGGCATCAACGCCTCGGACATCGAGACCTTCGACATCCTGAAAGACGCCTCGGCAACGGCCCTCTACGGTGCCCGCGCCATGAACGGCGTGGTGGTCATCACCACCAAGAAAGGTAAGAAGGGGGCGCCGCGCATCAACTACACCGGCAACTTCACCATCCGCACGAAGCCCCGCTACTCGAACTACGACATCATGAACTCGGCCGACCAGATGGCCGTCACGTCGGAAATCGCCCGCAAGGGTATGCTCAACGAGAGCATTCTCAACTCGTCGAGCTACGGCCCCTACGGTCTGATGTGGAAGGCCATTTCGACCTACAACAAGGACACGGGCAAATTCGACCTGATGAACACGCGCAGCGCACGCGAGGCCTTCCTGCTCAAATACGCCAAGGCCAACACCGACTGGTTCGACGAGCTTTTCACGCACAACCTCCAGCAGGAGCACACGCTGAGCATCTCGACCGGTTCCGACAAGTCGCGCACCTACGCTTCGATCGGTTTCCTGCGCGACGACGGCTGGTCGGTAGCCGACGAAGTAAGCCGTTACACGCTGAATTTCCGCAACGACTACACCGTCAGCGAGAAGATCTCGGTCGGCGTACAGGCCGTCGCATCGTTCCGCGACCAGTCGGCTCCGGGTTCCTATTCGCGCAAGATCAACTCGGTGACGGGCGAATGGTCGCGTGAATTCGACATCAACCCCTTCAGCTACGCGCTGAATACGTCGCGCGCCGTGCGTCCCTACGACGACAACGGCAATCTGGAATACGTCCAGATGAACTACGCGCCGTTCAATATCTTCAACGAGCTGGAAAACAACAAGATCGAGCTGAACGTTGTGGACGCCAAGCTGCAGGGCGAATTCAACTGGTCGATCCTCAAAGATCTGAAATTCAACTTCACGGGAGCGCTCCGCTACGTGAAGAGCGACCAGCTCCACAAGATCACCGAGGATTCGAACGTCGCCAACGCCTATCGAGCCGCCGGCAACTCGACCATCCGTCAGAACAACCCCTATTTGTGGCACAATACGGAGGATCTCAACGCCGAGCCGATCGTCGTACTGCCGTTGGGAGGTTTCTACAACACGAACAACTACCGCATGCTCAACTACGACATACGCTACTCGCTCAACTACAACAAGGTCTGGGACGGTGCCCACATGCACGAGCTGAACGCGCTGGCCGGTATGCAGATCAAATACACCGACCGCCGCATCACCTCCGCGACGCAGCCCGGCTACCAGTACAAGATGGGCGGCGTGGTCTACAACGATCCCAACTTCTACCGCATGATGGCCGACCGCAAGACCGACCTCTACTCGGCCGAGGAGTTGTTCGACCGCTTCGTAGCGGCCTACGCCAACGCCGACTATTCGTTCGACCGCAAATACTCGATCTCGGCGACGATCCGCGTCGACGGTTCGAATGCATTGGGCAAGAGCGCCAACAAGCGCTGGCTGCCTACATGGAACTTCGGTGCCAAGTGGAACATCCAGAACGAATCGTTCATGGAGAACGCCTCCGACTGGGTCGACGTACTGAGCCTCCGTCTGAGCTACGGTCTGACGGCCTCCATGCCGCAGCTGGCCAGCGCAGGCGTGGTCTTCCGCAACCAACAGTCCTTCAACCCCGGCCACAGCGAGAACCAGATCTACATCGAGGCATTGGAAAACTCCGACCTGACCTGGGAGAAGAGCTACCAGTTCAACGCCGGTCTGGACGTCACGCTGTTCAACAACCGGATGAACTTCTCGTTCGACTACTTCAACCGCAAGGGCTTCGACCTGATCGCGACGGTCAAGACGTCGGGCATCGGCGGCGAGTTCTGGAAATACGCCAACTACGCCGACCTCGATTCGCACGGCTACGACATCACGCTGGGCGGTACGTTCATCCGCTCGAAGGACTGGACCTGGTCGGCCAACTTCACGCTGGGTTATACGTGGAACCGGATCAAGAACGCCAAAAACCTGACGCAGACCAACGAGCTGATCCGCAACGAAGGCGGCAATAAGGAGGGTTATCCCGTCAACAGCCTCTTCTCGATCCCCTATGCAGGTCTCGAACCCGGAACGGGTATTCCATTGTACATCAACGAAAAGGGTGAAATTACCAAGGAGATCGACAAGCAGGGAACGGATACCGACTACCTGATCTACGAAGGCCAGGTAGACCCGAAGTGGACGGGCGGCTTCAACACCACGGTCCGCTACAAGAATCTCTCGCTGAACGCCTTCTTCACCTACCAGGCCGGCAACGTGATCCGCCTCGACCCGATTTTCAGCCAGTCGTACAGCGACCTGGCCGCCCTGACGAACGAGTTCAAGAACCGTTACGTCATGTCGGGCGACAGCGATGTTCCGGCCATTCTCGACTACGTGCACAATTCGATCTCGATCACCGATGCAGGCACCTACGCCTCCTATAACTACACGGGCAAGCGCGTGGCCAAGGGCGATTTCATCCGTCTGAAAAGCATCTCGCTCAACTACGACTTCTCGTCGGACTGGATCAGCAAGAGCCGCTTCTTCAAGACCGCCAGCGTCCGCTTCACGGTCAAGGATCCGTGGCTGATCTACTCGGACAAGGCGCTCAACGGCCGCGACCCCGAATTCTACAACACGGGCGGTGTGGCCATGCCTACCACCACGCAGTTCACGCTGTCGCTGAACCTCGGCTTCTAATTCAGTAAAAAAGAGAGAAAAGAGATATGAGAAAAATAATCATCGCACTGATCGCCTCGACCGGAGTCCTTTCGGGCTGTTCCGACTTTCTGGGCACCGATCCCGACAATCGTACCTACATCGATACGCCGGAAAAAGTCTCCGCGCTGCTGGTTTCGGCCTATCCGAGTTCCACGTTCTATTCGGTAGTTGACGCCCGCTGCGACGGCTTCGTCGACTACGGTACGGCCATCGCGGGCGTAAATTCGCCCTTCACCTATCAGGAGGACGCTTTCCGCTGGCGCGAATACTCGCTTGCAGGCGAAGGCGCATGGGACGGCTACGAACCCTACTGGTCGGCAGCCTACGAGGCCGTAGCGGCCGCCAATCATGCTCTGGAAGCGATCGACGAACTGGAAAAGACGCACGGCCAGACCACGCAACTCGAACATTCGCGCGGCGAAGCGCTGCTGTGCCGCGCCTATGCGCATTTCTGCCTGCTGTCGCTGTACAGCGACTTCTTCGATCTGGACAACATGGCCAGCAATCCGGGCATCCCCTACGCCACCGATCCCGAGAAGACGACCTATGCCGAATACTCGCGCGAAACCGTCGCCGTAACGCTCTCGAAAGTGCTCCAGGATCTCGAAGACGGCATGAAAATCGTCGGCAGCGCGAGCGACTACAACGAGCCGAAGTTCCACTTCACGCCCCAGTCGGCCCTGGCCTTCGCAACCCGCGTGGCGCTCTTCACGCGCGACTATCAGAACGTAGTATACTACGTCAACCAGTTCTTCCCCACGCCGAGCCTCTTCGACAAACCCGGCACTTCGAACACGATCACCAAGACGCCTGTCCGGTTCCCCTCGGAGAGCGATCCCTGCCGCATCTTCTGCCGCAGCTATCTCACCGACTGGAACAAGATAAGCACCTACAACGACAACTCCGACAAGATCGGTCAGGAGTTCGCGTCGGCCGGCAGCAACGCGAACCTGCTGCTCAGCGAACCGATGACCGCCATCGGGCGAACCATCTCGGCGAACCTTTACACCCGTTACACGCTCAACGAGGAGGTCTTCACCAAATTGACCACCGAGAACGCCACCGGCGCGGACTGGGTCTATTCGAACTGCGCCTACGGGTACAGCGGCGGTGCCAAGGGCAAGGTGCTGGCGAAGTACTACGAGGAGTTCTACTATTCGGACATCGTCGAGGGAATCGGTACGGCCTACACCAAATTGCCGCTCTTCCGCAGCGACGAGATGCTGCTGGCGCGCGCCGAGGCCAATACGATGCTCGGCAAGTTCGACGAGGCGCTCGACGATCTGAACTGCTTCATCGAGCTGCGCATCCAGGCCGACGATTTCGACATCGCCACCACGTCGCTTACGCAGGCCAAGATACTGAGCTACTACTCGGCGCAGTTGAACGGTGCGAACACCTTCATCAACAGCGACTTCAACAAGGGCCGCTTCCTCGACGGCGAGCAGGGGCGTCTGCAAAAGGCACTGATCCTGACGATCCTCGATTTCCGCCGCATCGAGTTCCTCTACGAGGGACAGCGTTACTACGATATCCTGCGTTGGAACATCCCCGTCACGCACCGCGACAACTCCGGTCAGACGAGCACGCTGACGCCCGACGACGACCGTCGCATCCTGCAAATCCCGCAGACCGCGATTCTCGCCGGCGTCGAAGCCAACCCGATGAACAACATTCCGCAACCGTGGTAAACAATACAATCCAATCGTGAAAGATATGAAAAGATACAACAACATATTCCTTGCAGCCTTGTTCGGAGCGACGTTGCTTCTGGGCGGTTGCCGCGAAGAAGAGAAGATAGCCGACGATCTCTACATCCCCGGACTGGGCGGGGAGGAGTACGCCGAGAACGAACTGGACAAATGGCTGTACCAGAACTACACGCTGCCCTACAACATCGACGTCGTATACCGCTGGGACGCTGCGCAGGCTTACAGCAGCCTGTCGGAGGTACAGCTGGTTCCCGTCGAGTTCGACGCCGTACAGCCGATGATGGCCGCCCTGCGCGACGTATGGTTCGAACCGTATATCCAGGCTACGGGCAACAGCCAGGACTTCCTCAAAGAGGTCGCCCCGAAGAAAATCGTGCTGGTCGGCAGCCCCGAATACCAGAACGGTTCCTACAAGTTGGGACAGGCCGAGGGAGGACGCAAGATTCTGCTCCTGAACGTCAATAATTTCGACGCTTCGGATGAGAACGAGCTCAAAGAATCGCTCCACACGATCGTCCACGAGTTCACGCACATTCTCCACCAGACCAAGCTCTTCGACAAGAAGTATCAGGAGATCTCGACGGGCCGGTACAACTCCAACTGGACGCTGCTCAACGATTCCGAGGCCCGTCGTCTGGGATTCATCACCAACTACGCGATGCTGAACAAGGACGAGGATTTCGCCGAGATGGTTTCGGGCATTCTGGTCTTCGGCTACGACTGGTTCAAGGATACCGTGCTGGCCGAAGCGGAGAAATCGACCGAGAATCCCAACGCGAAAGCCGATCTGGAAGCGAAGCTGGCCATCGTCGAAAGCTATTTCAAGGAGACGTGGAACATCGAGTTCTTCGATAACGAGACTTCGGGCGAAAAGGGCTTGGAGACCTATTTCCGCGAAGCCATCGAAAAGGTCGTTTCCAATCCTCCCACGAAATAGCGAACGTCCGGATTTTAACAAGTAAGAAAACGACAAGATACTATGAGAAAATATATCAGCATACTCATTCTGCTGGCTTCCGCGGCCGTTCATACGGCTTGTAACGAAAGTACGGTTACGATGGACGACAGTGTCGACGTTCGCGTGGACTCCGCCATGAAGGGCTATCAGGCACAGCTTGCCGGAGCCGAATTCGGCTGGTTCGCCGACATCGAGACCAGCAAGGGATTCTACCGTTTCTGGATGGATTTCGCCGACAACAACATGGTAACGATGTTCACCGACAACCTCGACTATCCGGAACTCAACGGCATCCCGCGCACGTCGACCTACATGTTCCACGCCTACCAGCGTCCGGTGCTCACGTTCGACACCTACAACTACCTCCACATCATCAGCGACCCCAACGATGCGATCAGCGGCGGTACGGGCAACCTGGGACTGAAAACCGATTTCGAATTCGAGATCGACGAGGTGACGGACGACGTGTTCACCATGACGGGCCGCATCAACCGCATCAAGGCCACGCTGACACGTGCCACGGAGGCCGAGATGCAGGCCGTGAAGCAGGGTCAGTTGCAGGAGGCGCTGCGCAATGCGCCCTCCTACAAGCAGAACCTCTTCTGCTACATGGACGTCAACGGACTGACCGTCGACGTGAAACTCAGCACCCGCACGGTCATGTTCCTCTACAAAGTAGGGAACGTCACGCAGATCGAAGCGGTCGAGACGCATACGGACATCGTCACGAAAGACCTCGTATTCGACACTCCCGTTACGATCAACGGCGTGGAGATCAAAGGGCTGAACTACCATGCCGACACGGACAATTTCACCACCGACAGCGACACTCCGATCCTCATACAGGCCAAGAGCAAGGCCAATATCGGCATGGAAGCCTGCTTCGGCGTCGAAAAGTACTACACGATCCTGCGCGTGGAGGACGGCATGTTCCCCAGCACGAACGAATCCGAGAACTATCTGGGCTATCTCATGCACAACATCTTCCAGATGAAGTTGCTGCTCACGTCGGGCATCGCCTCCTTCTCGCACATCAACCTCTATTTCGGGCTGGATACGGAGGGCAACTCGCAGCTGACGGTCGCTCCGGTGATCGGCGGCATCGGGCAGGAGGTGCGGTATACCTACCAGATCACCTTCAACCAGGCGGAAGACAGTTTCACCATCGACGGTTCGACGCTCTCGATGGACAGCACTGCCGAAAGTTTCAACGACGGCAGTGTCTACAATCTGACCGAGTTCCTCAAAAACAAGACCTTCAAGATCGAATGGACGAACGTAGCATACGACGTCTATACGATGGGGCAGCTGCGTGCCACGAACAGCAGCCAGACGGCTGTCATCTACGGGGCGCTCACACAGGAGTAACGGGAGGTTCTTTCAACGAAAACGGCAGGACGAATGTCCTGCCGTTTTCGTTCCGCCCCGTCCCGAAGGGCCGGTCCCGCCCTACTTCCCGCATAGCGGGACACCGCTCCCCACCCTGCCGGCTTCCGGATTTTCCGCCGTGCGAACCCCGCACCCGCTCCGCCGCCCATCGTCCGCAGAAGCCCGCAACAGCAGACACTCCCGACTTCCGAAGCACCATTTTCCGGGTCGGATAAATTTTATCCGCAAAAAATTTGCATAAACCGGAAAAATACCCTACATTTGCACTCGCAATAAGGGAATGGCTCCGTAGCTTAACTGAATAGAGCACTTGACTACGGATCAAGAGGTTACAGGTTTGAATCCTGTCGGAGTCACGAATTTTCAAGAGGTTACGGTCGGATCGTGACCTCTTTTTTCATCGGGTACGGACGAATCGCTTCGCTCCGACGTCCTTTGCCCGCATCGGTACCGTTCCCTCTCCCCCCTGCCTGCGGCACCGGCCCGCCGCGCCCCTCTTCCCGCCACGGAGCCTGCCGAATGCCGTTTCCGACCAAACCGCAGAGATCCCTGCCCCGCACCGACAAGAGTTCTTCCCCCGACAAACCGACATAAATACTACTCCGGAGAGTTGATTTTATCGGAAAAATTTGCTATTTTTGGATAATCGATACCCGAAAGCACGCCGCGCCGGACCCCTGCGACAGACAATGCCGGATCGAACATGAAGAGGCCTCTCCCCGATATCTCCGACCAAAAGCTGGTCGTCCTTCTGAAACGGGACGATTTGAAGAGCTATGAAGCCCTCTTCCACCGTTACTACGACCTCTTCCTGACCTTCACGAAAAGAGTCGTCAGGGAACATGCCGCCGCCGAAGACATCGTGCAGGAGGTCTTCATGCAACTCTGGCTCGGCCGCGACCGGCTCGACGAGCACCGCTCGCTCTACAACCTGCTCTTCACGATGACCAAGCACCGTATCTACGACCATTTCCGCCGTCGATACAACCTCGAAGCACTCCGCCGTCCGCTGTCGGAGTTCGATGCCGCCTCAGACGAAGCCGAAAGCCCCGAAAGCGGTCTCGAAGCCGAGCAACTCCGGCAGACGATCGCACGGACGGTCGCCGCCATGCCGCCGCAGCGACGGACGATCTTCGCCCTGAGCCGACAGGAGAACCTCTCGCGGCAGGAGATCGCCCGACGGCTGGGAGTGTCGGTACGCACGGTCGACAAGCACCTCGAACTGGCGCTGCGCGAAATCAGGCTCCGTGTCAAGGATTTCCAGTGGGTGCTCCTGCTGTTCCTGTTCCGTTAAAGAGCGTCAAAGAGGATGTTTCCGCGAACCGGATGCAGAACCGGATTCGCCCGGACGATGCCGCCAATTTTTCATCCCCGCGCTCCGCAGCCTCGGACTGCCGGCAAAAAAACGGGGCGACCACCGGTCGCCCCGCCCCCTAAAACAGACTTTTCGTCACTTCCCGAAAACGTCGTTCAGTACCGCTGCCAACCGATAACCGGCTTTTGCGATCTGGCTCTCGGCCAGCGGCTTGTACTTTTTTATGAAATCGTGGGCTACGGACTCGCCCGGCTGCACGTCGTAGATGCACTTCGACGCCGCGGCCGATTCGCGCCCCCAGTCGTAGACCGTACCCGAGGTGATCTCGGCCTGTTCCGTCTCCGTATACCGGTCGAGCAGCCACGCCAGATCGGTGAAACTCCACGGATGGGGACGCTGGACGATCTCCGAATCCCAAATGGTGTGGTAGCGCATCTCCCTGCCGAAATAGTCGACCTTGTAGTAGCCGATCGTCGTATTGCCCGGATAGCGGATATGCGCCGGACAGTGCATGTCGCCCACGCAATGGACGATCAGCTGGATGCGGGCCAGCCGCGTCGAGTCGTCCAGCTCGCGGATGCGGTTTTTCAGCATATCGGCCGACTCCTCGATGTAGTAGAGGCAATTGGCCAGATACTTGTCGGTGCCGGGCCAGCGGTTTCCGGGCACGACCTCGCCCTCGGCGTCGACCGAGAAGGTATGGGGCAGCTGGTGCATCCGGTCGCCCTTCGCGGGATCGTAGCCCAGGTCGACGAGCATCTGCGGTTTGTAGTCGTCGAGCCACGAGGCGTAGTAGACGATCGACTCGCCGTCGAGCCACTTGTCCAGATTGGCCCTGGCCTTTTTCGTAAGGTGCTCTTCGGCGATACGGGCCACCGTCGCGTGGCCCAGACGCCCCCACGCAAAGAGATTTTGCGTCGCACACAGTGTTGCCGCCAACGCGAGCAGCAGAATCGGTCTCTTCATGTTTGCAGTTTTTTCGGTTCATCGGGGATCTGCCCCGTTCTCAATATATACGGTTCCGGCGGAAAAAAGTTTTCTCCGCGATGTTACTTTCTGAATGTCCCGATCAATTTTTTCGGATAATTCGTCGCAATGGCGCGCAGGCGGTCGATGTAGTTCGCATAGTAGGCCGCGTCGACGTCCTTGTCGATGGTAAAGACGCTCACTTCCACGCCTGCCGACGCATAGTCGTCGATTCCCCACTGCCCGCTGCCCGCCGCGCCGTCGAACCAGATGTTCGAGGCGTCGATGTTGATCCACGGATCGATGTAGGTCTGATACTCTGCCGGAGCGACGTAGCCCATCCAGCCGGCGCGCACGCCCGCGCTCTGGGCCGCCGAATAGCAGAGCGTCCAGACGGTCTTGTTGCTCGTAACGATGAATTCCACGAAATTGCGCGCCTTCATCCGCTCGATCACCTGACAAGCCAGCTGGCACGAACGCGCCGAGAAGCCCGTATAGCCCGCCGACGAACCGTCGACGAGGATGTTCTTCACGTCGAGCCACAGTTTCGACGTTCCGGCGCGCATCACCTCTTCCAGAAAATCTTCCAGCAGCGGAAGCCGTTCGCCGTTCGACAGCGTCCCCGCGGCGCACAATTCGTCGTAGGTATGCTCCCACGGCTTGAGCCCGTTCACGAGACAGCCCTGGGTGGCGTGGGCCACGATCACGCGGTTGTCGGCCGTGGCGTAGATGTCGCACTCCACGGCATAGACTTTCAGGTCGAGGGCGTATTTCAGCCCCGCCAGCGAGTTGTCGGGATGCCCCGACTCGGTCGCACCACCGCGATGCGCCACGACGATGCTCCCCAGCGGGTTGGTCGGGGCGGCATACTGCTCCTCCGGCGCAGGCGGCGCCGCGGGCGTCATGTCGAAATCGCGCGGCTCCTCCGTACAGGCGGCCGTCACCGCAGCCGCGCAAATCAATAAAAATCGGTATAGTTTCATTGTTCTGTTTCGGTTTAAAATCGTTTTCTGTCGCTGCCCCTCCTTTTCCGAGGAGGGACGGGTCGGGAAGAGGGTGCTCCGCCCTCTCCCGACCGCTCCTTCGGCGGATCACTCCGCGTCGTAGTTCTTCACGCAACGGAACGGGAAGATCGCTTGCCCGTTGTCGAGATTCGTCATCTCGGCGGAAGTAACCTTGTTGTTGATGATTACATTGATACGGAATATGGCCGTTCCGGGATATTTCGTATTGTTGTAACACAACGGCACAAAGGTCTGGCAACGTGTACCCGCGCACTGGAATCCCTGCGTCATGTAACGGAATCCGATCGGATAATAGTTGAAGCCGAATTCATCAGCACCGTCCGATACATAGGCATTCGATCCCCAACCGGAATTTCTCAACCATGGAGCAAAATTGCCGATGCCGCGCGGAGAATTGGGCTCATCTACCTGAGGAGTCGAACCTGATACGGTCGTGAACTGCTTGTAGGTAACACGGCTTTCGTTAACGGGAAAGGTATGTCCCGCCGAAGCCTGACTTGCCGCATAAGCCAAATCGAGCCAATCGGATGCATTGGCCACGTGCCAGCCGTAGGGGCAGATACCCTGCACCTGCATGGTCAGCATGGGGTGCGCCTTTTCATCGGCTGCGTTGTCACCCGTAAAGGTTCCGGCCGCCGTGTGGACGATATGCTCAACCGTAAAACTCCGGCCAATGGCATCGACGATCGTCTTGCCCTCCATCCAACCGTCGGGCAGCGCCTCGTAACGCTCATAACCGATACCGAAGCGCGGGTTACCCGTAACGACTTCGTTGAAGTGATAGATTCGACCATGTTCACTCGTACCAGCCAAATTACCGCCGACCTCGGTCGTTTCGTAGTTCGGATTCATGTTCGGATCGTTCCACGATGTCGGGAAGCTGCCGGCTGCATATCCGCCCGATCCTGCCGTACCGGAACCCGTAGCAGAGGGCACCATCAACGAACCCAGTTTCGGATAGATATCGCCACCGTCCCAACGTACGAACTCAACCATCCATGTCTTCATGCTACCATCGCGGGCCACGAACTCCTTGGTCTTATAATTGAGCAGTTCATCGTCGGGCATACAGTTGGGCGTCGTAATGCGCTCCCACTGCCACGTCATGCGGTTGAAGTCGACCGTGAGCGTGCGCAGACCGTCGGCGTCGATTTCGGGCCCTGCGGGCAGCGGCGCCTCGGCCGATGCGATCTCGGCGACCGTCCCTCCCGCCGCCAGCACGTAGCAGGGATAGGAGGCCGTGCGGCTGTCCTTGTTGATGCGCACGGGATTCGTCCCGTCGGCCGCGAAATAGGTCTCGGCCGTATAGACACCCTCCTCCTGCTTGGTCATCTGCAACGCCGCATCGATCGCCTCGTAACGGGGCACCGACGCGCCGTAGAGATAGTAGTAATCGTCCACACGCAACTGCACGACGGCGATCTCGGCCGACGCCTCGCTCGTGTCGGCCGTGCCGACATGGATGGTGAAGACCGCCGTGCGGTTGTCGCTCTTCGAGGTCCACTCCGCAGCCCGCAGCACCACGCGGCCTGCCCCTTCGTCGCTCCACGTGAGCCACTCGCCGGCATCCGGCTCGCCGTAGGTCACCGAGTAGTCGTAGACGTCGCCCATGTTGGTCGTGTAGTCGATCGTCGTCTCGCCGCCGGCAGAGGCATACTCGATGCCCGTCTCGGCCAGTTCGCAGACGATCTCGGCGTCGGCCTTCAACCCCGCCTGCGTAATGGGAAAGGTCTCGACGGTGCCGTCCTCGGCCGTCACGGTCAGCACGCCCGAACGGCGGTACTCCGTGTTGGGCGTCGCCATGATCTCCACGGCCCGCATCCGCGTCGTCGTCACGGTGCCCGTCCACGTATCGGCGAACGATTCGTCGACGACGGTCTCGCCGACCGTGGCCCACGCCACGTCGCCCTCGGCGCGCCACGTGTAGCGGCCCTTCTCGAAGGGCATCACCTGCACGACACCCACATAGGCCACCTTGCCGTCGACGGTCGTGCCGTCGGCCGTGAACCCGATTTCGGCGGGCGACAGGGCGATGCGGGTAGCCGTATCGACGCCCAATTCCCCGGCATCCTCGTAACATCCCGCAAGGAGCGCCGCCGCCGACAAGAAAGATATGATTCGTGTTTTCATCTGCTCTGAGTTTTAGGTTATCGGATCAGTTCCAGCCCTCGGTCTGCGTGAGCTTGGTGTTCTTGTTGCGCGCCGACGCCGAAATGGGCCACAACAGGATGTTGGGGTTCAGCGCGCGGCGCTCGGCCAGCGAGGGATTGTAGTCCCAGATCTTGTCCAGTCGGATGAGCGTCCACCACACCACCCCTTCGCACGGGAATTCGAGCAGCGTCTCGGTACACAGCGCATCGAGCACCGCCTCCTTCGTGGCCTCGGTGTAGAAGTTATCCACGCCGTAGGCGCGCTTGGCGATGAGATTCAGCGACTTGACAGCCCCCTCATAGTCTTTGCGCCAGTATTTCAGTTCGGCGTCCAGCATCACCGCCTGCGCATAGCGATAGTAGAGCAGGTCGCAGTCGAGGATCATCATGTTGGTCGAACAGTCGCCTTTGAGTTTGTTGGGGCACGAAATCGTATTCATCACCCCCTCCGACGACGAGCCGTAAGGCCCTTCGAGGTAGTTGCAGTCCACGCGGCGGTCGTTGTGCTCGGCCTTGCTGCGTTTGAGCACCGAGATGAAGTTGTCCGAATAGTTCCACCACTGCGTCGTGTAGATCGGCACGGGATTCATCTGATAGGCCGGCGCCACGTTGGTCGCGGGCCAGTAGAAGGTCCAGTAGTAGCCGCCCGTGAGCTTCTCGGTCTGGTTGTTGTTCAGCGCGAAGATCACCTCGGCGTTGCACTTGTTGTCCACCGCGAAGATCGAGGCGTAGTCGTCGAGAAGGCGCGCCGACGAGATGCCGATCGCCTTCAACGCCTCGTCGGCCAGCGCGAGGTAATCGTCGCCGCCCGCCTGCGTGGCGTACATCCACAGCGCGTATTCGGCTTTGAGCATGTTCACCGCATCGGGCGTGGCGACGTACTTGTCGGTGCCCGAGGTGACGTAGGCCACGGCCGTCTCGATGTCGCGGCCGATCTGTTCGTAGACGTAGGCTTTGGGCGAACGCGCGGGATAGCACTCCTCCGCATCGACCGACTCGACGGGGTTGAGCAGCAGCGGCACGTCGCCCCACAGGCGCACGGCCCAGAAATAGAGGTAGGCACGGGCGAATGCCGCCTGTCCGATCGCCCACTGGCGGTCGGCGTCGGTCATCGGCACCGTCGGGGCGTATTTCAGCACGGCATTGGCGGCGTTGACGGCCGTGTAGAGCTTCGTCCAGACCGTCGAGGCGTTCGAGTCGTTCATCGTGCTGTTCTGCACGCCGTACATGTCGTTGTCGTGTCCCGTGCGCCACGATCCGGCGCCCCACATGTATTCGCCCACACGCGCTTCGCCCCAGTAAAAGACGTTGACCTTGTCCTGCACGAAATTGGCGCGCATGAGGTAGTAGATGCCGTAGGCCGACGTGGTGACGTCGCTCGACTCGGTCCACATGTTGCTCGCCGTGAGCTGGTTGTCCTGTATGATGTCCAGATCGCCGTGGCAGGCCGTCGCCACGAAGGCGGCGCATCCCGCCAGCGCGATCAGCAGTTTCTTGGATTTCATGGTTTTATCTTGGTTGTAGTGAAGCATTAGAAGACGCATTTGAGCGAGAAGAGCACCTTGCGGGCATTGGGCGCGATGTTGCCCGTGGCATCGCCCGTCGACGTACTCTTGTAGAGATTGCCGTCGGCGCCGGCGCCGCTTTCGGGGCTGATCGAACCCGATACCTTGGTGAAGTAGTAGAGCGTATTGCCCGTGACGCTCACCGTGAGTTTCTTCATGCCCAGCTTCTTAATCCAGCGCACGGGCAGGTCGTATGCGAGCGTCACGTCGCGGATGCAGAGGTAGTCGGCCTTCTCGACGTTGAAGTCCGAGATGCGCGAGAAGTTGCGGTTGCCGTAGTCGGGATCGTTGGCGTAGAAGCGCGCGTACTTGGCCTCCGTATCGCCCGGATAGCGCCAGCAGTCGTAGACCATCTTGTCGAGGTTGGCGTTGTTGCTGCCCATGCCGTTCTGGAAGACGCGCGACTTGAAGTAGTTGTAGATCGAGTGTCCCAGCGCGTAGTCGAGATAGACCGACAGCGAGAGGTTCTTGTATTTGAAGGTATTGTTGATACCGCCCACCGAATGCGGGATCACCGAGCCGAGATAGAACATATCCTCCGACGAGATCTGCTCGCGCCCGTCGGCCAGGCGCGCCGAACCCTCGCGGTTGCACCACTCGTAGTCGCCGATGTCCTTGCGCCCCTTGTATTTCGAATCGGTATTCTCCGAGAAGCCGTCCGAACGGCGGTAGCCGTGCGACTGGCTGTCGTAGAGCGCCGCGTCGGCCTCGGCCTGCGACTGGATGATGCCCGCGATCTTGTAGCCGTAGATGCGTCCCAGCGGTTCGCCCACGGCCGTGCCGCCGAAGCGGTAGCCGCTCTCGGTCATCGTATAGCCGCCGATGCGCCATGCGTCGCGGCCGTCGACGTCGGTATACTTGTACTCGTCGGGCAGCGACAGCACCCGGTTGCGGTTGTAGGTGTAGGTCAGGTCGGTCGTCCACGTGAAGTTTTTCTTCTGCACGTTGATCGAGTGCACTTCCAGTTCGAAACCGGAGAAGCGCGCCGAACCGACGTTGGCCTTCACCGACGAGTAGGCCGACGTGTCGGGCAGCGTGATCGAGAAGATCATGTTGTCGGTCACCTTGTTGTAGTAGTCGGCCACGATGCGCAGGCGGTTCTGGAACATCCCCAGATCGAACCCGATGTCGAACTGCGTGGTAGTCTCCCAGCGCAGCGCACTGTTGGCCATCGCCGAGGCGATCGTCGTCGAGTGGCCGGCGTAGTTCTGCGCCGTGCTGTACGAACCGTAGGCGTCGTACAACCCGATGCCGTTGTTGCCCGTCATGCCGTAGCTCACGCGCAGTTTCAGGTCGTTGATCGGCCGCACGTTCCAGAACTTCTCGTCCGAGACGTTCCATGCGGCGGCGCCGGCGGGGAAGAAGCCCCACTTGTTGCCCGGCGCGAATTTCGACGAACCGTCGGCGCGGGCCGTGAACGAGAGGATGTAACGCTTGTCGAAGTTGTAGTTCACGCGGCCGAAATAGGAGATCAGCACCTCCTTCGTATCCTTGTTGCTGGCCGTGAAGTTGCCGCCCGATTGGAGCACGGGCACCTTGTCCGACGGCGCATAGGTCGAATTGGCCGTCAGGTAGCGGTAGCGCTCGGCCATGTAGTCGTAACCGGCCGTCACGCCGATCTGGTGGCGCTTGAACGTGCGGTCGAAATTGAGGTAGGCCGTGAACTGGTCGCGCAGCGTCTCCGTGCGCGTCTCGGTGCAGCTGCGGGTCTGTTCGAGCGAATTGCCCTTGTAGTAGTAGCTGCCGCGGTAGTTGTAGTCGTGCATGGCGTACTGCGCCGTGGCGGTCAGCCCGTCGACGATCTCCCAGTTGAGGTTGAAGTTGCCCGTGGCGCGCTTGTCGGCGCATTCGCGGTCGTAGTAGGTCTCGTACCACATCGCCGTGTGGCAGTTTTTGTTGTCGCCGCCGCGCAGCAGGTTGCCGTCGGCGTCGTAGTCGCGGTGCGTGGGCGCGATCAGCAGACCGCGTCCGAGGCTGTTGAAGTAGTTGTCGACGAGCGGGTGGCGGATCGAACGCGACAGGTCGAAGGTCGTCGAGGCCGACAGCCGCTTCGAAATCTTGAAATCGGCGCTGCCGTGCATCGTGAAGACCGAGTAGTCGGTCATCGCCACCACGCCGCCGTCGTCGGCATAACTCACCGACGCGGCGTATTTCACGTTCTCGTTGCCGCCCGTCACGCCCACGTAGGCCTTCGCCCACAGCGCGTCGCGGAACCAATGTCCCTGCTCGTCGGTATCGGTGAAGACGATCGTGCGCCCCGTCACCGGATCGGTCATGCTCCGCCAGCCTGCGGGAACCGCCTCGCCGTCGCCCAGGAAGCGCGTGGTATGGATCGAGCCGTCGCCGTTGCCCGTGCCGGCGGCCGTGGCCGACGTGAGCACCGACGCGCCGTTGTACGACTCGGCGATCGCCGGACGCACGAACGACAGGAACTCCTCGGCATTCATGAAATCCCATTTGCGCGAAGGCGACTCCCAGCCGATCTGCCCCTCGAAGACGATCTCCGGCCCCTTGCCCACCGTACCTTTCTTGGTGGTGATCAGAATCACGCCGTTCGACGCCCGCGAGCCGTAGATGCCGGCCGCCGCAGCGTCTTTCAGCACCTCGATCGACTCGATGTCGTTGGGGTTGATGTCGTTCATGGCGCGCGTGATCCCGTCGACGATGACGATCGGCGCATTGCTCTGGTTGATCGACGAACCGCCGCGGATGAGGAACGTCGGCGCCTCGCCCGGCAGCGAGTTGGTCGTCGAGACCTGCATACCCGCGACCTTGCCTTTCAGGGCGTCGCCCACCGAGGTCACGGGAGCCGCCGCCACCGCACTGCCGGCGATCTTCGACACGGCCGTCGTGAGCGTATGGCGCGACTGCGTGCCGTACCCCACGACCACCACCTCGTCCACGTCGATCGACGAGGCGGCGAGCGTCACGTCCACGACCGTCTGCGCCGGTGCGACCGCCACTTCGGCCGTCCGGTAGCCCACGAACGAAATCTGCAACACGGGATCGTCCGCCGACACGCGCAGCGAATAGCGGCCGTCGATGTCGGTCGTCACGCCGGTGGTCGTCCCCTTGACGACGACCGTCGCCCCCACGATCGTGGCGCCCTTGTCGTCGCGCACCACGCCGCTCAGCGTCCGCGACACGGCCTTTTCGGCCACGCGCGGCACGGCACGGCGCGTGACGACGATGCTCCGTCCGTTTATTTCATAGCTCACGTCCTGTCCCGCGAAGATCTGTGCGAGGACGTTCTCGATCGGTTCGTCCTCCGCCGCGACCGTGATCCGACGCTCCATGTCGATCTGGCTGGCATCGACCGTGAGCGAATAGTGCGACTGTTGCAGAGCGGCGATCGCCCGCTTCACGGTTACGTTTTTCAGGTTCAGGGAGATGTCGTCAGCCGACGCCTGCGAAGGCAGAAACAGCGCCGCCGACACAACGATTCCGAGACAAAACGATTTTATACCCGGAATCGTTAGCAAGTTTTCAGGTTTTTTCATACATTTGTTAGGTTTTGGTTCTGTGCTTGGAGTGTACAGCTCACGACCGGAACTGCGGGCGGGGATAGTGCGAATATCTCCGCCTTTTTTTACGAGGATCGATCTTATTCCATGGGCGGTTTCTTTTGAGGGTTAGCGTTTGGTGATGTTGACGATGCGGCCTTCGCGGCGAATGCGCATCGCCTCGTCGGCATTGAACGAAGCGAGCATCTCGTCGAGCGACTCGCCGTTGACGAACGAGGCGATGAAGCGCCGCTCGGCCAGCGCGCGGTCGGCGACGTTGATCTTCACGTCGAAGCGTTTTTCGAGGTAGGCGACGATCTCGTCGAAGCGTTTGTCCATGAAGAAGAGCCCGCCCCCGCAGACGACGGGGCGGTAGGTATCCGTCGGCACATCGAAGGTTTCGGTCGATCCCGTACGCTTGTCGAGCTTCACCAGCTCGCCCGGGCGGAGCCGCACGATGCGGTCGTCGCCGCCGAGTTTGGTCTCCATTTCGACGCTGCCCTCGACGAGCGTCACCTCGACCTCCGAATCCTCGGCATAGGATTTCAGATTGAATTTCGTGCCCAGCACCCGCACGTCGACCTCGCCGGCCGACATCACGAAGGGGCGCCCGGGATCCTTCGCAATCGTGGCGTAGCCCTCGCCCGCCAGAAAGACCTGCCGGCGATCGGGCCCGAAGCGGTCGGGATAGATCAGCTTCGATCCCGAATTGATGACCACCTCCGAGCCGTCGGGTAGCACCACGCGCAGCGTCTTGCCGTAGGGTGCATAGGCTTCGAACCACTCGCCCGGCCGCTGCGCCTCGCCGTAGAGATAGAACGCCAGCGCCGCGACGGGCAGCAGCAGACAGGCGGCGGCACGCATCGTCCAGCGGCCGACGAGCCGCCATGCCGAGCTCTTCGGCGCGATTCCCAGCCGGCGGCAGACACGCCGGAAAGCCCCCTCGGCATTGGCCGTCGCAGGCTTCGTCTCGCGCAGCAGGGCATACAGCAATTCGTCGGCCTCTTTCGTTTCGGCGTGTTCGGCCAGCCAGCGGCCGGCGGCCTGCTCCTCCGCGGGCGAGCAATCGCCGTCGAAGAGGTTTCGCATCTCTTTTTTATCCATAATCGACTCTTTCTACCCTATATACGCACGACGGGGCCGCATTGCGTAACCGGAAATGAAAATCAGGCAAAAAAATCGTCACGTCCGCCGACATCGCCTGCGCGAAGCCGCCGGTTCGCCCCGCGGACCGCAACGCGCCGACGGCTCTGCGAGCCGCATCCCCTGCCGCCGAAAGTCCGCAACCGCTCCGCTGCCGCAGGCCGCGTCGCGCCTCCGCACCCGTTCTCCCCGGCCCCGAACAAAAAACCGGCTCCGGAGAATCTCCGGAGCCGGTTCGAACGCTCGCCTCTGGCGTCACTCCACGTCGAGCGCCGCCGCAAGAATCGAAAGCGGATGTTCGACCCGCTTCGACGTCGACATCTCGATCTGCCACTTGCAGGTCTCGCAATCGGTGGCCACCACGTCGCAGCCCGTCGCCTCGATCTGCCGGAACAGCCCCTCGCCGATGGCCTGCGAAGTCTCGTAGTTCTCCTTCTTGAAGCCGTAGGTTCCCGCGATGCCGCAGCACTGCGAGTCGAGCACCGTCAGCTCCACCGAAGGGATCATCTTCAACAGTTCGATCGAGTAGTACGACCACCCGAGCTTCTCCATGTGGCAGGGGGTATGGTAGGCCACCTTCACCTTGGGCGCATCCTTGCGGAAGCGCAGCTTCGCCTTGCCCGATTCCAACAGCCGGTAGATATAGCGGGTCGCCAGCTCCACGCTATCGCGCACGTCCGACGTATCGATGCCCAGCAGGTGGGGATACTCGTCGCGCAGCGTGAAGGTGCAGGTCGACGAGGTGCCCAGCACGGGAAGACCTCGCTCCACGACCGACTCGCGGATCGAAGCGATATTGACCTCCGCCTGCCGTTTGGCCTGATTTATCAGTCCGTTGGAGATCAGCGCCACGCCGCAGCACTTCTCCTTTTTCAACAGCTGCACGCCGATGCCCAGCGCGTTCATCACCCGCACGAAATCCTTGCCCAGCGGCGGGTTGTTGTAGTTGACGTAGCAGCCGTGGAAATAGCTCACCTGTTCGGGGAAAGCCGCCTGCGCCTCGCGCTGCTTGCGCATCCACCCCTCGAACGTGCCGAAGGCGTATTTGGGGAAGGTGCGGCGATGATCGATGCGCATGACCTTATCCATGACCATCTTCACGGGTTTGAGCCCCACCGTGGCGTTGACGATCGGCGCCAGCGGCGTCGAGAGCGTTCCCACCAAATCGGTGTTGGCGAGCACGAACTCGCGCAGTCCCGGCCGCTTCTTGCTGTACTTGATGCGCGCGAGCTGGATGATGTCGCCGATACGCACGTTCGACGGGCAGGCCACTTCGCAGCGTTTGCAGTTGAGGCAGTATTTGAGCGCCTCGTCGTAGAAGCCGGGCTGTTTCAGGCGCAGGCGTTCGCCGTCGGGCCCCGCCTGCTTCGGCCCCGGGAAGAGCGGATTGGCAGCCGCCGCGGGGCAGTAGACCGTGCAGACAGTACATTTGATGCACTGCTCGAAATTGTTTTCACTGTATTCCGTCATCATAACCTTACTCGTTTAAAATCCGTTCGGCGGCGGCCAGCGCCGTGAGCATCGAAACACCTGCGCCGCACCCCTCCTTCACGGGGTTGAATCCCGCCAGTCCGGCGCCGATCGCGTAGAGGTTCTCCACCGCACGCCCGTCGCGCAGGCCGCGCAGACGCTCGTCGCACTTCACGCCGAAGAGTTCGAACGGCTGCGCCGCGAACAGGTCGCGGTCGTACCATGCGCCGCGGTCGGCGGCACAGGCCACGTCCAGCCCGAACAGCGGTTCGCGCACGCCGTCCATCCCGGCCACCAATCCCTGACTGAAATAGCTGCCCGTGGCGAGCACGTAGCTGTCGGCCTCGAAGGCGATGTCGCCGTGGTCGGCCGTGTAGAGCGCCGTGATGCGGCCGCCTTCGGCCTCGTAACGCACGGCGGTGTCGCCCAGCATGTAGACGCCGCCCGACTGCTGGAAGTAGCGCCGCAGCTGCAACTGCGCCTGCAATCCCGGGACGGACGGGGGCAGCGTGGCCACCATCGCCACGGGACGGCCCGCCTGCCGTTCGAGTTGCGCCGCCGCATCGCGGCGGTCGATCCCCAGCACGGCGGGCAGCAACACCGCTTCGGCATCGCCCGCCTCGCGCCGCAGGATCCGGGCCAGCTCGTCGAGATTCTCCTGCCGGTCGAAGATGCGGGCGATATTGGCCGAACGCATCTCGCTGGGATTGTTGCGGATCGTTTCGAGCGCCGGCATGTTGAACGTGCGCACCGCGCACTCCGTCCCCATGCGGCGGAATCCCTCGGCGAGGAACTGCGTATAGAAATCGAGGAAGCCCTCGGCATTGAACAGCACCGCCTTGCGCCACGGCAGCGCATCGGACGCTTCGCTGCGCACATACCCCGCCAGCGTCAGCCACGCGGGTTTCAGCCCGCCCATCGGCGTGAGCCGGTAGTGGTTACGGGCTGCATCGCCCTCGACGGCGACGCCCGCCTCCGCGAGCAGTGCGGCGGCCTCGGCCGCCAGCGCCCCGAAACGTTCGGCGCCGATGCGGGCGTAAGGGTGTTCGGGAGCCTGCCGGATCGTCTCGGCCACCGACTCCGCGGGAGCGGTCACGGGCGTACCGTCGGGCAGCGCGCCCAGCAGATCGAACGACCCCGACGAGAAGTGCAGCGCGCTCTGCCCCGAAGAGATGATGGCGCAGCGCCGCCCCGCTTTCGAAAGGCGGATGCCGCAGACGAGTCCCGCCAGGCCGCCGCCGATGATTACACTATCGAATTTCATATCGTCATTTCGTATTGTTAGCACTCGTTAAACCGCACACGCCGTCGTAGAGCCACATCGTGAACTCGCTCTCGCGCAGCGTATCGCCCCACGCCACGGGGGCCATGCCCTTCCAGCGTTCGTTGAGGAACGCCGTCAGATCCTCCTTGGCGCGCCGCACGCAGTACTTGCCCGCTTCGGCCATCAGCCCCGCGGCGCGGCAGGCGCACAACTCGCCCTGACAGGTACCCATGCCCACACGGGTGCGCCGGCGCAGGTCGACCAGATTGTTCACGTCCAGCTCATTGAGCGCATACTCCACCTCGCCGACCGACACCTCCTCGCATTCGCACACCAGCGAACGCCGGGCGGCATCGCCCGCAGCCACCTTGCCGGCCATGTCGCCGTGACGGTGGATCGACGAGGCGCGCTGCGCCACCGGCACCGAGATCAGACGACGATTGACCTCCTCCTCCGGCTCGCGCGAGCCGGGCAGCTTCTCCTCGGCGGTGGTACATTTGGCCGTAAGATTCAACTTTTTGCAAATCAAGTCGGTCGTCCACTCCGCCATCAGACGGTAGGTCATCAGCTTGCCGCCCGTGATGGTCACGAAGCCCTCCAATCCGTCGCGCGTGGCGTGGTCGAGCACCACGATGCCGCGGCTCACGCTGCGTCCGCTCGGATCGTCGTCCGACGCTACCAGCGGACGCACGCCGGCGTAGGCGCGCAGGATGCGCGTATGTTCCAGCGACGGGGCCAGTTTCATTCCCTCGCGCAGCAGCAGGTCGACCTCATCGGCCGTCACGTACATGTCGTCCACCTCGTCGAAGGGCACCTTGCTCGACGTGGTGCCGATCAGCGAGATCGTATCGCCCGGCACCAGGATGTCGGCGTCGGCCGGCTTGCGGCAGCGGTTGAGCACGATGTTGTTCACCCTGTGGCCGAAGATCAGCAGCGAGCCCTTGGCCGGCAGCATGTTGACCGTCACCCCCGCCTTGCGGGCGATGTCGTGCCCCCAGATGCCGCCCGCGTTGACCACCACCTGCGCGCGGTATTCGGCCGTCTGGCCCGTCTTGCGGTCGAGCACCTTGACGCCCGTGATGCGGTTCTGTTCGCGCAGGAAGTCGAGCACCTCGTGGTAGGTCAGCACCTCGGCGCCGTGCGCCTTGGCATCGATGACGTTGGCGGCCGTCAGCCGGAACGGATCGACCGCGCCGTCGGGAACGCGCACCGCGCCGATCATCGCCGGATTGGCCGACGGTTCGAGCCGCAACGCCTCCTTCGGATCGATCACGTCGGCGCGGATCCCCGCCGCGCGGCACGCCTCGACGAACTTGGCCTGGAATTCCAGCCCGTCTTCGGGCAGGCTCAGGAACAGACCGTCGGTCTGCTCGACGCAATGGCTGGCGATCCGGCGCAGGATCATGTTCTCCTTGATGCACTCCTCGGCCGACTCGCGGTCCGTCACGGCATAGCGTGCGCCGCTGTGCAACAGACCGTGATTACGGCCCGTCGCACCCGTGGCGATGTCGCCTCGTTCGAGCAACAGCGCACGGATACCGCGCAGGGAGCAGTCGCGGGCCACACCCGCACCCGTAGCGCCGCCGCCGATAATAATCACATCGAATTGCTTTGTCATAGGATATTTTCGTTTTCGATTATTTTCCGCATACAAAGGAACGCATAAAACGAAAAATTTCAAAATAAAACCGTAAAAATTTCATAACGAAACTGACATTTCTTCGAGCCGTCCCCCTTTCCGAATGTCAAAATCCCCCTCCTCACGGACATAGCGCCCGACAATCGCAAACGAAACCGGACGAAAAGCGGGACGGCATTCCGCCGTCCCGCATCGCAAATTCGTCCGAAAGAGGGGTCAACGACCCGCCGCGAGGGTGAAATCGCCCATCAGACCGTAGTCCTGCTGCACGTAGTCCTTACCGGAGGGATACTCCTTGACCCCGCGCCAGAAGGCCGGCGTGATCCGTTTGAAGTGCGCGGCGTGCAGCGGTCCCATGAGGTTGTAGTTGCTGCCCACGACCTTCACCTCCACACGGTTGCGGCCCGCCACGATCCACTCCGTCACGTCGACCGTATACGGCTCCGCATAGACGATACCGGCCGAACGGCCGTTGACGAGCACCTCGCAGACCGTACCCTTCCACTCGCCCAGCGCCACTTCGTAGTAGGGCGCCTTTTCGGCGACATCGAACTCCCGCGCATAGGTCACCTTGCCGGGATAGCAGGGCCAGCCCTGCGCCTTCCAGCTGCCGGCGGCGAAATCGCCCGGAGCGACGATGTTCCACCCTTTGGCGGCCGGTTCGAGCCGGAAATCGCCCAGGATGTAGATCGGTTCGATCTCGGCCAGCACGCGCATCGGCGAGCACTCCATCGTCAGCACGTTCTCGCCCGTGCGCACGGCATCGCCGAGGGGCATGAAGCGCATTTCGGGATCGATCCAGTGCTTGTCGGACAGGGCTTTCAGCTCCACGCCGTTGAGCGTCACGCGGTAGAGTTCGGGCTGCTCGACGACGGCCTGCAAGCGGCTGCGGTCGACACCGGACGTCACCGTGAACCGGTACGACGCCTTGAATCCGCCCATCGTGAAGGTGTCGCGGCGCACGGTATGGTCGCGGAACTGCACCGAGGTGCTCCACGGATTGCCGGCCTTGAAGCCGTGATGCTGGTAGGCGAGTTTGGCCGCGTCGTAACTGTTCAGATCCGGATAGACCTTGCCGTCGAGTTCCAGATCGCAGAAATCGATCGTCATCACGTTGGGCGCGTCGGGCTTCGCCGTCAGACCTCCCGCGGCAGGAACCGCCGTCAGCACGCGCCGCGCAGGCGCGGGTGCCAACCCTTCGCGCTCCTCGTCGAAGACGTAGAGCAGCAGGCTGCCGGCCGGATGGAGATCGTAGGCGATCGTCAGCCGGTCGCCCTCGCGCTGCGCCTCGTAGCCGCGGATCTCGCCCGTGCGGGTATCGAGCAGCGCGGCCTGACGTCCTTGCAGCGTCACCGTACCCCGGACGGGGCGCGTAAGGCTCGAATTGGCGAGGAACAACAGCTGTCCGTCGTCCATGCGGCGGCGATGGTGGAAGAGATAGTTGCCCTCCGGCGCATCGAATGCGATTTCGGGCGTGGCGAAGAGCGAGTAGTCGATCGGTTCGCCCGCATCGGCGCGCGTCACCTTCGCCGGATCGGCGAAGAAGGCCTCCGCCTCGGCGCTCCTCGCACCGTCCACATACTGCGGCGTACCGTAGGCGATGATCCGGCCGCCCTTCGCGGCGAACCGTTCGAGCAGGTCGAACGTCGCGGCGTCGACGTTCTCCATCTGCGCCGGCAGCACCACCGTCCCGTAGGCGCGTTTACCCACGACGAAGCGGTCGCCCTTGACCGAACCGTGGTTGAGCAGGATGTTCTCCGACCCCAGATCGAACTCCACCTGATGCCGTTCCAATGCGGTGATGAAGGCCTGGAACTCCTCGCCCATCGTCCGCCAGCGGTTCGGGCGCGGCGCGTTGTAAGTGTAGTACATCCAGATCGAGGTGGTGGGTTCGAGCACCAGCACGTCGTTGTACTGGCCGCCCGACGAGAGCGCCAGCGACAGACGGGCGAAGTGGAGGTTCAGCTCGCGGTAATACTCCCACCACGGCGAATGGGGCGTGAAGGCGGGCGGATAGTCGTACTTGCGCGCACCGGCGATGCTCAGCGGTGCGATATGCTGGTTCATGAAGTTCACGCCCAGCGCATATTCCCAGTCGCCCTGACGCTTGAAGTCGCGCAGCGTCATATCCCAACCGCCGCCGCCGTAGGATTCGCTCAGCTTGCGCACGCGCCCCATCTGGTTGGCCGCACTGTTGACCTCCTTCACAGAACGCACGTTGCCGAAGTGGGCGTTGGGCGATTTGACGTCGAATTTGTTGTACAGCAGGTCGATGCCCGGCATCTGCTGCCAGGCGTACATGGCCATATTGTCGGGGTTGTGCCCCATGTCGGGCCACCCGTGCTCCCAGAAATGGCCGGTGAAGACCAGGTTGTTGCGCTCGCAATAGTCGTGGCAGACCTTGATATAGCGATCCAGGAAGAGATTCATCAGCACGTCGCGGTAGTTGTGCCGCACCTGCCGCCACGGACCGACCTCCTCCCAGAGCGAGACCAGATTGGGTTCGAGATCGTATCCCCAGCGGGCGCGGAAGGCATCGAACAGGTCGGGTGTCCAGCGGATCGACTCGCGGTCGGTCACCACGATCTGCGGCTCGTCGGTGAACCAGCCCGGAACGGTACCGCCGAACTCCTCGCCCACGACCTTCTTGTAGCCGTCAAGCGTCAGTTCGATGAATTTGTCGGCCACGCCCTCGTGCATCAGATCCACGTACGAGAAGCCGCTGTACCACGGCGACGTGGGGTTGTAAGCCTTGTAGAAGAGGTAGTAATCGCCCTTTTCGCCACGCCGCGAAACGGCTTCGGCCGTAATGTCGGTGAAGGCGTCGCCTTCACGTCGCAGGCAGCAGAAGAAGCGGTCGACCGTATCGGGCAGCACCCCGGCACGCAGGTATTTGAGCGCCACGCCCTCGTCGTAGCTCTCGGGCATCGCCTCGTTGACGTGGCCGCCCGCGAAACCGCTCGGATAGGAGTTCTCGTCGTAGATCCAGACGTTCATGTCCAGTTCGCGGCCCTTCTCCATCGTATGGCGGAAGAGCGAGAACCAGTTGTCGTCGAGATACTGCGTCACCATGCCCGGACGGGGGTGTACGAAGACGCCGCCGAAGCCCTTGTCTTTGAGGTCGGCCATCGCTTCGTCGATCCGTTCGGGCGTCACGACCTTGTTCCAGACGAAGAGCGGCGCCGAGCCGTACTCCTTGGAAGGTGCCGCGAACTGCGCGCTCAGGCTCTCGAAATCTTCCGCAGCCGGAAGATTGCGCCCGTCCGGCGCAGCGCAGGCGACGGTCAACAGCCCCCAAAGGGGCCATATCGCACTTCGGAATGTTCGTTTCATCGGTTGCATAACAAGTCAGATTAATAGTTGGTTTGTTCTCTCTGCCGTTTACGAATTCTCCGCCGGCCGCCGTCACCGGCCGTCGGCGGAGAAATCCGTCGTTCGAATCTGCGGCATCAATACCCGGGGTTCTGCTCCATCGCCGTGTTAGTGTTCATCTCACCGACCGGAATGGGCCACAGGTAGTCGCGGTTGGGGTTGAAGACGCGCGTCTGGGCCAGGTAGCGGTCGTCGGCACCCGGAGGCGTCGCGCCGTAGACCTCGCCGTTCATCACCTGCTCGGCGATCCGCCAGCGGCGGATATCGAACAGACGGTGTCCCTCGAAGGCCAGTTCCACACGGCGCTCGCGGCGTACCAGTTCGCGCAGCTTCGTCTGCGTAGCGTACTTTGTGCGATCCACGGGCGGCATTCCCGCACGGTCGCGGATGTCGTCGAGATAGTCGTAGATATTCGGATCGCTCAGCTGGTTCAGCTCGATGGCAGCTTCGACGTAGTTGAGCAGCACCACCGCATAGCGCATGTTCTGGAAGTCGAGCTTGCCGCCGTCCGTACTGCTGTAATTGGTGCGGTCGGTTTCGTTCGCCCACTTCTTGATCCAGTAACCGGTCTTCGTCGAACCCTCCTTGCCGATGGCGTCCTTGTGCGAAGGCTCCCACGGATGGGCCGTATAGCCGAGGAAGGTCTCGGTGGGGAAGATGATCGACATGCCCAGACGCGGATCGCGCTTTTCGGGCTGCGGGTCGAGCTGGTAGGCCCGTTTCTCGTCGGCGGGCAGTTCGTCGAGCGTGCGGCCGTCGAGCAACTCGAACTCGTCGACGAGCGACGCCGTGGGCGACAGACCGGTCTGGCCGTTACCGCCGTCGGGCGGAGCCAGACGGCGCTGCACCTGACGCATACCCAGCTCGGTGGTGAGGATCGACTCCTTCGTGTCGTTGTTGTAGGCCTCGTGGATGAACTGCCGGCGGAAACTGTCGGCCGGATCGGCCGTGCTGCGATAGAGGTCGTAAATTCCCAGCTTGATTACCTCCTCGGCCCACTTCTTGGCATTGGCCCAGTCGCCGACATAGAGATAGAGGTAGGACATCCACGCATAGCAGGCGCCCTTCGTCCAGCGCCAGCGCTCCGACTTGGTCTGCGGCACGACCGGCAGGTTGTGCGACGCACCCTCCAACTCGCCGGCGATCCAGTCGACGACCTCCTGCTGCGGACGGCGCACGAGGAACTGCTCGGTCGGCAGCGTCGAGTGGTCGACGAGCGGAATATCGCCGAAGAAGAGGAAGAGCTCCAAATGGTAGAACGCCCTGAGCGCACGCGCCTCGGCGGCGAAACGGTCGACGGTCTGGATGCCTTCGTGCGGCGCCGCGTCGGGGGCCACCGTCGCCTGCTGGTAGTGCTCCATGAAGCGGCAGCAACGGCGTATCACCGTCCATTTCATGTTCCATATCTTGTTGCAGACATCTTCGCTCGACGATGTAATTCCCGCCGTAAAGGCGTTGTAGGAGACATAGTTGGCCGAGCCGACTCCGTTGTCCGTCAGTGCCTCCATCTCCACGCGGGCATTGGGATAGCCGCTCGCCTGCGACTGCTTGACATCGTGATTGACATAGGTGATGGTGCCCGACGGCATGGGCTTGTAGAGGTTGTTGAGCGCCGTGTTGAGCTGTCCCTTGTTCTGCCACCACTCTTCGTCGGTCGTCTGGTTAGGCACGTCGCGCACCAGAAAATCCTCGCATCCGGCCATCAGCGCACCGCCGGCCATCAGCAGCAGGAGCGCTGCGCGGGAGAGGTATCCTTTGATATGATCGATATAGTTCATAATTGTTTACTGTTTAGGTGTTACCGGTTAGAAATTCACATTCAGACCGACGGAATAGGTCTTGAACATCGGGTAGGTGGTGTGCGTGCCCTTCGTCTCGGGGTCGATCAGCTCGACCTTGGTGAAGGTGAAGGGATTCTGCACGTTCACGTAAACACGGAAGTTACCGGCATGGATCTTCTTGGCCAGCGCCTTGAAGTTGTAGCCCAGCTGCATGTACTTGATACGGACGAAGGCGCCGTTCTCCTTCCAGAAGGTCGACAGCAGCGCATTGTTACCCGGATCGGTCGTCACGCGCGGCAGTTTGGCGTTGCGGTCGGGATTCTCGGCCTTCCAGTGGTCGAGGTGCCAGCGCTGGGGCGTACCGCCGTACTCCGGATCGAGCGGATTCGAGATCAACCCCTGATAGAAGATCGGCACGTATCCCACGCCGTTGACCTGCATGTCGAAGTCGAGGTTCTTCCAGCGGAACGAGAGGTTGCCGTAGTAGACGCTGTGCGGGTCCTGGTCGCCCAGCGGCACGCGGTCGTCGGTCGTAATCACCTTGTCGCCGTTGGTATCCACGTAGCGGATGTCGCCGGGCAGCTGCGCGGTCGTCGCGCCGTCGTAGCCGCCGATGATCGGCACGCGGAAATCGAGGTCGTCCTGCGTGAGCAGGTGATCGGCCTGATAGCCGTAGTACTCCTTGATGGCGTGTCCCTTGCGATAGATCGTATTGCCGTTGATAAGCTCGTCGTTGGTGATTTCGAGCCACTTCGACTTGTTGTAGGAGTAACCCAGATTGATGCTGAAATCGATGTCCTTCGTAAAGGAGTGGTTGAAGCCCACGCCGATCTCGTAACCCTTCACCTCGGCCTTTCCGACGTTCATCGGGGCGGCCAGCAGCCCCGAGCTGGGCGTCGAAGGCACGTTGACGATCATGTCGTCGGTCACCTTGCGGAACCAGTCGAAGGTCACTTCGAGCTTCTGCCCGAAGAGGCTCAGGTCGACGCCCGCGTCGAGAATCTTCACCTTCTCCCACGTCAGGTCGGGGTTGCCGTTGACGATTTCGTTACCCGAGTTGTCGATAATGGTCTGATAGCGATAGAGCGCCACGTTGTTGTTGCCCAGCATACCGTAGGAGGCGCGGATCTTGAAGTTGTCGATGAACCGGGCGTTCTGCATCCACGGTTCGCGGTTGACGTTCCAGCCCACGGCCACCGAAGGGAAGTTGCCCCACTTGTGCCCGTCGCCGAAGAGCGACGAACCGTCGCGGCGAATGCCGACCTCGGCCAGATACTTGTCCTTGTAGCTGTAATAGGCCTTTCCGAAGAACGAGAGCAGCGCCACGTCGTCCCAGCCGTTGCGGCGGTCGACCTCTTCGTTCCATCCGCCCAGAATGTTGATGCGGTGGTTGCCGAACTCCTTCGTCCAGTCGAGCGTCGCGCCGACCATCCAGTAGCTCGTGCGCGTGGTATAGGTGGCCGACTTCACGGCGCCGAACGTTCCCGACTCGTTGCCGGAGAAGTAGTCGAGGAAGACGTAGGCGTTGCGGTCCTTCTTGTCCATGCCCGATGCGATGCGGTAACCCACCTGTCCTTTGAGCGTCAGGCCGGGAATGATATGCCACGTGGGGCGGGCGTTGATCGTCACGTAGTCGCGCACGCTCTCCACCTGCGTACCGCGTTCGAGGTTGGCCAGCGGGTTCATCCACTCGAAATAGACGCCGTAGTAGTCGTATCCGGGCTTCTGTCCCTCCTTGCGGGGATATTTCGAGACGAGCGTCGGCGGTGCGAGATAGATGTAGTCCAGAATGGTCTTGTTCATCGTCTCGGGCTGACGCTGCGTATCGCGGCCGACGAACATGTCGACGAACATCATGATGTCCTTGTTGAGGTTCACCGTCGTGTTGGCGCGCACCGTCAGACGTTCGAATCCGTTGTCCATCACCTTGTACATACCGTCCTGATTGAGATACTGCGCCGACAGGGCGAAGCGCGCGGTGGTGTTACCGCCCGACACGGTGAAGTTGTGCTCGTGGATCGGGGCCGTCTCGCGCATCGTCTCCTTCATCCAGTCGGTGCTGGGATAGTGGATCGGGTCGCTCCCCTCGCGCGTGATCCGAATCTGTTCGGGGGTATACTTGTCCACGCCCGTGGTATTGCGGTTGGCCTCGTTGATATACTCCATGTAGGTGGCTCCGTCGACGAAGTCGGGCAGGTAGATCGGCTGCTGAATACCGAAATAACCGTTGTACGACACCGAAACCTTGCCGGCCGAACCGCGTTTGGTCGTGATGAGGATAACGCCGTTACCGGCTTTGGCGCCGTAGATCGACGCAGCGGCGGCGTCTTTGAGGATCGACACCGACTCGACGGTCGAGGGATCGAGCTTGTCCATGTCGAACTCGAAGCCGTCGACCAGCACCAGCGGGTCGGAACCCAGAAGCGACGCCACGCCGCGGATCTTGATCGTCGCACCGTCACCGCCCGGAAGGCCCGAACTCTGAGTCACCAGGATACCCGTCGTTCCGCCCTGCAAGGCCTGCGACAGACGGGTGATGGGCTTGTTTTCGAAATTGGAGGGCGCCACCGCGCCGACCGAAGCGGCGATATGCTTGCGCTGCTGCGAAGTCATACCCGTCACCACGACCTGGTCGATACTGGTCAGTTCCTCCTCCATTGCGATCGAAAGGTTGGCCACGCTTTTGTTCACCCGATACTCTTTGCCCGTGTACCCGATAAACGAAAAGGTGAGCACGTCGCCGTGTTTGGCCTTGATCGAGAAGAATCCTTCGGCGTCGGTCGTCGTTCCGCGAACCGTTCCCTGCACGAGCACCGTCACGCCCACCAGCGGCGTGGGAGGGTCTTTCGTATCTACGACGACGCCCCGGATATCCAACAATTCGTCAGCCGGCCGCGCCGCAAAGGCGAGGGGGGGGGAAATCAATGCCAGGCCGGCCGACAGGCAGGCCAGACAAAACAGTCCGAGCCGAGAGCCGAAGGCTTTCGACCGGTTCGTTACTGGTCTAAGTTCATCCATGATTCATAGTTTTAAGTTTGTTTACATCTATCGGAGATAGGGATCGGCTGGTGTCGGCGGCCGTTTCGGCTCCCTGCTGTCCGTTTCCGCTTCTCGCAGCGGCCGCACGAACTGTCCGGCGGCACGGAAAAAGGAGGTCTGACGGCTTTTTGTTACATAATTGTACACAAATATAGAATGTTCGGAAACGGCGTCGTTACGCATTTTGATTTATAGATTTCAAAAAATGACTCTCCCGGGACAATCGATAGAATCAGGCGGCAATATCCCATTTTGCACCGCCGCGCCGCCGAAGCCCGACGACCCGAGCGGGCCTTGCCCGAAGCCCCCGCCGAGGCGGGGGTTTGGGGGTGGGTCCAATCTGCAAACGCGGCTCCGCCGCGAACGCTCCGACGGCCGGTCGGGTGCATCGGATCGGAAATCCGACGGGGTGCGAAGCCGTATATAGCTACCAAAATAAAGAGAGGCGCGGCTTCTGCGGGCCGCACCCCTCTCTTACCATCGTGCCGGATTCCGAAACTCCGGCGCGAATCACTCGGCCGGAACGATCAGGACGTTGTCGAGGAACCAGCGGTTGGTAAGCCCGTTCTCCTTGGCGAAGACCGCACTGAACTCGATGTGCGTCTCGGCCGTCGCGCCTGCGACGTTCACCGTACAGGGCTTCATCTCCCGTTTCTCGCTGATCTGTACCTTCGCCTCCTTCTGGCCGTCGATCGTACCCGGGCCCACGACGATCACCTTGATTTCGGGATTGTCGCTCTTCGTGCTCGACGAAGGATCCTCCCACCAGCAGCAGGCGTCGAAGCTCACGGTGATGTCGGTCGCCCCCGTCAGTTTTTCCAGCGCCGGCGTCTGAATCCAGCCGACGGCCGATCCGGTACCCAGTTTGAGCATCCCCGTAGCGCCGTAGACCGAATTGTTGCCCGTGTGTCCGGCCGCATTGTTGCCGCCTACCCAGCCGTCCAGGCCGACCGCCGAGCGGTAGGCCGCGCTGTGGGTCGTCCAGAGGTTGGCCGCCGCCGAATTGGCATTGCAGTATTTCTCATAGGGCACGAAGATCTGATCGAGCGCCTTGCCTGTCGGATTGTCGTTCACACCGCCTGCAAACGCCGTATAGACGTTGTTGCCGCCGTAAGCCAGATAGCGGAAATCCTGGAAGAGTACGGCGTCGGCCGGCACCTCCGGTTCAGCCTTCGTCGTCACGGGACACAGCTCCGTCCACTTCGAGTCGATCTTGCCCGCATCGTCGGCAACCCCCTCGGACGGGCAGCGCTTCACGCGGAAATAGTAGGTCGTTCCGGGATCGAGCGCCCCGATGATGAAACGGTTGTAAACATACTTCGGATTCTTGTCGTCGTTGCTGTTCACCTCGTAGGTGAACTCGCGCACCACCCCGGCGTCGTCCGCATCGGAATCCAGCAGCTGCCACGCCCACTTTCTGGTGCGTACGGGGCTGTGGTCGTTGTCCCACTCCATGATGATCTCGTGCGAATCGGCACGGAAGACGTAGAGTCCCGTCGGCGCCGCCATGCGGTTGGCCGTTTCGCTCTTCACCTCGTAGGGGCCGAAGCTCTTGTCACCGAGTTCGACGGCGACCTTGAAGAGCACCTCGCCGAAGGTCGTGGGCGTACCCGTCACGGCCATGCGCGCCACACCGCTGCCCGCGTCGAGCGTCACCTCGCCCGCAGCCACCGACAGGCCGTCCGAGCCCTCGCCCGACAGCGTCGGCGTGACGGTCAGCTTCTCGCCGCCCACCGCACGCGAATAGTTCACGGCGATGTAGGTCTTCTCGACCGGTTCGTCTTTGGCCATGTCGCCTTCCAGCTCCACGCCGTCGATGCGTACCTGGCCGTCTTCCTGCACGACGGTCACCTTGCGGTCGAAACCGGCGCCCGTAATGTGCAGTTCGGCGGTGCGCTCGACACCGGTGTTGTGCAGCGCCTTGATCGTCACGCGCTGCGAAACGATGCCCTCGTCGCCGGGGCCGCTCGTCTTGTCGAACGCGAGCCACCCGTCGCCCGTCAGATAGGTGCAGTCCAACGTCCACGGCACCGTCGAGCGAATCAACAGCTGCTGGTCGGACTCCTCGTAGGAAAATTCCAGTTCGTCGAAATTCGTCGCCAGACTACTCGCCGCATCGTCGTCCGAGCAGCCGGCGAATGCCAGCGCCGCCAACAGGACAGCGCACATTCCTCTCAGTTTGAGTAACATTGTCGTAATTTTAGGTATTCATTAACATTCGAACAGTTTTTTCCGATCCCCGTTCTCCTGTCTTTCGTTTCCTCGCATCGTCGCCGCTCCGCACGCACGGAGCCTCCGGCCGGCATCAATACACGGGCGACCTGGCATCCGTGAAGTCGTCGGGCGCCGTGAACTCCGACTGCTCGTAGCGGTTGCCCCAGCGGTCGACGGCCACCACCTTCAATGCGGCCCTGACGTCGTTCGGCTCAGCCACGTACATGTGCTTGCAGGGCGACTTGTAGTTGTCGCCGCGCCCCAGCACGCCCACATGGTACCCCACCGACCACGCGTCGGTGTAGGTCGTCACCAGCGTCATCGCCTTGGTCTCCACGCCGTTCTCGCAGAGCGTAACCCGCCATTCGGGATCGGCGTTCCAGACGTTGGCGATCACCGTCTTCGGCGTATAGGGATAGGTGAAGCCGCTGTGGGTGTCGCCGCCGCGATGCAGACGGATCTGGAACGACTCGTCGTGCAGGCTGGATTTGTAGCGCCAGTCGGTGATCGCCGCTCCCTCCACGTCGTAGACCGCATAGCCGTTGGGCGTGCCGTCGCCGTTGAGCGCCGAGTGCCAGAACACCCCGCAGGGTGCGCCGTGGATATGCTCGTAGAGTCCTCCGTCCGCGTCGGTATTGATGAAATTCTCGTTGTAGTGGGTGTGCGCCGCCATGAGATGCGCCTCGGCGTACTCCGAAAGCAGCGCCTTGACGGCCGCCATGTTGCGTGCCGTACCGCTGCGCAGCGGGATATGGTAGCAGAGGATGACCATCTTCTGCTTCGGCACGAAACTCAGGTCGGCGCGCAGCCAGGCCAGCTGGGCGTCCGTAAAGCCGTTGGTGTACTCCGTGCCCGAGGTGTAGATCACGTCGTCCATGCAGACCACGTGCACGTCGCCGCGGTTGAACGAGTAGTCCACCGGCCCCATCGTGTAGCGGAAATAGGAGGCGTCGCGCGGCGTGGCGTCGTCCACCTTGTATTTGTCGTGGTTGCCCGGCAGCGCGAAGACCGGAATGCCCGCCGTCCCCAGCGAACGGCGCACGCCCGCGAGCAGGTCGGGTTTCTCGCCCGTGATGTCGCCCAGCGCCACGCCGTAGCAGGGCACCGCCGAAGCCGTCGCCGTGCGGCGCACGTCGACCATCGCCTCGCGTTCGAACCGCGTCGCCTCCTCGGCCTTGGCGGGCTGGGGATCGCCGATGCAGATCAGGCGGAAGTTGCGCTCGACGCCCGCGAGGCGTTCGAGCGTGAAATCCTGACGGATCTTCTGCTGCGAGGTATCGAGCCGCACGTAGAAATCGGGATAGCCGTCGTGTCCCGTGCGGATCTTGAACTCCGCGGGCACCGAATAGCAGACGTATTCCGCCGCCGCGTCGCGCTTCATCTCGTAGACGCCCCCGGCATCGGTGGCCACGCACTGGAAGCCGTCGCTTACGACCACGCCCTCGACAGGATTCCCCGCCGTGTCGCCCACGAATCCGTAGAGCGTACTCGACGCATCGACCTCGATCTCCCTGGGCGGCTCCGCAGGAGGCGTCCGGGGTTCCTCTTCACCGCCTCCGCAGGCGGTCGTCAGCAACAGCGCGAGCACCAGGGCCGCGCGGCGCATCAAAGCTTCGAATCGGTTCATTAGAAATGTTTTATTTGATCTCGACAAGCGGAATATCCAGCAGGAAGGCCACCTTGCGCAGCGTGTCGCCCACATGCCCCGTACCGATCGCACAGTGGTGCGACGGGCCGGCCAGGCTCCACTCCTCGATGAAGCGGCGCGCCCCGCAGGCGAAGCGGTAGCGGCTGTTGGTATTGCCGATGCGCAGCGTCGGCCCCTCCACCGACTCGCCCTCGGCCATGAGCAGATAGACCCCATCGGGTCCCTCGCAGACCGACAGCAGCGTCACGGGGCCGTGCTTGACGCTCATCTGGATCGAGAGCCCCTTGCCGGGCTTGCCGTGGTAGAGCGGCAGCGGAACCAGCCCCACCGCCCCTTCGGCGATGGCGAAATGGGCCGGGCCGTCGTGCCCCAGCATCACGATGTCGTCGTCGAAATCCAATGCGTAGAACTCCGAAAAGGAGCCGCCCGCACCCAGCAGCGAGAGGATCTTCATCGCCTGCGCGTTCTTCACCTCGCACTCGCCCGCCACGGGGATTCCCCGTCCGGTGAGCAGCGTATTGCCGGCGATCACGGAGGTGACGATCCGCTCGTAGTCGTTGCCCGGAGCACCCTCGTAATAATAGGCCATCGCCCCCAGCCCGTGCGCCGCCACCAAGCGGTCGAGGGCCACCGACGTGCGCGCCGCACGCTCCAGCTCCGCCTGCTCGCATTCGGGCGACACCTCGAAAGCCGCGCGGAACTCCGCGATCTTGCCCGCGACCTCCGCGTCGGTCACCCGCTCGCGCAGGGCGTGCAGCTCGCACATTTCGAGCAGTTCGACGTGCGTCCCGAAGACGGCCGACTGGCGCGTGAGGTCGGTATATACGTCGAGCATCCCCCCGTAGTAGTGTCCCAGTACGCCGAGCCGGTTCCGACGCATACCGGCACAGACGCCCGCAGCGGCGATCCACTCGCCGATCTGCCGCCAGGCGACCGGATCGTCGAGCCATCCCGTCACGAAGGCGCACCGTCGGTGGCTGCGCGCCAGCACGCTGGCGATTTCGGGCGCCGAGCAGGCCTGGCAGTTCGCCAGCCACATGCCCGTCATCCGGCCGCGGTCGCCCAGGGCGTTGAGCCGCTCGTAATCGATGGCCGGCGTCGGTTGCAGGTTGAGCACCACCACCGGACAGTTGAGCCGCTGCACGACGGGCAGGATCGTCGACGACAGACAGTAGGTGGCCATATAGAGGAACACCAGATCGACCTGCTCGCGGACGAAGAGCGAAGCCGCTTCGAGCGCGCGGGCAGGGCTGTCCACCATGCCGGCGTCCGCCACCTGCACGCCCGCGTCGCGCTCCATCCGATCGCGGATGCGCGCCTGATAGCCTTTCAATTCATCGAGCAGGCCGTCGAACTGGCCCCAATAGGTATCGAGCCCCGTTCCGAACAGGCCGATTTTTGCGTTGGAATTCATAAACCGTATGACTTTTTCGATTTTTGTCTCAATGCAAAAGTAGCACGGATAGAGACCCTTCGATTTCTGTTTTTGATTTAAAGATTATACAAACGGTATCCGTACGATTTCGATTTTTGACCTAATTGTTATATAAAAACACAGGAGGCGGACAACGGTCCGATAAATTATCTATCTTTACCTCTGAAACCCACTCCGAACCTCTCCGACCGATGGAAACCTCCGCTCACATCAAGTATCTGCTCGCCAACGAGCAGGACAACCGCTGGGGCGTCGTCGTCACGACGACCGGCTATCAGATCATCGAACCGCAAACCTCCTACCCGCCGTCGAACCATCCTGTCCGCTACCTCTTTTCGGTCGAAAAGGGACGGCTGCTCAACGAGTACCAGCTGATCTACATCTCGCGCGGCGACGGACAGTTCGTGTCGGCTTCGCACAAGGAGACCTCCTTCGAGGGCGGCGGCAAGTTCATCCTGCTCTTCCCCGGCGAGTGGCACAGCTACCGCCCCTCGCCCAAGACCGGCTGGCACGAGTACTGGATCGGATTCACCGGCCCCGACATCGACCGCAAGGTCGGCACGAAGTTCCTCGACCCGCACCGGCCGCTTTTCAACGTCGGTTATCACGAGGATATCATCAATCTCTACAAACTGGCGTTGCGCACGGCGCAGGAGCAGGGCAGCGGCTTCCAGCAGATTCTGGCCGGCATCGTCAACCTGCTGCTGGGATTCGCCTACGCCGAGCACATGCAGACCGCACTCGAAGACATGCAGGTCGCCGCGCAGCTCAACGAGGCGAAGATCATCATGCAGGACAACTTCAACCGCAACCTCTCCTGCCAGGAGGTCGCCGCGCGCATCTGCATGAGCTACTCGCGGTTCCGCCGGCTCTTCCGACAGTACGTCGGGTTCGCCCCGGCGCAATATCTGCTGGAACTGAAAATCAACAAGAGCAAGGAGCTGCTGACCAATTCGGCGCTCACCTGCCAGGAGATCGCCTTCGAGAGCGGATTCGAATACCCCTCGCATTTCAACATCGCCTTCAAGAAGAAGACGGGCATCACCCCCAACCAGTACCGCGACCTGACGCAGGGCCGGTTGCAGGAGATTCCCGATTCGATCCATTTGTAAAGGAGCCGTCCGCATCGTCTGCGACTCTCCGAACCGCACCTGCGCGCCCCTTTCCGATGAGCCGGAACCGCGGGAAAACGCCCGCGTCCTTACCCTGCCGGGCTGCCGGCACCTCTCGAAACCGTCGCGGCGACGCTGCGTTCGACGATCCGCCCGCCTCCCGGGAAAAGCGGCGCGGTCTGCTGCCGCGCAAACCCTGCGATTTCCGACGTTCGCGGACATACGCAGCGGATGCACCGGCAGGGGAACGGATCGGCTTCGCGCCGCTGCTTTTTTCGATGGAAAAAAGACCCCGATCCATCGTGATCGTCCAGCGAGGCGGACGGCGGACTCCCTGCATTCCCGCCCCGCGATCCTCTCCGGCTCTTTCTCCGAAAAGAAAGTGCGAACGGAATTTTCCGCGGAAGGGAGAGGCCGCGGAGACCGGCCGAAACGGCGGGCCTCCGCCCGCGAAGCGTCCCGCGGCGGTTCGCGTCTCCGGCGCCTCGCTCCGGCCGGCAGGGACGGAACGGATGCCCCGATTTTCGGTCGCCGAGCCGAAAGCGCCCCCGATCCGCGATATTTTCCGGCCGAAGGCGACAAGTTTGGAATATTTCCCTTAACTTTGCCGGAACGTAACTCAACAGTCAGGTTAGTAAACTATTATTATTTTTACCATTTTAGCAAGACATGGGAATGAATTCGATTCACGTGGTATTTGCCGAGGAGGATCATGCGAAGTTCGCCGACGAAATCTGTCGGCTGATCTACGAATCGGCATTGCAGCGTGGCACCGGCATCGCCAAGCGTTCGCCGGAGTACATTGCCTCCAAGATCAAGGGAGGCAAGGCCGTGGTCGCCCTCGACGGCGACCGGCTGGTCGGATTTAGCTACATCGAGTGCTGGGAGCACGGCGATTATGTAGCGACTTCTGGTCTGATCGTGAGTCCCGACTACCGCCACATGGGTTTGGCGGCGCGGATCAAGGAGAAGACCTTCGAACTAGCCCGACGACGATTCCCGTATGCTAAGATATTCAGTATCACGACATCGCTTCCGGTCATGAAGCTCAATTCGCGGCTGGGGTACGTGCCCGTGACCTTTTCGGAGCTGACCGACGACGAGACCTTCTGGAAGGGGTGCGAAGGGTGCTGCAACTACGACATCCTCCAACGTAACCACCGCCGCATGTGCCTCTGTACGGGGATGCTCTACGACCCGAAGCAGCCGCGTCGGGAGCATTCGCGTCTGGCGCCCTACCGGATGGCGTTCCGGAACTGGCTGAAAAAGGTGTTCAGCCTCAAAAAGAAGTAGAAAATCAAAAAACGGAAATAGCATGAAAAAGGAAAAAGTCGTACTGGCGTTCAGCGGGGGTCTCGATACCTCGTTCTGTGTGAAATACCTCTCCGAGGAGAAGGGCTACGAGGTGCATACCGCCATCGCCAACACGGGCGGCTTCTCGCCCGCCGAACTGAAAGTCATCGAGCAGAAGGCGCTCGCGCTGGGCGCCGCGAGCCACGTCACGCTCGACATCGAGCAGGAGTATTACGAGAAGAGCATCAAATACATGGTCTTCGGCAATATCCTGCGCAACGGCACCTATCCCATTTCGGTCAGCTCGGAGCGTATCTTCCAGGCCATCGCCATCATCGAGTACGCCAAGAAGATCGGCGCCGACTATGTGGCCCACGGTTCGACGGGCGCCGGCAACGACCAGGTGCGTTTCGACCTGACGTTCCAGATTCTGGCCCCCGAAATCGGCATCATCACCCCCACGCGCGACATGACGCTCACGCGCGAGTACGAGATCGACTATCTGAAAAAGCACGGCTACGAGGCCGATTTCAAGAAGCTGGAATACTCGATCAACAAGGGGCTGTGGGGCACCTCGATCGGCGGCAAGGAGACGTTGCACTCCGAGGAGACGCTGCCCGAGGAGGCCTACCCCTCGCAGGTGACCGAACACGAGCCGCGCACGCTGCGCATCGCCTTCGAGCGGGGTGAGATCGCCGCCGTCGACGGCAAGCCCTACGCCGACAAGGTCGAGGCGATCCGCGCCGTGGAGGCCATCGGCGCGAAGTACGGCATCGGCCGCGACATGCACATCGGCGACACGATCATCGGCATCAAGGGCCGCGTGGGCTTCGAGGCCGCCGCGCCGATGCTCATCATCGCCGCGCACAAGATGCTCGAAAAGCATACGCTCACCAAGTGGCAGCTCTACTGGAAGGATCAGCTTTCGACGTGGTACGGCATGTTCCTCCACGAGGCGCAGTACCTCGAACCCGTGATGCGCGACATCGAGCGCTTCCTCGACCATTCGCAGGAGAACGTGACGGGCGAAGTGGAACTGACGCTGCGTCCCTACGGCTATACGCTCGTGGGCGTGCAGTCGCCGCTGGACCTGATGAAGACCGATTTCGGCGAGTACGGCGAAGTCAACAAGGCGTGGACGGCCGACGACGTGAAGGGCTTCACGAAGATTCTGGGCAACCAGATGAAGATCTACTACAACGTGCAGGCACGTAACGGCAAGGCGAAGAAATGAGGGTCGGCGTCATCGGCGGCGCCGGCTACACGGCCGGCGAACTGCTGCGGCTGCTGGTGAATCATCCGGCAGCCGAGATCGCATTCGTCCACAGCGACAGCAACGCGGGCAACGCCCTCGGCGACGTGCACGGCGGGCTGCTGGGCGAGACCGACCTGCGTTTCACGGCGGAATACGATCTGGGGGCGATCGACGTGCTGTTCCTCTGCTCGGCGCACGGCCGGAGCCGCGAGTTCCTCGCGGCGAACGCCCTGCCCGAAGGGTTGCGGATCGTCGATCTGGCGCAGGATTTCCGCGACGAGTCGGAGGGCTTCGTCTACGGACTTCCCGAACTGAACCGCGACCGCATCCGTGCGGCGCGGCGCGTGGCCAATCCCGGCTGCTTCGCCACGGCGATCCAGCTGGCGCTGCTGCCGCTGGCCCGTGAGGGATTGTTGAGGGAGGAGGTGCACGCGACGGCCGTCACGGGTTCGACGGGTGCGGGGGTGAAACCTTCGGCCACGACCCATTTCAGCTGGCGGACGGACAACATCTCGGTCTACAAGGCCTTCACGCACCAGCACCTCTCGGAGATCGGCCGCACGCTCGGCGCGATGCAGGGGGGCGCGGCGCCCGAAATCAACTTCGTGCCGATGCGCGGCGACTTCGCCCGCGGCATTCTGGCCAGCGTCTACACCGACTGCGACCTTCGGCAGGAGGAGGCCGAGGCATTGTACCGCGACTTTTATGCGGATGCGGCCTTCACCTTCGTGGCCGATCGGCCGATCGACCTCAAACAGGCGGTCAACACCAACAAGGCGGTGGTGCAGGTAGCCAAATACGGCCGCAAGCTGCATATCGTCTCGGCGATCGACAACCTGCTCAAAGGGGCTTCGGGGCAGGCCGTGCAGAACATGAACCTGCTCTTCGGGCTCGACGAGCGCGAGGGGCTGCGGCTCAAAGCGAGCGCATTCTGACGCCGGGCGTCAGGGCCGAGAATTAAGAACCGAATTTTCCCCCCCTGCGGTCGGCCGCGTGTCGCAGCCTGCGGAGGGGAGCCATGGCGAGCCTCCGTCGCCGGAGGCTGCGGCTCGTGCGGCTCATGGAGCCGCCTGTACGATGGCGGGGCAGGCGAGTCCCGACGACGGCCTTTTCGAACGACAGTCTGCGCGCGAGACTCGCGGAGGAGGGTTCGGAGGCGGACGGTCTTATGGCGAGCATGTTGCAGCCGACTTCCGAAGGCCTCTTCATCGGGCGGCGGGCGGTGGCCTGGACATCCGAGAACGGCTCGGATGCGCGGCGGCTGTTTTTAATTCTTGAACTTCGTTCTTCGTTTTCTCGCCTCGGCATAGCTCGAACTCACGTTCGGCTCTGCACGCGGCTTACCGAAAACGTTCATTTTTAATTCGCAAGAAGAAGATGGAACTATTCGATGTCTATTCCTTATATCCGGTCGAGCCGGTGCGCGGCAGCGGCAGCTACGTCTACGATGCCGCAGGCACGGAGTACCTCGACCTCTACGGCGGCCATGCCGTCATTTCGATCGGCCATGCGCATCCGCATTACGTGCGGATGATCTCGGAGCAGGCCGCACGGCTGGGATTCTACTCCAATTCGGTGGAAAACTCGTTGCAGCACACGCTGGCCGAGCGGCTGGGAGCATTGTCGGGTTACGACGACTACCGGCTTTTCCTCTGCAACTCGGGCGCCGAAGCCAATGAAAACGCTCTGAAACTGGCGTCGTTCCACACGGGGCGGGCCAAGGTGCTGGCCTTCGGCGGAGCTTTCCACGGCCGTACGTCGGGCGCCGTCGAGGTGACCGACAATCCCGCGATCCGCTCGCCCTTCAACGCCACGGCCAACGTGGAGTTCGTGCCGCTGAACGACATCGGGGCGGTCGAGCGCAAGCTCGCCGCGCGCGAGTTCGCCGCTGTGATCGTCGAAGGCATTCAGGGCGTGGCGGGCATCCGCTGCCCCGAGGAGGGATTCCTTCGCGCGCTGCGCGAGGCGACCGAGCGCACGGGGACGGTGCTGATCCTCGACGAGATCCAGTCGGGGTACGGCCGCACGGGGCGTTTCTTCGCCCACCAGTGGGCGGGCATCCGTCCCGATCTGATTACGACTGCCAAGGGCATGGGCAACGGCTTCCCGATCGGCGGCGTACTCATCGCGCCGCAGTTCAAGGCCCGCAAGGGGATGCTGGGCACCACCTTCGGCGGCAACCATCTGGCCTGCGCGGCGGCGATCGCCGTGGCCGACACGATCGCGGCCGAGGGGCTGGTCGAGAACGCCCGCAGGGTGGGTGACCGCTTGCTCGAACGTTTGCGCACGCTGCCCGCGCTGCACGACGTGCGCGGACGCGGCCTGATGATCGGGTTCGACGTCGAGGGTTCGGCTTCGGAGCTGCGGCGCCGGCTCGTCTTCGAGCAGCACGTCTTCACGGGCGGCGCGGGGGCGCATACCGTGCGGCTGCTGCCGGCACTGGGGCTGAGCGAGGCGCAGGCCGACGAATTCGTCGCGCGCCTGAAAGCATTGTTGGAGGATTTTCATTAAAAAACGGATACGACCATGCGGAAATTTACCTGTGTCGCCGACATCGGCGATCTCGCGGCGGCGGTGGCCGAAGCGCTCGAAGTCAAGCGCGACCGCTTCGCCTACCAGCATCTGGGGCGGAACAAGACCCTGCTGATGATCTTCTTCAATTCCAGCCTGCGCACCCGCCTGTCGACGCAGAAGGCGGCGATGAACCTGGGGATGAACGTCATGGTGCTCGACGTGAATCAGGGCGCATGGAAACTCGAAACCGAGCGCGGCGTGGTGATGGACGGCGACAAGGCCGAACATCTGCTGGAAGCGATCCCCGTGATGGGTTCCTACTGCGACCTGATCGGCGTGCGGTCGTTCGCCCGCTTTCAGGACAAGACGGAGGACTACGAGGAGCGCGTGCTCGAACAGTTCATCCGCTACTCGGGGCGTCCGGTCTTCTCGATGGAGGCCGCTACGCGCCACCCGTTGCAGAGTTTCGCCGATCTGATCACGATCGAGGAGCACAAGCGCACGGCGCGTCCCAAAGTGGTGATGACGTGGGCGCCGCATCCCAATGCGCTGCCGCAGGCCGTGCCCAACTCGTTCGCCGAGTGGATGAACGCCGCGGACTACGACTTCGTGATCGCCCATCCCGAAGGGTACGAACTCGACCCCCGCTTCGTGGGCGGCGCACGTGTGGAACACGATCAGCGTCGCGCGCTCGAAGGGGCCGATTTCGTCTATGCCAAAAACTGGGCGGCCTATGCCGATCCCAACTACGGCCGGGTGCTGAGCCGCGACCGCGAATGGACGGTCGACGCCGAGAAGATGGCGCTCACGAACGACGCCTTCTTCATGCACTGCCTGCCCGTGCGGCGCAACATGATCGTCACGGACGAGGTGATCGAGTCGCCGCGCAGTCTGGTGATTCCCGAGGCGGCCAACCGCGAGATCTCGGCCCAGGTGGTGCTCAAACGATTGTTGGAGGGACTGGAATAGCTATGGAACGGATCACCGTAGTCAAGATCGGCGGCAACGTCATCGATTCGCCCGAGGCGACGGCGCGCTTCGTCGAGGCTTTCGCTGCGCTCGAAGGGCCGAAGCTGCTCGTCCACGGCGGAGGAAAGCTCGCCACGCGTCTGGCCGCGCAGCTGGGCATCGAGAGCCGCATGGTCGACGGGCGGCGCATCACCGACCGTGAGACGCTCGACGTAGTGACGATGGTCTACGCCGGACTGATAAACAAGCGGCTCGTCGCGGCCTTGTCGGCCGCTGGCTGCCGCGCGATCGGGCTGTCGGGCGCCGACGGCGATGCCGTCACCTCGGTGCGGCGTGCGGCCGGAGCCGTCGACTACGGCTATGTGGGCGACATCGCCGAGGGGGGCGTGAACGTCGAATTGCTGCGCACGCTGCTCGATGCGGGGCTGACGCCCGTCTTCTCGGCCATCACGTGCGACGGGCGGGGAACGCTGCTCAATACGAACGCCGACAGCGTGGCGTCGGCCGTGGCGGTCGCCGCTTCGCGCATCGCGCCGACGCAGCTCGTCTTCTGTTTCGAGAAGGCGGGGGTGCTGCGCGACGTGGAGGACGAGCGGAGCGTCATCGCCGAAATCACGCCCGACACCTACGCCGCGCTGCGTGCCGAAGGGGCGATCAGCGCGGGGATGCTGCCCAAGATCGACGGGGCGCTGCGCGCCGTCGCCAGCGGCGTGGAGAGCGTGGTCATCAAGCAGGCCGAGGCGCTGCTCGACGCGGGCGGCACGACGATCCGGGGTTGACGAAACGATTGCGCAGACGGTTATGGAGAGATTGAACGAATTGCAGGCCGAGGCGGTCGCACTGCTCGAAAAGCTGGTGGCCACTCCGTCGGTGTCGCGCGACGAGGCGCGCACGGCCGATCTGCTGACGGGCCACCTCGCGGCGCACGGCATCGCCGCCGAGCGGCTGTACAACAACGTCTACGCGCGCGCGGCGCATTTCGACGCCGCGAAGCCCACGCTGCTGCTCAACTCGCACCACGACACGGTGCGTCCCACGGCGGCGTGGACGCGCGACCCTTTCGCAGCGACGTGGGAGGGCGAACGGCTCTACGGGCTGGGAGCCAACGACGCCGGCGCGTCGGTCGCGGCCCTCACGGCCGCCTTCCGCCACTATTACGATGCAGAGCTGCCTTTCAACCTGCTGCTGGCCCTCTCGGGCGAGGAGGAGTGCATGGGCGAACACGGCACGCGGGCGCTGCTGCCCGCACTGGGGCCGATCGACATGGCGCTCGTGGGCGAGCCGACGCGGATGCGGGCGGCCGTCGGCGAACGCGGACTGGTAGTGCTGGACTGCACGGCGCACGGCCGCGCCGGCCATGCGGCGCGCGACGAGGGGATCAACGCCCTCTACATCGCTGCGGACGACATCGCATGGCTGCGCGGTTATCGATTCGAACGCTGCTCGCCGCTGCTGGGGCCGATCCGCATGACGGCCACGCAGATCGAGGCGGGAACGCAGCACAACGTCGTGCCGGCCGAGTGCCGCTTCGTGGTGGACGTGCGTACGACCGACGCCTATACGAACGAAGAGACGGTCGAAATCGTGCGCCGGCACATGCGTTCGGAAGCGGTGCCGCGCTCGACGCGCATCCGCGCTTCGGCCGTCGCGCCCGAACACCCGCTGGTCGGGGCGGCCGCGGCGCTCGGCGTCGAACGCTTCGTCTCGCCCACCACGTCGGACATGGCGCTCATGGCGTTCCCGTCGCTCAAAATGGGCGCGGGCGATTCGGCGCGCTCGCATACGGCCGACGAATACGTGCTCCGCAGCGAAGTGGAGCAGGGGGTGGAAGGTTACATACGTTACATTGCCGAACTGGCGAAAAGATATTGACGATGGCGAAATTATGGGACAAGGGTTTCGAACCCGACGAGATGATCGAACGTTTCACGGTGGGCGACGACCGTCAGCTCGACATGCGGCTGGCCAGGTACGACGTCGAAGGGTCGATGGCCCACATCCGGATGTTGGAACACATCGGCCTGCTGACGGCCGACGAGTTGAAGACCCTGCTGGCGGGGCTGGAACAGATCCGAAGCGAGATCGAGGAGGGGCGGTTCGAGATCGAGGAGGGGACGGAGGACGTCCACTCGCAGGTCGAACTGCTGCTCACGCGGCGTCTGGGCGAGGTGGGCAAGAAGATCCACGCCGGCCGCTCGCGCAACGATCAGGTGCTGGTCGATCTGAAACTCTTCCTGCGCGACGAACTGCGGCAGACGGCGCACCGCGTGCGCACGCTCTTCGACCGATTGCAGGAGTTGAGCGAACGCTACCGCGACGTGCTGATGCCCGGTTATACGCACTTACAGGTGGCGATGCCCTCGTCGTTCGGGTTGTGGTTCGGCGCCTATGCCGAGACGCTGGTGGACGATATGCGACTGCTGGCGGCCGCCTACGACGTGGCCAATCAGAATCCGCTGGGGTCGGCGGCCGGCTACGGCTCGTCGTTCCCGCTGGATCGGACGATGACCACGCGGCTGCTGGGGTTCGCCGACCTGAACTACAACGTCGTGGCGGCGCAGATGAGCCGCGGCAAGAGCGAACGCGCCGCCGCCGCGGCCGTGGCCGCCGTGGCCGCCACGCTGGGGCGCTTCGCCATGGACGTCTGCCTCTACATGAGCCAGAACTTCGGCTTCGTGTCGTTCCCCGACGAGCTGACCACCGGATCGAGCATCATGCCCCACAAGAAGAATCCCGACGTCTTCGAGATCATGCGCGGCAAGTGCAACCGCCTGCAAGGCGTTCCCAACGAGATCGCGCTGCTCGTGACCAACCTGCCGCTGGGCTACCACCGCGATCTGCAACTGTTGAAGGACATCCTTTTTCCTGCCACCGCGACGCTGGCCGAATGCCTTGCGATGTGCGATTTCATGTTGCAGCATATCCGCGTGCGGGAGAATATCCTCGACGATGCGCGTTACGACTACCTCTTCACCGTGGAGGACGTCAACCGGCTGGTGTTGCAGGGCGTGCCGTTCCGCGAGGCCTACCGCCGCGTGGGCGAGCAGGTGCAGGCGGGGACGTACCGGCCCACGCGCGAGGTGCGCCACACCCACGAAGGGAGTATCGGCAATCTCTGCAACGACCGCATCCGCGCCAAGATGGAACGCGTGATGGAGCGGTTCGAGTAGGTCGGGGTGCCGTCGGGACGCGGGTCCGCGACTTCGGCAATGAGAATCCGGCGAATTTCAAATTCTGAAATTCGCCGGATCTCGTTTATTTTCGACATCGGGATCCGATCACAGCCCCGCCGCACGCTTCGCACGTGCATCGTAGTCAGACCTCCGCCAGCAGTGCATCGACCTCTTCGCGCATCGGAACGGCGCTTTGGGCGCCCATGCGCGTGACGGCGATCGCCGAAGCCGCCGTGGCGAAACGCACCGCCTCCGAGAGCGGACGCCCTTCGGAAAGCGCCACGGCCAGCGCACCGTTGAAGGTGTCGCCCGCACCCGTCGTATCGACCGCCTCGACCCTCCGTGCCGCCACCCGTTCGCAGCTCTCCGCCCCCTTGACGAGTGCACCCTCGCTGCCGAGCGTCACCACCACGTGCCGCACGCCGCGCGCCAGCAATGCATCGGCCGCCCGCTCCGCACCGGCCGCATCGGCTACGGGCATTCCCGTGAGCATGGCGCACTCCCCGCGGTTGGGCGTAAGCAGGTAGCAGCGCCGCAGCAGCTCGTCGGGGATCGCCGCCGCAGGGGCGGGATTGAGGATCACCCGCACGCCGTGCCGCTCGGCCACCTCGGCTGCACGCATCACCGCAGGCAGCGGAATTTCGAGCTGCAACACGACGAAATCCGCCGCCGCGATCTCAGCCTCTGCCCGGTCGACGTCCTCCGGCGACAAACGCTCGTTGGCGCCCGGGGCCACGACGATCGAATTCTCGGCCGCCCCATCGACGCAGATCAGCGCCACGCCCGACGGCACGGTTGCGTCGCGCGTCACATGGCGCACGTCCAACCGCTCGGCGCGGTAGCCCGCGAGCGCACGCTCGCCGAACAGATCGTTCCCCACGCGCGCCACGAAGGTCACTTCGCCGCCCAGCCGCGAAGCCGCGACGGCCTGATTGGCCCCCTTGCCGCCGCCTGACATCATGAAGCTGCCGCCGAGAATCGTTTCGCCCGGCGAAGGCATCCGGTCGGTCTTCACCACCAAATCGGTATTGGCGCTGCCGATCACCACTATTTTTCCCATAAATCGAACAAATCGGTTAGTTAGTAAAGTTTCAGGTTCAAACGCTCCGCATCCGGCGTGCGGACAACCGCGGTCATCATCCCGCAAAACAGCCGTCCAGCTTCAACGCAAACGTTTGTGCAAGTTCTGCAAAAGTAAAAACGAAAAGTAAAAAAACAAAATCGCGGCCCTGTTTTTCACATATTTTTCTAACTTTGTCTCGAAATAGACCCGCCTATGTCGAAAGAGACCCTCATCAGCATCGCGCAACGCACCGGCTTTTCGGTTTCGACCGTCTCCCGCGTACTGAGCGGACAGGCCGCCAAATACCGTATCAGCGAGAAGACCGTCGCGCTCATCGCGCGCGAGGCCGAACGCTGCAACTACACGCCCAGCCTGCTGGCCAAAGGGCTGCGCACCAGCCGTACCGACACGCTCGGTCTGCTGATCCCCAGCATCGACAACCCCTATTTCGCCCATATCGCCAGCATCATCGTCCACGAAGCGCGGGCGAAGGGCTACAAAGTCATCCTGATCGACACGTCGGAGGACGAACGCAACGAACGCGAGGGAGTCCGTTCGCTCCTGTCGCGCAAGGTCGACGGCATCCTGATCGCCCCGGCGGGCGACGACCCCGCCTTTCTGGAAGCGACCGCGCACCAGACGCCCGTCGTCTGCATCGACCGCCACTTCGCGAAGACCTCGCTGCCCTACGTGGTGACCGACAACCTGCGAGGCGGCCGCGAGGCGACTCAGCACCTCATCGACCGCGGCCACCGGCGGATCCTCTGCATCCAGGGCGTGCGCCACTCGATCCCGTCGGCCGACCGCGTGCGGGGCTACCGGCAGGCGCTCGAAGACAACGGGCTGAGCGCCTACGCCCGCGTCACGGGCGACGGGTTCTCGATCCGCAACGGGTACGAACAGACCTTGCGGGCGCTGCACGTCCGACAGCGGCCCACGGCCATCTTCGCGCTGAGCAACACGATTCTGCTGGGTGCGCTCAAAGCCGTGCGCGAAATGAAACTGCGCATTCCGGACGACATCTCGCTCGTCTCGTTCGACAACTACGACTACCTCGACTACCTCGACCCCGCCGTCACCCGCGTCGGCCAGCCCAGCGACGAGATCGGCGCACAGGCGATGGAAATTCTCCTGCAACGGATCGCGGGCGAAACCGGCGGGGAGGAGCAACGGCGTCTGCCGCCTTCGCTGATCGTCTGCCGGTCGGTGAGAAAATTATAAGTTTTCGGGAAGAGAAGCTCTTTTCTGCCTGAAAAGACTATATTTGCAAACGAAAAGCAACAAGACTACTAAAAACTTCCCGAAAAAGAAACCCGAAATGAAAACTTCCACCCTCTCCCGCGCACTCGTCCTGGGGGCCGCATCCGTCCCCGCGCTGACGGCCGTTTCATGCGACAAGATGCCCGAACGCAAGCCCAACGTGATCTTCATCCTGATGGACGACGCCGGCTACGGCGATTTCGGCTGTTACGGCCAGACGCGCATCGAAACGCCCAACATCGACTCGCTGGCAGCACGCGGCATCCGCTTCACCGACATGTATTCGGCCGCTCCGCTCTCGTCGCCCGCCCGCTGCGGCCTGCTGACGGGCATGCACACGGGACACGCCCAGATCCGCGCCAACGACGAGATGACCGCGCGCGGCGACGTGTGGAACCACGAAGCGATGCTGCGCGACTCGACGCTCGAAGGACAGGCCCCGCTCAAAGCGGGCACGCCGACGCTCGGCTCGGTGATGCGGCAGGGCGGCTACCGCACGGCGATGATCGGCAAGTGGGGCGTCGGCGGCCCCGCCACCGAGAGTACGCCCAACAAGATGGGCTTCGACGAATATTTCGGCTGCATCTGCCAGCGACAGGCGCACTGCTACTATCCGCCTTTCCTCTGGGAGAACGACCGCCGCATCTATCTGGACAACGAGCTGCTGCCCCCGGGCACGCCGCTCGACGAGGGCGCCGATCCGCTCGACCCGCACAGCTACGACAAATATACGCAGCAGACGTACAGCCCCGACATCATGTACGACCGCGTGCTGCGCTTCGTGAACGAAAACCGCGAACGGCCCTTCTTCCTGATGTGGACGACGCCCATCCCGCACAGCCCGATGCAGGCTCCCGACGAGATGGTGCAGTACTACGTCGAGAAGTTCGGCGACGAAGCGCCGATCGAAGGCAAGGGGTATTTCCCCTCGCGCTGGCCGCACGCCACCTACGCCGCGATGATCACCTATTTCGACCGGCAGGTCGGCGGGCTGGTGGCCGAATTGAAGCGGCTGGGCATCTGGGACGACACGATCATCGTCGTCACGAGCGACAACGGGCCGGCGTCGAACTCCTGCTCCTCGACCGAATGGTTCCAGAGCGCGCATCCCTTCCGCAGCGGCAAGGGATGGGGCAAATCGTCGCTGCGCGAAGGCGGCATCCGGATGCCCTTCATCGTGGCGTGGGGCGACCGCATCGAGCGGCCGCACGTGAACGGACACGTCGGCTACTTCCCCGACGTGATGCCCACGCTGTGCGACATCGCCGGCGTCGAAACGCCCCCGACCGACGGCATCTCGCTGTGGCCCACGATCCGCGGCAAGGAGCGCCGCCAGCAGGAACACGACTACCTCTACTGGGAATTCCCCGGCGGCAAGGGATGGGTCGCCGTGCGCTGGGGCGACTGGAAAGGGCTGCTGCGCAAGGTCAAGGAGGGAAATACGCAGCTCGAACTCTACGACGTGCGGCACGACCTGCTGGAAGAGCACGACGTGGCGGCCGACCACCCCGACGTGGTGGCCCGGATGTGGGAGTTCATCCGCGCCTCGCATACCGAGCCGGAAAACCCGCTTTTCAAAATGGAGATCCCCGAAGTCTGACCGGCAGGTCGACCGCATGCGAAGGCTCCGTCTTCGCCGCGAAGGGCCGGACGGCCGAATAGCTCCTCCGAAGGGAGGTGCGACAAACCGACGCTGACACCGCAATGGACGAAATACTCTCATACCGGCAATACGTGCGGCCCTTCTATGTAATGGCCAAACCCGCGGGTGCGCGCTGCAACCTGCGGTGCACCTATTGCTACTACCTTGAAAAGAGCAACCTCTACCCCGCCGCACCCGCGCAGACGATGAGCGACGAACTGCTCGAACGCTTCATCCGCGACTACATCGCCGCACAGGCGGGCGACGCCGTATCCTTCGCATGGCACGGAGGCGAAACCCTGCTGCGCTCGCGCGACTTCTACCGCCGCGTGATCGAACTGCAACGGCGTTACGCCGACGGACGGCAGATCGACAACAGCATCCAGACCAACGGCACGCTTCTGGACGATGCGTGGTGCGAGTTCTTCCGCGAAAACGGCTGGCTGGTGGGAATCTCGCTCGACGGACCGCCCGAGGCGCACGACCTCTACCGCCGCGACCGGCAGGGAGGCCCCACGTTCGAGGCGGTGATGCGGGGCGTGGCGCTGTTGCAGAAACACGGCGTGGAGTGGAACGCGCTGGCCGTAGTCAACCGCCGCAACGCCGACGACCCCGCGGGATTCTACCGGTTCTTCCGCTCGATCGGCTGCCGGTTCCTGCAATTCACCCCCGTCGTGGAACGCATCCTGCCGCACGACGACGGCCGACAGCTCGCCTCGGCAGCCGACGCCGGCGCCCCGCTGGCCGATTTTTCGGTCACGCCCGAACAGTGGGGACGCTTCACTTGCGCGCTGTTCGACGAGTGGGTCGTCGGCGACGTGGGGCGCATTTTCGTGCAGCTGTTCGACGCCACGCTGGCCAACTGGGTGGGCGAAGCGCCGGGCGTCTGCACGCTCTCGAAGAACTGCGGTCATGCGGGGGCGTTGGAGTTCAACGGCGATCTCTACGCCTGCGACCACTTCGTCTTCCCCGAATACAAGCTGGGAAACATCCTCGAAACACCGCTCACGGAGCTGATGCGCGGCCCGCGCCAGACGGCCTTCGGCGACGCCAAACTGCGGGCGCTGCCCACGCAGTGCCGCCGCTGCCGCTACCTGTTCGCCTGCAACGGCGAGTGTCCCCGCAACCGTTTCGAACGCACGCGCGAAGGCGAGCCCGGGCTGAACTATCTCTGCAAAGGCTACCAGCGGTTTTTCCGTCATGCGGAGCCCTACATGGACTTCATGCGGAACGAACTGATGCACCGCCGCGCCCCCGCCAACGTGATGGAGTGGGCGCGAAAACGAATGGGCGACGGCCGTTAGAGACCCTGCGGCAACCGAAAATTACGAACCAAACCCTTCGATCGAAATGAACAAGATCCGAATGATCGCACTGGCCGCCTGCATGGCCGCGACGCTCGACGCCTCGGCTCAGGAGCAGGAGATCCGTCTCTTCTCGCACCGCGGCGGACGCATGGAACACGATGAAAACACCCTTTCGGCCTTTCAGGCCAGCTACGACGCCGGCTACCGCGGCTTCGAGACCGACATCCGCATGACCCGCGACGGCGCGCTGGTCATCACCCACGACAGTTCGCTCGAACGCACGACCGACGGCACGGGAACCGTCGAGGAGAAGACCGAGGCCGAAATCCGCCGACTGCGCACCAAGCAGGGCAACAAGGTGCTCTTCCTCGACGAACTGCTCGAATTCCTCGAAGGCAAAGAGGGCCTCTACGTCGAGTTCGAGATGAAGACCCACCCCGCGGCGCTCTACCCCGAAGAGCGGCTGGCCCGATACTGCGACGAACTCTACCGCATGGTGAAGGCGGCCGAGCCGGCCGACGCGCAGTTCGTCTTCACGTCGAGCGACTACCGTGCGCTGCGCTACATGCAGATGAACCATCCCGACGCCGAGCTGATGCTCATCACGGGCAAACCCTGCTGCGACGAGACGATCGATTTCAGCAAGGCCGTAGGCATCAAGCGCCTGAGCTGCACGATGGACGGCACGAGCCGCAAGGCGGTGAAGAAGGCGCACAAGGAGGGGCTGACCGTCATCCTGTGGCCCGGCCAGTCGGTCGAGGATTTCATGCTCGGCGCCTATCTGGGCTGCGACCTGATGTGCACCGACGTGCCCATCCGCGTCAAGAACTGGCTGGCGGAGAACGCCCCCTACATCAAGGTGAAATACTGACCGGACACGTTCCTCCGCCCGACACACGACCGGAGCCCCCGAAAGGCTCCGGTTTTCGTCTCCCCGCAAACGGAAGGCGTACCGGCCGGAAGAAAATGAAAGGGAATCGAAAGGAATCGGACGCCGACGTTTGCAAAACCGAAAAAAAACGCTACTTTTGTTCGTCGCTCCCGGCACGCGGTATTCCCGAAAAGGGTGAATCCCGCCGTCACGGGCGAACGATCATCCATGATATTCGAGAACTTACATAACCTAAATTCAAATTCGATGAAAGCTATCCGTTTGATCGCACTGGCCGCCTGCATGGCCGCGACGCTCGACGCCTCGGCTCAGGAGCAGGAGATCCGTCTCTTCTCGCACCGCGGCGGACGCATGGAACACGATGAAAACACCCTTTCGGCCTTTCAGGCCAGCTACGACGCCGGCTACCGCGGCTTCGAGACCGACATCCGCATGACCCGCGACGGTGCGCTGGTCATCACCCACGACAGCTCGCTCGAACGCACGACCGACGGTACGGGAACCGTCGAGGAGAAGACCGAGGCCGAAATCCGCCAATTGGCGACCAAGCAGGGCAACAAGATGATGTTCCTCGACGAACTGCTCGAATTCCTCAAAGGCAAAGAGGGCCTCTACGTCGAATTCGAGATGAAGACCAAACCCGTGGAGCTCTACCCCGAGGAGCGGCTCCACGCCTACTGCGACAAGCTCTACGACGCGGTGATGGCCGTCAAGCCGGCCGACGCCGTCTTCGTCTTCACCTCGGGCGACTACCGCGGCCTGCGCTATCTGCAAGCCAAGCACCCCGACGTCGACCTGCTGCTCATCACCTCGAAGCCCTGCAACGACGAGACGATCGACCTTTGCAAGGCAATGGGCATCAAACGCATGGGCGCAACGATGGACGGCACGAGCCGCAAGGCGGTGAAGAAGGCGCACAAGGAGGGGCTGATCGTCAGCCTGTGGCCCGGCCAGTCGGTCGAGGACTTCATGCTCGGCGCCTACCTGGGCTGCGACTACATGTGCACCGACGTACCGATCGAGGTCAAAGGCTGGCTGGCGGAGAAAGCTCCGTGGATCAAGGTGAAATACTGATCGCCCGCCCCCGGCGACAAGAGCCCTCGCAGCGCATGCTGCGAGGGCTCTTGTCATTCCGGACCGCACGGAGCGCGCGGGCGTCAGAACTCGAACCGGCTGAGCACCGACGTCTCGGAGAGTTCGCGGTTGCGCGGCGCACGCAGGCGGAAATGCTCCGTCTGCTGATGCGCTTCGAGCGACGCGGCGTCCCGCCACGTCTCGAAAATCAGGATGCGCGACGAATCGCGGCTGTTCTCGTAGATCTCGTAGCCGATGCACCCCGGTTCGGCCCTTGACGCCTCGGCAAGCAGCAGAAGGTTTTCCAGCAATGCCGCGCGATTTCCGGCCGACACGCTCATCTCGACGTTCAGGCGTACCCTCTTCGGCTCTGTCGCGTTATTCCGACACCCCGCCAGAAGGGCGCCGAGCGTCAGAAAGAGGAAAATTCGTGTTTTCATAGGATCATTATCTTTCGGCACGAGGCAATCGAACCCGCCGGCCTCAACAGCCGGCTTCCTCCGCCCGACGGATCGACAAGCACTCCTCCACACGGTCGAGAACGGCCTGCGGCGGAATGCGCATACAGCGGTAATCGCCGAACTTGCAGCGCCGCTGTCCGTAGACCGAACAGGGACGACACGGCAGGTCGAGCTGCACCACCCCCTCCGGCGGACAACCGTAACCCAGAAAGCCCAGCGCGGGATGCGTGGCGCCCCACACCGATACGACGGGCGTGGCCACCAGCGAGGCCATGTGCATCGCCAGCGAGTCCATCGAAACGACACAGTCGAGATTGGCGATCAGATCCAGCTCTCCGGCAAAACGGACGCGCCCCCAAAGCGCAGTGACATTGGGATGTTCGCGCTCCATACGTTCGGCGAAGGCCGCTTCGCCGCCGCCTCCGCTGTGGATGAAGACGCGGTCGTAGCGGGCGCTCAGTCCGGCGACCAGTCCGGCTGCCAAATCTTCGGGGTAGGTCTTGCCCGCCTGCGCCGAAAAGGGTGCGAAGCCGATCCACACTCCTTTTTTCTCCCCGAACGGATTCGGCCGTACCGGCTTCGCCGCAGGCTGCGGATCGTCGAAGACGAAGCCCAGACGGCGCAGCACGTCGCAATAACGCACGACGGTATGTTTGAGCGGCGAGGCGGCCGGATTCGTACACCCCAGCCGGAACCACTTCTCGATACGCCCCTTATCGATGCGCGCCGCCGGCATTCCGTGCAGCCGGAGCAGCAGGCCGATGATGCGCGAACGCAACACCCCGTGCATGTCGGCCACGGCGTCGATTCCCCGCCGCCGCGCCTCGCCGGCCAGACGCAGCAACCCGAGCACCCCCTTGTGGCGGCCTGCGTAGTCGGCTTCCAGAAAATCGACGTCCAGCCCCGCGAAGAAAGGCTTGAAGAGCGGCCGCGTGAGCACCGTAACGCGAACGTCGGGGTACGCTTCGCGCAATGCGCGAAGGGCGTGCGGCACCATCGCCACATCGCCCATCGCCGAATTGCGGATCACCAGAATATGTCGCGGCAACTTTCTATTTCTTAGCGCCATAGAGCACCGGATTCAATGCCGGATCGTTGTACATCTTCATCTGTTTGTAGGTCTTCATGTACTTACGCCCCGCCTCGATGTCCTCGATCAGCTCCTCGATCGCACGCGACAGGTCGACCTGCTGCGAGAGCAGCACGTCGAGCTTTTTGCGGCAGGCGTCGCGGTGCGCCTCGTCCACGTCGCTGCGCTGCGTCTCCTGACGCATGTGGTAGATTTTCAGCGCCAGAATCGACAGCCGGTCGATCGCCCACGCCGGCGTTTCGGTATTGAGACGCGCGTCGGACTGCGGCACGACCGCCTTGTATTTGTCCAGCAGATAGGAGTCGATGTACTCCACCATGTCGGTGCGCACCTGATTCGACTTGTCGATGCGGCGCTTGATCGCCAGCGCCTCGACGGGATCGATCTGCGGATCGCGGATGATATCCTCCAGATGCCACTGCACCGTATCCACCCAGTTCTTCATATAGAGCAGATGATCGAGCGAACCCTCGTCGAAGGGGTTCTCGACCGGATGATCCACATCGTCGAAACGGTGGTAATCGTCGATCGCACGATTGAAGATCCGGTTCGCATTTTCCGTAAACATAACTTTCATTTCATTAGTTGTAATTCTCGAAAGAAATCGCTATCTTTGTTTCACTATACACAAATGTAACGATTAATTTTGAAAAAATCAATACTCGTCGCGATTTTATTCCTTTCGGGGTTCGGCGCCCTCCATGCGCAGACGCGCCAGACCCGCGAGGAGTACATCGACCGCTACAAGCACATCGCCGTGGCGCACATGGAACGCTACGGCATTCCGGCCAGCATCACGCTGGCGCAGGGCATTCTGGAATCCGACTGCGGCAACAGCGCACTGTCGCGTTCGTCGAACAACCATTTCGGCATCAAGTGCAAAAGCGACTGGACGGGACGGCGCGTCTTCCACGACGACGACGCCCGCGGCGAATGTTTCCGCGCCTACGGCTCGGTCGAAGCCTCGTACGAGGATCATGCCCGTTTCCTGGATTCGCAGCCGCGCTACGACTCGCTCTTCGTCTACCCCGCCGACGACTACCGCAGCTGGGCGCGCGGATTGAAGGCGGCCGGTTACGCCACCGCGCCCGACTATGCGCAGCGGCTGTGCCGCATCATCGAGGAGACGCAGCTCTACCTGCTCGACCGCCCGCAGGGCGAAGCGCTCTACGCAGCGCGCAACCGCTCGCGCGCCGAGCAGGCCGTGGAAGGCTTCGAGGCCGGAAGCAGCGTGAATCCCCTGACGCCCGCAAACGAAGAGCGGATCGATCCCGACGATTTCCGCGTGACGATCAACGCCTACAAGGGATACAACATCTATGTCACCAACGGCGTGAACTACATCGTCGCCAAGGAGGGCGACACGTTCGAATCGCTCGCGGAGATCTTCTGCATCTCGGCGAGGAACCTGCGCAAGTTCAACGACCTGAAAGGCAAGGCGCAGCCCGTGCGCGGCGAGCAGATCTACATCGACCGCAAGCAGAAACGCTGGGAGGGCAACGCCCGCCATCACATCGTCACCGAGGGCGAGACCGTCGCGTCGGTGGCCCAGAGCTATGCGCTGCGCGAAAAGTCGCTGCGCAAACTCAACCGACTCAAAGCGGGCGCCGCGCTGCGCACCGGCCAGACACTGCGCATCCGGTAGACGGTACCTTTCCGGCACGGACCCGACACATGCGGCCCGCGCCGGAAACGGCAGCCGCGGCAGTCCGGAAGGCCCCGCGCGAACGGCGCGACGCATAATTTACGGCAAGTGCGAAAAGATTTTAATTTTCAACGCTTAAATTTTTAATTTCACAATCCGATGGACCCTTCACCGCTACGAGCGAAAATCCTCGAAACCATCGTTCGCAAATCGAGCCTCAAACAGCAGGTCTTCGACAACACGTTCGCCACGTTCAACGAACTGAAAGACATCCTGTTCGAAATGTCGTCCGAGTGGGACGACGAACTCGACGGCCGCATCGACCGCCGCGTGCGGATCGAATACCGCGACCGCGGCAAGTTCGAAACGCAGTTCCAGGTGGCCAGCGACCTGCTGATCTTCCGGATGCACACCGACGTCTTCGAATTCGACGCCAACCACCTCGTCTGGCAGAGCCCCTACGTGCAGGCCGACCGCGACAACTCCTACTGCGGGATCATCGACATCTACAACTTCCTGTCGGACTCGTTCAAGTTCAACCGCAACGCCGACGAAGGCTACCTGATCGGCCGCATCTTCATCAACCGCGAACGGTGCTACTTCGTCGAGGGGAAACGCCAGACCTCGATGCGCCCGATCGCCTTCGGCCGCGCCGCCATTACGCGCGAAGCGCTCGTCGGAATCCTCGAAACGGCGATCGCCTATTCGCTGGACTTCGACCTGCTGACGCCTCCCTACGAGGACGCCAAGCGCGTGACGGTCGACCAGTTCAACACCAAGATGGACAACTCGAAGTTCGTCACGGGCAAACGCCTGGACTACGACTTCGACGTGGAGGACATCTGACCGCTCCCGACCACCCGGCTTTCCGAACCATGAAACCGATCTGCCTCCTATTCGTGCTTCCGCTGCTCGGCACGGGCTGCCGGACGGAGCAGTCGGCCTATCTCGAAAAGGCCCTTTCGCAACTCGAACGCATCGAACGGGTCGCCTACCGGAGAAGTTCAGAGAGCTATCTCCCGGGCGACACGATTCCCCGTCGCTACCTGCGCTACTACGTCGAGCAGCGCAACCGCGCCGACACGACGCTGCGCCACAGCTACCTCTCCTATTACAACGCCGACGACACGACACGCATCGACGGAGGATACGACGGAACGATCGCCGTCGATCTCGACCACGACAGGCGCGAAGTGGTCATCGACGACTTCTCGATTCCCCGAGCGCCCTACCGCCTGACGGACATGACCTTTTTCTGCCGGGCGGAGGCCATCCTGCGCTACGTGCTCACCACCTCCGATCCGATCCGCACCGAGTTCACCCCCTGCGGCGACGGATACCGCCTGCGCCTGGACATCGATCGAGACTGCGTAGTCGAATTCTGGGGCCGCCCCTACTACAACCGCCCGCCGCGCGAACTGTTTCTCGAAGCGGAGCACTCGGCCTACGAAATCGTCTTCGACAGCGAGCGGATGCCCCGCAAACTGCGGCGCGAACAGACGCACCAGATCACCGTCGACTCGGTCTTCGACGTGCGCATCGACTACGAGCCGCAAGCGCCGCTCCGGCTGGAAGCGTATTACCCCGACGGCTACATGCTGCGCAAACGCAAGCTGCGGAACCAAGCCAAGAAACCCTACGACATCGTGGGCCGGCAGGCGCCCGACTGGACGCTCGTCGACGCCGAACGGCGCGTGCGCCACGCCTTCTGCGGCTATACCCCCGCCGAGAGCGACCGCACGATCACCGAGGCGATCGACAGCCTGCTACGCGAACAATAACGGCGCGCACGGCGGCGTTCGCAGACCGGACGCCCGTCCGCGGGTACGCCGAACAAAAAAAGAGAATACGACATGCGAATATCGAAATTACCGAACCTTTTCCTTGCGCTGCTGGCCTGCTCGACGGCCGCTGCACAGGCGTTCGACTACGACGACATCGCCGACGGACGCTTCCGTCCGGTACAGTTGGCGGGCATCCGTCCCACGGCCGACGGCGAACACTACACCACGATCCGCGACGGCAACATCTTCCGCCACCGCTATGCCGTCGACGACGCGGGCACGGCCTTGCTGCCCGCAGCCGCGGAGGAGGGCGCCGTGGCCCTCGATTCACTCGACCGCGCCACCGGCACGTGGTGCGACGCCGGCAGCCGCAGGCTCGACATAGCCGACTACGCGATCGCTCCGGACGGCGGAGTGCTCGTGGCCGACGGCGCCGAACCGATCTACCGCCACTCGTTCACCACGCGCTACCTCTACTACGACGGCCGGCGCCTGCGCGAGATTCTGCTCGGCATCCCCTCCCCGCGCGACGCCGTCTTCACGCCCGACGGCCGCAACATCGTCTTTTCGAGCCGCAACAACCTGTATGTCTACAATATCGAACGGCAGGGCACGCGGCAGATCACCCGCGACGGCCGCTGGAACGAGACGATCAACGGCACGACCGACTGGGTCTACGAGGAGGAGTTCGGCTTCACGCGCGCCTTCGCCGTCTCGCCCGACTCGCGGCGCATCGCCTACCTGCGTTTCGACGAGTCGCGCGTGCCGCTCTTCGAGATGATGCGCTACGACGGCGCGCTCTACAACCGCGCCTACGACTTCAAATACCCCAAGGCGGGCGACGCCAATTCGGTGGTGACGCTCCACGTCTTCGACCTCGAAACGGGCCGCACGACGAAGATCGACACCGGCGCCGACACCACGCAATACATTCCCCGCATCGGCTGGACGCCGCGCGGGGAGTTGTGGTACGAGACCCGCGACCGCCGTCAGCAGCAGATCGTCTTCCGCCGGCTGGCGGCCGACGCGCTCACGGCGCCGCAGGCGGAGCAGCAGACGGTCTACCGCGAGCGTTCGCCCCGCTATGTGGCCCACGAAACCGACCGTTCGTTCCGCTGGATCGACGGAGGACGCCGCTTCCTCATTATGCAGGAGACGGCGACGGGCTGGATGCACCTCTACCTCGGCGAGCCTGGCGAACCGCTGCGGGCGCTCACCGAAGGGCGCTGGGAGGTGACCGGCATCGTCGGAGCCGACGACCGCGCGGTCTACTACACCTCGACCGAGCGGTCGCCGCTCGAACGCAACCTCTACGCCGTCGACTACAAGGGACGGCACAAACGCCTGCTCACGCCCGACAAGGGGTTCCATACGATCGCTCCGAGCGCCGGAATGCGCTACTACATCTCGACCTTCTCGTCGGCCGACGATCCGGGGCGGGTGGAGATCTGCGACGCCCGGGGACGCACCGTGCGCACCGTGGCCGACAACGCCGCCCTGCGCCGTCTGGCCGACAGCATCCGTCTGCCGCGCAAGGAGTTCTTCACCTTCACGACCGAACGCGGCGACACGCTGGGCGGCTACATCGTCCGCCCCGCAGGGTTCGATCCCGCACGCCGCTACCCCTGCCTGCTGACGCAGTATTCGGGGCCCGGCTCGCAGACGGTGCAGAACCGCTGGAAACTCGACTGGGAGGACGTGCTGGCACAGCGGGGCTACGTGGTGGTGGCTACCGACGGCCGCGGCACGGGCTACCGCGGCGAGGCGTTCAAGAAGAGCACCTACGGCCAGCTGGGGCGTCTCGAAGTCGAAGACCAGCTGTCGACGGCACGCTACATGGCCGCGCAGCCGTGGATCGACGCCGAGCGCATCGGCATCTACGGCTGGTCGTACGGCGGCTTCATGGCTCTCTCGTGCGCCTGCAAGGGCGACGGGCTGTTCAAGGCGGCCGTCGCCGTGGCGCCCGTCACCTCGTGGCGTTACTACGACACGATTTACAGCGAGCTCTACAACGGCCTGCCGCAGGAGAATCCCGCAGGGTACAACGAAAACGCACCGCTCATGCTGGCGCCGCTGCTGCGCGACGACCGCACGCGGCTGCTGCTGATCCACGGCACGGCCGACGACAACGTCCATTTCCAGAACTCGGCGGAGATGATCCGCGCACTGACCGACGCAGGCAAGGAGTTCGATCTGATGATCTACCCCGACCAGAACCACTCGATGCAGCCCGACTACACGCGGCAGATCCGCCAGCGGATGATCTCCTTCGTCGAACGCAACCTGTAACGGGCCGCCGCTGCGTTTCCACAGGCAGCGGATCCGGCAGGCTGCCCGTCGCAACGCAACAAGGTTAACGCACCGCACACGTCCGGACAACTATTCGAATCGAACGATGACAACAACGCCGACCCTCGTACCCGTTCAGCCTCCGCGCCTCCGTGCGGTGCGGAGAATGCCGGCCGTCGGGCAATCCCGCGCAGAGCGCCGCAGACCCGGCGTCCGCGGTATCGGAGCTACGGGGCCTTTCGCCGCGGAGAGGGCACTCCCCGCATCGCCCGTCCGCCGCACCCGACGCAGCACGCTCTGCGGCCGGCCGCACGCCGCCTCCCCGTGCCGCAAAAACGACGGGGCCGCCCCGAAGGACGGCCCCGCAGAAGGCGGGAAAACCGCAGCGTCAGATCGAAATATCCAGAATCTCGAAGTGGATCGTACCGGCGGGAACCTCCACGTCCACCCGATCGCCCTTCTTCTTGCCCAGAAGCGCCTTGGCAATGGGCGTACCGATGGCGAGTTTGCCCTCGCGCAGGTTCGCTTCGTTTTCCGATACGATCGTGTAGCACATCTGCTTCCCGTTGGTATGGTTCAACAGCGTCACCCGCGAGAGAATCTGCACCTTGCTCTTGTCGATCTTCGATTCGTCGATGACACGCGCGTTGGCGATCGTCTCTTCCAGTTTGGCGATCCGCATTTCGAGCAGCCCCTGCGCTTCGCGGGCAGCGTCGTACTCCGCGTTCTCCGACAAATCGCCCTTGTCGCGCGCTTCGGCAATGGCTGCCGAGATCGCCGGACGCTCGACCGACCTCATGTGGTCGAGATCGTCTTTGAGTTTTTTGTAACCCTCAGCCGTCAGATAAATAATCTCCTTTGCCATAATAAATATCTCTCTTTTAAAGTTTTTCAATACAACAAAAAAATAAGAATTCCAATCTTGCGATCAGAACCCCATATAGCCTGTTTTCTACACAAAGATAAAAAGTAATTTCTTAATTTCCAAATATTTTTTTGGCACAGAGTATGCCGCGAACCAAAAACCGACCCTGATCATGTATCTTTTCCTCACCGCATATCTCCTGCTGGCAATCCCCTCGGCGGCAGCCGTACTGCGGCAGAAGCAGACGCCCGTGGTAGCGATCGCATGGCTGCTGGCCATCGTGCTCCTGCCGATCGGCGGCAGCCTGTTCTACCTGCTGGCGGGATACCGCAAACCCGTGCGGGACGTGCCGCCCACCGACAGCCGGCCGGCGGCCGGCATCGAGCGGATGCTGTGGTACGGCTGTTCGACGCGCGTCCGCTACCGCAACCGCGTGGAACAGCTCCACGACGGCGGCGAAGCCTTCGCCGCGCTGATCTCCGCCTTGCAGGGTGCCCGCCGCTACATCCATCTCTCCTACTACATCTTCGCCGACGACCGCATCGGCCACGCCATCGCCGACATCCTCGTCCGCAAGGCGCGTGCCGGCGTGGAGGTGCGGCTGCTCTACGACGCCATCGGTTCGTGGAAACTTTCCGAACGGTTCGTGAGGCGGCTCCGCGGCGCAGGAATCGAGGTGCGCGCCTACGCGCCGCTGCGGTTCCCGTGGTTCTCGCCGCGCGCCAACCGGCGCAACCACTCCAAGATCGCCGTCATCGACGGCCGCACGGGATTCGTGGGCGGCATCAACATCGCCGAACGTTACCTCGACGGCGACGCGCTGGGGCGCTGGCGCGACGAACACCTGCGCATCGAGGGCGAAGCCGTCGACGACCTGCAACGGCTCTTCGCGGCCGACTGGGCGCTGGAAGGCGGCGAACCGTTGTCGGAGGGACTTTACGCGGCCGCGCCGGCGGACGATCTGCCCTGCTCCCCGCTCCAAATCGCATGGACGCGCGAAGACCGTTCGCGCACGACGCTGACCGATCTCTTCGCGCAGCTCATCGAGGAGGCGCGGCACACGCTGCGCATCTCGTCGCCCTATTTCCTGCCGCCGCCCGCGCTCTACGAAGCGTTGCTGCGCGCCGTGCGGCGCGGGTGCCGCGTGCTGGTGATGCTGCCCGCACGCAGCGACGTGTGGCTCGCCCGCCGCGCCACGGACGCCTATCTGGGCGAACTGCTCGGCGCGGGAGTCGAGATCTTCCGCTTCCGCGGCGGATTTCTCCACGCCAAACGGCTCATCGCCGACGAGCGCGTCGCCTCGGTCGGCACGGCCAACTTCGACTACCGAAGTCTGGAATACAACACCGAGGCGACGGCGCTGCTGCTCGATTCCGCGACGGTGCGGCAGGCGATCCGGCGCTTCGACGAAGACCTCGCCTCGTGCACTCCGATCGATCCCGAAGCGTGGCGGCGCCGCTCGGTACACTACCGGCTGGGCGACCGCATCGCACGGCTCTTCGCACCGCTGCTGTAACAAACGGCGACTTGCATAGGTTTCAGAATAGAAAAAAATTACGATGAACGATCTGATAAACGCCCGCTGCGGCTGGGCCGGTACGGACGAACTCTACGTCAAGTACCACGACGTAGAGTGGGGCAAACCCGTCGACGACGACCGGATCCTGTTCGAGTTTCTGGTGCTCGAAAGCGCGCAGGCGGGACTGTCCTGGATCACGATTCTCCGCAAACGCGAAGGATACCGCAAGGCCTTCCACCGTTTCGATCCGGAGCGGGTGGCGCAGATGACGCCGGAAGAGGTCGACCGGCTGATGCGATTCGACGGAATCGTCCGCAACCGATTGAAAATCACCGCTGCAATCAACAATGCCAAGCTATTCAGGGCAATTCAGAAAGAGTTCGGCAGCTTTTACGAATACGTGCTCTCCTTCTTTCCCGGCCGGCAGCCGATCGTCAACGATTTCAAGAGCCTGAGCCAGATTCCCGCCACCTCGCCCGAATCGGACGCAATGAGCCGGGACATGAAAAAGAGAGGATTCAAATTCTTCGGATCGACGATCTGCTACGCCTTCTTGCAGGCCACGGGGTTCGTGAACGACCACCTGACGGGCTGCCGCTGCAAAGGCGGCCGGCAACAGACGGCCCCCTGAGCATAACCCCTCCGCACGACCGTCACAACCGCCGGGAACGATCCGCACGTCAGGGGCGGACGATCATCGCGTCGCCGAAGACCTCGCGCATTCGTTTCTCGCCCAATACGCTCAGCAGATACCGTTCGATGTCGCACTGCAAACGGCGGAACAGGAAGCAATCGGTATAGTTTTCGTTGTCGAGCAGCACGTCGCGGATCGATCGCAGCGAATTGGTGTAGTTGGACATCTCGTTTTTGAGCGCCACCCCCTTTTTCGAAGAGGCCGTGATCTTGGCGATCGACAGTTCGCGCAACTTCTCGCAGACGGTGTTCAGCAGCACGATCACCACATTGTCCATGAGCGTGTGGCCGTGCATGAAAAGATAGGTGTTCTCCGGCGTCACGCCCCGCCGGAAGAGTTTTTCGGCGAAAGCGCGTTTCGGTTCGATCATCTCGGCATGGCGTTCGCGCAACGCCTGATCTCGGCGTGCGACGTTGCGGCGCAGCCACGCCAGCGTCCGCAGCCCGTTGTGTTCGATTTCGAGGAAGTTGAGCCGCACCGACGCACGGAAATCGGCCAGCGTGAAGATGTGTTCCGACTCCTGCTGCGCCGAGTAGGCGTACCACAGAAAGAGCGGATAGATGATGCGCGAGTAGTCGGCCATGAACCGCTCGAAGTCGAAGATGCGCGTATCGTTCTTCGTGGCGCGCACGCAGACGTTGTGCAGCGACGGCGCATAGCAGAGGTAATTCTCCGTGGCGTAGGCGTAGGTGTGGAACATGCGGTCGCAAGAGAGCAGTTCGCGCGACTGTTCCGTCGAGTTATGAAACAGGTAGTCGAAATCGGAATCGACGCACAGCAACAGTTCGTCCGACGCCTGCGGAATCATTCCGAGCAGCACCTTCTTGCCCTTGGGCAGGTCTTCACGCGAAGGAACGGAGATTTCGAAACGCAGATAGGGGTTGGTGAAGCGGTCGAAGACGCCCCGCCAGAAGGCGACGTCCTCGTACCCCTCGACGAACACCCGCACCAACCGTTGCGACGAATGGACGGGCAGCGCCTTCGGCAACTCTTTGCACCGGGAACCGAACGGATTCAGCCGCCCCAGCTTATCAACGAATTTTCGGCTCATACTGTGGCCAAAGATAATATTTTATTACTTTTGCACAAAACAAAACCGCCCGAAAAGACGTTCGGATCGGAGATAGAGGACAAACCCGCGACCGTTTCCGACAAAACCGGAGAAGGGAAGGCCGAAGGGCAGCGAATCCCGCCTGCGGAAGAACGGGTCCCGCGGCGGACGACGATGACACGCCCCGAACCGCGGAAACGGACCGACGAAAACGAACGAATCCGACACCGAAAAAGCCCCGCCCTTTTCAAAGGAAGGGGACAGAGGGGAGGGATTGTCGATGTCCGCAAAGCGGCTATGCGCGGCTGGCGCGACGCCTCGCCCCGAACAACGGAAACGAACCGACGAAAACGAACGTTTTCGCTAAACCAAATGGGCAGAGCCGCGCTTGCGCGAGCTTTGCCATGGCGAGAAATGGACGAATGAAATTCAACGACATGAAACAGCACGACGCTAACGATTGGAAATCGCGGTTGGGAATGGTCTATTCGACCGATCCCGACTTCCGATACACCACCGACGAGGTGGAAGAGCCCGAAACCCTGCCGCCCGACAAACAGACGCTGCGCGTATGGCTCGACCGCAAGCAGCGCGCCGGCAGGGTGGTGACGCTCGTGCGGGGATTCCGCGGCACGGCGGCCGACTTGGAGGCGCTGGGGCGGATGCTCAAACAGCGCTGCGGCGTCGGCGGGTCGGTCAAGGAGGGCGAGATCATCGTCCAGGGCGACCACCGCGACCGCATCGTCGAGATCCTGCTGCGTGCGGGCTACGGCTGCAAGAAGGCGGGAGGATGACATCTACCCATACATACGAACACGGAATTGATTAATAGCGAACAATCAATAAACCCTCTACCATCATGAAGAACTTATTATCTGTTACCCTCGCTTTCATTTTTTCAATTACGACATCATTTGCCCAAACAGAAACGGCGAAACCCACACATGATGTCACGGTAGAAAGAGAAATTGCTTACGCAACAATCGAGAAAAAAGAGTATAAAAACGTGACTATCACACTAAAAGCGGCGCCATTGTCAGGCAATGTTTTCACAGATGGAATAAAAGTGATTGTTACGGATAATGCTACGGGCAAAAAGATTTACCAAAAACGATTCTCGAAATCATATCTATATGCTTTTTCCGATGGCCAATTACAAGTCGGGAAAGGCAATGCTTTGACACAAATAATCATATCCAAAAGTAAATATGGAGATTATTGGAATTTAGAATTACGAGAAAAAGGTATTTATTAACCTACTCTCAATTAAATTACTTGACACGCACCATCCGACATACGCTGCTCGTGGCAGCGCTGCTGCTCGCCGCGACCGTCGCGCGGGCGCAATATTACAGCTGGGGGGCCGACGCCGCCTCGCTGCGCTGGCGGACGATCCGCACCCCCGACGTGCAGGTCATCTTCCCCGACACGGCCGGCGCGATCGCACGGCGCACGCTCCATTTCATCGAGGCCGCACGGCCCTCGATCGGTTACGGATTCCGCCACGGGCCGTTGAAAATCCCGTTCGTCATGCACCCCGAGAACTTCCGCTCGAACGGGCTGGTGATGTGGCTGCCCAAGCGCGTGGAGTTCCTCACCTCGCCCGCGATCGACAGCTACTCGATGCCGTGGTACAAGCAGCTCGTGGCGCACGAATACCGCCACGCCGTGCAGTACAACAACCTCAACCGCGGCGTCATCAAGGGGTTGAGCTACGTGCTCGGACAGCAGGGTTCGACCGTGGGGCTGCTGCTACTGCCCATCTGGCTCATCGAAGGCGACGCCGTGCAGATGGAGACGCAGATGTCGTCGTTCGGCCGTGCGCTGCAACCGTCGTTCACCATGGAGTACCGCGCCCTCGGCGACGCCGTGCGTAGCCGCCGCAACATCGACCGCTGGTTCTGCGGCTCGTACCGCACCAACGTGCCCGATCACTACCACCTGGGCTACCAGATCGCTGCCTACGCCGACACGCGCTACCGCGAGAACATCTGGGACAAGGTAGCGTGGTACGGGGCCCGCAACCCCTACATGATCTTCACCACCTCGATCGCGCTGAAAAAATTCTATCGCACCGACGTGGGTACGCTCTTCGCCGAGACGTTCGACGGGCTGAACTACTACTGGAACGCCCTGCCCGCCCGGCGCAATTCGTCGCGCTATCTCTCGGCGGAGCCGGTGGAGAGCTACACGACCTATGCCTTTCCGCTGGCCGTCGACGCGCAGCGGGTCCTCGCGCTCAAAACCGACTACGACCGCCCGACGCGCTTCGTTACGATCGACACGGAGTCGGGACGCGAACGCGCCGTGGCCTACACGGGCAGCGTCTCCACGCGGCCGGCCTACGCCGACGGGCGGGTCTGGTGGACGGAGTACCGGCGTTCGACGCTCTTCGAGCAGCGGGTCAACTCGCAGCTCTGCTACATGGATCTCGACCGCGGCAAGCCCAAAGCCGTGCGCGGGCGGCGCCATGCGCTCTACCCCACGCCGACCGACCGCGGGCTGGCATGGGTCGAATACTCGCCCGACGGGCGTTTCGCCGTCACGGGCGAGACGGGTGTGCAACACTGGGAGGCTCCGGCGCAGACCGAACTGCACGGACTGGCGTGGGACGACCGCACCGCGCGGCTCTACTTCCTGGCCACCGACGATTCGGGCATGTGGCTCGGCCGCATCGAACCCGACGGGACGGCCACTCATCTGACCGAAGGGGCCTACATCACGCTGAGCGACCTCACGGCCCGCGACGGGCGGCTCTATTTCGGATCGATCGCTTCGGGCTACGACGAGGTGCATTGCTACGACCTGGCCACGGGGCGCCAGTACCGGCTCTCGACCTCGACCTACGGCTCGTTCTCGCCGTCGGCCGACGGCGAGGGCAACGTGCTGATGACCACCTACGACGCCGAAGGCTACCACGCCGCACGGCAGCCGATCGACACGCTACGCCCCGTGCGGCCGTCGCGCCTGCCGCGCAACGTCGTCAATCCGCCGCGCCGCAAATGGCCCGTGGCGAATCTCGACACGGTGCGTTTCACGGCGGCCGACTCCGTCTCGTCGGCCGCACGCCACCGCGCGCGCCGCTACTCGCGGCCGCTGCACCTGTTCAAGGTGCACAGCTGGATGCCCGTGGCCGTCAACCCCTTCAAGATCATCGACGAACACGACATCGACGTGCAGCTGGGCGTGACGCTCATCTCGCAAAACCTCCTCTCGTCGGCCGAGAGCTACCTCGCCTATGCGTGGAACCACGCCGAAGGGTCGGTCGTCAAGGGCAGCCTGCGTTACAACGGGCTGGGCGTCGAACTGGAAGTAGCCGGCACCTACGGCGGCAATCAGGTGATCTATGCGGCGGGACAGGCCCAGCCGCAGCCTATCCCGGACAAATACTACTCGCTCTCGGCGGGCGCCACGCTGCCGCTGGTCTTCGCCGCCGGTTACCGCACCCGCATGCTGAGCCTCACGGCCGCATGGAACTTTTCGAACGGGCTGGTGGCCAACGTCGGGAAACTCACCTACGACGAGGCGACGCACAGCTTCACCAATCTCCAGCACATCGGCTACCGCGAAGGGCTGCACAAGCTCACCTTCGGCATCGGCTATTCGAACTCCGTGCAGCTCGCCCACCGCGACTTCATAACACCGCGCGGCTACGTGCTGAGCGCTTCCTATGCGCTCAACCCCACCAACGACCATTTCAGCGACCTTATCTCGGTCTACGGCAAGCTCTACACGCCGGGCTTCGCGCCGCACAACTCGCTGACGGCGGCCGCCACCTACCAGACCTCGATCGGCGGGTTCAAAAACCCGGCGGGCGAGTCGTTCCTCTCCTACAAGTCGGCGCGGCTGATCCCGCGCGGCTTCGACTCGAACGACATCAACAGCCGCAACTACTTCGCCGCGTCGCTCGACTACCAGCTGCCCGTGTGGTATCCCGAAGGGGGCATCCCCTCAGTGCTCTACTTCAAGCGCATCCGGCTGAACCTCGGCGCCGACTACGGGCAGTTCGACGCCTTCGACTACCGGAAAGGACGTACCGAGACGCGGCGCATCCACTCCTTCGGCGGCGACCTCTACGTCGACTTCAACGTTTTCCGCCAGCCCGCGTCGGCCACTTCGACGCTGCGGCTGTCGTTCTACGCGCCGAGCAAGGGCGGTCTGTGGTGGTCGGCCTCGCTGGGACTGCCGTTCTAACCGAACCGAAACCGAACCGGACATGAAAAGAATCCTCCCACTGCTATTCGCGCTCTGTGCCGGCAGCGCCCTGCCGCCCCTGTCGGCACGGAACCTGCCGGCCGGCGAAACACCGCAAACGACCGTCCCCGCCGCGAACGAAGCCGAGCGCTTCATCCGGCATTTCTATACGAACTGCGTCTTCGGGAATGCCGCGTGCGGCCCGATTCTGGAAAAATGCTGTACGCAGCGTCTGCTCCGAAAACTGCGGGCCGATTACGGCTACGACGGCGAAGGGTATGCGGTATGGCTATTCCGCACCGGTGCGCAGGACGGGCCGGACGACGTGTCGGAGATAAGAGAGGTAGCCTCGCTGGGCGACGGACGCTACCGGGTGGACTTCGTCGACATGGGCACGGAAGGGCGCCGAATCGTGAAAATAGTCGATGAAAACGGCGCAATGAAAATCGACGCCGTCGAATAAATCAAAAAATTCGTACCTTTGTCACTCGACAAAAACCGCTGACGCAACGTGAAAAAGAAGACGCAGGGCGCACCTGCCCCCAACTATGTGAAATGGCTGTGGTATGCGGCCCTCACACCCTTCGTACTGCTGGCCGCGATGCTTACCCTGACGGCGCTGGGAGCCTTCGGGCGCATGCCCTCGTTCGAAGAGTTGGAGAACCCGCGCAGCAACATCGCCACGGAAATCTACTCCGAGGACGGCAAGGTGCTGGGAACCTTCTTCGTGCAGAACCGTTCCTACGTGCAGTACGAGGAGCTGTTCGCCTCGGACTCGGTGACCCGCACCTCGATCAACGGCCGCGAAGTGCCGCCGATCGTCGCGGCGCTCATCGCCACCGAGGACGCCCGCTTCGACTCGCATTCGGGCATCGACATCCCGTCGCTCATCCGCGTAGGGGTGAAGACGATCCTCTTGCAGAACCGTTCGGCAGGCGGAGGATCGACCATCACGCAGCAGCTGGCCAAGAACCTCTTCCCGCGCGACACGGTACGCCGCCAGAGCGCGCTGCTGCGCAAAGGCAAGCTCGTGCTGGCGAAATTCAAGGAGTGGATCACGGCGCTCAAACTCGAATACAACTACACCAAGGAGGAGATCGCCGCGATGTACCTCAACATCGTGGAGTACGGATCGAACGCCTACGGCATCAAGTCGGCGGCGCACACCTTCTTCAACAAAACGCCCGACCAGCTCAACTTGCAGGAGGCCGCCGTGCTGGTGGGCGTGGTCAACGCACCGACGCGCTACTCGCCGGTGCGCAACTACGACAACGCCATGGCCCGTCGCAACCTCGTGCTCGCGCGCATGGCCGAAGCGGGCGCCATCACGCACGCCGAGCGCGACTCGCTCTCGGCGCTGCCCATTACGCTCAACTACCGCCCCGTCTCGCACAACGACGGGCAGGCGACCTACTTCCGCGAGATGCTGCGGCAGGTGATGAACGCCCGGCCCCCCAAGCGCCGCAACTTCTACACCGAATGGGATTACGAGCAGGCCGTCAAGGAGTACGAGAACAACCCGATCTACGGCTGGTGCCACAAGAACACGAAGGCCGACGGCACGCCCTACAACATCTACAAGGACGGGCTGAAAATCTATACCACGATCAACTCCACGATGCAGCAGTACGCCGAGGAAGCGATGCTCAAACAATTGCGCACGGTCATCCAGCCCAAGATGGACGCCCAGTACCGTTCGACCAAGGTGCTCTTCCAGAACACGTCGGCCGAAGAACGCGAGAAGATCGTGCGGCAGGCGATGCGCTACTCCGACCGCTACCGCGCCCTCAAAGAGGAGGGGCGCAGCGAGGCCGAGATCGACCGCATCTTCCGCACGCCCTGCCCCACGCGGGTCTTCACCTACCGCGGCGAACGCGACACGATCCTCTCGCCGCGCGACTCGATCCTCCACCACAAACGCATCATGCGCGCCGGATTCGTCGCCATCGAACCGCAGACGGGCCGTGTCAAGGCCTACGTCGGCGGCCCCAACTTCCGCTATTTCAAGTACGACATGGCCAAGCAGGGCAAGCGGCAGATCGGCTCGACGATCAAACCCTTCGTCTATACATTCGCCATCGACCACCTCGGTTTGACGCCCTGCACGCCGGTGCCCAACCTGCCGGTGACGATCGATACGAGCAACGGCACGCCGTGGTCGCCCAAAGAGGCGAGCAAGGTGGTCTACGACGGCGAAATGCACCCCCTGAAATGGGGGTTGGCGCGCAGCCGCAACAACTACTCGGCGTGGATCATGAAGCAGGCCAAACAGCCCGAGGCGGTGGCCGACTTCATCCACAACATGGGCATCCGCTCGTTCATCGATCCGGTCTACGCGCTCTGTCTGGGCACCTCCGAGTCGAGCGTCTTCGAGATGGTGAGCGCCTACTCGACCTTCGCCAACGGCGGCGTGCACACCGACCCGATCTTCGTGACGCGCATCGAAGACCGGCAGGGCAACCTGATCGCCACCTTCATTCCCGAATCGCAGGACGCCGTATCGGAGCGCACGGCCTACACGATGCTCACGATGCTGCAAAGCGTCGTGACGAACGGAACGGCCGGCCGGCTGAAATGGCAGTTCGATCTGGGCGACGCCCAGTTGGGCGGCAAGACCGGCACCTCGCAGCGCAACCGCGACGCGTGGTTCATGTGCGTGGCCCCGAAGCTGGTGGCGGGTGCATGGGTCGGCGGCGAAGACCAGTCGGTACACCCGACCTACGGCGGCGAGGGCAGCATCATGGCCCTGCCGATCGTGGGAGAATTCTTCTCGACCGTCTACAAGAATCCGGCGCTCGGCATCTCCAAGCAGGACCGGTTCCGCCGCCCCGACCGCGTGACGGAGTACGACTGCGAGGAGGAGATGCAGCAGTCGCAGTACACGGAGGAGGAAGAGGGATTCTTCGACTGATCCCGCCCCGGACAACATTCCGCAGCATGACAATCCGCGCCCCGAAACCCGAAGACGCCGCAGCCGTGGCAGCACTCTACAATCACTACGTGCTGCACAGCACGGCCAGTTTCGAGACCGAACCGCTCGGTGCCGAACAGATGCGGTCGCGGTTGGAGAGCGCAACCGCCCGCCTCGTCTGCGAACGGGAGAGAGCGATCGTCGGATTCGGCTATACCCACGACTGGAAGGAACGCGCAGCCTACCGGCACACGCAGGAGGTGACCGTCTATGTCGCCCCCGACAGTACGGGACTCGGCATCGGCCGGCGGCTCGTCGAGCGGCTCGTCGCCGAATGCCGCACGACGGAGTGCCATGCGCTGGTCGCCTGCATCACCGCGGACAACGACCCGAGCCGCCGGCTCTTCGAATCCATCGGATTCCGCCGCGTGTCGCATTTCGAACAGGTGGGGCGTAAATTCGGCCGCTGGCTGGACGTCGTCGACTACGAACTGCTGCTCTAAGACGCCCGTTTTCCGCCGCAGCGGGCCGAAAAATCCGGCGGACGGCGGAAAATCGCGCGGATTTTCTTACTTTTGCTGCGGGAGGAGCCTCTTTTGACTCCCGAAGCGTTCAACCACACTTAAAGAAGATCGACCATGAAAATCGCAATCGTCGGCGCGAGCGGCGCCGTAGGTCAGGAGTTCCTGCGCATTCTCGAAGAGCGTCCCCTGCCGGTGGACGAACTGCTGCTGTTCGGATCGGAACGCAGCGCCGGACAAACCTATATGTTCCGCGGGAAACCCGTCACCGTCAAGCTGCTGCAACAAAACGACGACTTCCTCGGCGTGGACATTGCCCTCACGTCGGCCGGAGCGGGCACGTCGCGCGAATTCGCCGAGACGATCACCCGCCACGGAACGCTGATGATCGACAATTCGAGCGCCTTCCGCATGGAGCCCGACGTACCGCTGGTCGTGCCCGAAGTCAACGGACGCGACGCGCTCGACGCTCCGCGCCGCATCATCGCCAACCCCAACTGCACCACCATTCAGATGGTGGTGGCGTTGCAAGCCATCGAGCGCGTGTCGCACATCCGCCGCGTGCACGTGGCCACCTACCAGTCGGCCAGCGGCGCAGGGGCGCAGGCGATGGCCGAACTCGAACGGCAATACGCCGACCTGGCCGAAGGCCGTGAGCCGAAGGTCGAGAAGTTCGCCTACCAGCTGGCCTACAACGTCATCCCCCATATCGACGTCTTCACCGACAACGACTACACCAAGGAGGAGATGAAGATGTACCACGAGACGCGCAAGATCATGCACTCCGACATCGAGGTGTCGGCCACCTGCGTGCGCGTACCCGTGATGCGTGCCCACAGCGAAAGCATCTGGCTCGAAACGGAGCGTCCCGTCTCGCCCGACGAGGCGCGCGCGGCGTTCGAAGCGGCCGAGGGGATCGTCGTGATGGACGATCCGGCGCAGAAGGTCTACCCGATGCCGCTCTTCATCGCCGGCAAAGACCCCGTCTACGTGGGGCGTATCCGCCGCGACGTGACCAACCCCAACGGACTAGCGTTCTGGTGCGTGAGCGACCAGATACGCAAGGGTGCGGCGCTCAACGCCGTGCAGATCGCCGAGTGGCTGCTCAAAAACCGGTAACGGGCTTTCGGCCGGAAAGCCGCCGCCCCACGCAGCCGAGCGGAAGAGAGTTTAATTTCCGACACTTCATTTTAATTGCAAATTGCACTATCTTTGCGGCGGGATTGCCTGCCGCGCGGCGGGCGAACGATCGGAACTATGAAAAAACATTTGGGACTTCTGACGGTACTGGCCGTCATCGCATTGACCGTATTCTTCTATTTCCGCTTCTTCTTCGTCTTCGGCGAAGGAGTCAAGAGCGGCGAGTTGAACTATGTCGTCTACAAGGGAGTCCTTTTCAAGACGTACGAAGGCAAACTCATCCAGACCGGCATCCGCTCCAAGGAGGCGGGATCGATCCAGTCCTACGAATTCGAGTTCTCGGTCGAAGACCCTGCGCTTGCGCGGGAACTGATGCTCCAAGGGGGCCGGACGCTCGAACTGCACTATAAGGAGTATTTCGGAGCGCTGCCCTGGCGGGGCTTTACGAAATTCATCGTCGACAGCATCGTCACCATCGGGCCGCCCGTCCGCCGGGGCGTGGAGCTGCCGCCGGTGCAGTGACAGCGGCCGAACCGGCCGACAAACGACAGGCGTGACACCGCAACGGTATCACGCCTCTACTTTACAAAGGCCGGAGCGACCGACGGGGATTATTTCCCGCCGAGCAGAATGCGCGCCTGCGTCATCGCTGCCTCGGTGACTTCGCTGCCCGAAAGCATCTTGGCGATCTCGGTCGTCCGTTCGTCGGGAGTCAGGCGGGCGATATGCGTCTCGCCGTCGCGTTTGTAAACCACGAAGTGCGTCGACCCCTTCGAGGCGACCTGCGGCAAGTGGGTGATGTCTACGACCTGCATCGTTTCGGCCAGCGCGCAGATGATCTCGCCCATCGCGTCGGCGATGCGCCCCGAAACGCCCGTGTCGATCTCGTCGAAGAGAATGGTCGGCAGCTGCATCCGCCGCGCCAGCAGCGCTTTGAGTGCCAGCATGACACGCGACAGCTCGCCGCCCGATGCGATCCGTTCGACGGCGGCGGGCGGCGTGGTGCGGTTCGCCGAGAAGCGGAATTCGACGCGGTCGCGGCCTCCCTCCGTCAACGCGCCGCAGTCGACGACAGCCGCCTCGAAACGTGCGTCGGGCATTCCCAGCCGCACGAGCGTGGCGACGATCTGCCCGGCAAAGGCCGGAGCTGCCTGTTCGCGCGTGCGGTGCAACTCGGAGGCCAGCAATTCGGCCTCGTTGCGGGCGGCTCCGATCTCGGCCTGCAAGGCGGCCAGTTCCTCGTCGGAGTGCGTAATGGCGTCGAGCTGTGCGGCATAGCGGTCTCTGAGCGCAATCAGTTCGCCCTCGTCGGCCGCACGGTGCTTCTGGCAAAGCGTATAGAGCGTATTGAGACGGTCGTCCACCTTCTGCAACCGTTCGGGGTTGGTCTCGATGCGCTCGCCGTCCTCGGCGAGCGTCGCGGCGATGTCTTTGAGCTCTTCGAGCACCGAACGCAGCCGTCGGGACAAGTCTGCGGCGTGGGGATAACTCCCGCCCAGCCGTCCGATCTCCACCTCGGCGTTCTTGACCTGCGCCAGCACCCCGATTTCGTCCCCGTCGAAGGCGTTGCGCACGGCCGTGATCGCCTCGCCGATCCGATCGGCATTGGCCAGCACGGCCTGTTCCGCTTCCAGTTCGGCGACTTCGCCCGCACGCAGGCGCGCAGCCGTCAGCTCCTCCGACTGATAGCGGAGCCACTCTTCGTCGCGCCGGGCCGCGTCGGCCTCCGCACGCAGGCGGGCGCAGGTGCGCTGCAACTCCTGCAAACGCTCGTATTTGGCGCGATACGCCGCCCGCAGTTCGCCGTTGCCGGCCACGGTATCGAGCGCTTCGGTGCGGAACTCCTCCGAGGCGAGGATCAGGTTCTGATGCTGCGAATGGATGTCGATGAGCCGGCTGCCGAATTCGCGCAGCTGCGTGAGCTGCACCGGCAAGTCGTTGATGTAGGCGCGGCTCTTGCCGGCAGGAGTTAGGATGCGCCGCACGACGGCTTCGTCGGCATAGTCCAGGTCGTTGGCCTCGAAAAAGGGGCGCAGACCGTAGGCGGCGATGTCGAACACCCCTTCGATCACGCAGTTGCGCTGCGTGTCGCGCAGCGCAGCACCCTCGTTCTTGTTGCCCAGCAACAGCCCCAGCGCCCCCAGCAGGATCGACTTTCCGGCGCCCGTCTCACCCGTGATGATGTTCAGGCGGGGATCGAATTCGATTTCGAGCGAATCGATGAGGATGTAGTTGCTGACCGACAGACGGCGTAACATGGCGTTATTCGTTTATCAACGTTTCGATTTTATCGGCGATGCGGGCGGCCACCTCGCGTTTGGCGAGCAGCGGCAGCGGTTCGTTGCCCGACTCCGAGACGAAGGTCACCTTGTTGGTATCGCCGCGGAAACCCGCTCCGGCGTCGCGCAGCGAATTGAGCACGACGAAGTCGAAGTGCTTCCGGCGGAGCTTCTCGCGGGCGTGCGCCTCCTCGTCGTCGGTTTCGAGCGCGAATCCCACCAGCACGCGGCCGCCCTTGCGGCTGCCCAGTTCGGCAGCGATGTCCTTCGTGCGGCGCAGGCGGATCGTCAGCTCGCCGTCGCCTTTCTTCAACTTGCGGTCCGCACAGGTCTCGGGAGTGTAGTCCGCCACGGCGGCGCACATCACCGCGCCGTCGGCACGGTTGAAGGCCGCAGTCGCGGCACGGTACATCTCCTCGGCCGAGAGCACGTCGCAGCGCGTGACGCCCGCAGGCGTCGGCAGGGCCGTGCGGCCCGTGACGAGGGTGACCTCGGCGCCGCGTGCCGCCAGCTCGCCCGCAATGGCGTAGCCCATCTTACCCGACGAGTGGTTGCTGATGTAGCGCACCGGATCGATCGCTTCGATCGTCGCGCCCGCCGTCACGACGAAACGCTTACCGCACAGCGTCTTTTTTTTTTCGGCGAGAAGCCGCTCCGCGAAGGCGACGATCTCGGCCGGCTCGGCCATGCGGCCCTTGCCGCTCAGGCCGCTGGCCAGTTCGCCGTCGCCCGGTTCGACGACCTGCACGCCCGTGCGGCGCAGCGTGTCGAGATTGGCCTGCGTCGCAGCGTGGGCGTACATATCCATATCCATCGCCGGGGCGACGACCACCGGCGCCCGCGACGAGAGGTAGGTCGTCAGCAGCAGGTTGTCGGCCACGCCGTGGGCCATTTTGGCCAGCGTATTGGCCGTGGCCGGCGCGATCAGGTAACAGTCGGCCCACTCGCCGAGCGCCACGTGGGAGTTCCACGCGCCGTTTTCGGGGTCGAAAAAGTCGACCAGAATGGGATTTTTCGACAGCGTGGCCATCGTCAGCGGCGTGATGAACTGCTTGGCCAGAGGCGTCATCACCACGCGCACGTCGGCGCCCGCCGTCTTCAATAAACGACACAGCACAGCCGCCTTGTAAGCCGCTATGCTGCCTGTGATTCCCAGTAGAATGTGTTTGTCCTTCAACATGGAAGCGGGTGGCTTACGCCCTTTCGGGTCAGTTCTCCGTCTTCGCGCCCTCCTTGAAGAAAAGCTCGCCGTCGAGGAACTCCTCGGTGGCGATGATCGCCGGTTTGGGCAGGCGTTCGTAGTAGCGCGAGATTTCGATCTGCTCGCGGTTCTCGAAGGTCTCCTCCAACGTGTCGGTCGTCGTCGAGAACTCGGCGAGTTTGCGGTTGAGTTCGGTCTTCAACTCGGCCGATATCTGGTTGGCGCGGCGGGCGATGATGTTGACCGTCTCGTAGATATTGCCCGTTTCGCGATCCAGATCCACCAGCTTGCGGGTGATGGTGTTGTTGGGGATGTTCTTTTTAATTTCCATCTTGCGTATCGTTTTTTTGATTCTTAGCCAGATAATCCTTCGCCTCTTTGGCCATGCGGTCGACCTCCTTGCGGTGGGTCGATTCGGGGAACTCGGCGATGAAGGTATAGTAGGAGTCGAGCATCGAGAGATAACGGTCGGTCTGCTTGCGCTGCACCGAGTTGTGCGCCAGCTCGTAACCCGAACCGACGATCAGATACATCAGCTCTTCGCGGTGGGGCGTCTCGGGGTATTTCCGCAGGGCGTTTTTCAATGCCACGATCGCCGACTTGTGCTTGCCGATCTTGTAGTAGGTGTAGGCGTTCAGGAACTCCTTGTCGTGGAGCCGCCCCGTCAACTCGTTACGCATCTGCTCGAACTGCCCGTACTTCTCGCTGTCGGGATAACGCGACATGAACTCCGAAATGGCGACGATCGCCTGGCCGGTGACCGTCTGGTCGCGCTGGGGCGACGGCGAGAGGTAGTAGAAGCACATGGCGTACATCCCTTCGGCATCTTCGATGAAAGGACTGCGGCCGAAGGTGCGGCGGTAGGTGTCGAACAACTCCGAGGCCGTGTCGTAACTGCGGTTCTTGAAATGGGCGCGGGCGATGTAGAACGAAAGCGTGTCGGCCTTGCTGGTTCCCGAGTAGTAGTTTTCGACGTTCTGCAAAAGCGTGATGGCCTTGCTCCATTTTCCGGCATCGTACAACTCGACGCCCTTGGCGTAGATCGCTTCGGGATCGCCTCCCTTGATGAGGCGGTTGATGCCGCTGCACCCGCTCAGGGAGGCGCTCAAAGCCACGATACCGAGCAGGTAGAATAAGATTTTTTTCATTCTTTGGTTTGTTTCCGCGTGCAATACTCCACAGTCGTGCAAAGTTACGCATTATTTAACGAAAAACAAAACGAAAAATTGTCCGGCCCCGAACGAACCGGAGCGGGCGGCGATCGGGAATCGTCGTCCGGACGCGCACCGGCTGCGGAAACGACGGCTCCGAAAACGGCGCTATTCGTCCGCCGGCGTCTTGTCAGGCACGGAGATCAGGTAAAGCAGGTGTTCCAGTTCGCGCATGTAGTTGCGCTTGTGGTTCTTGGGCGAATAGACGTAGCAGTCGATCGTGAAGACGCGCTGCGTAGTCGTATCGACGGTCGTGTAGCTCACGAACGGACCGCCCATGAAGTCGTTCTTCACGTCCCAGAATCCGCGCAGCTCGACCCACAGCCGCCCTTCGAGCCGGAAGGTGCGCAGGTCAGGCTCGTAGACGTCGGCCGTAATCATGTAGGAGCCTTCCGACGGACCGGGGATGCGAGCCGCGAACCGGTTGCGCGCCTCGGTCAGCGCTTCGACCGTCAACGCCTGTTTGCCCGTATAGGGGTAGGAGTAGATGAAAAATCCCTGGCTGGCCTGCGGAAATTCGTAGGAGATCCACAGGAAATCGTCGCCCTTCGCACGGAGCTTGTAGCCCTGCGGCACGGAGAAGTCGACGCCGAACTGCTCCTTGACCAGCCCCGCGAGAAACTTGTCGGGGAATTTGCGGCCGAAATCGATCGTGCGGTCGCGTTCGGCCTTTTCCAGCACGTAGAGCAACTCCTCGCGGTGCGCGCCGAGGTAGTCGACGAGCGACTGCTGGGTCGGCCCCTGCAACGTCACGACGATCTGCGGCTGGGCATAGAGGTCGTACTGCACGGCCGCTGCCGGCTCCTCGACCTCCGCATCGACGAGTACCTGCAATACGTTGCGGTGACGTGTGACGAGATTCTCGAATCCGCTCGGCAGCACGCGCAGCACGTCGAAGAGCGGTTCGCGCTGGTTGAGTCCCGCGACGGGTTCGGTCAGAATGCTGCGCAGCGTATCGCCCAGCGCACCCTGCCATTCGGGCTGGTCGCAGACCACGATCAGTTCGTAGGGCGCACCCTGCGCGTTGATGCGCTGTTCGCCCAGCGTGCGGAACGCCTTGCAGCCGAAACACGACGCTGCGACGGCAAGCACGACGGCCAGTTTTACTACTCCTTTCATCGGTTCTATACGTTTTTGTGCGAGGAACGTGCGGACGCCGGTGCCGGAGACCGCCCCGTCCAGACGGAAATTCGTTCGCTGCAAAGATGGTGCAAGTCCCGCACGACGTCGGATACGATCCGCACGACCGGCCGCGCCGCCGCCTCTGCACGCGGGCTTCCGCCCTTGCAAAGATAGTATTTTTTGTCTACATTTGCACGGTCATTGTCTTCTAACCGCACATGCGTCTCAAACCGCCGAAATTCATCCGCTGGCTGATGCCCGACCTCATCTGGGAGATGAAGGACCGGTCGGCCGTCTACCTCACCTTCGACGACGGCCCCACGCCCGGCATCACCGAATGGATTCTCTCGACGCTGGACAAGTACGATGCCAAGGCGACCTTCTTCGTGCTGGGCAAGAACGCGGAGATGTATCCCGACCTCTACCGCCGCATCGTCGACGCCGGCCACCGCATCGGCAATCACACCTACTCCCACCAGAAGGGATGGGGCATGAGCCTCGAACGCTATATCGAAGACGTCGATTTCGCCAACGACCTGCTCCACACCGAACTGTTCCGCCCACCCTACGCCCGCATCACGCCGGCGCAGGCGCGTGCGCTGGCCAAACGCTACAAGCTGGTGATGTGGGACGTCCTCTCGCGCGACTACAACCGTGCGCTGTCGCCCCGCACCTGCCTGCGCAACGTCACGCGCTACCTCGAAGGCGGGTCGATCGTCGTCTTCCACGATTCCGAAAAGTCGTTCCGCAACATGAGCTACGCCCTGCCGCGCACGCTTCAAGCCGTCCGCGACATGGGACTCAAATGCAAGGCGATCGACCTGTAAGCTGCACGCGCCGTCAGGCTGCGGGCGGACGCCGGGAAGCGCTCGTGCGGAAGTCCCCGCCCTGCGAAGCCCCCGCTCTATCCTGAAAATTACGGGGGCGTTCTCGCTTTGCGAGAACGCCCCCGTACGGATTATCGCCGCAACGGGTTATTCGCCCGAATAGTAGGTCAGTTTGCCCGTGTAGGTCGCCGTCACGTTGCGCCCCGCACCGTCTTTGAGTTTGAGTTCCAGCGTGTAGATGTCTCCCTCGCGGCTCACGTCTACCATTCCCGAAACGAGGCGCGCTTCGACCTGGCGCCGCACCGAATAGAACCAGCAGCCCCAGTAACCGCCGTAGGAGGCGTCGTAGATGCCGGCGATCATCGTTCCCGCAGGCAGTTCCTCGGCGGTATTGGCGTCGAGAAGCGTATAAGGCCCGTCGGGGATGTAGTCGCCGGCGCCGTGCGTGACGTTGAACGCCAGCTGCACGGCGTCGCCCTGACCGTAGTTGATGTCCAGATCGTAGTCCGCCTCGGCCAGCACGACGTTCCACGCATCGGAACCCATCTCGTAGATGTCGCCGTAGTAGATCGCCATACCCTGCGTGAAGGTCAGCTCCACGTCCTCGGTCAGATTGCTCATGTTGCCGTCCAGCGTGCGGTTGTAGAACGCCAGCGGCCCGTAGTATTCGAAGTCGCAGACTTCGTCGTTTTCGAGCAGAAGCGAGCAGGTCACTTTATAAAGGCCCTCGATCATCTCGACCTTGGCCGAACCGCTCTGCGCCTCGGAATAGGTGAAATCGCCCTCGTCGTCGTGGCGCGCCAGATAGGTGTCGCCGTCGCCGTTGAGCGTTCCGGCCGGATAGCCACTCCCGACATTCATCGGATAGTCTCTGACGTCCAGCGCCGCGAAATCGGGGTCGGCCGCCAGCGAACCGTTGAAATCGAGGCAGAGGATATAGTAGCCTCCGGGATCGTTCTCGTCTTCGACGGTGAAGTTGATCCAATAGTTGCCCGTCCCTTCGTCGTGATAGTCGCCCTTGTAGTATCCTTCGGCCCTTACACCCTCCGTCAATGCGGGTGTGTCGGGAGTATCGGGTTCCCCGGGTTCTCCGGAGTCGTCATCTCCATCTCCCTCCCCCTCACCCGGCGTTCCGGGCGTTTCGTTCTGTTCGGGATCGGTCGCAGGATCGTCGTCGCTGCACGCAGGCGCCATGCAGACGAGGCAGAGGGCAGCCGCTGCCAGCAAAAGTTTTTCGAATCTCATATACTAACTAACCGTTAAAATTATACCGCAAATGTATAAAAAAATATTCTTTTTGCGACGATCGTGTCCGGATTCGCCGCGTATTTGTTAATTTTGTCTCCGTCTATGAAACTGATCCTTGCCGTTACCGCCGCCAGCGGCGCCGTCTACGCCCGCCAGACCGCCGAGCGCCTCGCCGCACTCGACTGCGTGGAATCCGTAGCACTCGTTTACAGCGACGTCGCGCCGACGGTCATGGCGCACGAAGGCGTCGCACTGCCCGACCACCCGAAGTTCGTCCGTTACGACAACCGCGACCTGTTCGCCCCGCCGGCCAGCGGTTCGGCGCGCTACGATGCGATGATCGTCGTGCCGTGTTCGGTCGGTACGGCCGGCCGGATCGCTTCGGGCGTGTCGCAGACGCTCATCGAACGGGCGGCCGACGTCATGCTCAAAGAGCGGCGGCGGCTGATTCTGGTCGTGCGCGAGACGCCCCTGTCGCTCATCCACCTGCGCAACCTCACGGCGCTGGCCGAGTGCGGCGCCGTCGTGCTGCCCGCCGCACCGTCGTTCTACGCCCGCCCCGCCGACATCGAATCACTCTGCGCCACGGTCACCGAACGCATCGTCGCGCTCGTCTGCCCCGAAGCCGAGCATTACGAATGGGGAGCGGAGTCTTAGGCCGCAGACGGCCGGCATCGGTCGCAGCCATACGAATCGACGGAGCGAACCCTCCGCACGAGCGGCGGATACCGAACCCTCCGGCAGTTCGGGCGGATGTCTCCGCTCGCGGACGCACGCCCCTTCGGCAGGGAACTTTCGGCCCGGAATCTTGTATTTCCGATTTTTTTTGTAATTTTGTGCGCTATCGATCAATCACGTAAACAAAAACGATATTTTTATGGCAACAACCGCTGATATCAAAATCGGTGCTTGCATCGAGTTGGAGGGCAAGACGTTCCAGATCGTCGATTTCCAGCACGTCAAGCCCGGCAAAGGTCCCGCTTTCGTGCGCACGAAGCTCAAGAATCTGGAAAACGGCCGCGTGCTCGACAACACCTTCTCCGCAGGTGCGAAGGTGGAGTTCGTCCGCGTGGAGCGCCGTCCCTACCAGTTCACCTACGAGGACGACCTCGGAGCGCACTTCATGCACACCGAGACCTTCGAGGAGATCAACATCGACAAGGCGCTCATCACCAACTACGACCTGATGGCCGACGGCCAGATCGTCGAGGTGATGTTCCACACGGAGAAGGAGACCGTCCTCTCGGCCGAACTCCCTCCTATCGTAGACATGGAGGTGACCTACACCGAACCCGGCGTCAAGGGCGACACGGCGTCGACCAACTCGCTCAAACCCGCCACGGTCAACACGGGCGCCACGGTGCGCGTGCCGCTGTTCATCAATACCGGCGACAAGATCCGCGTCGACACCCGCACCCGCGACTACGTGGAGCGCATCAAGTAGCGAACGGCGCAGCTCACGGAAAAAGGCGGCCGTCCCGACGATCGGGACGGCCGCCTTTTTCCGTCATGCAGATTCAGGCCGTGAGGTTGGCCCCATATTCGACGAGCGTCTTGCGCAGCTGCCCGACATCGATCTCCGCTACGCCGACGCCCGAGCGGACGCACTGCGCCGCCGCGGCTCCGGCCGCCTGCCCCAGCCCCATGACCGAAGCCTGCACGCGCACCGATGCCGACGCGACCGCATCGGCCGAAAACGACCGGCCGGCTACCAGCAGGTTCGGGAAACCGGGGGCGATCAGGCAGCGGTAGGGAATGAAGGCCGCCTCTTTGAGGAACTCGCACCGCTGTCCGGTCGACGAGGCGGCGTGGATGTCGACCGGATGACATCCCCGCGAAACAGCGTCGGGAAAGTCGACGGCATGGAGATACTCCTCGCCCGTGAGCGTATGGAATCCCCTGATGCGGCGCGTCTCGCGCACGCCGGTCTGCGTGGCGGTAGCGAGCAGCGAGGCGTTTCGGAAGGCCGGCACGTGCCGGCGGAGCAGTTCGGTGAAGAGGTGGACGTGTTCGTGCAGCAGGCACTCCGCGGCCGTCGCCTCGCGGTTGTCGGCCATATCGGCCTGCGTGCGCGTCATGTTGACGAGCACCACCCCGGGCGTCAGCACGCCGCAGTACCACGGCCCGCCGAAGAGGGGTACCTCCTCCCGCTCGCGCAGCGCTTCGAGCGCTTCGCGGATGGCGAGGTCGTGGTAGTTGACACCCTGCCGGCTGTGGCGCAGCATCGGCAGCGCGTCGGTATCTACGCCGCCGAGCATGAAGATGAGCGAGGCCGGTTGCAGCGTCGTACCTGCGGGCTGCATCGGGACGCCCGCCCGCAGCGCCAGGTCGGCGTCGCCCGTGGCGTCGATGAAGTAACGGGCGACGAGCGCCTCGGCGCCGTTCTTGTTCTCGATGACGACGTGCGAGATCCGCCCCTCCTCCGTCCGGCAGCCGGTCAGGTAGGAGTGAAAATAGAGCGTCACGCCTGCTTCGAGCAGCATCCGCTGGGCGACGAGCTTGTACTTCTCGGGCGAGAAGGTGATATTGCCCAGCGGCTTCTCCTCCTCGGCGCCTCCGATTCCGGCGAGCCGTTCGACGAACTCCCACGGGATGCCGCCGACGATGCGGCGGCCGTTGTAGTTGAAGACGCTGATCGGCGCCACCAGTCCGGCGGTAGCCATGCCGCCGAGGAATCCGTAGCGCTCGACGAGCGCCGTACGTGCCCCGCCGCGCGCGGCAGCGATCGCAGCGATCAGGCCGGCCGGTCCGCCGCCGCAGACCACGACGTCGTACGAACCCACGACCGGAACTTCTTTCGTCTGTGTGATGAAATCCATCGTATCGAATGTTATTGAACGTACTCCGCGGTATTATCCGACGATGCGTTTTCGCTTCGCCTCGCAGAGATAACAGACCGCGAATACGACCGCCGACCGGCCCGTAAAGATGCCGCCGATTACCGGTGTAGAAACCATTGCGGGAATCGCCCGCGACGGTTGCGGACGCCTACTTCTTGCGGACGATGCGCGCGGTGGACTGGGTCGTCTGGCGGACGAAGACTTTCGGCGTATAGCCGTACTTGGCCAGCAGCTCGTCGGTATAGCCCCGGATGGTGAGCAGCTCCATATCCTCGACCTTCATCACGTCGAAGCCCTCGTCGCGGAATTCGGCCACAGCTTCGTCGATATGCCACGAATTGTCGACGCACAACCCCAGATTGACCGCCGAATTGTGGATCAGATTGGTCTTGATGCGGTAGCGTTCGAGCAGCGAGAAGATCGTGGCGAACTTCTCTTCCAGCACGAACGAAAAATCGCGCGACCGCACCGTCAGGAAGACCTGATCCTTTTTGAGAATCAGAATCGGGACGGTCACGGGCGCCGACGTGCCGCGGATCACCGTTCCGGGCTTGCGCTTGTCGCCGAACGGGCGGACGTAGAGCGGGATATTCTTGTTCTGCAACGGCTTGATCGTCTTGGGGTGGATGATCTGCGCACCGCTGTACGCCAGTTCGATCGTATCGAGGTAGTTCAACTCCTTGATCTGCTCGGCGTCGGGGAAGGTCTTGGGGTCGGCGTTGAGCACACCGTCGACATCCTTCCACACCGACATCGACTCCGCGCCGAGAATATTGGCCACTACGGCCGCCGAGTAGTCCGAACCCTCGCGGCCGAGCGTCGTAGTCGTCCCGTCGGGCGCGCCGCCGATGAAGCCCTGTCCCACGAAGATCGTCTCCGCCGCACCTTCCACTTCGGCCAGCAGGCGGAATGCCGAGGCGTCGATATCGACCGAAGCGTCCTTGTGGCGCTGCTGCGTGACCAGTGCACGGCGCATGTCGACCCAATGGTTGGCCACTCCCGCCGAGGCGAGGTACTCCGAGACGACGGTCGTCGAGAGCAGCTCGCCGAAGGCGACGATCGTGTCGTACCACAACTCGGCGTCGGCCGCACGGTACTGCGTCTCGGCGGCGACGCGATCCAGTTCGGCGAACAACGCCTCGACCCGTTCCAGACGGGTCGGGCCGTGCCAGAGGTCGTCGATGATCGCGGCGTGATATTCGCGCAACCGTGCGATCTCGGCAGCGGATTTTTCGCGGTCGCCTCGCTGCACCCCCTCGAACACCCGTTCCAGCGCATTGGTCGTCTTGCCCATCGCCGAGACGATGATGAAGAGGTTCTGTTCGTCGTCGATGATATTGCGCAGGTTGCGCACCCCCTCAGCATTGCGGACCGATGCTCCGCCGAATTTATAGACCTTCATATCCTTTGTTTCCCGTTTTACCTTATTCGAGCCGTCGTGCTGCCCCTCTGCGCATGGCCGCTGCGCGGATACCAACATTCCCTCTCCTCTGTCCCCTCCCTTTGATAAAGGGAGGGGCTTACGCTGTATCGACCTTCACCTGTTTCATCCTGCACCTCGGCAGTCAGCCGACAGGTATCCCGACGCTCTCCTACTCTTTAAAAGTACCTTACCCTTGTTTCCCGTTTTACCTTATTCGAGCCGTCGTGCTGTCCAGCTGCACATAACCACTGCGCCCCTTTCCGGAGTTCGCACCTTTTAAATAATATCCATCCGCCCCTTCCATCCACGGTTCGATACCCGCTCCGGTACAGCACGAGCAGGGGCAGTCAATCGGCCTTCGCCGACCTTCAATTCTCCGGCGCCGATTGTCCGTACGTCGTCCCCGTATTGTAGAACAGGAAAGCGTAGCTGTCGGCCGATTCGGCGATACGCTTCGAGAGCGGTTTGCCCGCGCCGTGGCCGGCATTCCGTTCGATGCGGATCAGCACCGGAGCATCGCACGCCTGCGCATATTGGAGCGTCGCAGCGAATTTGAACGAATGCGCCGGCACCACACGATCGTCGTGGTCGCCCGTCGTGACGAGCGTCGCGGGGTAGCAGACGCCTTCGCGGATGTTGTGCAGCGGCGAGTAGGCGTAGAGCGTACGGAACTGCGCCGCATCGTCGCTCGTACCGTATTCGGTCGCCCAGCCCCAGCCGATGGTGAAAAGGTGGTAGCGCAACATGTCCATCACGCCGACCGCAGGCAGGCAGACGGCGAACAGGTCGGGGCGCTGCACTTCGCAGGCGCCCACCAGCAATCCGCCGTTCGAGCCGCCGGCGATGGCCAGCTTTTCGCGCGAGGTATACTTCTCGGTGATGAGAAATTCGGCCGCCGCGATGAAATCGTCGAAGACCTGCTGCTTGCGGTCGAGCATACCAGCCTTGTGCCACCGCTCGCCGTATTCCGAACCGCCGCGCAGGTTGACGTTCACCACCACGCCGCCCTGCTCCATGAAGAGGATGTGCTCGGGCTTGAACGCAGGGGTGATATTGATCTGGAAACCGCCGTAGCCGTAGAGGTAGCAGGGATTGCTGCCGTCGAGCCGCAGACCCCTGCGATGCGAGACGAACATCGGCACGTGCTCGCCGTCGGAGGATTCGAAGAAGAGCTGTTCGGTAGTGTACTGCGCCGCATCGTAGGCCACCTGCGGCGTATGGTAGCAGGTGGTGCGGCCCGTGGGGATGTCGTAGCGGTAGACGGTCGGAGGCGCGGTGAAGGTGTTGAGCGAGAAGAAAATCTCCTGCTCCCTGTCCTTGCAGCCGAAACTCGGCACCGAACCGATGGCCGGCAGCGGCACGTCGGCCTGCCGGTTGCCCTCGTAATCGTATTTGTAGATCTTGTTCTGCGCGTTCCGGAGGTATTTCACCCACAGGTATCCCCCGCCCGGAGCGACCGCTTCGAGCAGATCGTCGGGGTGCTCCGCGATGACGGTCTCCAACCCCCGGGGTTCGAGCAGATCGATGCGCGCCAGCCGATAGTTGGCCGCACTGTCGTTGGTCACGACATAGAGTTTGTCGTCGCGGCACTCGACGGGCGCATAGTCGTTGGCGAAGCCGGCCAGCAACGTACGGAACGGCTCCTCCTTGTCCGCCGGGCGGAAGAGAACTTCACTGCCCGACGTACCTTCCGACGCGAGGACGAAAAGCCAGCGGCCGTCGTCGCTCTCCCAGCCGCTGAAATAGCGCAGCGGATGCTCCGGATCGCCGTATATGAGAATGTCGTCGGCCTGCGCCGTACCCAGACGGTGGTAATAGACCTTCTGGCATTCGTTCTTCGACGAATAGACGTTCGCCTTCGGCGCGTCGTAGGCGCTGTAATAGAACCCTTCGGAGTCGGGGGCCCATGTCGCACCGGAGAACTTCACCCATTCGATCACATCCTGCGTCAACTGACCCGTCGCGGTATCCACGACATGTATCCGCACCCAATCCGAACCGGCTTCGGCGGCGGCATACGCGCACCAACGGCCGTCGTCGGAGAACGAGACGTCGACGAGCGCCGTAGTACCGTCGGCCGAAAGGGTATTCGGATCGAGGAACAGTTCGCCCTGAGCCGTGAGCGAGCGCTTGCGCCACAGCGCCGACTGGTTTTGAAGGCCGTCGTTGAGGAAATAGTAGTAATAGTCGCCGTGCCGCTCGGGCGCGCCCTCCTTCGGATAGTCGTAGAGCGCCGTCAACCGGTCGTAAATGGCCTGACGGGCAGGGAGACGGTCGAGGTAGTCGCGCGTGACGGCGTTTTCGGCTTCGACCCATGCGGCCGTCTCGGCCGAATTGTCGTCTTCCAGCCAGCGGTAGGGATCGGCGACGCACGTACCGTGGTAGTCGTCGACGACGGTCGTGTCGCGCCGCGTGTCGGGATAGGGTAAATGGCTTATTTTCATCTTTCTGTTACAACCGGGCATCAACGCGACCACTGCGAGGGTCGCCGCCGTCCATACGAATCGTCTCATCGGTCTGCTTTTGTATTGTTGCCGCCGGACGGAGAGGGTGTCTCGCCGCTACCGCAATCGTGCGGGCTACGGACGAACGTCTCGCTTCGACCGGCGTTTATGCGGACAAAGATACGAAAAATCGAGGGCAGAAGCAAGCGTCAGCTTGATTATGCCGAGACGGAGTATCTAAGGCGCAGCCAAAGATACGAATAAGCGGGGGCAATGTCAAATTTATTTGAACATTTGAACATTGCCGAACGCGGGTATCTTCGGCATCGGCCGAAGATATGAAAAGTCGAGCGCAGAAGCAACCGTCCGTCCGATTCTGCCGTAACAAAGCATTCAAGGCGGAGCCAAAGAGTAGGAAAAGAGAGAAGATTTGCGTAACTTTGGCTGTCATAAAAACGGTAAAGATTATGTACGACGAACTCCGAACAACCGTCGAACGGGCGTGGGACGACCGCACCCTGTTGCAGGACGATACGACCAAAGCCGCCATCCGCGAGGTGGTGGAACTCATCGACAAGGGGCTTCTGCGCACGGCCGAACCCGTCGACCTCGCGCGCAGCCAGTGGCAGGTCAACGAGTGGGTCAAGAAGGCCGTGATCCTCTATTTCCCGATCCAGAAGATGCGCACGATGCGCGCCGGCGAACTGGAATGGTACGACAAGATGGACATCAAACACGACTACGACCGGCTGGGCGTGCGCGCCGTGCCCCATGCAGTAGCCCGTTACGGAGCCTACATCGCTCCGGGAGCCATTCTCATGCCCTCGTACGTCAATATCGGCGCCTACGTGGGCGAAGGGACGATGGTCGACACGTGGGCCACCGTCGGGTCGTGCGCCCAGATCGGGAGCCACGTCCACCTCTCGGGCGGCGTGGGGATCGGCGGCGTGCTCGAACCCGTGCAGGCAGCGCCCGTCATCATCGAGGACAACTGCTTCGTCGGTTCGCGCGCGATCGTGGTCGAGGGGGCGCACGTCTGCCGCGAGGCGGTGCTCGGCTCGAACACGGTCATCACCGGTTCGACGCACATCATCGACGTCACGGGGGCCGAACCGGTCGAATACCGGGGCTACGTTCCGCCGCGTTCGGTCGTAATTCCGGGAAGCTACGCCAAGAAGTTTCCGGCCGGAGAGTACAGCGTGGCCTGCGCGCTCATCATCGGGCGGCGCAAGGAGTCGACCGACAAGAAGACCTCGCTCAACGACGCGCTGCGCGATTTCGGCGTTGCGGTGTAAAGGGAGGCATGCATCTCTTCGGCCTGGCCGAAGAACGAACGGATAAATTCTCAATTTCGCCATGATCTATCATATTGCGGAGACGACTTCGACCAACGACCTCGCGCGTGAAGAACGTTACGGCCACGGCGACGTGATCTGCGCCGAACGGCAGACGGCGGGACGCGGGCAGCGGGGACATACATGGACGAGTCCCGAAGGGGTGAACCTTCTCTTTTCGGTCGTGCTCTGTCCGACGTTCCTTCCCGCAGGCGAGCAGTTCCTGCTCTCGCAGGCCGTGGCGCTCGCGCTGGTCGACACCCTCGGCACCTGCGGAATCGATGCCCGCATCAAATGGACGAACGACATCTACGCCGGCGATCGCAAACTGGTGGGTATCCTCATTGAGCATCACCTCGCAGGCGGGCGGCTCGCCCGCACGGTGGCCGGCATCGGCATCAACGTCAACCAGACGGAGTTCGATCCCGCACTGCCCAATCCCACCTCGATGGCGCTCGAAGCGGGACGCACGTTCGACCGAGAAGAGGTGCTCAACCGGTTCCACGCCGCACTCATGCGACGGTATGCCGCGCTCGAAGCGGGCGACAGGGTGCCGCTTGCAGAGGAGTATCGCCGCCGCATGTACCGGATCGACGCTCCGCAGGCCTTCCGGCTGCCCGACGGAACCCGTTTCACGGGCGTGATCCGCGGTGTCCGCGCAGGGGGCGCGTTGCAGGTCGAACACCCCGACGGCACGTTGCACGACTATCTTTTCAGGGAGATCGAGTTCGAGGTGAAAAAATCGCCGGAGGAGTTGGGAATGAAAAAATAAGACGTATCTTTGTGTCGCCGGCGCTTCAAGCCGCAGGAATTCGGGACGCGGATCATCCTGCCGGACAGAAGGCCGGAACGGCGCGACCGGCGCAACCGGCGGAACGGCCTTCGGGATCGCACCGCTGCGACGGAAACGGATAGTTCCATGCAAAAAAGATAAAATATGAATGTTCCTTCCAATTTGAAGTACTCCAACGACCACGAGTGGTGCCGTATGGAGGGAGACACGGCCTACGTCGGCATTACGGATTTCGCGCAGAGCCAGTTGGGCGACATCGTCTTCGTCGATGTGCCCACCGAGGGCGAGACCGTCGCGGCAGGCGAGGTTTTCGGTACGATCGAGGCGGTGAAGACCGTGTCGGACGCATTCCTCCCCGTATCGGGCGAGATCGTCGAATTCAATGCAGCCGTCGACGCCGACCCTTCGATCGTCAACAAGGATCCCTACGGCGAGGGCTGGCTCGTAAAGGTGCGGGTGAGCGATCCCGCCGAGTACGATACGCTGCTCACGGCCGAGCAATATACCGAGTTGATCGGATAGTCCGATCGCTGCCGGATAATGGAACCGCCGCCCCTCTCGGGGCGGCGGTTCCGATTTACGATACGAACGAGTTTTTACAATCGGCCCGCCATCCCGAGGAGGAAATCCGAGAGGATTCCGACGCGAGGGCCGATTGCAGGCCGTCGGGAATATGTAGTTGTATTATCGTCTGTCGGCCTGCGGCCGGCGGAGAATGCTTCGACCGCCTGTGGCGGAACGATGCAGCCCTCCGCATGGAGCGGCTGCGGGCTGCCGCTCTCCGGCCGCAGTCGAAGAGCGAATCTTTTACAATCGTTAGTTTTAGCAGAATCGGAGTGTGAAAGCGTCGGAAACATCCTGAATGTATATCCGAAAGCATCCCGCACCTCCGATTGGGCGTTTCCTGCGAGGAGCGGATTTACCACCTTTTGTCACCGAAAGGTGGCGCCAAAAGTGTCCGCAGGGCACCTCCGTCGGGATCGGACGGAGGTTCTCACTGAGCGGGCACAAAAGACTGCGCTGTTTTGCACGCCCGCTCCGGGCGCTCGAACCGCCGTCCGATCTGATTCCTCCTCCGGTGCAATGCGGAATTTGCGGTGCGCTGCGCGCAACGATGATTATTTGCTGGTCTCCTGTTTTAACAGGTCTCCGGCCTGCCGGATCGCACTGCGAAAGTAGCGGATGAAGTGACGGCACCGGGTGAACGCCAAGAGTGGGTGTGCAAAACGACGTTCAGCAGGCGAACGCAGAGGCCGCTTGCGGACTTTGCCGAGCCGCCGCAGTCGAAGCGGCGCAATCCTTTGCGCCGCAAAAGCGGAGTCTTTTGTGCCCGCTCAGTGAGCGCAGGTGTCGTCACCCGCTGCTTTTCGCCGTGCTTGATCTTTTGGTGCTTTTGGATCAAGACAAAAGCACAAGAAGAAAGAAAATGCACGACAGAAGAAATCGATTCTCCGGAAAGAATTCCGACGTCAAGATCGGCTGCGTCGTATCTGCGGGCCGAAGGCCGTGGGACACGCCCACGGTGGCGGGCCTCCGCAGGCGGAGACTTCAACCCGCACGGCGCAAAGGTCCGCAATATTTCAAGCCGGATTGTGGGGTTTCGCAAGGCCGAAACCTGGCCTGCACGGCACGTTGCTCCGTGAATTCCCGAAAAGTTCGTTCAAGCAGGAGATTTCCGCCCGTCCCGCTCCGTTCCGACCGGCACGACGCCCCCCCCCGATAAACAACGGGAACCGTTTCCTATGAAACGATTCCCGTTTTCTTTTCCGCGGCGTATCCCGCCCGATCCGGCTTAGAGCGCGTTGACGTGCAATTGGAGCGCGCCTTTCAAGTTACCGGCCTTGTTCTTGTGGATGATGTTGTGCTTGGCCAACTTGTCCAGCATCGACGTTACCTTGGGCAGCAACGCTTCGGCAGCGCTCTTCTCGCTGGTGTTGCGCAGCGCCTTCACCGCATTGCGCGCCGTCTTGTGATAGAGACGGTTGTGCGCACGTTTGGTAACGGTCTGGCGAATCCGCTTCTTGGATGACTTATGGTTTGCCATAATTTCGTTTTTTTATTTTATTTCACTTTTCGTCAATAAGCAAAACGGCCGTAGCCGCCCTCGGATAGGTCGCTAAAACCCGCTCCTGCAACGTATCACCCGTGAAAGCCGCCCACCTCGCCGATCCGTATCGGGCAAAACTTCTGTTCCGTCCCTCCCGCTTCCGGCAGCCCCGCGGCCTCTCGTTTGTAGCCCATAGCAGAATCGAACTGCTCTTTCAAGAATGAAAATCTTGCGTCCTAACCGATAGACGAATGGGCCTACTCACCGCTATTTCCGCCTCGCAGCGTACTTTAGCGGTGCAAAGATAAGCAAAAAAGCGATCGAAACAAAAAATGGAATAAAAAAATTGCGAAATAAACGCATTTTAAACTGCAATCTACCGATAATCAACGCACTGCAAGAACAAACGCAATCTATTCCGCAGTCACCTCCGCACCGTTACCGTGCGCGTCGAGGCATCGAAGGCCACCGTCCCGTTGTCGAAAAGCCGTTCGATATGGCCGCTGCGAATCATTTCGTCGGTAGGCAGGAGGTGCAGCCGCGGCGGATCGATCAGCGCGACGGCGTCGCACAGCGTCAGCGCGATGTCCAGTTCGTGCGTCGAAAAGAAGATGCACTTCCCCTCGTCATGCGCCAGCCGGCGCAGCAGCGTACACAACTCGTAGCGATTGGGCATGTCGAGAAAAGCCGTCGGCTCGTCGAGCAAGATCACCGGCGTGTCCTGCGCAAGCGCACGCGCGATCATCACGCGCTGCGCCTCGCCGTCCGACAGGCGATCCATCGGCTTGTCGGCGAAACCGCCCATCCCCACCAGATTCAAGGCACGGTCGACGACCGCACGGTCTCCGGGCCGCAGACGCCCCAGCCAGTCGGTATAGGGAGCCCGCCCCAACCCTACCACGTCGCGGCTGGCGAGGTTGGCGATGCGCACCTTCTCGGTGGTGACGAAACTCACGACCTGCGCGAGCTCGTGCGCCGGCGTCGCACTCAGCAGGCGTCCGCAGAGCCGTATCCCGCCCGACAGCGGCGCCTCGAGCCCCGCGACCGCACGCAGCAGCGTACTTTTTCCCGTGCCGTTGCGTCCCAGCAACGCGACGAGCCGTCCGCCGCCGATAGCCGCCGAAACATCTTCGAGCAGCACCCGGTGCCCGTAGCCGATAGTGATATGCTGCAATTCGACGTGTGTCATACGATATTCTTATTACGCACCACCACCCACACCACGATCGGAATGCCCATGAGCGCCGTCAGCGTATTGACCGGCAGCGCCAGCTGTTTCGAACAGAGATCGCAGACGAGCAGCATCGCCGCACCGAGCAGCATCGAGGCGGGCATGAGTAGGCGGTGGTCGGCGCTGGCGAAGAGCATCCGCGCCAGGTGCGGCACGGCCAGCCCCACGAAACCGATCGGGCCGCAGAAGGCGGTCACGGTTCCCGACAGCAACGTCGTGGCCAGAAAGATCAACGTGCGTGTACGGCCGACATTCAGCCCCATCGTGCGGGCGTAGCGCTCGCCCAGCAGCAGCAGATTCAACGGTTTAAGAACGGCGAACGTCAATCCCGTACCGACCGCCACGGCCGGCACGAGCAGCGTCAGCTGCGGGATCGTCACGTCGCCGAGCGATCCCATCGTCCAGACGACGAACGATTTGAGAGCCGCCTCGTTGCTCATGTATTGGAGAATCTCGACGAGCGCCCCGACGGCCGATCCGAACATCATTCCCAGAATCAGAATTACCATGATGTCCTTGATACGGCGGCTGACGGCCATGATCAACAACAGGATGAGCGCCGACCCGATCCATGCGGCGCCCGCCGTACCGACGCTGGCCAGCAACGAATGCCCTGCGATGCCCAGCAGCGGCGCCCCCAACAGAAACAACGCCACGCCGAGACTCGCGCCCGAGCTGATACCCAGCACGAAAGGGCCCGCCAGCGGATTGCGGAACAACGTCTGCATCAACAGGCCGCTGGCCGCAAGCGAAAACCCCGCCAGCACGGCGACGACGGCCTTTATCAACCGGATTTTCAGAATGATGTCGCGCGCCATGGGATCGCACGGCCCGCCCGTCAGCAAGGCCCACACCTCGCGGCCGCCCACGCCGACCGATCCCGATGCGAGATCGAAGGCGAAGAGCACGACGACGACGATCGCAAGGAGGCCGAAAAGAATTCCTCGGCGGATTTCGAGGGCGGATTTCACTTTTTACGAAAATTATTCGGACAAAAGTAGTAAATATTTCAGAAAATAATTATCTTTGCACCGCAAAACCGACCGAGGGTTTGCACCATACGCCATCGGGGTGTAGCTCAGCCCGGTTAGAGTACACGTCTGGGGGGCGTGTTGTCGCAAGTTCGAATCTTGTCACCCCGACTAACCGAGAATCCTTGATATTCAGTCGAATATCGAGGATTTTTCTTTTATGCCGTATGGTCGGGAAAATGGCGGTGGTACACAAGTGGGACATAAATGGTCGCTATCCGGAAATTTCGATATTAGCCGTTAAGTATTTGGTTGTCGGTTAGTTGCTGCATTCGGGCCTATACAGTCGCTCCGAACAGGCGGATAATGAATTTTATCGGGTTCATGACTATATGAATGAACTGTAATCGCGTCGCAGTATCTTATGCAGGGGGGGGGCGACGAAGCGACCTGCCGGATGGATTGCGGCAGGCCGGGACAACTAACGACGGTCGGGATGAAGATTCGAAAACGATGCGGATAACGACTCACTGCCATGGGCTTTATCCGTGGCTGCAAGTACATGCGAGACCATCAAAAACTACAATATTGAACATTTCGCCCTCCTCTTGTGGTTCCACAATTGGCGGAGATTCTTCAAATATAACGACAAGACTCATTTTAAAATAGGTATTCAGCCTCGGCATCGCCGGCTGCACTGGCGGTTCGCCGCTATCCGACGCAGCCTGCACTCGCAAAAAAAATGCGCGGCACCGACCGCAGACGGCGGAACGAGCGGAACATGCAAAACAAAACGAACAGGAGTATTCGGACGGATAAATACCGATATCGCCATTTCGAGCGGACACCTTGGACAACGACCCCTTCTCCTCGGAGGGGGGGGGTAGTGCCGTTCGCAAAACGGGACGATTGCAATACGGAAGCCAATGACTCCGCAATATCATTCGCACGAATGTCGGAGATTTATCTTCGGCAGAAAAAGGTATCGCAACTTACACGAGTCACCGAAGAGAACGACGACGCCGGCGTCGCGGGACGAGTCAGAAATCGAGCCGGAAATCAAAGGGTTTCGCCTCTCGGTCGGACACCGGCATACGGCGATACGCTCAACAGCGCCCCGAGACCTTCATGCCGCCGGCCCCCCCCCGGAACCCTCCGTACGGAGAAATTCCAGCTCCGGCAGCAATCCCCGCACGCCCCGCTCCGGAACAATATCCCGCGACTTCATGCGCAGAAAAACTCCGGCCGGATGAAACGAAAATACCAAAAACGACAACCAACCGCATGAAAATTTATTCGTTCCGTATTTTGCAAATTGAAATTTTTTATTTATTTTTGTCTAAATGCTTCCCTTAATGGAGAAGCGACCCGACCACTACCGACCAAAACCGAACCGGATGGGAACCTCGACCATCGTCTATACGATCTTCGCTCGCAGGATGCGGCACGCTTCTACGCGCCGTAGCGAGGGAATAATTCCCCCCCCATCGGTATTTAGATCGTAACCCACTAACACACGTACGATTACACGTGCGCGCATTGTTTTCTGCAATGTGCGCTCCTCTTTTTGCATTCCGTTTCCGACCGCATCCTGTCCCCGCAGAATTCCTAAATCCCATATACTATGCTTCAAAATCTACTAAGAACCTTAAACTCTTTCAGCAAAACGACAGTATTGCTGATCTGCTGTTGCTGTCTGGGGTGCGGCAACGGTGAAAAAGAAATCGACGACCCCAACCGTCCCGACCGACCGGACGGCGACGAATACGAGGACATCGAGGTGGTGGACGGCAAAGTGCGTTTCTACCTGTCCGAGTCGGAAAACGGCATCCGCCGGCCGATGGGCGTCGGCGAGCGGGTATGGAATGAGTCGAAGGTAACGGTCAACGGCAAGCCCTATGCGATTGCGACCGACGAGAACGACCGCCGCTATATCGACGTCGCGGCATCGAACGCCGGCACCTACAACGCCACACTGACCACTACGGAGTCCGGCAGCTGGTATGACACCTCGGTCTACACCGATGTGAAACTCCCCTACTCGCAGTTCTGGACGACGACCGCCCAAGCGTTGCAATCGTACCCGATGTACGGTTCGTACACCAAAGAAAACGGCAACAAGCTGATTTTCGACGACGCTTTCGCCGTGCTGGACGTGGCGCTGACGGGATCGGCCGAAATCGCTTCGGTGAAGGTCGCGTCGCCCGACGAAGAAATCGTGGCCGGATTCGCCAACTATCTCCCCTCCCGCGGGGGCTTCTCGATGACCGAAGGCGTCGACTTCGCCGTGCTCAACTGCACCGACGACGGCCGCTGCGTGGCGCTGGACAAGGGAACGCCGAAACATTTCCACATCATGCTGGCACCGGGCGACTATCCGACGGGGTTGGAGATTACCGTCGGCGACGCGGAGCACCGCGCCATGAAACATACGCTGGCGCCCCTGCAACTTGCCGCAGGCGAAGTATACACCGTCGATCTGGCCTATACGCCCGACGCCGACCTCGTCTTCTACGAAGGTTTCGACAACTTCGTCTGGGGCGGCGACATCATGGGCGGACAGGAGGCGTCGGGCTACGCCCCGACGGCCGAAACCGTTACGACGGACTCGGGAACGGACCGCGACGGTTATGCGGACGCCTTCGAACGGGTCGCCTACAACAACCCCGGGTCGGCCTTCATCCAGTCGAATACGTGGGATGAAGTCAACGGCAAGACGGTCGGCACGTCGCATCAAATGTCCGACTCCTACGTGGCCAGCCGCAACATCGCCGACTACACCTTCATGTTCCGCTGTCAGGAGTATCAGGGTTATCTCGCCTGCGGCACGGGGAACACGGGCCGCGGCATCTTCCAGACCGCCGCGCTTCAAGCCATAGAGGGCATCAGCTCCGTGCGCGTCGCATTCGACTTCTGCTACCAGTACGGTTCGACGGACGTCCTGCTGTTCCAAGTCCTCAACGGAGGAATGATCGCCTCGGCGACCGTCGACGGGCACTCCGTCACGCTGACCGACGAGAATTCGGGCTACTCGGGTGCAACGGGAAAATACATCGTCGAGAAAAACTACGTGACGCTCCCGTCGAGCGAGTCGGCCGTCAAGGAGTGGCACCGCGTGGAGGTCGTCGTGGAGAACGCGACCGACGGCACGATGCTCTACTGGGCGGGCAACGACACAAGCAGCGGCGTCCATGGCTTCTATCTCGACAACATCGAGGTGCGTTCGCTCGGCGAAGCGGAGCGGGGCGAGAACATTCTGCGCGTGCTCTACTGGAATATTCAAAACGGCATGTGGTCGGATCAGGCCAACGATTACGACAACTTCACGGCTTGGGTGAAGAAGTACGACCCCGACGTGTGCGTATGGTGCGAATCGGCGACCATCTACAAGGACAACACCAATGCAGGAGCGCCCGCATCCGACAAGTTCCTGCCCGACGGCTGGCCGGCACTGGCAGCGCGCTACGGCCACTCGTATACGGCCGTCGGCGGCTGGCGCGACAATTATCCGCAGACCATCACCTCGAAATATCCGATCGAGACGCTGCTCAAAATCACGGATACGGAGCAGGCGGGAAAACCCGTTTCGCACGGCGCCGCCATCCAGCAGGTCACCGTGAAGGGCCATAAAATCAATGTCGTGACGCTCCACACGTGGCCGCAGGCCTACGCCTTCGGCGTCACCGGCTCGGCAAATCAGGCGGCGAGCGCCGCCAACAACGAAGGCGACAAGTACCGTGCGTTCGAAATCGGGTACATCTGCGACAAGACGGTCAACGATCCGGCCTACGCCGCACAGGAGGATTGGCTGATGATGGGCGACTTCAACGCCCGTTCCCGCGTCGACAACTGGTTCTACAACTATCCCGAGAACGACACCCGTCTGCTGGTTCACGATCACATCCGCAACAATACCGATTTGGTGGACATCATCGCCGAGCGCAACCCGGGACGCTTCATCTCGTCGACCTACGGCAATGCCCGCATCGACTTCATGTACGCCTCGCCCTCGATGTACGGACGTGTCGCGAACGCGCTGATCGTCATCGACAAGTGGACGACGGCAACCAAGAGTCCCTACGTGTCCAACTTCTACGACCCCTCGGACCATCGTCCGATTTTGGTGGATTTCGAGTTGAAATGACCGTTGGGAACGAATCTCCGACCTGAAACCAATACTACTACTGTTAACCTTATCGACTTATGAGAAAAACATTTCTGACGGAAAGTCTCGCCCGCTTGCTGCGGGGAGCGATCGGAATCGCGTGCCTGACGGCGGCCTGCGTGTCGTGCGAAACGCACTCGAACTCCGACCGCAGCGAGTCGATCGCGGTCTACGCGGACCCGATCGAAAAGAAGCCGGTCGACGCCGTATACGTCGGCGTGCAGGGCGGGCAGGCGAAAATCTATGCGGAGGCGAACGTCGACTTCGTCGCCTCGTGGGAGGACGACGCCGACATGCCCTGGGCGGCAGTCCTGGACGACACTGCGGTCGACCCGCTGACGGGGTGCCGCATAGTGACCCTCGACGTCCAGCGGCGTGTCGAAACGGGCTGTTACTACACGCGGCGCACGGGTATGCTGATTCTGGCGGCGACCGACGGGACGCTGAACTACAACCGCATAGTGCCCGTACACCAAGGTTCGACAGCTCGCGTGAGCAACGATTTCTCCTCCATGAAGTACGGCAAAACCGATCCCCGCTTCACGGACGACGAGACGCCCATCGACGACTGGACGACCGCCCAGAAGGATTACGGCTTCTCCTCCACGACAATCGACGGCGAGGAGCACGCCCACTGCTACGGCAAGAACGGCTATCTGAAATTGGGCGACGACGAAGGACACGGCGCCGACCTGATTTCGCCCTACACCAACACGCTGCGCAGCGACTCGATGCTCATGGTCTCGTTCCGCGCTGTGGCGTATACCGACTTCTACACCGGAGCCAAGGATGACAACAAAATCAAGGTCGAGGTACTCGACGGGGGCGTAATCGCCGATTTCGCCGACACGGGCAAGACCTCGATCGAGCTCGAAGCCGCCTACTACGACCCCCGGAGCGACGAGTTCCCCGAGAACATGTGGGAGGGAAGCGACCTGCTGGTCTTCGTGGTCGGAACGCAGCTCAATCCGATTACGGTCAACACGCGCATCCGCATCAGCTGCGGCTCGTTCACACAGACGTCGCCGGTCAACAACCGCATCTTCCTCGACAATTTCTACATCCGCCGCCTCGAAGCGGACGAAGAGAATTACTTTACCGAAAACAACGGCAGCGGCAAGGACATAATCCTCGGAGCGCCTCTCGAGGAGGGTCAGGAGTAAGCAGGCCGGAACAAGTCGTATCACCTAAAACAACCTGAAATGAACAAATTTCTTCACACAATGAGCGTTTTCGCCCGTGCGATGTCGCTGGGGGCGATTCTGATAATGCTCGCAGCATACACGGCACCGGCGAAGGCTCAGGAACAGCCGCAGGCGGTTCACGGCATCATCTTCGACTCCGAAGGCAATCCGCTGGTCGGAGCCACAGTGGTCGTCGCTGGCGGAGTGCAGGGCACGACGACCGACACCAAAGGTAAATTCACACTCAAAGTCAAACCCTCCGATTCGCTGACATTCTCCTACCTCGGCTACACGTCACAGACGACGAAGGTGGGCAGCCGCACGAAATTCAACATCCGGCTGGAAAAGGACGCCTCCACCGACATCGAAGAAGTGGTGGTCATCGGCTACGGCCAAGTGGCCAAGAAAGACCTGACCGGTTCGGTCTCTACGGTCAAGATGAACGACATCAAGGACCTGCCCACGCTCTCGGTCGACAACGCATTGCAGGGACGTATCGCCGGCGCCGACTTCATGTCGACCACCGGCGAACCGGGCGCCACCACGACCATCCGTATCCGCGGCACGCGTTCGATCAACGCCTCGAACGAACCGCTGATCGTCGTCGACGGCGTGATGGACGCCATCCACGACCTGAACGACATCAACTCCGACGACATCGCTTCCATCTCCGTGCTGAAAGACGCCTCGTCGACGGCCATCTACGGTTCACGCGGCGCCAACGGCGTCATCCTCATCACCACCAAACGGGGACTCGGCACGACGGGCAAGCCGAACATCACGTTCAAGACCGACATCGGCTTCTCGCAGCTGCCCCGCCACCTCGACATCATGAACGCGGCGGAATTCGCACAATACCGCAACGACTACGCCTCGTTCGGCTCCGACGCCAACCATCCCGACATCGGCGCCGATACGCCGCTCTCCGGCTCGGTGTACCCCGACCCGCTCTCGCTGGGCGAGGGAACCGACTGGATCAAGGAGATCACCCGCACGGCCATCTACTCGAATTACGCGCTCTCGCTCTCGGGCACCAACGAGAAAGCCTCGTACTACTCTTCGTTCTCCTACAACGATACGCAGGGCATCATCGACGACAGCGGCCAGAAGCGCTTCACGGGGCGTATCAACCTCGAACGCCAGCTGTTCAAATGGCTGAAAGTCGGTTACACGGGGTCTTATACATGGAGGCACAACGACCAGAACAAGGCCACGATAGGCGGCACCAACTGGTGGAGCGGCGCCCAATACCTGTCACCGCTGCTCAAACCGACGGACACATACAACCCGCTGTACTACAACGGACAGAAAATCAATACGCCGCGTGCGTTGATCGACCAGAACACCCATTACCTCGAACGTCATTCGAGCAATCACAACTTCTCGCTCAAACTGGAACCGATCAAGAACTTCACGATCAACAGCACCTTCTCCTACTACCTCTACCAGCGTCACACGTACCGTTACTATCCGGGCACGCTGCCCATGAAGAGCGAAAACGAAGGCGGCGAGGCATACCGCGCCGACTGGGACGAGAATTCGTTCTCGTGGGAGACGACGGCCGGCTACAAGTTCGAGAAGAACGGCCATGCGCTGGACGTCCTCGGCGGCTTCTCGGCCTACCGGTTCGTGTCGCACGACTTCAATCTCTCGGGCAAAGGCTACATGGACGACGCCATCATGTGGAACAACATGAACGCCGTCCTGGACAAGGAGACCTACTCGGCAGGTACGGCCTACTCGAAAAAGACCAAAATGTCGGTCTACGCCCGTCTGAACTACAACTGGAAATCGCGCTACTACCTCACGGTGACCGGCCGTTACGACGGCGCCTCGAACTTCGCGGCCAACAACAAGTGGGCATTCTTCCCGTCGGCGGCCGTCAAGTGGAATCTGGCCAACGAGAACTTCCTGAAAGACTGCGACTGGATAGACGACCTGTCGATTCGCGTGAGCGCCGGTCTGACCGGCAACGACGCGATCAGCACCTACCGTTCGCTGGCCGTGCTCTCGTCCACCACAGGCGGCTATCTGTTCGACGGCTCGCAGCCTGTCGCCTTCTACCGCAGCCGTCTGGATTCGCCCGACCTGACATGGGAGAAGACGGCCGCCTACAACGTGGCCATCGACTGGTCGATGTTCAAAGGACGCCTGAACATCACGGCCGAAGCCTACAAATCCAAGACAACCGATCTGCTCATGTCGCTGGCCGTAGCCGCCCAGACGGGTTACACCTCGCGCTGGACCAATATCGGCTCGACGTCGAACAAGGGCATCGAGCTTTCGATCGAGAGCCAGAACATCGTGCGGCCGAACTTCCACTGGACGACGACGCTCACGATGTCGCATAACGACCAGATGGTCGACGATATCGGCTCGGAAGACTTCATTTCGGCTTACGACTCGCCGGGCAACAACAGCTACATGATGTACGGATACGTCAAGGGATACCCGCTCAACTCGCTGTGGGGCTTCAAGTACGGCGGCACGTGGAAAAACGCCGACGAACGCAAGGAGAACGAAATTACGAAGACCTACGTGAGCGTCTCCAACACCGACGGCGGCGCACGCTACTACGACGTCAACCACGACGGCGTGATGTCGCGCGAAGACCTGATTTATCAGGGCAACGCCGACCCCTATCTGTACGGCGGTCTGCAAAACACGTTCTACATTCACGGCTTCAAACTGGGTGTCTATTTCGCCTACTCGCTCGGCGGCAAGATCTACAACTATTCGGAGATCTACATGGCCGGTTCCCAGTTCGCGAACCAGTACCGCTACATGCTCGACGCCTGGCATCCCGTGCGCAACCCCAACTCCGACATCCCGCGCGCCGGAGCCAAGAGCGACGCCGCGCTACCGAGCGACTTCATGATTCACGACGCTTCGTATCTGCGACTGAAAAACGTCACGCTCGCCTACACGTTCGACTTGCGGAAGAAATGCTCGTGGCTGCGCGACCTCACGCTGAGCGTATCGGGCGAAAACCTCTATCTGTGGAAGAAATACAACGGATTCGACCCCGACGTATCGAGCGAAGGCACCTCGTCGACGCTGCGCCGCATGGACTTGGGCGCCTACCCCAAACCCCGAACCATCATATTCAGCCTCCAGTTGAGATACTAAACCAATAAGATCATAAGAACTATGAAAATCAAAAACATATTGTATGCGACGCTCTTCTCGGCTTCCCTCTTGTTCCAGTCGTGTTCGCTCGACGAGGACACGTCGGGAATTTCGAGTCCCGACAATTTCTTCCGCAAATACTCGGAGTGCCAGTCGGTCGTGAACAGCTGCTACATCCCCATCAAATCGATTTACACCTACACCTACATGCTCGCCACCGAATGCGTCACCGACATCGCATACTGCCCGTCGGGTACGCGCGACGCCAGTCTGGACATCTCGCCCGCCGTGCCGCGTTTCGGCTCGACCGTCTGGACGCAGGGCTACCTCGGCGTACAGCGCTGCAATTTCGCCGTCAACGGCATCGAACGCGCCTATCAGAACGAAGTACTCTCCGAAGAGCAATACCTGCAACTGCTCTGCGAGGCCAAGACTCTGCGCGCGTTCTACTACTGGACGCTGACCTGCTTCTTCGGCAACGTTCCCTTCTACTTCGACGACGTCACCGACAACGAAGTACTCAACCGCATTCAGGTGCTGCCGCGCATGGATGCCGACGAAACGCGCGCGACAGTAATCAAAGACTTGCAGTCGATCGCGCCGCTCGTCGACCAGACTCGCACCTACGACAACGAGGCCAACCGGCTGGGAGCCTCCTGCGCCTACATGCTCATCGCCAAAATGGCCATGTGGAACAAGGAGTGGGACACTGCCCTCGAAGCGCTGCAACAGATCGAGACCATCTACGGCCCCCTGTCGCAGTACGACTACGCCCAGAACATCCTCTTCCGCAACAAGAACACTCCCGAATCCATCATGGAGATTCAGCACACCTACACGCAGGGCGGTCTCACCTATACCTCCAACGTGGCCTGCATCTGCCAGCCCTATCCGCGTTCGGCCAACTCGTCCATCTACGACGGCGTCGACATTCCCGAACTCGGCGATCAGGCGACCGTATGGACGGCCATGCGGCCGAACGTCTACTTCTGTCAGGGACTCCAATCCAAGATGGGCAAGGATATCCGCGCCAAATACAACATGGCGTGGGGCTATGAAGACAAGACCTTCAACAGCACCAACACCCGTCCCTGGTGCGGTCCGAAATTCTGGTGCCCGAACATGCAGGCATCGGCCGACGGCAACAATTACAAGGTATTCCGCTACGCCGACGCGCTGCTGATGATGGCCGAGTGCTACTTCTACAAAGAAAACTACGAGAAGTCGATCGAGTACCTCGACATGACCCGCACGCGCGCCGGACTGGGCAACTACATCTACCGTACGCCCGCACGCCTGGAAGAGGAGATTCGCAACGAACGGGCGCGGGAGCTCTTCGGCGAATTCCAGCGCAAGTACGATCTGGTGCGCTGGGGCATCTGGTACGATGCGGTGACGAGCAACAGCGACTATGGCCCTCTGCAACTCAATACGACGTCCAGCCTCATCAAACCGTGCCACCGCTACTACCCCATTCCCGACACGGAGGTAACCTACTCGAAGAATAACCTCGACAACAACGAATACAAGGCCTACGGGTTGTAACGACCAGAAACTCTCAGACTATGAAAACATCACTCAATAAACACAAAAGATCGGCCGCCGGCCTGCTGATCGCCGTCGCGGCATTCGCGGCCGCCCTGACCGGCTGTCAGAAGGATTTCGAGATGGACCTGCCGCTGGCGGTGGCGGCACGGGAACTGTCGCTGAGCAAAGAGGCCGGCTCGACACACGTGCTGGTCTATTCGAACGGAGAGTGGACGGCACGCTTCACGCGCAACGTGAAGTGGGCGTCGCTCAACAAGCTCGAAGGTTACGGCAACCACGAAATCGTCTTCACCTACGCGGCCAACTACGGTATTTCGCGCAAAGTCGGGGTCGTCTTCCAGAAAGGCGAACTGGCCGACACCGTAACGTTCACCCAAGCGGGCACCGTCACCGAACCGTCGCTCGCGTTCGCCAAACCCGCCGTAGCGCTATTGAAGGCGCCATCGCGAATCTTCGCTCCCATCGACACCAACCTGCGGTACTGCATCGACGACGTGGAGGCTTCCGTCACCTACTACGATGCGGACGGAGTGCCCGGTGAACCCGTACCCGTCGTGACGCGCGCCGAAAGCGAAGAGGGCGACGACAAACCGCAGGCGCAACCCGTTACGCCCTGGATTTCCGAGGTCGCCATCACGCACGAGGGCGTGTCGTTCGCCGTCGAGGACAACGAGGCCGGCTCCACGCGCCTGGCCGACCTGACCCTCTTCATCGAAGACGCCGAGGGCACAGCCACCACCTCGGTGCTGAGCATCTCGCAGGGAATCGCCGAGCCTTCGCTCAAACTGGACAGCTCCGTCGAGACCTACGAGGGTTATGCACAACAGTGCACGATTCCGGCCACGACAAATAATCTCGTACCCTACGCCGACCAAATCGTCTACGATATCACCTACGATACCCCCGTCGAGGAGGGCAACGAGTGGCTGTCGGAACCCATGCTCACGGACGAGGGGCTGACCTTCTCGCTGACTCAGAACGACAGCTCGGAAGCCCGTTCCGCCACGCTCAACCTCAGTTACGCCGACGCATTGGGCGCCTCCGTTTCGGCAGTCTGCAAAATCACCCAGAGAGCCTATCCCACCGCCGTCGACTTCGCGACCGTACGCGGAATGACCCCGGGCGAAATCTCGCTGGCGGGCTATATCGAGGGATTCGTGGTCAGCGACCCGGCCAGCAAGAACATCGTTTCGAGCCCCCAGACCGGACAGTATGCGTTCGACCGTACCGAGAACGACCGCACGGTCTACCTCGAATCGACGGACGGCCGCTACGGTTTCTGCCTGAAATTCGCAACCGAAGACGACAACACGCTGGAACGTTTCTCGAAGGTGCGGCTCTCGCTCGACGGCGCCATCCTCGAAAAGAAGGCCGTCCCCGAATGCTACACCATCACGGGACTGACGGCGGCCAACATTCTGGATACATCGACACCCGACGAATTCAAGATTCCCGTCAAGACCAAACGCATCGCCGAACTCACCGACGACGACATCTTCACGCTGGTCTCGGTACCCGACCTGGAAATCATGTGCAAGGACGGCGCCTACACCAACTGCACCGACGGTTACTCGCTCAAAGACGACGTGAACCCAATCGGCGCCACCGCGCCGCGCTGGGACGTCGCACCGCTGATGTGCTACGACAAGACGGGCGAAGTAATCCACATGCTGACCAATGCAGCCGTACCCTGGCGCCGTTTCAGCTCGGGACGCGATCTGGAATTCTATTCGGTCGTAGCCCAAGGTTCGGGCACGTTCCGGGGTATCGTCGTGGCCGACGACGTGGCGCCCGTCCGTTTCGGCGACCTCGGCCGCTACCAGCTGCGCGCCATGACGCAGGGAGAAATCGCCCTGACCGAAGAGCCGTTCTCGAAGACCATCGTCGAGTGGAACTGGAACGACCGCCAGAACGACCTCACACCGGAAATCGGAGAGGGCGAGATCGACAAGTACGACGCCACGCAGGCCGGGTCACCGGACTTCAACAATGTCGTCTGCTCGGGCAACGGCGGCGGAACTTCCGAACAGAAGGGACTGGTGCCCAATGGCAGCGTCGTGCTCTCGCGCCAGTGGTGGGATTTCGACAAGGACGAAGGCAAATATTTCGACATCTCGTTCTCGACGCAGAGCATCACCGGATCGAACCTGATTTTCGGCATCGTTTGGGGACACGGAAACATGAACAACACCTCGTTGACCGGCCCTGCGCACTGGAATCTGCTCTACTCCGTCGACGGAGGCACGACGTTCCGGCCCGTTCCCGACTGCCCGATCGTCAAGAAGCGTTCGATCGTATGGTGGAGCGGGACATCGCAGGACTCGACGCCGGGCTACACCGAGCATCTGCGCCGGCTGCCGGCCGATTGCTTCGGCAAGGAGAAGGTGGTGTTGCGCCTGCAAGTAGCCGACAAGGTGACCGACATCGCCCCGAGCAGCAGCGCTTCGACCTATCCGACGAATCTGGGCATCGAAAAAGGCACGCTCACGCCGGAGATCACGGCCGCCAACTGTCAGGTTCGAATCGGTACGCTCACGATACGTTACAACTAAACGCATTTCGGTCGGGCGGCGGACGACAGCCGGCCGCCTGACCGGAAAAACAACAACGACAAAACCGAAACAACATGAACTTTCGCAAATCGATATTCAAGTTTTGGAGCATCGCCGCTGCGGTCGGAATCGCAGCTGCCTGCACCAATGTCGACGCCGAGGACATCGACCTCGTCAAACTGGGTGCATTGGAAAAAGAGTTCATCGTCGAGGCCGATGCGAACTCGTTCGACATCGACATCTACACCAACGGCGCATACCATATCGAACGGATAAACGAATCCGACTGGCTGAACCTCGCGTGCGGCGAGACGACGGACGGCAAGGCCACAATCACGGCCGAATGCGAATTCAACGAGGATTTCAAACGCAAGGCGGGCATCGTCCTCTGCTCCGACGTGGATTCGCGGCGCGACACGCTCTACATCAAGCAGAAGGCGCTCATCGACGCGCGCATCGCATTCGCAAATTCGTCGATCATCGTCCCCGGGGCCGGCGGCGAGAACAAGTCGGTCATCGAGACCAACGTTCCCTTCTCCGACATTACGGTGGAGACCGAATACTCCGATCCCGAGAATACGGACTGGATCCAGGAGATCGAGATCGTCGACGCCGAGAGCGAGGAGCGCGAGCTGGTCATCACGCTCGACGCCAACCCCGCCGAAGAGGTTCCGCGCTCGGCCGCCGTGTCGCTCTCATTCACCGACGGGTGGGACGAGACCGTCTCCGTCGAGTTCAATCTGCTGCAACGCACGGCCAAAGAGACGCTCGGCCGCAACATCACTTTCGAGGAGTTCCGCCAAAACTACGCCCTCAACAAGAAGATCGAAGACTACGTCATCATCGAAGGCATCGTCGTGAGCAACCCCGACAACCACAATGCGGGCGAGAACACCCAACTTACCACCTCGACAATCGACTACACCGTTTCGGAACGGACCCTCTACCTCGAATCGAAGGACGGCCGCTACGGCATCGCGATTCTCACCAACGAGGTCGAGGACAACATCTTCGACCAGTACGACCACGTGCAGCTCCTCATTCAAGGCGCCACCGGCAACCTGGTCGAGAATCCCGACCGCTACGAATTGGAGGGCGTCACCAAGTCGATGGTCATTTCGCGCACCGCCGGTTCGGCCTCCGACGTTCCCGTCAAGGAGAAACACATGAACGAGCTGACCGACGACGACATCTACACCTACGTGACACTCAAAGAGGTCGAGTTCCCCGTACGCAAAGGTTCGATCACGCCGGTCAACGAAGGGTACGCAATCGGCACGAACGCACACCGTATCAGCAAATACCCGCTGCTCGTGCGCGACATCAACGGCGACGCCATGTACATGATGACCAATACCAACTGCGCATACCGCAGCGACGGCACACGGCTGCCCTACGGTTCGGGCGACATTTCGGGCGTAATCGTCCACGAACGTTTCTCGCGTTTCGAATGGCGCAACGGAGCCGACCCTGCCGAAATGACGGATGACCCGACGCTCGGCTACATCGGCCGCTATCAAATCCGCCACCAGAACAAGGAGGACATCTGGGGCAAGATGCAGAACAGCGTGGAAGACAGCTTCTCGGCACTGCTGACCGAATATCGTTATTGGAACCCCGACACGGAGAACGAGGTGCAGAAACCCACCTACGGCACGAACGGCTGGCTGACGCACACCTATCAGGAAAAGTATTCGGGTTCGGCCTCCAAGGAGTACCTGCAAGCCACCTACAAGCAGCACATGGTGGGCGGCGGCACGTACGAATACTTAGGACCCGTCGGCAACAGCGCGAACAACCTCTTCGGCGCCAACTACGGCAACAAGAACGGTATCGGCATCGTAATCGACCCCTCGAAGGAGAGCTGGAATCCGAAGATGGACGCCTTCATCAGCCGCAATCCCGACGGAACGATCGAGTGGTGCGGCCCGTACGCCTCCGACCAATACGCAGCCAGCGGTTCGGGAGGCTGGCCCGGAAACGACGCAATACCGACGAGCTCCCAGCAAATCAACTACAACGGCAGTACGTCGATGCGCGGCAAGGCCAACGTAAGCGGCAACTGTTACACCGCCTTCTCCAACCACTACTGGTGGGACGACGACACGGGACGTTTCTACGCATGGCTGATCAACTTCTCGACCGAGGGCATTTCGACCTCGCACATCTCGATGCAAATCTCCGTGATGAACACGCAGCAGACCTTCTATTCGCCCCGCTACTGGTGCGCCGAGTGGGCGCTCACCGATTCGCAGGCGCCCGAAGACGACTCGCAATGGAATCTCATCGGCGAATACACGGTGCCCGACGTCTCCGTCTGGTCGAATACGCTCTACTCGTCGATCGTGGCCTACAAGTACATCGACTTCGAACTGCCGCAGGAAATCCTCGGCCACCCGGACGTCTACATCCGTCTGCGTCCGACGAGCGACCTTTGCAGCGACGGCAGCGATTATGCCAACGCCCGCCTGAACGGAAGCGCTGCCGGAGCGGCTTTGGCCTCCCAGCATGCAAGCAGCCTCGAGTATTTCGCGATTCGTTACAATAAATAACCGCTGTATCCGATAACCGGCCGAGGGCCGGCAAGCAACGGAACGTCCGGGCTTGTCGGCCCTCTTTTCGAATACATCCGAAACAATGAAGCTGAAAATCACGCTATTTCTGACAGCATTGCCGTATCTCGCCGTCGCGCGCGCCGACATCGGTATCGTGCCTCGCCCGCTTTCGGCCGCGGAAGGCAGGGGGACGTTTGCGATCACGGAGCGCACGGTCGTCGCATCGCCCGAAACGCTGCGGCAGGAAAAATAAGGTCTCGGAATCGCGCAGTCACGTATCGCAATCCCTGTTTCGTTCCGGCGGACCGGGAGGAGGCACCGCGAGCCGTCAGAGACAGTCCCGCTTCACAAGCGGGACAAATTGCGACACGGGAAGACCTGAATCCGCACCTTCTGACGAAAACCGCCAGCCGAACCCTCCGGCGCGAACTCTCCGCACGAACCGCTCCCGTTCTCGTTTTTATTTCCTATCTTTGGCGGTGAAAACGACCTCGCTTTCGGCGGCCGGACAGGAACGACCGGTTCCGCACCATGCGGCCGCCCTCAAAACTGTGACCCGGCATGGACAATCTGAACCAAGACCTGACATCGCTGCTCCGCCGCGCGGGGCTGGACAACTCCGGCGGAGAGTGGGGCTCGCGCATCCTGCTCGTCGCAGGCATCGTCCTCGTCTGCTACCTCGCGGTGAAATTGTTCCGGCATCTGGTGACACCTGCCCTGCAACGCATCAGCGCCCAGACCCGGACGATGTGGGACGACCATCTGTTCGACGACAAAGTCCTGCACGCCGCCTGCCGCCTGATTCCGCCCGTCCTCCTATATCTGCTGCTGCCGCTGGCCTTCGGCGACGACCCCTCGCTGCTGAAACTGCTGCACAAAGGCTGCTCAATTTACCTCATCGTCGTGACGGTCGCCCTGCTAAACACCTTTCTCAGCGCGCTCTACGACATTTCGAACAAACACGAAACGCTGCGCGACCGGCCGTTGAAAGGCATCTACCAGATGCTCAAACTCGTGACCGTCAGCGTCGGCATCGTGTTGATCATCGGGATTCTCATCGACCGGAACGCCACGAGCATTCTGGCCGGACTGGGTGCATCGGCCGCCGTGCTGATGCTGATTTTCAAGGACAGCATACTGGGGCTCGTCGCCGGCGTTCAACTCTCGGCCAACGACATGCTGAGACCGGGAGACTGGATAACGATGAGTAAATACGGTGCCGACGGGTATGTAATCGAGGTGACGCTGACGACGGTCAAGGTGCAGAATTTCGACAAGACGATTACGACGATTCCGCCCTATGCGCTGGTCAGCGACTCGTTCCAGAACTGGCGGGGCATGCGCGAATGCGGCGGACGGCGCATCAAGCGCTCGGTCTTCATCGACGCCCGCACGATTCACCGGTGCACGCCGGAAGAGACGGCGCGGCTCCGCGAAAAGGGGTATCTTGCGGCCGATACATCGCAGGAAATCGTCAACCTGCAAGCGCTGCGGGAGTATCTCGCGAATTACCTGCGCAACTGCCCCGACGTGCGCAGCGACCTGATGTTGATGGTACGCACGCTCCAACCCACGTCCGAAGGCGTGCCTTTGGAGTTCTACTGCTTCACGCGCCACTTCGAATGGATTCCCTACGAAGCGTTCCAGAGCGCACTTACCGACCGCGTGCTCACCCTTCTGCCGGAGTTCGGCTTGCAGGCGTTCCAGCGGCCTGCGGGCACCGATCTGCATGAACGGCACTGACGGCATTCGGACACAGGAGGAATGTCTGTTTTCCGACGCAAAACGCGCGCTTTCTCCCCGAAGGAGCGTATCCCTGCAACGGTTTTTCCGGAAAAGGTGCGCGAAATACCACGAAATACGCTTTGCCTGCGTGCGTTCCTGCCGTCGCACGGCGCGAACGTCCGCGAAAGACGGCCCGACGAAGGACGGCGAGGGCAGAACGCCGTCTCCACCCTATCGGATATTATGCCTCCGCACTGAGACACATGCTGACATAGCGCACGACGACGGGATAAAAGCGCATGTATGCCGATGCATGCGCCGAATCGGGATTGCGACGGCAAGGCGCCCCCTGCTCCGAATACACCGCCGCAAGGGAACGAAAAGGGGCAGAGTTGTGAAAACTCTGCCCCGAATCGTCCTCCGTCGCGACGGAGGAGAGACGATCCCCGCTATTTGAGAATCTTGTAGGTCACCTTACCGCTCTTCACGGCCCAGGGATAAGCCACCTCGACGTTGACCGTCACGTCGACATCCTTCTGCAACGAGAGGTTATTGAGATTCGAGAAGGTGATCCGACCGGTCGTCTCGTCGACAGTTACACGGTCGCCGAGTGCCGCCGAAGCGTCGAATCCGTTGTCGGCATAGGTCACCGAGAAGCTGACGATGCGGATCGCTTCCAGCCCGAAGACTTCGTCGCTGTTGGGACGGACACCCGTAGCGAAACCGTTGGTGTCGTCGCCCGTGATCCACGGATCGGCCAGCGTCGCATCGTGATCGATCAGCTCGAAGCCCTTCATATCGTCGGCGTCGCGCATATCGCGCAGCGAAAGTACCTCGCAGATATTCTTCGTATAGGTCGCCTCGGCCGTGCGGGTCGGGATTTCGACGGTCTCCGACTGCGTGAACGAGCGGATCGGGTCGAACTTGTTGACCTCATACGACGTATAGTCGTTCACGGCCGTGAAGGCGTTGCCGATGACGATGCCGTCGATCGAAAGCGTACCGACGACGGGCACGGATTCGTTGCGGCCGTAATACGAGAGTTTGTTACCGGCGATCTCGATGCCGTCGTGAGCGGGAGCCGTCGCGGGAATCTCGTAAGCGAAGACGAGTTTCTGTGCAGCGATCTCATCGTCCGATACCGGTACCCATACGCCCTGCGCATCCTTCTTGACGATCGTGAAGGCGGATTCCAGATCGATGTCGGCTACCGAGAAGCCCGTGAGCGCACTCGATCCGAAACTCGGCGACCAGAGACCCTTCACATCCGACTGCCACTTGCCGTCCGCGTTGTAGACCCATGCGTCGACGTGCTGCGCGGCATAGGCGGGAATCTCGACCCTGGCCTCGCCCTTGACATAGATCGGCAGGCCGTAGTTGGGAACGAGCTTCGTCTCGAAGGCGAATACGTCGGCGTCGGTCTCCACATCGGCACGATTGACCTGCATGTGGGAGGTCATCTTGCCGTCGTTGGCCACGGCGATGCGGGTGATCGTCGCAGGATTCGAACCGTCGAGGAACCAGTAGTTCTTCTCCAGCGTCCGGTCGCCGCAGACAGCCTTATAGAATGCGTTCGCACTGTTGGGCGAGCCTCCATAGTAAGGACGGGTAAGCGACGTAGCCAGTTCGGCGGCATCCGTGAAGTGATCCTTCACCTGCTCGAAGAGTTCGCCGACAATGGAGGTATCCTCGGCCACGAACAGCTCCTCGGTGGCATCGTATGCGAGCGTAGCGTCGGGAAGCGTAACCTCGATCTTCTCGGGCAGTGCGACGAACTCGGCCTCGAAGGCGATCGTCACCTGTACGTTCTCGAACTCGCTCGACGCTTCGACGGCATAACGCTTGCCGAAGGTGTATCCCGAAACGCGCAGCGTATAGCCCTCGTCGGCATCGTAAGCCACGGGAACCACCTTCACATTGTCGTCGACGGTCTCGGTCGGCTTGCCCTCCGCGTCGAGCTCGACGGCCTTCACCTCGGCGCTGCCGCCCTGGTTCCAGTAGGTCACGATGTTCTCGGGCGTGATGTCCTGAGGAAGCGTCGACTCGGTTACTTTGAGCGTGAATTCGCGCTCGGAACCTTCGTACTCACCGCCGGCTTCGTAGACCGTCCGGAAATCGGAGTAGTTCCAGACGTACTTCAACAGGTCGAGCGTTACGCCGCGCTTGGTCTTGACGATCGTCACACGGCTGTTGAAGGTCGGGTTCAGCGCATCGTAGGCGGCAGCGACCGTATAGGCGTGCTCGGTGAGCAGGTAGTTGTTGCGCGTCGACTTGTCGGCGGCGATCAGCTTGACCGTCTCGTCGCAGACTTCCTCCCCGCCGTTCGCAACCTCGAAGTTGCCCTTGTCAGCCGACTCCAACTCCGTGCCGTCGGCTTTGAAAGCCTTGCTCGTGCAGGCCACGACGGGCGCTTCGAGCGAATAACCCATGTCGGCGAGCTGAGCCAGATCGTAGTAGGCTTCGCCGTCGGTAGCCCAGAGTTTGTAGCCCTTCATCAGTTCGACGACCATGTCGGTATCGTCGTAGGGAATCTCGTAGGCCACTTCGCCGTCCGCAGCGACGATCCGGTCGGCGTCGATCGAACCGTCCTCCTTGGCGGGAGCCAGCACGACGGCCTTCACGTCGGCGCGCGCCGGCACGAGGTTCACGTAATCCGAAACCACATTGGCCGAATAGTCGTTCCCGGCCTCCGCGTCGTAGGCTTTCTGTACGCGCAGCGCAATGCTGTACGAAACCTTACCCGTGAAGAAGTCGGGGGTGAAATCGGCGGGAAGCGCCGTCACGATGAAGCGGCCGTTGCCCGTCTCGTCGGCCTCGACCTTCTGAATATTCAGCGCAGGCACCGTAGCGCGCGTCTTCACCTGTTCCATTTCCAGCGAGAACATCTCGGGCTCGGCGGCATAGGCGGCCACGAGCTGTCCGGCAGCCTCGACGGGCGTAACGCGGAAGGTCATCTCCACCGTACCGTTCGCCAGCAGAACGGGCTCCTCGCCTTCGGGGGCATAGTAGAGCGCGTTGACCGACGCCTTGTGATCGTCGTAAGCCGGAACATAGACGAGGCTCTGGATACGGCTCAGGAGCTGATCCACGTCCATGCGCAGGCCGTCGATGAGGTTTTTCAGATCCTGCATCGTCCCCTCGTACTCACCGGCGACATCCTTAATCGCATTGGCAATGGCCTGATCGATCGCGCCGTCGTTGGCGAGCGCCTTGCCGATGCAGTCCTCCACGCCCTTCGTGAAGGCGGCGTTCGACTCGTCGTATTTGATCTCGGCATTTTCGAGCGCTTCGAGCCGGCTCTTGATGTTGGCCAGCGAACCGTCGGCGTCGGGCTTGCCGTTGAGGGCATCGATCTGCTCCTGCAAATCCTGGATTTCGAGATCGAGCACATCCTTTTGGACGAAGTTATATTTCGCCAGGATCGGCTCCATCGCTTCGCCCAGCGAGTTCTTCATCGCCGTCTCGCTCTGGCGGATCGCCTCCTGTAAGACGGTCAGCGTCGGATAATCGGCCAGTTCGGCGTCGGTCACGTAACCTTCGAGCGTCGAAGCCAGCCCTTCGGCCGAAACGTAGTTGGCCTTGATCTGGTTGAGCAGCTGCGACAGACTCTCGACCGTCGTTTTGGTGGCGTAGGTCGCCTCGGCGTCGCTCTTGGTCAGGTAGTTCGCCAGCGAACCCTTCACGGCGTCGATTTCATCCTGCAAACTCGTGCGGGCGCTTTCGAGCGCCTCGATCCGCTTCTCCAGCTTGCCCCTATCGCTTTCGAGCGTCTCGATCTGTTTTTTCAGCGCTTCGACTTCCGATGCGGAGGCCGCCTTTCCCAACTCCTCCTGCAACTTTCCGATCTCTCCGGCCTGCGTCTCGGCTTTGCCCTGCAACGCCTCGATTTCGTCCTTCAAGCCCGAATCAACCCCGTCCAACCGGTCGACCGCATTTTGCAGAGACTGCATCTGCTTCTCCACGGAAGCGATCTGCCCCGTCGTCAGCTCGTCGATCCGGTTGTTCAGACTCGTGATGTCGTCATCGTAGTCCTTGCAACCGACTCCGGCTACCACCGTTCCGACAAGGAACAGCGATAGGAGTCTACCTAAGAATTGTCTTTTCATAATGAAGAAATTAAAGATGTTTTGAAATGGTTTGAACTTCGTGTCTTTTCGGTATTTATTTACTGATTCCTACATAGTTGTCATCCCTTATCGGCAGGATTTCATGCCTCCCGCCGCCGGACTGTTGGTATCATATATGATACGCATGATGCAAAGATATATGAAAATCTTTGCAATACAAAACTTTTCGTAAAATTTTTCGGGATGCCAATCGACTATACAGAACAGATAAAACTTATCGCTCTAAAAATCAGAACACTAAGAAAGGCTCGAAAGCTCACGGTACAGGAATTGGCCTACCGCTGCGACATCGAACGTTCGAACCTGAGCCGTATCGAAACGGGCCGTTCAAATCCCACGGTCAAAACACTTTGCATCATCTGCAACGCACTCGACGTACCGCTTCGGGCACTGATCGAATAAACGCCGCCCGCCGCCCCGTCTCCATTGCGTCGTTCCGTCCCTTCCGCTTCGTCCGGAAGGGACGAATCCCAAACTTATCCTGTACTTCGAGGGCCGGAAAAGCCTCCGATCCGCCGGACTATATAAATAATAAGTAGTATCCTTCCGGATTCCGTCCTCCACGGGAGCGTCGTCGGCGTCACTGTCGGCGGGCCGCTCCCGTCGGCTGCGGTTATGTCCGCGCATTGTCCGCAGCGCCGATCCCGCCACGGAGCGCCTTTTCGGACGATCCGTGCGGCGATCCGAAACGGCAACTTCCTGCAAACAAGATCATACAATTTATTATTTACTTATACAATATTATATTTCATCCACCAACAAACGTTGCTTTGCTTGTTTCGGCCGGCCGGTTTTCGGAACTTTATATTGATTAACCCGCTAACGAATCATCGTATGAAAGTGACCAAAGAACGACTCAGCTATCTCAAACAGGCGCAATACGTCCAACGCCTCGCCGAACCCTACATCCGCAAAGGGAAGCTCCCGCTATGGAAAATCCATACCAAATTCGTGATCGAAGAGGCTCCCGTCAGTCTGAACACGTTCCGCAAAATGCTGAAAGAAGACGTTTCACATCTCAATGAGAAGATCGAAATCTATCGCAAACAGATGGAGGAGCAGCACGACCGGGAGGTGGAGAAGAAACGGCGCAAACGTATCAGAAGCAAATAACCGGCCCGTAGCCCCGCCACACCGGCCGGCGCCGGTGCGGGCCGTTCCGGCCGCCGTGCCTCCCGTGCTGCGGCACGGAAACTCATTCCCCCGAAGCCGAAAACGCCGCCGCACAGGCACCTGCAAACGGGTCGGGAGACCCGCAAACGGAATACCCCCGCCGGAAACATTTCCGGCGGGGGTAATGCAAGGATCGGACTCGTCCGAACGTCCCCCATACGTCGCACGCCGAACGGGCCTGCGACGGAACGGACGTTATTTATACTTGATCCACGGCGCGTTCTTGTCGAGCCAGTTCTTGACCTCGACCGCACGGTCGCTGTTGAGCGCATCGGCACCCAGATAGGCACCCCGCATGAACTCTTCGGGCGACTGACCGGGCCACAGCGAGACATAGAGTCCGGCCTTGTGCGCCAGATCGACCATCGCCTTCGACGTGCCCTCGATGCGGCAGCCCAACCGTTTGATGCCCATGTCGATCGCTTCGAGGATCGTCTCCTCGCAGATCGGCTTCGAAATAATCAGCAGCAGATCGACGTCGGGGTGGAGCAAACGCATCATTTTCAGCGCACGTTTGTCACTCGACGTGAACAGATAGAGCGAGTTGGCGGGTTTCTTGGCCATCACCGTGTTGTACACCTTCTCGCAGTACTCGCGCAGCCGCTCTTCGGGATAACTCTCGACCGGCTTCGTCTTCATTTCGAACTCGATGTATACGTTGTCCTTGTCGGCGAAGAAGTCCACCAGCTCGGGCAGGAAGATCAGGTCGTTGCCCTGGTTGGTCTTGACCTTGCGGATCTCGTCGGCCGTCATCGTCTCCACCACGCGCTTGCAGGGCGTCAGACGTGCCAGCGTCTCGTCGTGCGAGATCACCAGCTCGCCGTCGCGGGTCATGCGGATGTCGGTCTCGAAACCGCGCAGACCCGCATCGTAGGAGGCCTTGAAGGCCGGCAGCGTGTTTTCGTCGTACTCGAAACGGCTGCCCCGATGGGCGAAGAGCTGGATGACCTGCTCCTGCGCCAGCGCCTCGGCGGCACCGGTGAGCGCCAATGCGCAGACACCCAGTTTCAAAAAGAAGTTTTTCATAAGCTTATAAGGTTTTAGTTGGTTTCGGCGGCGTCGTGCTCATATCCGTCGCTCTTGGTGTTCCACATCGACAGCAGCACCAGGAATCCGAGCACGGCCATGGCGATCATCGTGATGAAGACCCAGCGCCAGCCGAAGTGGTCGGAGATGAAGCCGAAGCCCCAGCCCGAAACGACGACACTGACGTAGCTCACCATACCCACCACGCCGTTGGCCGTCGAAGCGGCCTTCTTCGTGGCGTGGTTCGACGCGATGACGCCGATGAGCGCCTGCGGGCCGTAGATGAAGAATCCCGCCACGGCGAGCATCATCAGCAGCACGACAGGATCGGTCGACTCCGGCAGGGCGAAGAAGAGCGAGATGAAGAGGATCACGCCCGCCATGCAGAAGACGCAGGTGCGCTGTGCGCGGCCCCCGAAGAATTTGTCGGAGATCCAACCCGCGAGCAGCATGCCCGTGATACCGCACACTTCGAAGATGGCGACCGTCCAGCCGGCCATGCTCGACGAGAGGCCGCGCGACTCCTGCAAGAAGGTCGGGCCCCAGTCGAGCACGGCGAAACGCACGATATAGACGAAGAAGTCGGCCACGGCCAACCCCCAGATCATGGGATTGAGGAAGACCTTCTTGCGCAGGAACGCCTTGAACTCCTCCGACGAATCGTGCTCGTCGAGCTGCGTCTTGGTACCCTCCAATTCGGGCAGGCCGACCGACTTGGGCGTATCGCGCAACGTAACGATGATGAAGATCACGCCCAGCACCGCGATGGCAGCCGGAACCCAGAACGTCCACTGCCATGCGCCGACATGCTGCAACGCGTTGGTGACATAGGCTTCGGCCGAAGCGGCGTCCATCTTTTCGGTGATGCTCGCCGTATTCTCCACGACGCGCTGCCGCATCTCCGGATCGCCCGTCATATCCGTACCCGTGTGGCCCATCAGATACCCGCACAAGATCGCGATGATGAAGGCACCGATCGAGTGCGAAGCGTTCCAGATCGACATCTTGGTCGCCAGCTCCTTGGGCGGAACCCAATGCGTGATCAGGCGGTTGCACGGCGGGAAGCCGCACCCCTGGAACATGTTGTTCAGAATCAGCAGCACGCCGAACAGGACGACCAGCGTATGGATGAACGTCGTCCCGTAGGTCTGCCCCGTAATCCATGCGCAGATGATCGCACCGCAGCCGAAAATGAAGTTGATGACCGAACACACCGACAGGCCCATCACCATGTGCCAGCGGCCGTTGGTGCGGTCCGCCAGTACGCCGTTGACGAATTTCGACACGCCGTAGATCAGCCCGACGAGGGTCATGATGACGCCGAAGGTCGTTTTCGAGATGCCGTACTCGGCCGTAAGACCGGGAATGGCGAAAGAGAAGTTCTTGCGAACGAAATAAAAAATGGCGTAACCGATCATCGTTCCGATGATCGTCCGCCACTGCCAATATTTGAATCGTTTGGTCTGTTCCGCAGTCATAAGGCTTGTCGATTATGCGATTTCCCAAGCTCCGCCCTTACCGAAGACGCGGGCGACCAATTCATCGTAAATCCGTGCGCGTTTGGCCAGATCGAGCAGATTGATGCGCCAGCGCAACAACTGCGTGAAATCGACCATGCTGCGCAACTGCTCGCGCGAAACACCGATCTGCGAAGGATCGGTCGGCGCACCCGCGGCGGCGAACAGCGCACGCATCTTCTCGAACGGATAGCACTGCGCCTGCAACCGTGCCTTGAAGGCGGGCCAGTTCTCCTTGACTCGCGTGAGTTGTACGCGAACCGTCTCGGCGTCGTTCCACTTCTTCGTGATCTCGGTATAACCCAGCTCCGGCACGGGGAAATCGCGGAACAGATCGAGCGCACGCCGCTGCTCCGCTTCGAGCGAGGGCCATGCGGCCACGCAGGCGTCGACATCGAGCGTCGAGAGATCCATCTTGAAGAACTCGTCGAAGAAGGCGCACATCGTGAGCGTACCGATCGCCACCTGGAAACCGTGCGACTGGAACTTGCCGTTGTAGCGATGGTGCGTCATGTCGAGCACGTGGCTGAACAGGTGTTCGGTGCACGACGCCGGACGGCTCGACTTGGCTACCTGCATCGCGATGCCGCTCAGCGTCAGACCGGCGAAGAGCGAAGCGATCGCTTCGGGTTTGCCGGCCGCCACCCCTTCGGGATCGGCGAGCATCGCATCCAGATCGTTCATGAAGACGTTCCACGCAGCGGGAATGATCGGCTCCGTACCGAACAGGTCGGCGATCATCCACTCGGCGCCGGCGGGTATCTTGGCCGCCAGATCGGCATAACCCGCCGCTGTCATCTCTTTCGGCGCGGCAGCCAGCACGCCCACGTCGGCCAGAATCACCAGCGGCGCATGGGTTTCGATATTGAGTTTGGCGCCGTCGCGCGACACCACTGCGCCCGACGACGAATAACCGTCGACCGAAGCGGCCGTAGCCACGCAAAGATAGGACTGACCGTGGTGGAACGACGCGAGTTTGCACAAGTCGTTGATGACGCCCGACCCGACGGCGACGGCGACGGCCCCCGTGCGGTCGAGCATCTCGTCGATCCGCTCCACATAGGGCCAGTCGGCATGAAACTCCTCCTCTTCAATAAGGAAACGCTCGCAGGGAATTCCCGCCTCGCGCATGGATGCGTCGACGGCTTCGCCGGCGGCTTTCCATGTATTGTTATCGGCGACGATGACGGCCTTCCGATTCGGAAAATACTCCTTAAAAAGAGCCGGAGCACGGTGAAGAACACCCTCGCCGAGTTCGAATGCTTTCGTATCGGTTGCGATTTTTAAAGCATCGAGAATACATTGCGTATTGTTCATTCGATTTAAGAGTTAGTAAGTTACTATTCCAAGACACAAAGTTACAAAAACCGCGTGGAATAGCAAGCTTTTAGCGTTATTTTTCCGACATTTATTTCCGGAAAGCCCTGTCCATCCTCCGGAAAGGCCGGCTGCGTTCATCTTTCGGCGGATTTATCGGAAACGATAATACCCGCGCGCCCCTTTCGAAAATCGAAATAAATCGTAAACATACACTACTAAATTTCGAATCGGTTCCGATTCTGCAAATCCACATCCGGTCGGCCCGTACCGGAAGCACATGGCGGGACGGGAGAAATCGCGGCGGAATCCGCCCCGCCGTCAGATGCTCTCCGCAGTTCCGTTCTCTTCCACACGCCGCCGCCTGTCCGCACTGCGATCTCTCTGTCCATACCCAAGCGGACGCGGAAGCCCTTCCTCCGAGCCGTCACACCCCAAAGAGATGCGTGCCGAAGTCCCTGCCGAAACGAGACGCCGGACGCAACGCCCAACCACGCCGAGACCGCCGAACGCCGGCGTATTAAAGCGGATGCGTCCCGTGTCTCCGGTCGCGGAACGGTTCCGGACGGACGATGACCGCAACGCATTTTTTCCGCAAAATAGTTGCAACTTTAAAAGTTAAATTCTATTTTTGTAAAAGCATTCGAAAGAAAATAGAATTAAAACGAAATCGAATTCGATCGGAAGCGTACGGCAAACGCAGTCGGGAAACTCCGATAACCGCCTTGCGGACACGCAAGACCGTTGAAGGCCGGAAACGACAACCAGCAGACGCGACGGCGGATGCCGAAGCGGATTCCGGCCTGCCGGCACAAAAGACGTTATACCTAAATATATAAATAGATGAAAAATACGATGAAAGCGCTCAACCTCCATGCGGTCGGCGACCTGCGTTACGAGGATGTGCCCATGCCCGTGCGTCAGGCGGGAGAGGTGTTGCTCAAAGTGCACGCCTGCGGAATCTGCGGAAGCGATTTGCCGCGCGTCTTTACCAAAGGAACCTACCATTTCCCGACGATTCCCGGTCACGAATTCGCCGGGGAGATCGTCGAAGCCGACGACCCGTCGCTCGTCGGCCGTCGTGCCGCAGTCTTCCCGCTGCTGCCGTGCCGCAAATGCGAAGCCTGCCAGGTGGGAGAATACGCACAGTGCAGCGATTACGACTACTACGGCTCGCGGCGCGACGGCGCTTTCGCCGAATACATCGCCGTGAAGGAGTGGAACCTGGTCTTCTTCGACGACTCGCTCTCCTACGAGGAGGCCGCGATGTGCGAACCGGCCGCCGTAGCGCTTCACGCCATCGGTCAGGCGTCGGTCGGCATCGGCGACACCGTCGCCGTGTTCGGTGCAGGCCCGATCGGCATCATGCTGGGCCTGTGGGCCCGAACCGCCGGCGCGTTCCGCGTCATCCTGTGCGACATCGATCCGACCAAAGTCGAATTCGCGCGCAAACAGGGATTCGACGCCGTGAACTCGCGCGAGACCGATCCGGTGGAGTATATCCGCACGCAGACCGGCGGCCGGGGCGCCGACGCCTGCATCGAAGGAGCCGGCGTGGCGCAAACGTGGGAGCAGGCCCTCAAAGCGGTCAAAAGTTTCGGTACGGTCGTCTCGATGGGCAATCCCGCCGGCGACATGACCCTCACCCAGAAAGGCTACTGGGAGATTCTGCGCAAGCAGCTCACGCTGAAAGGGACGTGGAACAGCAGCTACAACGACGTCCGCAACGAATGGCGCACGGCGCTCGCGGCCATCGCGTCGCACCGCATCGACGTGCGTCCGCTCATCTCGCACCGCTTCCCGCTCTCGGAGGCCGACAAGGCGTTCGGCGTCATGCGTGAGCGCAAGGAGTTCTTCAACAAAGTAATGTTCATCAACCGATAGTATCACCGGCAGGGAGGTCGCAGCCCCCTTTCCGACCGCAGGAGGCGGACAACACTTCCGCAGGAAGCGGTCTCCGGCCGCCCCCGTCTGACGAAACCCGGCACCATCAACACCCAACGATTATGGCAAAAACCGAAAAACTGTTGCAACGCATCGCGGAGCTGGAACGCGAAACCGGCATCCGTCGCACCCTCTTCGCCGCCTGTCCCAATTCGACGGCGGTCATCAAGGCCGCCTTCCGTGCCGCCAAGCGCAACAACGCGCCGATCTATTTCGCCGCGACACTCAATCAGATCGACTGCGACGGCGGGTACACGGGGATGCGGCCCGACGAGTTCGTGAAGCTCGTGCGCATGGAGGCCGCCGCCGTCAACTTCGACGGAATCTATATCGTGGCCATCGACCACGGCGGTCCGTGGCTCAAAGACAAGCAGCGCACCGAGAAGTGGTCGACCGAGGCCGCGATGGACGGGGTGAAGCGCTCGTTCGAAGCGGCGCTGCTGGCGGGGTACGATCTGATCCACGTCGATCCGACGGTGGACATCAACGTACCGGCCGGCCAGACGATCGACATCCGTCTCGTGGCCGCCCGCACGGTGGAGCTGATCCGGCACTGCGAAACCTTCCGCCGTGCGAAGGGACTGCCCGAAATCTCCTACGAGGTGGGAACCGAGGAGGTGCACGGCGGTCTGGCCGACGAACGGACGTTCGACACCTTCATCGCCGAACTCAAAGCAGGACTGGCGCGCGAAGGGCTCTCCGACATATGGCCCTGTTTCATCGTGGGCAAGGTGGGAACCGACCTCCACACGACCCTCTTCGACACGGAGGTAGCCCGCAGCCTCACGGCGAAAGTCCGTCCGCTGGGCAGCTACATCAAGGGACACTACACCGACGGCGTAAGCAATCCGCAGGACTACCCGCTGTGCGGCATGGGCGCCGCCAACGTCGGCCCGGAGTTCACGATGAGCGAATACGACGGATTGGCCGAACTGGAACGTACCGAACAGAAGCTCCTGGCCGAAGGACGTATCGCCATGCGTTCGCGCATCACCGAGACACTCGAACGACTGGTCGAAGCGTCGGGCCGCTGGAAGAAGTGGCTGCTGCCCGCCGAGGAAGGATCGGCATTCGGCGCACTGAGCGCCGAGCGCCGCACGTGGCTCGTCAAGACCGGCTGCCGCTACATCTGGCAGGAACCCGAAGCGCTCGTAGCGCGCCAACGGCTCTACGACAACCTGCGCCGTGTGGGAATGGACCCCGAAGAGGTGGTACTCGGCCGCATCGAACACGATATGGACAAGTATTTCTACGCATTCAATCTGGTCGACCTTAACAACCTGCTGTAATGAACGTAAAAGAACTGTTGAAAAAATGCCAGCGCGACCGGACGGCCGTGCTGGCGACCAATTTCTATAACTTCGAGACCCTCACGGCCGTCATGCAGGCTGCGCAGCGAATGCAGGCTCCCGTGCTGTTGCAGCTCACGCGCAGCTCGATCGACTATATGGGGCTCGAACAGGCCGTCGGAATGGGCCGCAGGGCGATCGCCGACTACGGCGTCGAAGGGTGGATTCATCTCGACCACGGCGGATCGGTCGAACTGGTCGAGCGGTGTCTCGATGCAGGATTCGACTCGGTGATGATCGATGCCAGCGAACGTCCGTTCGACGAGAACGTCTCGACGACCCGACGGATCGTCGAACTGGCACGCCCCTACGGCGTGAACGTCGAAGCGGAGCTGGGCTACGTCGCCAAACTGGGACAGGCGCAGGGCGGAGGCTTCACCACGCCCGAAGAGGCCGCACGGTTCGTCGAAGCGACCGGCGTCGATGCGCTGGCCGTGGCGATCGGTTCGGCCCACGGCTTCTACAAGCAGACTCCGCGGCTCGACATCGAACGGCTGGCGCAGATCCATGCGGCGACCGACGCGGCGCTGGTGCTGCACGGCAGTTCGGGCATCCCCCACGACATGGTGCGCGAAGCGATCGCCAACGGCATCGTCAAGGTCAACCTCGCCACCGAGATCAAGGACAACTTCATGCGCGCGCTCAAAGGCGTACTGCTCGAAAGCGAGGAGATCGACCTGCGAAAGGTTTTCCCAAAAGCCGTGGCGCCGGTCGTGGAGCTGCTTTGCGAAAAATACCGCATGGTCGGCAGCAGCAAGGTGAAATAGGAGAACACAACCGGGCAACGGACCGCCTTCGAAAAGCAATCCTCGACAATCCGCCGAATCATCCCGCTTCCGATCGCCAGAAGCGGAATGATTCTTATCCAAGAACATTCGTACTCAGAGCATCCCAATATTTACATCCCGTGGTGCAGCGATATCCGGACGAAATATATTACGGATACCCCTGCATACCAACAAAAAAGCGGTGTGCCTAATAGGGCTTCCCTTTTTTCGCAACTGATTTCAAGAAAATTTGAAATCAGCTGATTGACAACGTGTTAGTAAATGGTACAATTACGGTTCAAACCGTATAACCATTATTTCGCTGAGAGTCCTACTCTTTTCATGTAGGCTTCCATGTAGGTTAATCAAGCCCACTTAATGCCTACTAATGCGAATTAAAAGTACCATTTAACTAACACGTTATCAGTTTATGTATACGATTAACATCCGGGGCAAGCAAAACCCCAAGGACCAGAAAATGGTCAAGCTGGAGATGATTTTCTTCAAGACAGGCTATGCCCGCGTGCCAAAGGTATTAAATGTTACCGGTTTGTTAAAGGATTGGGACGCAAAATCACAGAGTTTCCGTGTTGGGAGTTCGGAAGCAACCACCAAAAACAAACTGCTGTTCGATTTGCGCACCAAATACCTGCACGTTGCCGACACATGGGAAGCGGAAGAGCGCAACTGGTCCCCTGTCCAACTTTCACATTGTTTCGATGAGGTAAAACAGACCCAGTCGGAGGTCAAGGTCAAATCTGTCCTTCAGATGATCGACTATCTCGAAGCCCGTTTCAAGGAAAAGAAACGCGTCAAGAACAACCAGATCGTGGACAGTTCCAACAACGCGAAGAAGTACGCCGAGTTACGCAGAACATTGCAGGCGTTCACGAAAGAGAAATACGGCAAGGCGTTCTCCGCATATTTCTTTACCGACATCACGGAGCAGTTTCTTCTCGATTTTGCCTTCTGGATTAAAGAAGCCGGCATTAAAAACGGCAACAAGGGCGGATTGACGAACAAGCTCCGTCGTCTGCGTGCTGTCTGCAACTATGCAAAGAAACAGGAAATGTACGGGGTGAACATGGATGCATTCCTATGCCTTGGCGATGACATCAAGTGGCCGGAAACAACCTCCAAAGCCGTGTCGGACAAGGTCATCGAGAAGATCGCCAATATCGACCGCACCCTTTTCACCAAGAAGGAACAACTGCATCTCGACTTGTTCCTATTCAGCTATTATACGGGAGGTATGGCCAACGTCGATGTCTGCAATCTCACGTGGGACTCAGTTCAGGAAGACCGTATCGTCTACGAGCGTATCAAGTTCCCGAAGACTGCCAAGCCCGTCCTGCTGAAAAAAGCCAGGGACATCATGAGCAAGTATAAAGGTACGGGATATGAAAACTACGTATTTCCCGTGTTCACCTATAAACACACCACCACGGCCAAGAAGACGACCCGTGTGAAACAGCTGTCCTCACGTCTTTCCAAGACATTAACCAAGGTTTGCAAGATGCTCCGTGTGAAGGAAAACATCACCTGGTATTCCGCCCGGGGCTCCTTCATCTCGAAGATGGTGGATGCGGGCAACAACCCGTACGTCGTGGCGGAAATGGCCGGAAACAGTCCCCTGACGATTTACAAGCACTACTATAAAAACACAAAACGTGACGAAATCAAGAAACAGATGGAGCAAATATTCTGATTTTGTGCTATATTTGCAGATAAAACCCAAACATAATATCAGAAATGAAGAATCTGACAGTAAAAATTCAGGAAGCTTATGACGCGTTCGTCAAAGACGCGGCGCTTCAAGCCGAGAAAGGCAACAAGTCTGCCGGTACGCGTGCCCGCAAGGCATCGTTGGCAGTCGAGAAGATGATGAAAGAGTTCCGTAAACTCTCTTTGGAAGCGTCCAGGAAGTAGAGACCTTTCCGTCATCCTTACGCGATAACGTGTCGCGTAAATAGAAATATAGAGATAGCGTTTAGCTTTTTTGTGCTGTAACGAAACCGCCAATTGAGATACAGATGCACGAGAAAAGGGTTAGACGTCCGTGTACAGCGTGGGCGTTACTCATTCGTGCATCAAGGTGCTTGGCGGTACCTGTTACAGCGACGAGCGATGTCCCACGCTTTCGTTTTGGCATATAAAATGCTCAATGGGACATTGAGCAAGATATGTGTGATGAAAGGAACATTATTGGAGGAATTGATGAAGATTCCCTCGGATGCCGTTGCTGCAACCGTTCAGGGTATAGAAATGCAGATAATCGATGAAAGCCGTGCGCGGTCCATGCTGGATGCCGATCCCGATGACGATGCCATCCATGAGTGTATACTGTCGAACGGCCGTTTCCTTTTCGAGACGGAAGGACACGAACTGAAATCCCTGTTCAAGGTCCGGAATTAAAGAAGCACCCGTAATGGAAAGACGAAAGCATGAGAACTCCCCATGCCTTGTTTTCGGCACCCCATTCTAATCTTTCATTCTCGGTTTCCTCCGGCACAATTCGTCATACCGGGATAACGTCAGTTTGAAATCCGTAAGATCGAGATCGAGTTTTCTTTTCCTGTAACGGAACGAATACCCCGTTTCTGTCGAGGGGCGTTTGGTCCGGCATAACTTGTCGATAGCCCCGACCCGCAGATTCATCACCGCCGCCACATCTCCCAGCGTACGGTACACGGCAACCAACGCGTCGTGGGCCCCGAATACCAGCACATTCCGTTCGGCTTGCCCGTGCTCCGTAGCCGAAGACTTTCCGACATTTTCCTTTGAGGCGCCTGACTGTTCGAGCAATGCTTCCGTCTGTTCCGAAGACAGGGCTTTGGGTTTCAGACCGGACAGCCAGTAAATTTCATCACCGCTTTTGCGGAAAGTGACGGCCCGCCGTCCGGAGAGCTGTTCGGGAGAGAACAGATAATAGTAAACAAGACCGGATTTCTTGTTCACATCCACCTCTACAATCAGAAAATCACCGGACGCCATAGCGTCCAACCTTATCCGGTGCGGTGTTTTCTCACCCTCGCGGCGTCCCCTGCGGAGTGCGATACGCTCTTTCACGATACTCATCGCGCACGGGGATTTACTTGACCTTGAGCCGGAAACTCTTGGAGGGCTTGAATGCTGGGATGTTATGCGCCGGAATGACGATTGTCGTGTTCTTCGAGATATTACGGGCCGTTTTCTGGGCTCTCCGCTTGATAATGAAAGAGCCGAAGCCGCGTAAAAACACCTCTTCTCCGTTGATCATGGAGTTACGGATGCTCTCCATCATTCCCTCGACGATCTGCATGACGACCTGCTTCTCGATACCGGTCTTGTCTGCGATTTCACGTACCATTTCTGCCTTTGTCATAGTTTCCCGTATGGATTTTACAATTGATAGTTAAGTTCTGCTGCAAAGATATGTTTTTTCTATCGATTAAAGAATGTTCCTGATAATTCAATATAAACATTCCCGGATTATAGCTTCTACTCTTTTGATACAAACAGTATCGGAATATGGAGCTAACACTCAGACGCAAGTTCAAAGGCGCGGCCTATACCATAGGAGACCTGTCCATCGGCGGCGAATTTTTCTGTAACACGATCGAGGATACCGTAAGGGACCTTCCTGCAACATGTCCGGACACCTCTCGCGGCCGTTCCTGCACCTGCGGGGAAAAGGTCTACGCCAAGACAGCCATCCCTGCCGGCACATATAAGATTACACTCGAATACAGCCCCAAATACAAACGGAAGATGCCCTGTCTGCATGATGTACCGCATTTCCTCGGCATCCTGATCCATTCCGGCAACACGGAAGAGGATTCCGCCGGCTGCATCCTTGTCGGCGAGAATACGGTCAAAGGCAAGGTTCTGAACTCGCGGGCGACGTTCAAGCGATTGTATGCCCTGCTCGAGAAAGAGAAAGACATTACCATCCATATCGTATAAAGGATGGCTGTCAACAGACTTAAAGCCCCCAAGAACCTCCGCATCGATTTCTCACCCTCACCGAGGCAATACGAGTTGTGGAAACTCCTGCAACCGAACTACTGCCCTCATTGCGGCGGAGAGATCGAGCAGGTACTTGTCGGGTATGACCAACAGCACAATCCGCAGTACAGACCGCAGTGCAGACATTGCAAGGCGCAGAACCTGCCGCAACTGATATTGGGAGGCGGAGCGGCAGGCGGCGGGAAATCGTATATCGGCAGCGTGTGGCTCGTCTCGTCCTGTATCCGTTTCGAGAATATCCGTGCGGTCGTAGCCCGTAAGACGCTCAAATCATTGAAGGAATCGACATGGAACACCATCAAATCGATATTGAAAGACTGGGGGCTGAAAGAGGATGTCAATTACAAAATCAACAACCTTGAAGGAACGCTGACGTTCTGGAACGATTCGGTCATTATCATGAAGGAGATGGCCGATATTCCCAGCGACCCCAACTTCGAACGTTTCGGTTCGTCGGAGTATACCATTGCCATGGTGGACGAGGTGTCGGAGATCTCCGAAAAAGCTGTCGAGGTCCTGTTTTCCCGTCTTCGCTGGCGTATCCACGAGACCTTCAAGACACCGCGTATGCTGCTCACCACCAACCCGACCATCAACTGGGTACGTTCGCGCTTTGTGCAGGACGAAAACGGTGAAAAGGTCGCATGCCGCGAGGGCGAGGCGTATGTGCCATTTTCGGTGTTCGATAACCCCAATATCGCCTTCCGACAGGTTTACGAAGCCGCGCTGAACAAGATACGCGACCAGGCTACTAAAGAACGCCTGCTTTATGGCAACTGGGACTTCGTCGAAGCGAACGACATGGCGATCTACAACCGTTTCGACGGGACGAGACACCTCGTGACAGGACTCAAGGAAAAGGTTTACGACCCGACCAAACCCCTGATTACGGTCTGGGACTTCAACGTGGCTCCGCAGATGTCGGTGCTTTCAGCGCAGATAGACTACGACAACAAACGGGTTTATGTTCTGGAAGAGATTCTCGGCAAGCCGGAGGAGAAGGAAAACAATACGCCCGCACTCGCCCGCAAGGTGCGCATGAAACTCTACCGCGACAAGCATATCGGCGGCGTGGACGTGACGGGCGACCCGGCAGGTCTGCAACGCTCCACCACGAACGAGGACGGCATAAACAACTACACGATTATCGTGGATACCTTCGGCAAAGGCATTCTGCGACCGAAGGTGAAGCTGCTGCGCAAGCAACCGCCGCAGGCGACACGCTGCGAGTTCGTGAACGAGGTGTTCGACGGCTATAACGACTGGGAGATACAAATCGACATCAAGTGCCGCAAGCTCACGCAGGATCTGATTTACCAGCTACGCAACGAGGACGGCAGCAAATCCAAGCAGAAGACCACCGATCCGAAGACCGGCGTGAAATACGAGCGCTACGGGCATCTGTCCGACTGTCTCGACTATCTGCTTTGCTATTATCTGAGGGATAGCTGGTATAAGTTCAAAAGCGGCGATGCGAACGGCTATGTCGTATCCACCTCGGTCATTCAGGAAGGATTTTCATACTAATAACGCGAAGGAATATGTACAGACGTTTTCTCAATAACAACGACTATCTGGGTATCATCACGGCAGAAGCCCTTGCGCAGCTCACTCGCGGCAACGATGACCGCTTCATTCAGGCGGAGGAATCGGCAGAGATGTCGATTGTGGAATACCTCTCTGAGAATTACGAGATAGAGAAGGAACTTGCCAAAGGGAAGTATATTGCCGAGTATGACCGACGAATTACCTATCCGGTAGGCGTTCACATCTATTTTGACGGGCAAATCCATGAGGTGATTCGCTCCATTAGCGGCTACCGCAAGCCGGCGACGACCGTTTATTGGGAAGAGTGCATCGATACGAATGTCGATGCGGAGCAGGTTGCCGGCTATTCCCAGTTCAACACCTACTATCCGGGAGACAAGGTGAACTACAATGGTGTCGTCTATACTTGTCTTGCAGAGAACGGCTACAAGTTCGATGATATCCATATTCCGATGGTCGGCGGTTGGCTGGAAGCAGGAACCGAGCCGTGGCAGCCGGTGGACTACCCGTTATGGTCAGTCGTAGAATACGACGGAGCATTCTATACGCTGATGACGCTGGACGGGTTCGACAACAACATCGATCCGCTCGCATCCGATTGCTGGGGCGCCATCGCGGACTACGATCCGTCCTACAATGAATATGAATTGTCTGAGCATGAATATGTCGTATATGACGGACGGGTATTCTATCCTGAAACGGACGTGAATGCCGATGCACCGCATGTTGGGCAGAACCTTTCGCCGCACGACCCCCGCAACTACAACCTCAAAAAGCATATGGTTCGCTTGGCACTGTACGAACTCACCAAACTCATCGCGCCGAACAATGTCAGCGTTGTCCGCATGCGTGATTACGAGGATTCGATGAAATGGCTTAACGATGCCGCCAAGCTGCGTCTCAATCCGCAGATTCCCCGCAAACTCGATGAGATGAAAAAGCCGGTCACCGACTGGCAGCTGGCTACTTTCCAAACGGATTACGACCCATATAGGAATCCGTGGCTGGTGTAAGGCTATTATGTCCATCCGTTTTTTCTTTAAGCTGTGGACAGACGCCCAACGGTTTGAAACCCACACGCTGTCGGTTGTAATTAGCCTGGACAGATAAAGACGGGATCTTGTCTCGCGACAGCATGAAGAAATACGGCGGGACCGTACAGTTTGTCCGTTAGACTATCCGCTGGCAAGGCGGTTCAGGTTTAACGACTGTTCGTTTGAACAGTTCATCTTGAGGAGACTTTTATTGTTGGAAATCAGTTATGTGGAAAAATAACGCTACAACTATCCCGTTAGGGAAAAGAGGAAAAGAGGAAATGAGAAAGTTGTTTTGATCGGTGTAAAAGGATTAGAAAAAGGCGTGCGTTTTGGATGAAAGTTTTAACTGAATCTTGACATCTGATAAGTATTTTTTATTATTCGATAATGCCGTTTTGGGGAGAGGATGAAGCCGCAAAAACAGTACCCTTAAATCATTTTCTTGAGAAAAGCACCTGAATCTCACCGATTTTTTGTAATTTTGTAGTGCCTTAGAAGGAGTCGCCGAGAATTCTTGCAGCCCTCAAACAGGTTCGGATTCAGTTATGAATTGGATAATTCTAATTGTAGCCGGCTTCTGCGAGGTCGGCTTTACTTACTGCCTCGGAAGGGCAAAATCCGTTGAAGGTCTCGCATGGTGGGGGTGGATTGCCGGATTCCTTGTGTTTACAATTTTAAGTATGGGATTGTTGGCAAAAGCCACACAAAGCCTGCCGATAGGTACTGCCTATGCCGTATGGACTGGTATTGGAGCAGTGGGAACAGTTTTGGTGGGAATTCTCTTTTTCCACGAACCTGCAACCTTTTGGCGTTTGTTTTTCATCTTTACGCTGGTATCATCAATTATAGGACTTAAAATTGTATCATAAGTGGAATTTCGTAAAATGTGGCGTTTTCGCCAACAGCTCACAAAATCGGAATGTGAGATTATATTGTCAAAGGCGGCCTCCGGCACACTTGCCTTGCTCGGTGATGACGGCTATCCATATGCCGTTCCTATAAGTCATGTATATGCTGACAGCAAGCTATATTTTTATAGCGCCCAAACGGGTCATAAGGTGATGCCATAAGACAGCATGACAAAGCGTCATTCTGTGTCATCGCTGCCGATGATATCCATCCAACTGAGTTTACCACCTATTTCCGAAGCGTCATTGCTTTTGAAAAAATTCAAATCATCGAATCAGAGAGTGAAAGAATATGTGCGGTACCCTTGTTGGGGGACAGATACAATCCCGTTGATGATGTTGGATTACAGAAAGAGTTGGGAAAGGGGCTGTCGCATATGCTTATTCCCTTGCTTGACATAGAACATTTGACCGGTAAGGAAGCTATTGAGCTTATGAGGAAGAAATGACCTACCTGTCTTTCAACAGGAAAGCATGAGTTGTTGAGGGATTCATCTCGAAATGATTGAAAAACGCTAAAAACTGGTGAGGCAACATGCAAAAAGCAGAGTAACTTTCTCATAACGGGAAAGTCTTCCTGCGTGTAGATACGCATTCAATTTCAATATCCGATATGTCTTAAAATATCGGTCCAATTTAATGAGCTACCGTGCGAGTAGATTCATGGTCGATGCCATGAACCTACTCGCTTTTACACTCAATCGTCTTTTTTCGCTACAAATTATATTTATATCGGTAGCATAATCGTGAAACGCGATCCCTTGCCCAATTCGCTTTCCACCGATATGGAGCCTCCGTGTGCTTCGACGAACTCTTTGGAGATAGCCAGTCCCAATCCGCTTCCCTGCACCTTGGTACCCGGTATGCGGAAATAGCGTTCAAAAATACTCTTGTGGTAGCGGGAATCGATTCCCCGTCCGAAATCCTGCACGTAGATGGACATGAACTTGTCCTGCTGCCTTACGCCGATGATTATGCGCGAGTTTTCCGGCGAATGGTGGATGGCGTTCGACAGAAGGTTGGTGATGACCCATGCTATTTTCTCATTGTCCACGAACAGCTTTTTGATTTTTTCTTCCGGGTAGTCCACTTCGACGAAACAGTGGAAACGCTCAGCCAGCACTTGCGTTGTCCGCACGGCGTAATCGATTAATTCGATTGGCTTGATGGCTTTCGGCATCAGTTTGAGCTTGCCGGATTCCACCTGCGTGACATTGAGCAGTTCTCCTGTAATATTGAGCAGGCGATTGCTACTGTCCTTTATGCTTTCCACAAGCTGTTTCTGCTCCTCGTTCAGCAAGCCGAGCCGGTCGTCGGCAAGCAGTTGCAGGCTCATCAAGATCGAGGATATGGGTGTTTTCATCTCGTGCGAGACCGTGGAAATGAAGTTCGTCTTTGCGGAATCAAGTTCCTTGTAGTTCGTTATATTATTCAGAATGATGATGTTGCCCACGAACTGCTTCGACTGTTCACCGACAGGTGTGATATAAAGCGGAATATTCTCCATCTTGAAATAACTCTCCTTGTTGTCCGCATAAATTTTGATCGGCTCGCCTCCTTCATCGGTTTTGTCTTCGGTATACAATTCGCGTATCAGACGGCGCAAAAGGTCGTTGTTCAACGAGATTTCGGTAGCGTTGAATTTCGTGGCGGTCTCCCGTTTCAGATTCAGAACCGTACAGGCTTCATCGTTGATGAACAAGATTCTCTTCTCCGGGTCGAGCACGATGATCGGGTCGTGCAATGAATTGACGATAGCCTCGATCTGCTTCTGGGTCGTAATGAGATCGTTCAGCGAACTGCGCTTGTACTCGTCGAGTTTGGCCGCCATGTCATTGAACGAATCCGCCACTTGACCGAACTCCGTGTCGTCCCCGAAATCGAGCCGTTCCTCATAATTCCGGTTGGCTATCCGGATAATGCCGTGTCTTAATTCGTCGATCGGTTGCATCAGTGTAGCAGGAAAGCGTATCAAAAATAACAATGCCAATATCACGCATAATATAGCCACTCCGGCCAGCCACCACATCGCATGGGTGGCATCGTGTTCCAATGTCGAACTCTTGCTGCGGATCGAGGACATGTTCAGGTCCATAATCTCGTACAGGTCGCTGCGTATGGACAGAATGTCGGACATGCTGACCGTATCGGTCAGGGCAGCGATTTTCCGCTGAAGGGACTCGGTGGTCTCTTGTTCGTTCACTTCCGTGATATTCTGTTGCTGCAATGCAAGACTGCGGATCAACGAACCGCGAGAGGTCGTATCCTGCGACAAGCGGTCGAGCTGGGCGAGCATGTCGGAAGCATAATGCAGTGAGTTGTAGTTGTCGGCCAGAATGGTACGCGACGAGTCGGCCAAATGCCGCACGGAGTTGACGGAATAGACACCGAGAAGCAGTAGCAGGGTGAACAGTGCACCGATGCCGATGGTAAGCTTATATCTGAGTTTCATAATTCATGACAAAACGATTAGATCAATATTCATGCGGACCAACCGATCCAGCAAACGCTTGAAGCGGAATGTCGTTATGAACAACGAATATAACGAAAATTCGGGTTTGCACATGCATACGAGCGATATTTTTCGGTCGAGACACGTGTCGATTATCGTCTCGATCAAATGGTTCGAACGTATTTGCAATATCTCTCCGCCCAGTTCGCGTGCCAGTTCGAGGTTGTTGATCAGATAGCGTTGGTTCGGCAAAGGGATACGGTCGTCCGCTTCGCTGTCCCGTTGTACATAAAGTACGAGGAATCCGGCGTTCAGATGCATGGCGAGCCGTGCCGTCCTGCGGATCAGACGTCGGGATTTCTTTTCACTGCTGTCTATGACGGCCAGCAGTTTGTCGTGCAGCTGCACGGCATTCTCCGTTATCTCGTTTTCCACTTTCTTCTCCACGCGCAACATTACCTCGCGCAAAGCCAGTTCGCGGAGTTGCAGGATATTGTCTTCCCGGAAGAAATTGGACAAAGCCATCCGAATCCGTTCCGGTTTGTAAATTTTTCCGGCCTTGAGGCGCGTGATGAGTTCTTCCGCCGTGAGGTCGATATTCACCACTTCGTCGGCCATCGCCAATACACTGTCGGGGATGCGTTCGCGCACTTCAACGCCCGTGATATGCTGCACCTGATCGTTCAATCCCTCGATGTGCTGGATATTCACGGCAGATATGACGCTTATTCCCGCATCGAGGAGTTGCATGACATCCTGCCACCGCTTTGGGTTGATGCTGCCCTCGATATTCGTATGGGCCAGTTCATCCACGATTACGATTTCCGGGTGGATGTTCAGCACCTGCTGGACATCCATCTCTTCCAGTTCTTTCCCCTTGTAGAAAAGTCGGCGGCGCGGAATGAGCGGAAGCCCCGCCACGAGGGCCTCCGTTTCCGCACGGCCGTGCGTCTCGACATATCCGATACGCACATCGACACCGGCTTCAAGTAATTGATGTGCCTCCTGCAACATCCGATAGGTTTTGCCTACACCAGCGCTCATGCCGATATAGACTTTAAATTTACCCCGATGCGACTCTTTTATCAGATCGAGAAAATGCTGGGCACTGTGTCTGGCATCTTCCATACGCTACATACGCAATGATATTCCACATACGAAATTGACATCTTCCAGCGCCGGATTCCAGTTCAGGTTGGAGAAAAGCCCCAGACAGAGCCCCGCCGCATGGCGGAATGTCCACGATCGGCCGGCATTCAGGAATACGTTCTGCACGCAGAACCCGCGGTCGCCCGTCATGTAGGTGGCGTTGGCATTCCACGGTACGACCCCCACTCCGGCCCGCAGGTCGATGTCCTTCACCGCAAAGGGATAGGACACCTCGCAGTAGGAGGCATACGCCCGTTCGCCCTTGTGATTCACATCGGCCGCACCGAACAAGATCGTGTACCACGACAGCGTAACGGGGACTTTTTCCGACACCTCCCAGCCGGCTCCGATTTCAATCCGGTGCGGAGAGGTTTTGCCAACCGAGAAATAGCGGTCGTCCTTATGTCCGGTCCAATACAGATCGGCCACCGAGAGCGTCACCGGTCCCCATTGGTAGGTCAGCGTAATGTCCATCTCCTTGTACGCGGCGTTGAAGTCCACCGAACCCCATGCCGTTGCCGAGAAGTTTCCCAAGTTCATCGAAAGCACGGGCTGTATGGCCGGTCCCGTCTCATAAACGCCGCGCCATACATAGGAACTCACGATGTCCGTTCCGCCGGAAAATACGACCTTCCGGGTATCCTTGTCCGCCGGCTGCCCGAACGCCGCGCCGGTCGGGAGCAACAGGCAGACGACCGCTGCAATCAGAAATTTACGATAGTTTTTCATCGCCCGCATTCTTTAATTTCGGCCCGCCTTCTGTGCCGCATCGAGCGCCACATTGAGTTTGAGCACATTGACTTTCGACGTACCGAACAACCCGAGCCACGGTCCTTCGGTCTGCTCGCCGATGATGCGCAGCACTTCCTGCTCGTCCATGCCGCGGGCCTGCGCCACCCGGCGTGCCTGCACTTCAGCTCCGCGCACCGAAATATCCGGATCGAGTCCCGACCCGCTGGCCGTCACCATCTCCGAAGGAACCTCCTCGCGCGAGAGATACGGGTGTGCTTCCAAAAATGCGGCGATACGCCCCTCCACTTCTGCCAGATATTCGGGGTTCGTGGTTCCCTTGTTGCTGCCGCCGGCGCCGCCGCCGTCGTAATCCACGGCGGAGGGACGCCCCCAGAAGTAGATGCTGTCGGTGAAGATCTGCCCGACATTGGCGGCACCTACGGCCTTGCCGTCTGCATATACCAACTCCGCTTCGCCGTCGTTAGGCGAGGCGACCCGCGCCACGAGGCGCAGGACAAGAACATATCCCAAAGTCAGCAACACACACATTGCCAACGTATATTTCAATGAAATCCAAAAATTTTTCATAATTGTCATCCGATTAAAAGAACATACTGATCGACATATCTATCAGTTTGATCCCGATGAACGGCACGATGATGCCTCCGAGACCGTAAATAAAGAGGTTGCGCCGCAAGAGCGCCGATGCTCCGATCGGCTTGTAGGCAACGCCGCGCAATGCCAGCGGAATAAGCAGCGGAATAATGATCGCATTGAAAATCACTGCTGAAAGGATGGCGCTTTCGGGCGAATGCAGGTGCATGATGTTCAGAGCTTGAAGCGACGGAATGGACCCGATGAACAGAGCCGGGACGATGGCGAAATACTTGGCTACGTCGTTGGCTATCGAGAAAGTCGTGAGCGTGCCGCGTGTCATAAGCAGCTGCTTGCCGATCTCCACGATCTCGATGAGTTTCGTCGGGTCATTGTCCAAATCCACCATATTGCCCGCCTCCTTGGCCGCCTGCGTACCGCTGTTCATCGCCACACCCACATCCGCCTGAGCCAATGCCGGGGCATCGTTGGTTCCGTCGCCCATCATCGCTACCAGTTTTCCCGTCTGCTGCTCGCGGCGGATATACTCCATCTTGTCCTCGGGCCTGGCCTCCGCGATGAAGTCATCCACGCCGGCCCTTTCGGCGATATATTTCGCCGTCAGGGGATTGTCTCCCGTTACCATTACGGTCTTGACGCCCATCTTTCGCAATCGTTCGAAACGTTCGCGGATGCCGGTTTTGATGATGTCCTGCAATTCGATAATGCCTTTCACACACTCGTTCTCGCAGACGACGAGCGGTGTACCTCCGTTTTCGGAAATTTTTCTCACGAGTTGTTCGGTCGTATCGGAGAATTCGTTCCCCGCTTTTTCTACCATGGTGCGAATCGCTTCGAATGCACCCTTGCGGATACGGCGGCCATCGGGCATATCCACTCCCGAGCACTTCGTCTCGGCGGAGAATTTTACCATGCGCACGCCTATAAGCTGCATGGGGTCGGGCCGTCTTATACCGTTCGCTTCGCCCAGCTCTACGATGGACTTTCCCTCCGGTGTCTCGTCCGCTACCGACGAAAGGACGCACAACCGCGCAAATTCCGAGTCGCCGACACCGTTCAAGGAATAGAAACGGGTCGCTTTACGGTTGCCTATGGTGATGGTACCCGTCTTGTCCAAAAGCAAGGTGTCGATGTCACCGGCCGTTTCGACGGCCTTCCCCGATTTGGTAATTACATTGGCACGCAAGGCGCGATCCATGCCGGCGATACCGATGGCCGAAAGCAGGCCGCCGATCGTAGTCGGGATAAGACATACGAAAAGCGAAATGAAAGCGGCGACGGTAATGTTGGCCCCGACATAATCGGCAAACGGTTTGAGCGTAGCGCAGACGATGACGAAAACGAGGGTGAAGCCGGCCAGCAATATCGTCAGGGCGATTTCATTCGGAGTCTTCTGGCGCGACGATCCTTCGACCAGTGCAATCATTCGGTCGAGAAAACTCTCTCCGGGCTGCACCGTAACTTTGACGAGAATACGGTCTGACAATACTTTGGTTCCTCCCGTCACGGAACTTTTGTCGCCGCCGGCTTCGCGGATAACCGGAGCGGATTCGCCTGTAATCGCACTTTCGTCGATGGAGGCCAGCCCCTCGACGATCTCGCCGTCGGCGGGAATCGTGTCGCCCGCGATACATTCGAAGAGGTCTTCTTTTTTCAGTAGAGAACTGCTGACAATCCGTGTTTCACGCTTCAAAACAAATAAAAAAATGGAAAAATCGAAACGGGATTGGATGATCTTGAAATCGCAGCCGCGATCGGCTGGCTGGCCCGCGAGGATAAGATTATGATTCAGCAAGAGGGCGGCAAGACCTATTTTGCAGTTTATCAAGAATGTTATTATTGATGAATTAAGCGGATAAATCAGCCCCGAAATGAAAATCATTGTGATAGGTTCCGGTTATGTCGGGCTTGTTACGGGAGCCTGCTTATCGGAGACAGGAATCGACGTATGCTGTGTGGATACCGATGCTGCGAAGATCGCTTTTCTCGGACAAGGAAAGGTTCCGATCTACGAGCCCGGGTTGCAGGAGATCGTCGAACGGAATATCCGGACCGGACGGCTGCATTTCACGACGGACGTTTCTGCCTGCATCGGCGGAGCCGATGTCGTATTTATTGCCGTAGGAACTCCTCCCGATCAGGACGGAAGTGCCGATACGCACTCCGTAATCGAAGTCGCCCGAACGATCGGTCGGACGATAACCGGCTATACGGTGGTCGCCGTAAAATCGACCGTTCCGGTTGGTACGACGCAACAGGTCGGGACGGAGATTCGCAAGGAACTGCATAAACGGAACGCAAGCATTGAGTTCGATGTGGTTTCAAACCCCGAATTCTTGAAAGAAGGACGTGCCGTGTCCGATTTCATGACACCAGACCGTGTCGTCGTGGGTGCGGAAAGCACTCGTGCCGAACGAACGATGGAACTTCTTTACAAGCCCTTCATGATGACCCGCAACCGGATGCTTTTCACGGATATTGCCACGGCCGAAATGATCAAGTATGCCGCCAACGCTATGCTGGCGACACGTATTTCGTTCATGAACGAGATGGCCAATCTCTGCGAACGGGTTGGTGCCGACATCGACAATGTGCGTCGGGGGATCGGCGCCGATCCCCGCATCGGGGCGAAATTTCTCTATGCCGGCTGCGGTTACGGAGGGTCGTGTTTCCCGAAGGACGTACGGGCGCTGATCGCAACGGCCGACCGGTTCGGATACCCGATGCCGCTGCTCCGGGCCGTGGATCGTATCAACGAGGCCCAAAAGGAGATTCCGTTCAGAAAGCTGAAAGACCATTTCGACGGGCATCTCGAGAACCGCACGATCGCCGTGTGGGGCTTGTCGTTCAAACCCGACACGGATGACATTCGGGAAGCGCCCGCGCTGGTCGTCATCGAGCGTCTGCTGAAAGCCGGATGCCGCGTGAAAGCCTACGATCCGGCGGCGACGGAGACGGTGCGGAAGAAACTGGGCGATAAAATCCTCCTCGCCGATGATATGTATGCCGCTGCCGAAGGGGCCGATTCGCTCGTCGTCATGACCGAATGGCGGCAGTTCCGGCATCCCGACTGGCTGCGGCTGCTCGGTGTCATGCGTCACCCCGTCTTGATCGACGGTCGCAACATCTACGACCGCGGGATGCTGATTCGAATCGGATTCGCCTATTATCGCATCGGATAAGCCATGAAGATACTCGTTACAGGAGCCGCCGGATTCATCGGCTATCATCTTGCCCGCCGGTTGTCGGAAGCGGGGCACGAGGTCGTGGGGATCGATTCGCTCAACGACTATTACGACGTGCGGCTCAAGCAGGCTCGGCTCGGACAACTCGGCATTGCGGAGACGGATCTCGCCCGGGCCGGGGGGGACTTTCTCGTCCGAAATCTTCCCGTCTTTCCGGTTCCGGAGACTCCGGCTCGAAGATCGCTCTTCGTTCGAAGAGTTGTTCGCCGCAGAACGGTTCGATATCGCTGTCAACCTCGCGGCACAGGCCGGCGTACGCTATTCGCTTGAAAATCCCTATGTCTATGTCGAAAGCAACATCCTCGGATTCGTCGGTCTGCTGGAGTGCTGCCGCCGCTACTCCGTGAGGCATGTGCTCTACGCTTCGTCGAGTTCGGTCTACGGAGGCAATACCAAGGTTCCTTTTTCCGAGGAAGACATCGTGGATACCCCCGTTTCGCTCTATGCCGCGACCAAGCGCAGCGACGAACTGATCGCGCAGGTTTATGCCCGGATCTACGGAATTCCGCTCACGGGATTGCGTTTCTTCACGGTCTACGGGCCGTGGGGACGTCCCGACATGGCGCCGATGCTTTTTTCGCGGGCGATTCTTGCCGGAGAACCCATCCGTGTTTTCAACGGCGGAGATATGGAGCGCGACTTCACCTATGTGGACGACATCGTGGATGCCGTCGTCCGCCTGCTGGACAAAGTGCCGACGGGAAGCGTTCCGTCCGAGGTTTACAACATCGGCTGCGGGCGTCCCGTGTCGTTGATGACATTTATCCGGACACTCGAAGCATCTCTCGGCCGCAAGGCCGAACTCGATATGCAGCCCATGCAGCCGGGCGACGTGCCGCGCACGTGGGCCGATACGACCAAACTGCAGCAAAAAATCGGGTTCCGGCCCCGCGTTCCGCTGGAAGAGGGCGTCGGGCATTTCGCACGGTGGTATCTTTCCGATCACAACCCATTGTCAGATAAATAACCCCTTTCGTGATGAATTGCACTTCCGAATACGACTTTACGATTATCGTTCCCGTTTATAACGAGCGAGAGAACATCGCCCGCCTCGAAGAGGCTTTCCGCAGCTACCTGCCTGGAGCAAGCCGCCGCACATGCGTTTTGTTTATCGACGACGGTTCGACGGATGACAGTCTGGCGCTGTTGCAGCAGGCATGCGGGCGCAACCGCGATTTCCATTACCTCGCTTTCGAATGCAATGCGGGTCTGAGCGCGGCCATCAAGGCGGGCATCGACCACGCCGAGTCGCCGCTCGTGGGCTATATCGACGCCGACTTGCAGACGACGCCCGAAGATTTCGAACGGCTGCTGCCGCTGGCAGCGGATCATCAACTCGTCACCGGCGTTCGTGCCGAACGCAAGGACACGCCGTTCAAACGTTTCCAGTCGCGTATCGCCAACTCGTTCCGCCGTATGATGACCCATGACGGAGCGACCGATACGGGATGTCCTCTTAAGGTAATGCAGATCGGGGCGGCGCAGCGAATTCCTTTTTTCAAGGGAATGCACCGCTTTCTGCCGGCGCTCATCCTGCTGCAGGAGGGAGCCTCTTACAAGGAGGTCCCCGTGCGGCACTTCCCGCGCACGGCCGGAGTATCGAAGTTCCATCTGTGGAACCGCCTCGTTTCGCCGCTTGCGGACTGTTTCGCCTACCGTTGGATGCGCAAACGCACCATCAATTACCGGGTAAAACAAAACGACCTGTGAGACTATGGGTTGGATCTATGCCATCGGATTTCTGGCTCAGGCATTCTTTTCGGCGCGCATTCTTATCCAATGGATACTCTCCGAGCGGGCGCATCGTGTCGTGTCTCCCTCGGCTTATTGGGTCTGTTCGCTGGCAGGGTCGTGGCTGCTGTTTCTCTACGGATGGCTGCGTGACGATTTCGCCATCATCCTCGGGCAGGCAATTTCCTATTACGTCTACCTTTGGAATCTGAATCTGAAAGGCTTGTACCGAAAGATTCCCGCATTGCTGCGCATCGTGCTGCTCGCTACACCCGTCATCGTGTTCGCCGCCATCGTGCGTCATGCCGGAGCGTTCGTCGATGCGTTCCTGCAAAACGACGAAGTCCCGTTCGGGCTGCTGCTATTCGGGTCCGTCGGACAGGCCGTTTTCTCGCTGCGCTTCGTCTATCAGTGGATTTATTCCGCACGTCACGGCGAATCGGCCCTTCCGGTCGGATTTTGGGTCATGAGCCTCATCGGTTCGGCAATGATCGTCTGTTACGGACTGGCACGGTTCGATCCGGTCCTGATTCTCGGCCAGTCGGTCGGGTTCGGGGCCTATGCCCGCAATCTCTTTCTCGGACACAAAAATAACCATGAAGAAAAATAGACTTTATTGGCTTTCCCTTGCCTTTCTGCTGGCAATGCTGCCAGTCATGATCCTGCGCGATTTCACGCCGTCGAACGAACTGCGCTACCTGAGCATCGCCGACGAAGCGTTGCGCGACGGGCATCTGTTCGCCTTTACCAACCAGGGGGAACCTTATGCCGACAAACCGCCCCTGTATATCTGGATCGTCATGCTCGGCAAGATTCTTTTCGGCGAACATCACATGTGGTTCCTGTCACTGTTCTCGCTTCTTCCGGCATTGGGAATTCTCTTTACGATGGATCGCTGGGTAAGTCCCGCATTGGACGAACGGGGGCGTACAGCGGCAGCACTGATGCTGATGACCTGCGGGCTGTTTCTCGGACTGGCGGTATTTCTGCGCATGGATATGCTCATGTGTCTGTTCATTACGCTGGCGCTTTACTTTTTCTGGCGCATGTATACGGGAACAGGCAATCCGGCGACAAACCGGTTGTTCTTTCCGCTTTGTGTCCTGCTGGCACTCTTCACCAAGGGACCTGTCGGCATCCTCGTTCCGTTGCTGTCGACGCTTGCCTTTTTGATTGTCCGGCGGCAGTTGAAGACTTTCGGTCGTTACTGGGGCTGGCGAACATGGGGCATCATAGGCGCAGGCTGTGCGCTGTGGTTTGCGGAGGTATGGCTCGAAGGCGGTACGGAGTATTTGGACAACCTGCTGTTCCACCAGACACTCGACCGGGCAGTGGATGCCTTCCACCACAAGGAGCCCGTCTGGTACTATTTTGTGTCGATGTGGTATTCGCTGGCCCCGTGGTCCCTGCTCATTGTCGGCGTGACATGCGCTGCCCTTGTCCGACGCATGGAACTGACTGCATTGGAGCAGTTTTTTCTGACGGTCATTCTGACGACGCTGGCGATGCTTTCGGCTTTCAGTTCGAAAATAGCCGTCTACCTCGCGCCGACATTCCCGTTTTTCGTCTATCTTACGGTACTGCTTGCCGCACGAATGCGCACGACGGGCTGGATAAAGGCGGCCGTCGCATTGCCGGCCGCAGTATGGATGGCCGTGCTGCCCGCAGTCATCGTGTCCATGCACTATCCCGAGTTCGCAATTTTGTGCAACGGATGGTGTGTGGCTGCCGCAGGAATACTTTTCGCAACGGGGCTGACGGTTCTGATCCTGTTGCGGAAACGCTCGACACTTCACGAGCCGATCGGCGTGTTGGCTGCAGGATTGATACTGGCCTCATGCATCGGCAGCTTCACGTTGCCGAAACTCAATGCCTATTTGGGGTACGGAGATTTGTGCCGTGAGGCGAAGCACATTGCGCAGACCAACCGAACCGCGACGTTCTACACGTGGAAGATGCATCGTCCCGACTCAATGGATGTTTATCTGGGTGAAGATATCGTGGAAGTGACAGAGGAGGAGCTGCTGTCGGGCCGATGCTCCGACGGCGTATTGATGCTTCCGATCCGCAAATTGTCCGACAATGCGGATATGCAAAAATTCATCGCCGGAATGCGGTCGCACGAAATCGGGCAATACCTGCTCGTAGAAATAAACCAAACACCTAAGCCATGAAAAAAACACTCGTATCGTTGGCATTGCTACTGACCGCCTACCAGGTCGAATACCACCCCTACGATACCCGTATCGAGGCGGCCTGCGCTTTGTCTGCCTGAACACCATGCGTCGGAGTTCGACCACGACATGCCCGTCCCGAACTTCGACTTTCTCGAACACCAGATCGACGGCTTTCCCGCCGGGTCCTATTCTGACCGGACGCATACGACCTTCACGCTCCGGCAGAATTACATTTCGTGGAGCATCCGGTGCTGCAAGCGGTTCGCCATCGAACCCTTCACGACCGGAGTTTATCTTAACTTAATTACAGGTGAAGATTATTGGGTGCGCGAATCCGACAAATACCCCGGCGACAGCTACTACGGCTTCACCTCGCGCCTGCGGACGTATCTCTACGTCGGGCAGCGCTTCACTTATTACTGTTATGAAAACTCCTACTGTTTGTTATATTGGGAACCATTTTTAGTTTATCTTTCATTGCCATATAAGGATATTCAGCTAATTTTGCATGATGAATGGATGTTTTAGTCCGTTGCGCAATCGATAAAACGGATATGATCAGGAGTTTTCATCTGCCGTTTGTTGATTCGGTGTTTACGGTTTAATCCCGCCCGATTATGGAGAAAGTCGAGTAGGTCGGGAGCATTACTGCTCCCTTCCCCTCTAAGAACCGTACGTGATACTTTCGCATCATACGGCTCAAGCAACTCAAAGTTTCTATTATGAAACCGGCTCATAAGCTCTAATTTTACGGGAAAGTGTACGACTGCATCTGTCATGGGCGATGATTTTGGATTTGCCGGACTTGTCGGATAACTCCGCAATAGTCCAGATTTTATCCGCGTCGATTATCTCGCCGCACAACGGACAACGCTGATTTTGTTTCTCCCACATTCTGAGAAAGCCCTGTTTGCCTTTGAGAGAGCTTAACATTTTCATCCTGTTACGCATCTCAAAGTATGGTCGCCATTCCGGGTCGAATGGGTTGGCTTTGCTGCGGATTTTGATAGGCTTGGTCTTCGTATCAATATCGGATAGATACTTCAGTGTGTACGGAAATGGTTTCCCGTTGTTCTTCAGCATCGTACCGAATGTCCACGCCCGGCCTTTCTTCGACAGAAAATACCTGTTGTAAACCCACTTCTTACCCTTGTGGCGGTGGCGGCGTAATGCCCACGCCCACAGTTTGTAGAAGATTTGTGCGTCTGCGTTCTTGAAGGTTTTGGCGGCTACGCAACCCTTGTAATAGTTGCCCCAACCGGTTATGACGGGGTTTAGAAGTCCGATAAGTTTGTCCTGCCTAATAGCTTGGTTCTTACGAACAATACTTTTAATTTTGGCAAGGAACTCCTTGACGTTCTTCTTTGACGGTTTGATAAGCAGCGTACCTTTGTATTTCCTGATGTTGAAACCCAGAAAGTCAAATCCTTCATCAATGTGAGTAATCTTCGTCTTTTCTTCTGATAGGGTAAGCCCCCGTGCTTGAAGAAACTCGCTGACTGCGGGTTTGATTTGCGATTCCAAAATTTCCCTGTCGGAACAGGTAATAATGAAATCATCTGCGTATCGCACAAGATTTACCATAGGATTGAAATATCCCATTTTGGTACGTCTCAGCTTGAAATTCTCTGCAAGCATTTGCAGGCCGTCGAGTGTCATATTCGCGAGTGTCGGCGATATGATACCGCCCTGCGGCGCTCCTTCCTCGGTGGGGAACAGTTGCCGGTTGAATACGAATCCACTTTCCAGCCATTTACGGAGCATGACCTTATCCATAGGGATATAGTCGAGTAACCATTGATGGCTGATGTGGTCGAAACAACCTTTGATGTCCCCTTCGAGTATCCATTGCGGAGATACCTCTTTTGAAAGTATCGTATGGCATTGTACTATCGCATCGACCGTACACCTTTCCCTACGGAAGCCGTAAGAGTGTCTGTCGGCGGTAGTTTCTGCTACCGGGTTCAGAGCCATGAGGTATAATGCCTGCATGGCCCTGTCTTTCATTGTGGGTATTCCTAACGGACGGAGTTTGCCGTTACTCTTCTTGATATGTACCCTTCGTAACGGTTGCGGGTTGTAGCCACGTCTTTTCAGATCGGCGACAGCACCCATTTTTGCGTTGGGAGTAGTCCAGAGAACTTTATCCACTCCCGCCGTGTTCTTACCTTTGTTAGAGGTAACTCGTTTGACCGCCAACGCTTTGGCGTAAAACGAGTGGGTCAATGTCCATTGCAGGGCTTTTACCTTGCCCGGACGACCCTCTTTCTGAGCCTTTACAATACGTCCTTGCAGCTTCTGAACCGCAGCTTCGCATCTGACCCAATCAATGTCGGTCCAGTTGTTCCACTGCCTACGGTCAGCAGGCGCACACGATAAATTAATCTCGTTCATTTGCATTCCTTCTTTTAGAAAGTTCTACATAGTTTCTTGTAAAGAGTCACCTCGCAGAAGTCTGCCCGCTTTCGCGGCGGAGTGACGTTGAAACTCCTATCCGCCCCGTTACAGGACGGCATTCGCTTTTTCTGCGTTCCCATACCCGCACCTCATTCGGCTTTCCTTGCGGTCGGCTTACCTGCCCGAAGGCAGGAGAGATACGGGTTTACCAAGTTTCGCGTAAGTAACAAATGAGCGGGTTAGGTTCTGTCCGTTGCGCCGGCAGTGCTTTGTCCGTGTAACCCCACAATACAAAGGGTTATCCGACTGCGTTACCTTTTGGTTCAAGCCTCTCAGCAACTTTGGCTTGTTCGTACATTACGACGCTTATAACAGTTCGCTTGTGCTAACCATACCGCCCAGCCTCGCTCCCCGACTCTTTTGTGCTAAGAGCAGTTGCCGTTCCCTCGCGGTTCGGGCTTCTCCTTGCGGAAGGGCTACTTTGTCCGGCCAGCTTCGCACCCCGCCTTTTGAGCGACGCACGTGACCGTAGGCTACTATTGACGGAACAATAGGTTTAATCTGATCTGAATGATATTTGTTACTTCATTTGATTGTTAAACAATTACTTACACGACCTCTTGTCGCACATATTGATTGTAGATGTGGTTGCACGAGAGCAGCAATCCTACGGGAGCGGCGAATGAAAGCCGACAATCGGAACGCTCCGTCGAGAGGCGTTCGTAGCGGTCATCCGTACGAACGCTGCCGGGGAGGTCGTCCAGATCGGAAAGCGTATGCAGGCACAACGCCTTGTCGCCGATCCACATCCGGTCGGGATCGAGACGCATGTCCTGTAACGGAGTCTTCCCGGACGGTGACAGCGTGAGATAACGTTCGAGGATTCCCGAAGATTCGGGAGTCCCGGCAATTTCGTCCGCTCCGAGACGCCGCAGCCGGATATGGCCGCTCTCGCGGACGATGCTGGCGAACTGCTCCACAGCTTCCAGAAAGCGCGTCGTCGCATCTTTGTCCTGCAACTCCTTCGGGACGAGCGTACCCCGGCACAGCACACTGCAATCGCTCTGACGACGGCTTTGCGCACGGGTTGTCTTCGTAATGAACAGGTAGCAGGTATGATGCAGAAAAGGTCGTTCGTTGAAATGCCGCTCGAACGACCGGCTCAAGAAACTCAAATCATCTTTCCCGATGTCGGAACGATATTGCTCCTGAACGAAAATATCCTGCTTGTGCACCACGGTATAGTCCGGAAGCACCTTCACCGCTTTGAGCCATACGCCGTGCAGCGCTTCATATTCCTGCGAAGAGACGGTAAACAACTCCGGAAGCGTAACCTCGAACGCCACCGTGATGTTGGCGTCTTTGGAGAGGATACAATCGTGTTCGACCTTTCAGATCGGAAATTTCCGTTCGAGGGTTTCGGTTTTCAGGGTGTTATTCATGTTTCTAATGTCGGTTTAGAATTCTTGCCACACTTTTTCGGGAGACGATACGTCGCGGATGCCGCCGTGCGGCGAGGAGCTTCATCAGTCCGTAAGCCCCGTACTTGCGGTTCAGACGGAAGGTCAGCGCCACAAGCGCACCGCCCAGCCCCACGCCCGCGACAAGGCATGCCACCTGATCGACCCCGCCCATATAAAGTACGACTACGAGAATGAAAACGGCGAGCAGGCCGCCGGCGAAGAGGAAGAGGTACTGCGCCCGCAGCCCCTTGAACTCCACCTGGCGGCCCACGCCTTTATTGATCGGATATTCGGCCATCGTCTAAAGGAAAAACGAACGCAGAATCGTGGCGGCGACGATCAGGAAGATACAGGCTCCGAACCAGCTCGCAGCGGTTTTAGACGTATCCGGATCGCCCGAACTGAACTTCTGATAGACCCGCACTCCGCCGATCAGGCCGATGACGGCGCCGATGGCGTAGATCAGCTTGGTCGCCGGGTCGAAATACGACGTGACCATCTGCGTAGCCTCCTGAATGCCGGCCATGCCGTTGCCTTGCTGCGCTGCGGCGTGCTGCACCGTGGCGAGCAGTCATACGGCGATTCATGCCGAACTGAAAATGAGTTTTCTTTTCATGGATGATTGTGTTTTTTAATTCGACTTCAGATTTTCTCTCCGGGCGCTGGGCCCGTGATTCATGCGTGCTGCTCATCCTGCCGTCAGCCTGAATCGTAGTATCCGGGAGCTTTCATAGCTTCGCATTTTTTAAGTTGAACAATCTATTTCGGAGCGGCGGCCATACGCTGCGCCGCTTCCTTCTCGGCATCGTCCAGATAACGGGCGATGATCGGGCTGGCGCCGGAGATGGCGTCCATGAGTGTACGCTGCACTTCCGTATGGCGGATGTCACGCAGCACTCCGGCCAGGGTTTGCCGCTGCTCTTCAGGCACGGCCTGCCCCTTGCACAAGGCGAGGATGCAATCCAACTGCTGCGGAGAGAAACTCTGCGTCCCGGCAGGCGGGGCCGTCGTTTCGCATCCTATGTCCATCACCTCTTCGGTCGCAGCTTCGCGCGTCAGGGTGTTCTCTTCCTCCGCGGTGAGCACCGTAGGTTCCTTATGTATCCATCCCTGAACGGTCGCTTGCACAGCGCGATGTTCCTTATCGCCGTCGCTTGCCGGTACAAATGTATGGTCGCTTTTGTCTGAATTGTTCCCCTTGCGCCGGGAGTGGCGTGACGCGGCGCGTGCTGGCGTCCGCTGACCGGCGCCGTAGTCCCGGGTAACGACCAGCGCATCGTCTTTAGGGGTAACGGCTGCCGTCCGACGCCTGCGGCGGCGCGGCGGGTCGAGACGGTCGGCTTGCCGTCGATGCCAACGCGCCAGCGCCCGGCACGTCGGCCCGAAGCAAATCTCGCCCAACTCGCCCCGGAAGAGGAATTTATCCAGAAACAGGTAGCAGAACAGCACGAGGAACAGCACGACGAGAGCTTCCGTGATTTTCATAACGGGTGTCATTCTTACAGGATTTTATTGAGTCCTTTGGAGCAGAGCGACCGTATTTCCGTCCGGTGCCGATTGAAGTGCTGTTCCAATACGTTGTCGATGAAGTTCCCGACCGTAAAACGCCGGTTGCCCGCAACGCCCACGAGGGTCGTGATCTTACGGTGCAGCCGCCGGTCGATATAGACGCATTGCCGGGCTTCGGAAGGAGTATTCTTCAGAAACCGCGACGCATAGTCTTCCGCATCCGAACGCCTGACGCGCGGCTCCGAAGCCGGGGTTTCCGCCTGTTCCGACACTTCGGTATCCGACGAAGAAGCTGCTGGCTCCGGGGCCGCCATCAGGCTGCGCAGGTACTCTTCGTCGATCTCCTGTTGGGCAGGAGCCTTCCTGCTACTCATGGCTCGGAAGTTTCAGTACGGCGCAGATCTCCATCATCAGGCGGTCGAAACCGCACTCGGCGACGAAAGCCCGGTCGGGCGGCAGCAGCGTACACCGGTACACCGGGCCGCCTGCTTCCTGAATATCCTTGTTGAAGTTGCTCCGCACGGGAATATGCGTGCGCAGATGCCGCAGCCCCAACTGATCGAGGACTTTCTCGTACTGTTCATAGAGCGGCGTCCGCTCGCGGCGATCCACCAAGTTCCAGAACAGGAACAGCTCCCGAAGATGCGCCCGTCCCGTCTTGATCAGGCGGTCGTTGAGAACAGAGGCGAAATTGAGCGTGCTTTCCAATACAATGCGGTCGGCCTTCATCGGAATAAAGAGGTAGTCCAACTCGACGATCGTGGAGAGGACGCCTTCATTGCCCACCGTTCCCGGAAGGTCGAACAGCACGACATCGTATCGTTCTTCGGCGACGGCGGCCCATTTCCGCCATTCCGACATCGCCTCGGAAGGTTTGCAGCAGAGAATACGATAAGGTTTCACCCCTTTGTTCTCGGCGAGTGAAACGAGGAGTCTGCCGTAGATCGCCGAAGATTGCACGACAGCCTTGTCGCGGTTCGAAAGTTTGAGGATGGAGTGCTGCGGGTAGTCGCAGTCCACCACCGCGACGCGGATGCCGTGCAGGTAGTGCAGCCACGAGGCGGCCAGTACTGTGAGGGTCGATTTGCCGACGCCCCCTTTCTGGGAGGCGAAAGCGATGCATAACGGGTTCTGTTCCATACGAAAATAATTAAGCGATTAATATTTAACTCGTTCCGATACGCGGATACGTACTTGCGTATTCACGTATCTTCGGCGATTCATACGCCTTTGCGGATTCACATATTTTTGTCGGCAGATACAGATATAAGCTGTCACATACAAACTTCGGCATCTATGCAGACATCTACATCCGTATCCGCATAGCCGCGTAATGACGGAGGTACGGGAGTAAGAAACTACGCGGGCAGGTAGATTCGTAAGTATCGATCCGCGCACAAAGAAAATGAGAAAACGCCCCCGTTCGGCGGCTCCGAAAACGGGTGGCGCCCAAAGGCGCGTATCGGCGTCCGTTGGCAGGTATATATCTGATACAACATAAGATAAAACGCTCTACCTTTGTCTCCGAAAAGAGTAATCCTGCCGCGACGCCGAAGGCGCGCACCTTCATCCGGCCCTTGGCCGGATTTCTATATGCGCCCGCATATAGCAAGATGTACTTTTGTCCGACAAACTGCGGTTTGTCCGACGAAAAGTTAAAACCGGAAGTCCGAGTAGGTTATGCTCCCAAGTCGCATAAACCTTAAATTTTTTTAAACATGGCAAAGCCCAAGAAAGAAACCCTATTGGCGGGAGGGAAGATTTACCGCCACACGTTCCGTTTGGACGAACAACAGCAGATGCAATTCGAAAACATGATGCTTAAAGCCGGGGAACCGAACAAATCGAAATTCATCGTCGGTCGTATTTTCGGCTGAACCTTTCACGTTGTCAAAATTGACAAAACCGCGCAGGATTACTATGCCCGCCTAACCTCCGTTCTTGCGCAAATCCGGGCCGTCGGGGTCAATTACAATCAGACCGTCAAAGCTATCCACACCAATTTCAACGACCGCCGGGCCGTGGCTTTATTGTCACGGCTGGAAAAGTCTACACGCGAACTAACCGCTCTTGAACAGCAGGTTATCGACCTTACCCGTGAATTGAAATCCAAATGGTCGCACGAATAACCTCCGGCAGCAACTTATCAGGCGTTTTAAAATACAACGCCGACAAGGTGAACTGCGGGGAAGCCGATCTGCTGCTATGCAATCGGGTAATAGATATGGAGCGCCCCGACCGTTTCAACCTCACGGATGCAATGCAAAGTTTCGCGCCCTATCTGGCCGTAAATCGCCGCACAAAAAATCCCGTATTCCACGTATCGCTGAATCCAGCCATCACCGACTGTCTGACCGATGCCCAACTTACGGAGATTGCCCGCGAGTACATGGAGCGCATGGGCTTCGGCGACCAGCCCTACTATGTATTCAAACACCGCGACATCGACCGCGAGCATATACATATCGTATCGGTGCGGATTGATGAATATGGTCGTAAACTCGACCATAATTTCGAACGCCGCCGTTCCGTGGATGCGTTGCAATCCATCGAACGCAGATACGGCTTGCGGCCCGCCGTCAAAGGCGATGAGCAGCGGGAGTTCGACACGGCCCGCCGGGTCGAGTACGGACGCGACAACCTCAAACAGCAGATGAAGTCCGCCGTGCGGCTGTTGGCCGAGCAATATAGGTTCGGCTCGATCACCGAGTTCCGAACGCTGCTGAACCTCTATAATGTCGATCTGGAGGAACGCAAAGGCGAAGCCGACGGCAAGCGGTGGAACGGCATCGTCTACACCGCGACCGACGAGCGGGGCAAGTGGGTCGGCACGCCGATCAAGTCCTCGGCCCTGACCCCGAAAGGCGGCTATACGTTTCTGCAAAAGCAGATCGCCAGGAGCGACGCCGACATCAAATCCGAGCAAATCAAGGGTCCCATTCGTGGAACCGTGGCCCGCGCCATGCACCGCGCCCGGACGCAGGACGAGTTTGTGCACCTGCTGAAAGCCGACGGCATCGACGCCATTTTCCGACAAAACGCCGCAGGCCGCATCACGGGCGCGACGTTCGTAGATCACCGGACGAAAACCGTATTGAACGGCTCCCGGCTGGGTAAGAGTTATTCGGCGAATGTTTTTCAGGAGTTGTTCAACAATCCCCGTGCGGACCGGGCATCGCTGTTGCCAAAACTCACGGCCCCGGTCCCGGCTCCAGCTCCGGCAACGCTTCGCCAGCAGACGCCGCAGAAACCCGAAGCGCAACGGCCCGAAGCGACCGCACGGCAGCATATCGTGCCGCCGAAGCCCGCCCCGACACCTCCGCGGCAGACGGAGAAGATCCGCACGGAGCCGCGCGGATTATCCCCGCAGCAGCACCCGGCGCAGCCCGCACCCCGCGGCATCGGCGAAAGTCTGTTCCGTGCAGCGGGCGACCTGCTGGGACAGATCACTGAGGACGGCCCCATGTCGCAGGAGGAGTTCGAAGCCCTGCGCCGCAACCTTTCACGCAAGCGAAAGCCACGGCGCAAACGGACTATTTCACGCTAAATGAACAGGCCGGAACATTTATTCCGGCCTGTTGCTAATGTGAAGTGTGCGTCATCAACGGAGGGGGCTACAAAGTAGCAATATCCTCCGGTAGAATATTAAAAACCCACGAGAGGTTTAATTGATCGCTATTACTATATTTTTTCGTATATAGCCGCCAATAAGATTCATTGAAGAATTGTCTGCCCTCTGCGTTCCGGTCTATATATTTCCATATTTTCAGTAATTGGCCATCATTGGAACAGATACTTATACACCATTCTTGTTCCGGCTTACCGTTCCACGCACCGTAAAATGTGTCAAAAGTGGGTTCTCCTAGATATTGAAACGGATTGAAGCTATGAACTAATACCGAATCTCCGGGGGCAACAACAGCATCAGTATCAATGAACGGTGACGTAGTAATAATTAAAATCTGATCGGTATTGTTTTTTGCATACCATGAAGTTGCATGCGTAGCCACCCATTTCTTCGGGTCGCATGATATGCTAATTAGTGTAATCGCAAATATGAAAGCAATCTTTTTCATGGCATTTGTAAGTTACTTAATGTCTGTGGGGTAAATATCGAAAACCCATGTAAAGTTTAATTCGTCGCTATGGCTATATTTTTTCATATATAACCGCCAGTAAGATTCATTGAAGAATTGCCGCTCCTCTGCGTCTCGGTCTGCATAATTCCAACTCTTTAATAAGCTCCCTTCATTCGAAAGAATATCAGTATGCTGATCTTGGACCGCTGTTTTTTTCCAAATGTCATATAAGCCGTTGAAAGACGGAATACCCCAATGTTGCGGAGGACAAAATGAATGAAAACAGACGGAATCACCCGAAATAATTGTTAATATCGACATTAAATGTCCGGGAACAGTTGTTATACTTATTGGTTTATTAGTTGCGTTTTTCACATACCAGTAGGTATAATGAGTCTTTAAATGCTCAGGTGGATCACATGAGACACCACCCAGAATGATTATACATAGGACGAATATTTTTTTCAAAATAGATTGATTTTAATTTATTACAAACTCATGGCATTTGTGAACTACTCAATATCTGCGGGGAGAATGTCAAAAACCCATGCAACCTCACAAGTAGATACATGTTGGAGTTGTGGTTTTTGATAAAATCTCCATGAAGTTTCTTGGAATATTCTTACTGACGGATCATTTTTATCCGAAATTTTCCAAGTTTTAAGTAATTGCCCATTTTCTGACAGGACATCCAGATTTTGTTCCACCCCATTCCCGTTCACGTTCCATAATTCATAAAATAGATCAAAAGAGGGAAATCCCAATTTTTGCATAGGTAATCTATGAAAAACAGATATAGAATCTCCCGGATTCAATAGCCGTTCCGTCCTGAAATCACGCTTCTTAATTACAATTGGTTTCCAAGTCATATTTTTTACGTACCAATGTGCACTATTGGTCGGCTCGGTAGTATGAAATATTCTGCATGATACGAACAAAGTAAGGCTGATAACAGCAAAAATTATTTTTTTCATAGACCATAGTTTTCGTGTAAAGATACAAAGGTTCAGGGAACAATGTCCCTGAACCTGTTAAATATATTAATTACCGCAAGTTATTTCAAGCTGCGCGCCTTGATTAATTGTAAACGGAGAGTTTATAGTAACAGACTTGTTGGCCCGAAAGGTCAGTTTCGCACTATTCGTTACAGTAACATTCCGCGTAAGAATATTATTCCCTGAAAAAACGAAAGACGAAGAAACCGTTTTGTTGGTATAAAAGGCATCATGCGTCAAATCTCCGGTATCAGGTTTGGGGACATTCGGGGTAATCCCGTTGTCCGTAAATGCCTTTTCGATCTCATCAGCCTTTTCGGGATATTTTTCGTACATTTTTGCGACTAATCTGTCATAGGTATCGACCCCAACGACCAAACAATCATATATCTGCTTCTTAGTTAATACTTTATCCCTTTGCAGGTCCCAAAACACATGAGGTTTAAGCCAAGTATGCACATCCGGATAATCATCCAAAAGACCTGACGGATTGTATTTTTCATAGGCCCGGATATGTCCCATTGAGTAACCCCACATTTCACCAATTCCACAAAGTTCTGCATTCTTACCCGTCCCGTTTCCATAAGAACCGTATGTCATAATATAGCTGATATACTTCGCCCAATGCGCACTTCCTACTTGACTGAAATGACTGGCGTGGGACAACTCGTGATTTACAACGTCATAAACCTTCCGGTAAGAGTGTCCACCTGTTCCTATCGTAATATCAGGTAGAACCTTTTTTAGCATTTGATTCAGCACCGTTGCAAGAGTACCGTAACCGATATTGATAAAAAAGTTTTTCCACGATGAATTACCGTTATACCCAATAGGATGTACGATTCGGCGCAACATAGGTGTCGAGGATGTCGTCCAGCGTTTGAAAACCCAAATTTTAAGATTACGGGGCGGTTTGGCAATTCCTGTTTCTTCGCACATTTTATAGTAATCGTAGGTTGCATTATTAACAGCCGCCCAATCCCAAGCAAAACTTCCAGCATTTATATCGCGTGAGTGTCCTCGGTTACTATGCCAACCCATATTAAGATTGGCCCGTGCAATCGGCCCCCAATTACCCCAGATGTCAAAACCTTTCCTGTTGTCAAAAACAATCGCGTAATGCGGTCCGAATCTGAATTTGCTGTCCATTGTATAATGGCCGCTTTCGTCCGTAAATGTCGTAGACCATTTAATAAATCTATGGCATCTGATTTTAACTCCTTTTACCGGAACAAAAGTACCTGCATAATCATCGTAAACTCTGATAGTTCCCTCCGGT
>ENA-UEYD01000014-UEYD01000014.1-human-gut-metagenome-genome-assembly--contig:-NODE-14-length-138416-cov-17.592790_pt1 | contig 138416 bp, 108 predicted proteins | sample MGYA00242907_ERZ507875 | MGnify/ENA primary metagenome ERZ507875 (study PRJEB26167, sample SAMN06115506) | human gut metagenome | host: Homo sapiens | place: China:Shandong | collected 2015-08-07...
TCAAGGGGGTAGGATTATTTTAGCACAAGGGGGCAGAATCGCTTGGTTTTAGGGGGCAGCTTACACTGGATTTTCCAGGTCCCATGATTCCGTAGGTTTTGCGGCTTCAATCCACGCGTATTTAGCATCATCTAAAGGGTTAGTGTCTATATCATTTCTCCCCCATTGTAGACCTACTATAAATTTATCATTTTGCGCTAAGTCTATAAGATTTACTCCTCCTGATAAAGGCATGTATTTAGGAACATTATTAGCGTCATATACGTTGTTTTGATTCTGGTTATCCTTATAAAACACCCCATCTATACGAGAAGACATAAGCCCGAAATCTCCTGTACCCCTATCTCGGAGAACCTTTATTTCATAGCGGCGCTTTGTAAAATTAGAGTTTATGTTCGCACTCACATAACGTATCCCATTGCTGGCGGCAGCGGTAAGACCCTGATACAGTAGTATCGATGCATTAAACTCTATTTTATAGAACCCCGAAATAGGTATATATATTTGTACACTTCTCCATGTTGCGCCGTCTTCGGAATACTCGGACACCTTTACATTTTGTCCGGGATCGTCTATTACTGTCGTTCTTACATTTGTCGAGTTGAATAAATTGCAGGAGTAGGTATTGTTAGGGCTGGTCCCCTCAAAAAAACCTTTCTCATATTGGCTCCATGCCAATGCGTTATCCCATGTACCCCTAACACGCATACGGGCGTTATCCCCGTAGTTCCACGGTTGTACATAGTCAGCTTCTCCCCTATAACTCATGTATAGTTTTGTCAACTTTTCATCGTTTAAGGCTGTACCTACAAGGTTATATCCCCTCGATTGAAAAATATGTTGTAGCAGTTTTATAGGGTTTATTGCCGGCGATAGATCAGACATACCCATACGTACCGTATCGTCCCATAAAGTACGCTCCGAATACCCGTTACTCGTAGAAACTTTCGGGAGCAATCCGTACAACACATATGGAAATATCGCCGGTTGAACTCCGTTTTTAGCAGCGTTATTATACAGACTGACCGAGGATGCAAAGTCTGTAAACGGGAGATTGTAAGAAGTGTTTTCGTTCAGCTTTTTATCGCCGAAAATCTCCTTTATACTCTTGGGAGTGGGTATGTACAAATTACCTTTATACTGCGTATGTGTCACTTCCGATAACCGGAAATTACCGACAAAAACACGGATACCGTTAATTATAAGCTCCGCGGCATATATGCGTACAAACTTATCGCGCGTTTCCTCTATATTGGCGTATCCGAGTATATCGTTATTATTACCCGTGGCAGGCAACGTTATAGAGTAGCTATACTGCGCATCCTTTGTATTGAGTTCGGCAGGATTTATTAACTGTCGATTAAGACGGATACTAATACTGTCCGATATATCACACAGCCTTTTATTTATGTATAATTCGGTATTATCCATTCTGTAAAGCCTCCCCTAATCTGTATTTAATGGTCGGTATTTGCATATTACGGTTATCGGCACTAACCATTAATTTAAAATCCTCAATGATAATATAATTACCTTCTCCGTCCAGAACTACGCGAGATAAGGCCAGTTCCTTTAACCATTCCGCAACCTCATCGCTTACTGGTGCGCCCTCTACCGTGAAAGTATTGTTCAATGAAACGGTAGATACCGCTTCCAGACTTTCACCGCGTTTATAGAATGGCGTGAGAGTTCTGCTATATGTTTCTACGTCATGCGTTACCTCTTCCTTAACGTCAGCGTCAAAATTAAAGCACTCCCACCCGCCGAAACGGTTTAAAAAAAAGAATGGCCGAAGTGTATGTAGACATTCCGGACGTATAGCGTACTCCTGCTTATTGGAAACAGTCTCATCCCCTAGAAGAAACACACGGACGATACCGGCAGTAGGGTATTTTGCCAGTATCGCATCTATATCCAATACATGCGTATTGACAGTATTTCGAATAAAACCCACCTCGCCTAAGTAATCTCTACTACCAAGAAAAACACCGCTAGTACTGTACGCCTCATACACAACACGAAACGGCTTACCTGATATGCCCGGCAGAAAGTTTATAAACTCTCTTTGTCCCGGGATATAATAAGTAGTAGGTCGGTTTGAAAGCAACTTAAAAGGCGCCGTTCTGGCACTATACTCCGATAGATCGTTTGTATCAGAAGGGCGCCCCCACCCTTGTAAGACGACTAACCCCTTATTAACGTAAACTTCTTCCGTACTTCCCCCGTCTATCACGCGTAACGTCGCACCGTATGTATGGCAGGTTCCTGCATCAAACCATTCGCCTGGAGGAGGCGACGGACGATAATAATCGCTATATGCTTTAAAAGCGGCGTTAACGTCAAACCAAACAACACTCCCGGATATTAAGGACTTTTGCATAGTAACTATATGCCCGCCGTTAGCATCCTCTATCGTCAAATGCACTTCCGCGTCACCGCTATACTGCTCTCCGGTAAACTGTATCCAGTTCGGAAGACCGGACAAAGTAAACATTTTAGGTTCAGCAATTATCGTAATCTTTCCCATCAGTTAAAAAAATTATCCAAATTATCTACTATCGCGTCGTATAGTTTATCCGACCAGTCATTCACGAAAAGGCCGTCTAATTCTCTATCCATAGTTGCAAAAATCGGTCTTCCCGTATGCCCATCCCGCCAGATTGCGTAAGATATTGCCCAAAGTGTGTCGGCATCTGTAGGTATTCCGTTTTTAACCGCCCAATCTTTTAGCACACTTATGGGCGGTTTCCTCTTATACCTCGGCGGCCTCGTCCACTCTAAAAAAACGACATAATGATTAAACAGCGCACTTATCACAGGATCGTCGCTATTCGCTACAGATGTCTCCAAATCGCCGCGTAAAGCACTATCACGTAAAGTGTTTTTGCCAACTTTATCGTTAATACCTACGCTATCATCTTCCAAAACTGTGGTAGCCAACGCTAAAAGGTCTCCCGCAATCTTATTTATAGCTAATCGTACTCCTTCTTTGCTCATTGTGCGGGTATTTTAAAGTCGGGTAGCCCCGGCTTATCGTTAAACACGGCACACCCTTCCGGGTTATCCACCTCAAAATGTGGCAAAGCGTCCGCTTTTCCGAATTGTTTCGACGGGTCGAAATCCTCTGCACATCTATTTACTGGATTGGCATGTATCACCGTGTAGGTGAAACGAAAACCCGCCGCATTATCATCGTAGTAATCACGCAGGGACACAAAATTAAAAGCCCCAACGCTATACCCGGTTTGTATCCTACTCTGCCTTATCTTCTCCACAATAGACAAACCGGTATTAAAGGCTTCCGTTTGCACGTTTACCGTATCCTTTTCATCCTTAGGTATACCCAATATATCTACATTTACTGTATACTGTACCGCCTGATTTACGGACTGCCCGTATATAGGATCATCAAGCCATAATAACGGGTACGCCTCATTCGCCGCCCCTTTTTCATAGGCCTTTCCGTAGTAAAAGCCTCTTATTAGCTTATGTTGGCGCGCCAATTCGTAGAATAAGTCAACAATTTGCATGTTTAGAGTTTTTAGCGATGAAACGATCTAATTTACGTTGAGCTTCTTCCGCCCGCCTTTTATCCTGGCAGTATCGCAAGAAGACAAGAACCTGCATAACTGGTAACGCAGTAATACTATCAAAGCGTAATATTTGAGTGTCCGCCATATCCGCAATAATCTTATACCACCCCCATGCTTTAGCAAAGGCCTTATACTCCGGGGCAGTTGGGCGGACAGCTCCGACAGCCTCAAAGACACGTTCGCACGTTTCTTTAATACCTCGTTGCAGCATAAAAAAAAAGCCATAACACCTAAAACCTTACCTACGGGCATATTCGCAAACATAACGGCGCGGGCATCATTATTTTTCTCGTCGTACTCTTCGCCAACAGGTCGGCAAACGATTGCCAGCGTGTTAGATATTACATCTTTACCGTTTTTTTGAACTTCTTCTATATCCACCCATTCGCCTAACGTTAGCTTTTCTTGGATATTCACTACATATTTTACTCCGTCTATCTGTATCTCGGGAGAGGGCGGAGTTTTATTATCCTCAAACAGGAAAGCTATAAAACCTACTATAGTGTTAAAAACCTCGGCGGGCCAGTTTAACAGTATACTCACTTCAACTTTACATATATATGCAACCTGCTCCACGCGCTCACGTGCCGTTTGGGGCTTCTTCATACAGAATGCTTCGTACTCCCCCAACGTTATATCGTCCCAATTTTCCGGAACGGATACTTTTATATCGTTATACTCTATCGTTACCATACTATAAAGACAAAAAGGCCGTGAATTGTCTTTAGATAAAAACATAACACATGAAAGAAGTAACTGTAATAAACCTAAGTGCGGCAGATACCACCCCCGCCTATCCTAAGCTATCACTAAACAAGACAGGCGGCTGGGTAGGCTTCGGAGAAAAGAACCTATTCCCGCAAGATATTATAAATTACAATAGCAAAAGTCCCGTAAACGCCTCTATTATCGAAAGTACGGTAACGTATATATGCGGAAAAGGTGTACGCGACAGTGAAGCCAATGCGGGGAAATATGTAGGTGTCCCCAATACCGACGAAAGCTGGGACGATATTATAGAAAAGGTCGCCAAAGATTATAAAACTTTTGGAGGTTTCTACCTGCAAATCATCGTCAACAAAGGTAATACTACAGTATCGGTATTTCATCAAGACTTTAGCCAGGTACGTATCGGCGAAATCACAGACACCGGCAAGCCCGTAACTTTTCGCATTTCAAAAGATTGGACGAAGACCAGCGGGAAAAACAAACCGCTAGAGCTTCCTGTCTGGCCTGGCAGCGTCAGAAAAGCCAAAAGGGGGGTAGCCTACCTGTTCTATCACTGGGATTATACTCCCGGACTTAACTTCTATTGTGTACCCGGATATTACCCTGCTATTGAATACATAAAAGCCGATGGTACGTTAGGACAATTCTATAATAACAGTATAGACAACGGCTTCACCCCTTCAGTTGTTATCAGTATGCCCAGTAATCCGAGCGAAGAGAAAAAGGCGGAGTTTCAAAAACTAATGGAAGACGCTTTTTGCGGTGCTAAGGGCGCTTCTTCCGTCGTCGTGGTTTGGGGCGAGAATGACGGAGTAAAGCCAATTATTACGCCATTCAACGCAAGCGCTAACGCCGACATATATAACAACGTAGAGGGCATCGTATTCCAAAAAATTGTAAGTGCGCACCGACTTAGCAGCCCCACCCTTGCCGGGGTTTCCGGTTCGGGAAACTTAAGCGGCAACGCCGCCGAAATAATAGACGCCTATGTATTGTATAACTATACCGTCATTGAAAAAATGAGGCGTAAAATACTGGATAAGCTTAATATATTTACCAAAATAAATCGTACCGGGGTACTCGAGATCGAAGACCTGGATGTGCTTCCTAAGATACGTGAAACAGAAACAACGAGCGAGCCCGAAGATAAACCGGCGGCACTGTCTAAAAAAGAAAATCGTATGATACGTTGGTTAAAAAAACTGATACGTAATAACGCTGCCTAAATTATAAACAATATGGAAATAGTACTAATTAACGAAGAACTGTTCAAAGAAAACGGCCCCATAAAGGAGGACACTATCATAACAAAATTCGCACCTTACATTAATATCGCCCAAAAAATCTATATTGAGAAGATATTAGGTAAGCCGTTAACCGATGAACTTAAAGGACAAATAAAGGAGGCCAGTGCAGAAGGTGCAACGGGAGGAGAAATCACGCCGGAAAATCAGGCGCTAATATTAAAAATTGCGCCGGCACTATCTTTTTATGCGGTTTATCAAGGCCTCCCCTTTCATTGGGCCAGTATCGTTAACAAAGGGCTTACCTTGCGTAACTCGGAAAATAGCGATGCTGTATCAGTCAACGACGTAGCCCAGCTAAGACGCTGGATAAAGGACGATGCAGAAGAATTGGCGCGCGATCTTATAGACTACCTTCGCAATTGTAAGGATACGTACCCGCTATGGAAACCTGGTAATAGTTGCGGTTGTGGTGATAATGGAGAAGGATCTACAAAGAGCCCTTTTGAATCGGGCATATTCATACCTAAAAAGCGATAATTATGGACTGGAGCACTATAACTACCGTTATAGCGTCATTAGGGGGCGTGGAGTTTGTCAAATGGCTGGCAAACCGAAAGACATACGCACGAAAGGAGCTTGTACATGTAAAAGCCGAAGAACAAAACCTATACTCCCGTCAAATCGAATGGTACGAAAAGCGCTTAGGAGAACGGGACTTAAAAGTAGACGCCCTGTATAAGGAACTACGGGAAAGCCAGGCACGCGAATTAGAGTTAATCGAGAAATGCAATAAACTCGAATTAGAAAAAACGCTGCTCGTAATACAGAAATGCGAAGAGCGAGGATGCGGAAAAAGAAAGCCGCCCAGTGATTATTAATCAAAGAGCGGCCATTTGTAAACAAAGCGATAGTTACTCGGTTCACGCCAAAACCGCCTCGCGCTCTAAGCGGCGGGCAAAACGTTTCAACCCAGTTTCTATCTTTTCGGCGGTTTCTTTTCTCGGGGTTTTATAGCCGTTAGCGTACTGCCATAGTTGTTTTTGGTTTACGCCTGTTAAGTTTTCCATAGCCGGTAATGTTATAAACTGGCTATAGTATTTTATCAGTCCCGTAATATCAAAAATCAGTTCTATTTCCGGGTCACCTTTTAAAACATCGGGAATATTCTCGTTACACTCCACATATAAGGATACAGCATTTTTTATATCAAATATGATTTCGTCCAACGTATTCCCTACGCCGTATATCCCTTCTACATCTTTAGCCCAGGCGCCGTAATGGTCTTTGCCTCCTGCAACAATAACTTTTAAAGTATTCATTTTTTTAGAGTATTAGTTAAAAACAAGCGGTATAACATGAAGAAAGGTAGGGGCTTAAAGCCCCATATCCTTTACAATTTTCATCCTAAGCGGTTCGGGTATCTCCTTAGAACCGTGATTAGGTACGGGGTAACGTATTCCGTCTTTCTCGTAAATAACGTGGCTCCCCGTTTGTCTGACCGATACCCAGCCTCGCTGCTTTATCAGTCTGTGAAACTCGTTATACTTCATGTCAAATACCGCTTTGTTTACACCTACAAAATTAGTATATATTTATATACCCACAAAATAAATTAGTATATAAATATATACTATTAGTAGCTTTTAACAATTCAACCCTTATACCGAACAACAAGCCATAACACACCGCTACCCAAAACGGTAGCACCCAAATATACTAATATCTTTTCCCACCATCGTAACGGCATTCGTACAGGTTGTTCTACCGGAACTTCCACCTCTACCGAATAAGGCGCGGGTCTTTCTACCTCTACTGTACGGTCTACGTATTGAATACGGACGGGAAAACTATCCGTCTTATTTTCTATCGAATGTTTCAACGTACCGTCGCACCATGTAGCCGTAGACTTGGCGTATTTCGTTTCTACCGTACTGGTCGTGTCCCGCACTTCCTGCATAACAAATTCTTTCTCTATCTTCACTTGCAAAACCGTATCCCGTATCGTTTCCTTTACTATTGTGGTAGTTTCTACCGGAATACGAACCGTTTTACACCCAGTATAGAGAAATACGCTTAAAAGGGCTGGAATTAGTTTTTTCATAATCGCGAACCTGTATAGCGTTTATTATATAAAACTTGTTTTCGGTTTGCACCGCAGTATGACAAATGCACGAACGTGGGATATAATATCATCTGGTCAAACACCAGCCCCATATCGATAACCGTACGGGCCACTTCAATGGGGGAAATCATAACTTTTTTACCGTTAACCACTTCGTAGAACTTGTTGTCGGCCGCTTCTCCTTTACGATGTTGCGAAGTAGCCACGCCGCCTACAATCCGGTTAAGTTCGTCGCACCGATACCCGCTACTTATAATATTGTGCCATCCCATTTTATCGCAGACCGGCTGCAACAGATTAACAGTTAATGCACGTACGGCCGGTTTAAGATGTACCGGTATGCGGTTTACTATGCCATGCGCATCCGCCGTCGCACTCTTTTCAAACTCTTCGTAAGTAAAGTTTTTACTAATTCTTTCCATAATGTCTAATTTCATCTTCTGGTCGCCGCACCTACCGTGATGTCAAAACCGGAAGAAATGTTACTAAGTCGATTTAAAAATACGTATCTCTCCGCGTCTTTCGCGTGATTAAACTTATCTATAGGTTTTCCGGTATAGTTACCGTCGGCGTCCTGCTCATAGCGGTACTTACGGTTTTCGTCTATACTATTAAGCGACCTTGCCGTATAATGCTTTATATAGCGGTTCATTACGCGTATACCTAAATCTATATCTTTGTTATCGGAAGGTACCGCGTTAATACCCGCCGCTTTAAGCTCCTTTATGCTTTTAGGTTCTGCCTTGTCACATATTGTTTCGACATTAGAAAAACCCGCATCACGGATTACGGCTGCTATATCCGGATTATCCATGTTAGTACCATACGCCAGTTCATCTATCCAGACTTCACCCCTCTCACCTAAAATCACGTGCATAACGGCTGTCGGGGCGGACCATCCGAAGTCTACGCCTATCCAATGTTTTTTCCAGGTATCCCGCGACGGCAAATCGGGAACTATGTCCCAGCTCTTTACTATTGCGCCTTCATAAACGCCCGTTTCCCCAAGTAGCATCACGCGTTTGTAGTTCTCATCGATACTTCCCTGATACTCTATTTCGGCGATTTGGGCAGGTGCTAACATGTCATTATCCTTATAGGTACTGTGTATAAGTATCGTATCCGGACGGGGCAAAACCTTACTATCTACCCAAAAATCATAAAGCGGATTATAGTCCAGCCATACCCACTCCCTTGTACGGGCGGAAAGCTCACGGTACACGTTATACGGTAGATTGATGCACTCATTTATAAACAATATATCGCGTGCCGGTCCCGTTACCTTGCTGGGCATGTCTGCACTGAAAAATTCAATAATACAGGCGCCAACTTTGTACACGAAGTCCGTAGCGTTCCAATTATCATCATCCCAAAGACCGTCGGCGTTCAACATGTCCTTAAAGTCACGTATGCATCCTCTTTTAAGGTGGGGCATAGTTTCCGATACAACGGAAATAGTACGGGGCTTTTTCGACTTTACGGCAATGATATAAAGGAGTTGCAGAATAGACCATGTTTTAGAAGAGCGTGTACCACCTTTATTTACAAGCGTACGCACACCCGGAGTTTTAAAGGCGCGTAAATTCCGGCTAAATACATTCGTCGTTTCCATTTACAGTAACTCGTCTAACTCCCCTATATCGTCTTCCGTTTCCTTATCCCTCACACCGATACGGATAACGGGTGCACCGCTGGTTGTAATATCCTTCTTTTCTACCAGCCCGTTAATGCGGGCAATGATAGACGGGTTAAACAGTCCCACGGTAGCGCCCTCTATCTGTTGGGTACGTATAACCTGCTCTATCCATTCTATGGCCTCGAGCAGTTCTACCTCTGCTTCTGTGGCCCGTTCCGCGTCTATTTTATCCCGCAGCCGGCTTTTTGCCGTTCTGAAATAACTGTCCGTTACTCCCAGATAACTGGTAAGGCCTCCCATAGAGTAAGGGCGTTCCAATGGTACATAGGCTTCTTCATAACTGCCTTTATACTTCACCAGTTCTACCTTTTCTTTCGGGTGGCGGTCGCACCAGTCAAAATACTTGTGCGCTTCTTCCAGCAATACCGCAGCGTCCCCAAATATTTTATCGCGCCCCCACTTTGTACGGAACTTCCAGAACTGAACACACATAGCTTATAACAACTCCTCTCCTGTTACTTCGTTATTCTCTTGTGCGGGCTTCCGCTTTCCCTTAGCGGGCTTTTGTTGCTGCATCTCCGTTTCATTCGGCGTTTCGGTTGTTGTCCCCTGTATCTCTGCCGTCTGTTTCCGCTTTTCCGTTTCATGGGCATTATACCCCTCTAACCATCGGCGCAGCTCTCTGACGCGATTACGCAGACAGCTACTACAAGTCTGCGGTATGTCGTTCTTTCCAAAAGCCTCGTTATATGCCCTATAAACGGCCGATACGCTATAACGGTGGCGATCGCCTTCCGCTATTACTTCCCTGACCCTTTTCACCAGAGCGGGAGTTACCTTTCCGTAATCCCGCCCTTTCGTACTTGTCTTACTCATAAACTCTAAATTTTAATTTTATGTATAGAAAATTGATAAATCCCATTAAAACGCCAACGCCGATAAGCCCGAAAATCACAGTAGTACGTACTACCGGTATCTCCGCAGCAGGAAAACACGGCATAAGCAACAGCGCAAGCAGTATACCCTGCAACACTGTAAACCAAAATGTAAGGCACGGCCTGCACGTAAACGGCTTAAAGTTTAATGGAAGCCGTACAACTTCGGTAAATAGCCAGCCGAAAAAATAGGCAAGCAACGCATTACACACAACTAGAGCGGTAATGCCGATTAAAAAAATTACTGTCTCCATACCATAAAGACAAATTATCCTTTTATAGACCGCACGTTATAGCACGCAGATCAAAAAAGTAGTTTATCGCTCTTCGTATCCTCGCTATATCCCGCCATACCTGAACAGGCGGTATCTTAAACATTTTCGGTATGTTAGTGTCGGAATTTGAAAGAAGCAGCGCTACGTATATTTCAAACAAAACTCCTTCCCGCCCGGGAAACTTCGTACAAACAAAGTCCATTATTTCGGCGCTTACATCGTTTCTTTGCTCGTCCTCCACATACACAATATCAAGTGAAAGCGGAACGGACACGCTTTTTTTTTCTTGGTTTATCAGCAGTGAACGGTACGTTCTTAGGAAGTACCCCGTATAATCTTTCACCTCTGTACCCTTAAATGCTATAGCGTCATGTATCTTCAACATTGATTCACTAAATAAATCTTCATCTACCTGGCAGCCAGTACCACGGATATAGTATCTTAGTTTGCCCGTATTCTCCGCACACCATCCCAGGAAATCACAGGCACGTTCTTTGTTTTCCGGCGTTGCGACTTCACCGCCTTTCAGTTTCTTGTATTTCTTTCCCTTATTTGACATTGTATTTTCTCCTTAAGTTTTCTATTTCGTTCAGTAAAAAGGTCTGATTACTGTCCTTTGAAGCCAAACGGCCGCATACCCGCTCGTCACGTGTCCCTTTGACGATAAGCCTGTGTATGTATATCTCTTTTAATTGCCCCCGCCTTAGTAAACGCGCTACGGTCTGTTGATAATGTTCTAGATTCCAGGTAGCGGTAAACCACACCATACGGCGACCGCCGAACTGGAAGTTTAACCCATGCCCTGCACCCGCAGGATGTATCAGCAGAAGACGGATACGCCCCGCATTCCAATCGCGGAAGTCTTCTACCGTATTGGCTCCTTTGCGTAATTCCCGGGCAAACGGAAACGCCGCGCGAATACGGTCTACCTCGTGCTTAAACTGGTATACGACTAAAAAACTTTCTTCCGGATAAGTAGCCAGCAATTTGCGCAACGCTTCTACCTTTACGGTATTTACCTCGTGCCATACCCTCGGCAGCTTCCGCCCCTGTTCGTCGTATCCCTGTTCTTCATAAATTGCCCCGCTACTTATCTGTAGTAACTTGTTCGTCAGGTCGGCCGCGGTCTTAGCTGTCACGTCTCCCCCGTCGAAGAAGTCCAAAACATACTCCTCTTCCAGCGTATCGTACATTTCCCTGTCGAAGGCGTCCAAGTTTAACATAACGTCGTCGGTGTGCAGCTCGGGTAACTGCAGGTAATCACGTGTCTGCATCGTTAGGGCTATATCGCTTATCTTCTGTGCTATCACGCTAGGCGCCCCTGGACGCGGGATATACTCGTAGACGATCATACCGTTTCCCCGTGTAGTGAAATACTTGTCTACAAACTTGCCGAAGGTGTCCCCCAGACACAGACCGTCATCAATCAGAACCATTTCCGCCCACAGGTCTATATAGCCGTTGGGCGAAGGCGTGCCCGTCATGCCTACGCGATAGTCTATCGTCCTGATAGCCCGCCGAAGCGATTTGAACCTTTGACTGTTCCGCGATTTGAACAGGCTTAACTCATCGAGTACGATACAGTCGTATGGAAGCTTTCCTACATACTTCCCGTTCTTCTTTTCGATGTACTGGCTTATCAGCCATGTAAGGTTATCCACGCCGACGATATATATATCAGCCTCTGCACCCAGAGCCTTTACACGCTGCTTCGCCGTACCTGCCACTACGCTGTAAGCCACTCCTTCCAGGTGCCCCCATGTTTCCAGCTCGTCGGGCCACGTGATACGCGCCACCTTATCGGGAGCCACTACCAGCACTTTCGTTATAGCCGCTTCCTCATAAATCATGTCATACAGGTATGAAAGCGAAATAACCGTCTTACTTAGGCTCATACCGAGAAACAAGGCGGCACGAGGATTATTAACCAAATGTCTGTAGGCCTCTATCTGGTGGGGATCCGTGTTATAATACGCGCCCTTCCGCTTGTTGTATAGTACTTCCGGTATCATAACGTCAACATGAAGTTATCCACACTTTCCTTACTGTCCAGGACATCTACGCGAAAGCCCAGGGTTTTCAAACGGTCGTGCACCCTTGCCTGTACCCGGCGGGGCTTCTTACCCGCGTCCTTCGTCTCCACGAATACAATACGCGCACCGGGCAGCAAAACTATACGGTCGGGGAAACCTGCGAAAAACAGGGGCGGGAACTTTATGCAAAGGCCGCCTAAACTCTCAATCTTTAACACTAAATATTTTTCTATTGTCTTTTCCATGTGTAACCAATGTAACCAAGTAACCAAAATTTCCTATTAAATATATATGCGTGTATAATCGCGTAAATTGCGCGTTGTACGCCTATTTCGTCTATTTTTTTTTCCTTTTTATCTTTAATAGCTTTTTTGGTTACTTAGTTACACATCGTGTATATACTATTGCCGTCCAACATATTATCTATGTAACCAAAAATGTAACCAGCGTGTAACCAAAAAATTACGTTACAAAAATCCCTGTAACCATGTAACCTACTTTGTAACCAAAACAAAAGCCTTTTGTACCCCGTAATGCCTAAAACGAATTACTTTTTCGTGGGCTTCCCACCCTTTAATAGTTTTCATCATTCGCCCTAATTCCATACTATCCCTACGAGTGATACTGTTCGGGTCCTTACCTAGACACTCCGCCCATATCTCTAGAATACATACGCTACCCCGTTTCACCGTTCCTACATTATTCTCGTCAGCCAGCCAATTACGCCGCTGATACGTATCCAGTTCGTCCCAGTTCTCCGGTAACAGCCGTTCCAAGTATTCGCCTACCAATCCGCTGCGCTCGTCTTTCTCCAAATGCTTATCCTGTATCGCGCGTGCTTCTTCCTCTAACCCCTCTTCGGCCAGATACAGCGGCTCTCCTTGTACATAACGTTCTTTCGCTTCCGCCCATAACTGGGCTACGGTCGTAGGGGTTAGATAGGTCTTAAAGTCCAGGCGCCCCCTGCCGCCCTTACAGTTCACCACCCAGAAGCGGCGGTTACCAGTAACGTCCCGTAAGAAGTCCTCCTCATTGGTAGTGCCGAAGAACACGCAACGCCGCGGGAAATGTTCTACCCTCTTGCCGTATGCCACCCTGAAACGGTCTTCCGTCTTACTGACGAAATGTTTTACCGCATTCACGTCCGCCTTTCGAAGTCCTTCCAGCTCCCCTAATTCAATTATCCAAGAACCCTGCACAGCTTCCAGCGCTTTCTGATCCTTAAAATCCGGCATGCTGTCGCTAAACCAATCTCCGCCCATTTTTGCAAGCATGGTACTTTTTCCTACTCCCTGCTCTCCTACCAGCACTACCACGTAATCGTACTTACATCCCGGTCGGTAAATACGGGCTACGGCCGCCGCGAAAGATTTGCGGGTAACCGCACGCGTATACGGCGTATCGGGGGCTCCGAAAAGGTCAATAAACAAAGTGTCTAACCTTGCTTTTCCGTCCCATTCCACCGCATCCAGATAATCGCGTACGGGGTGATACTTGTTAGCCCGCACCGTCACGGTAAGCGCGTCTGTAATCTGCCCTTTTCCGGTAATCTCGTAACACCTTTCAAGGTATAAACGCAGTTCGGCGTCGTCCGCATCGCAAAGCGGCCGCGGGTACTTATCTAGGTTGCGGTCCCAGGGCAAAGGCCTTACGGCCGTCTCTCGTTGTTCGAACTCATTGAAGCCGAAACACCCTTTCAGGTTATCGTCGTTCTGCAGGATCAGGACTACATTATTAATAGTGTTTTTTATTTTTCCGTTCTTCCCCTCCGTCTCCAGTTCCGTAATCCATTCATCGGCCGTCGCCGTTTTGCGCGCGCTGTTTTCCAGTTCGTCGTAATCGTCCGCCGTGACGGCTTCCCGTCTCATGCGTACCATCTCTTTCTTTACCGGACCCAGCTTTCCCGCAAAATCGGTCATAGCCTTATAGCTGGGTAGTTTCGTTACATCTGTGTCAGGCTTCGCCTTTTCGTCCAGGTCTCCGAACTTATGTAGCCTTACCAGGTCAAAAGCGTTGCAGAGTTTCCCGCTGGTTATGTCCGTGGCGTGATGTGAGAACGCCAGCTTGTTGTCATATACCACCAGCCCGCCGGATGTCGAGGCGCCTATAAGGCTGTAACGGTCTTCTCCCAGTTCCCCGCACGGTGCATACACTTCGTCCAGGAACTCGGCGATAGCCTCGTACATGGTGTATGCACGGCAGAAGGCGCCGATTATGCCGCCTTTCTCTTCCGGGTCTTCCACCTTACCGGCGGTACTGGCCTTTACGACGTCTTTTATACGTGATGATACGGGCCAGGTAGTAGGGTCGCGCCAATCCGGCAGCTCCGCGAGAACTTCATCGGCATCCAGTATCGGGGCGTCGTTATAGTTGAAGATAAACTCCCCGTCCTTACTTGTTGACGGATAATACATCAGCCGCGTAGGCTGGTAGGTTGTGTCGTCGAAATTGTCTATTCCCAGCCATGACGCAACGACGCGCGCGATAGCCTCGTACTCGTCGGGTGTCACTCTCCTGTTAAGCGGGATTACTATTCTGAAACGCGGGCTTTCCGGGCGGTGCTTGTGGGTGGTGTACATACATCCCGCCATGTTCAGTAATCCGAAAGTTATCCACAAATCCGTATCCCCGAAATCAACGTCCAGGCATACGACCTGCCGATACTCTACGTATCCCTTCTTTCTTCTTCCCTCGCGGAGATACCCGCCGACAAAGCCGCCTACGTCCTTTATTTCGTCCTGACGGTCTTTCGTGTAGCTGAAATACTGTTTGATAGTCTCCGGTGTGCGCTCTGTATTCGACAGTGTATTAACGATGTCCTGCCAGGTCGCACGCTTGTTCTGCCACTTCGCCGCCTTGCGTGTGGCGGCGGTGGCTATATCCAGTGTTATGTTATACTTTAACGTTACCATTTCCTATAGTAATATCCTATCAACGTAAAAAACACAATCACCAGGCATAATGCCCCGACGGCAGGTAACCATAAGGGCACGGTCACCAACCACCAAGGCCAGGTAATAACGCCTATAAGTTTCAACACTGCCAAGACGGCAAAGAGGGAAAATGTCCCCAACAAATATTTATTTTTTCTCATTGTATTTCCATCCGTTAAGCTCATATACTTTCTTTTTCGCTTCTTCCTGTGTTCGGGCGTCGCCTACTTTTGTATCTTCCCTGATATTATTCACGGGGTCACCACATCGGTAGATATTATATTTGCCCATGTGGCGGCAGTAATAGTACTTAGTCATATCTGTATGTTACAATGTGTCGCTTACTCTCTCTTATCCGTGCGAAATAGGTACGTACACATTTGAAAAGATAAGTGCGGGGGTCAATAATAGCTATCGTTCCCTCTGTAATCCGGGAAAGGATTTCAGCGTAGATTGCACCCCACGCCTCGTTTATCATATCTTCATTCTGCGAGTATCCCTGTTTATAAATGTACCCCTTTACACTATGCTCATATTGTGCGATATACTTCGCAACGTCCGTTAAATCCTTCGTCTCATAGTATCGAAGTATCATTTCCGAAAAATTCATGTTTTCCCGATAATACGCTATGGCTTCTTCCACATTAAGCATGCCGCGTTTTTTACGGTAACCAGCCCATCTTATATACTCTGTTCTCGTCATTGCCACCAATATTCCGTTCACGTTCACTACAACGGCATCGACAAGTTCGGCGGGGTCTATGTTATGTAAAGAGGCATACAGCAGTCTGGCGGGCTGGAAATACCTAGTTGTCCGGTTACGGTAAAGGCAGTAACCACCTTTACGTAAACGTAGGGGCGTGCCATCCGGGCGACAGGCGACACCCTCGCCGCTGATTTTATAGCCGGGGAATCCCGGAATAGGATACCACTTGTCTTTTATAATTGTATTGTCCATTGTTTTAATCCTTCTTATAGTATTTACTTATATATCCGTCACCTTTCAAGGGTAACCCCTTCGCCCATGCCGGCGGCACGGCCATTACGTCGTACATGGCTTGCAGCGCATCCTGCGCGTCCGCATCAGGCGCTTCGCTTACTATCTCGTCGTGTATGTGCATGAGGATAGGCAGCCCCGCATCGTAGTATATCCGGTACATCGTATCGCAAAGGCAGTCTCGCGCAATGGCTTGGGTTATGTTCTCTACCAATGACCCGCCGTATGTGTCCGTCTTACACCATATCTTTTTTGTCTGGTCGATACCGTAATAGGATAGCCGCCCTTTATCCACGGTAGCCCCGTAATAGGACAGGCGGCGCCCGCTGGGTAATTCGATAAACATATACCCACGGTCATACAGGAACTTAAGATTACAGTATGTTTTGCGGAGTACATAACAGGTTTTGTTCTGTATTACATGTTTGGCTGCGGTCTCAACTTCACGCCAGAACTTAACTATGCCGGGGTTGGCCGACCGCCATGCCTTTACAATTGCAGGTAACTCGGCCTCGTCCAGTCCTTCACGCAAAGCACCCATAGCAATAAGCGCTCCCGATCCCCCCTGGTACCCCAGCGCCAAGGTTGCAACCTTACCCTTTGCGCGCAAATCACTGCCTTTGGTTATCATTTCCAGTGGGATATGAAACATATTTGCCGCAGTTGCTTCGTATATTTTCCCGTGAGTTCTGAATACATCCAATACCCAATCCTCCCCGGCGAGCCATGCCAACACACGCGCCTCGATAGCAGAGAAGTCCGACACTACGAGACTGTAACCCTCTGCGGCGACTAAAGCCGTACGGGTAAGGCGGCTTATAACATCCGCTACATCGTCATACAAAAGACCCGCATAACCATAGAATACGGCTTCCCGTGCTACATCTATATCCTGCTTAAGTGTTCTTTTTAAGTTTTGTATCTGCGGACCGCGCCCGGAAAAGCGTCCAGTACGATTAGCCCCGTAAAATTGCAGAAGCCCGCGTATACGGTTATCCCTACAGGCATACGCCAAAAAAGTATCATATTTGCTAATGGACGTTTTGGATGCAAGTTGCCGAAGCCTTAAAACGCGTTCCACATGTGCCGGTAACATTTCCCCGCTTATCGCATCCGCTAAATAATCCTTTCCTAAACTGTGCACCTCATGCCCCAACTCTTGGAATAGCCACGCTTTAAGCTGTGCCAGGCTGTTAGGGTTGGCTACTCCTGTAAGACTGACTATTTCATTATGAACTTGCATGGTAAAACGAGCGTTTTCCTCTATGGCGGCCATCACAAAAGCGCGGTCTATAGTTATTCCGGTAGCGTTTATTATCTGGTCTAATATCCAGTATTCACGCTCGGTATCAGTAAGGCCGGGAAAACGCGATACATAATTATATATCTCCTTTTCCGTACGTACGTCCTGCGCGTTGTATTCTTTAAACTCCGCCCATTTTTCGGGGTCATGCTCCGGTAGATTCATAGTCCTTCCACCGTTTCTTTTTGTCGGTTTACAAGGTCGGCAGAAATAAGCAATCAGGGATTTGCCCCGGGTATCTTTCTGCTGGCTAAGTCCCAATACCTGGCCTATTTTGTCCAAACTTAACGGTAATCCCAGATAAGCGGCGGCAATCATTGTACAAAACCATTGCCGGACGTCCAGGGGAAGATTGTAGAACGTGCTGATACATACGTACTCGAAGTTTGCATTATGGGCAATCTTTAGCACGTCCGGATCAGTCAGCGCCGCCCATACATCAGCCGGTATACTTTCACCGGGAAAGCTATCATATGACGTATCCAGTACAACAATAGGCCCGTCATTCCAACTATAGGCAAAAAGTATAATACTGAATGTCGGGTCCTCGGCGTAGCGATATACACCGACATCCCCTACGTCCAGTTTACAACGGGTTTCTATGTCTATATGTAGGTGTTTCATAGGTACACATCCATTAAGAGATAAAAGGGCGACACGCAGCCGCCCCGAATTTATAACATGTCTTCCTCTTCGTCGTAATCATCCGGATTAGCCTCAAATCCGCCCAAACGTTCGCCGTCTTCCATTTTCATAAGGCTGTTAAGGTAGAAACCAAACCCTTTAGATTTATTATTGAAAGGATAGCAAACGATAACACCACGGCAATAACATCCGCTGTATACATCGTCCAGGTCGATAATCTCCTGCTTATCCGTGTCAAATACTTTAGGTTGGCTTTTTGAGGCTGCCTTCAAAAAATAACATCCCTCATATTCGGACGCATCCGGGTGGTCTTCCAGCCATTCGTCACCGTCCCTTAGCGGGTTCCATAGCTTAGGACTGGATAAAGGAAGTCCTTTAAACAAACTTTCCTTGTTCGCCTTATATGCAGCAGTTATTGCCGCCTTTATTTTCTCTACATCCGGGTGGTCTTTTTCAATCAGAAACGTAGTATCATACTTCTTTTCTCCGTCCTCCTCAAAGCAGGAAGGTTCCTTAATGTGTACGTAACTAACTCGGTGCATTCCTAAAACCACTTTAAGCGGGTTTTTAGCTTGTTTTTCTTGCTTTGCCATAATTTCTACGGTTTAATCTTTGTACGGTAATCTTATTTCTTTCAGGTGCGGAACTGTCCGTACTGTCATTCCTGCGCCCATAATGTTAGACAGATTTCTTTTACGTACCCATTTCACCGTACCGGCGTATTGGCCGAATGTTCCAGGTTCCAGATACTTTACCAGATAGCTTTTATCGCTTTCATCTATTATTTCTACCCTTATCGAATGCGAGGTATACCCGCTTCGGTAGTTGCTGGTTCTGTAATGGTATGTCGCTGTTATCATAGTAAACTGTCTAATTCTCGTTCTTCTTCCGTTTCATACCGGCGGTTGAAACGAATATCGGATACCAGGCGTATTTTATATGGGTTGCCCGGATCACCCGTCGGCACATAATTACCGCTTTTGTTAAGTTCCAAACAGGCAGCTATGCGCCCGCTAGGATAAACTTTGATACATTCGTATTCGCGTCCGTCCAGTTCAAAACGCTGTAACGGATTCAGGTCTTTAAGTTTCATTTTTTCTCATGCTTGGCTTTCTTTAATGCACGATTACGCGCGGTTAATAACTGCCCCACCCAAACTCCCAGACTGATTAAGTCCTGGCGGGTGGGAAATGCGATGTCTAGGATATAGCACATTTCCTCGCCCTTGATGTCAGACTGGACGTATGCCTTTCCACCGTCAGGGGCTTTCGGTTGTCTGTCTATGACACCCAAAAAGTATTTAACTCCCTCGGCTTCTAGTGCCTTACCTGCATCATCCAGTATCTTATTAATCCTTTCTTCTTTACTCATAATAAATTGTTTTCATCGTCGTACTCGTCAGCCGCAGAAGCACCGATAGCAGGTCTTACGTCGTCTATTGGCGCTAACTGGGGCTTACCTGGTATGTTTACCACTTGATCCGCAAACAGTTCTTTAAATCGTTTAGGGCCGACCAGTTTTTCAATTGCGGTTAGGGGCTTTATAGAACTGTCGAATATTTCGTTTTCAAAGCCTTCTCCCAGTAAAATGTCTACTACGTCGTCCTCGTTTTTGAAAGAACGTTTACCCCGCCCGGCCACTAATTTGAAGCCTTCTAACGGTTTGTTGCTTTCCAAACGCTTAACGGTATCCTCTTCGACTTTCTTTACCCATGAGGCCACCAACGGGCCATACGTGAGGACAAAAGCCAAATCACCGTCAGTCATAACCCGCTTATCCTTGACCGACTTTATTGCGGAAAAGCAATCATAATAAGCCTTACATGATGTATGCGCTTTGCAAAACTGGCAATGTTTGCCCGGTACAAAATCGCCCATACCGGCGATAGCTAATCTCCCTTTCGGTTTAGCTTCGGCTTCCACCCACTTAAGCAGGTCATCTATGCTAATATCCCAGGAAGAAGGACCGCCCGCCCGTGGTTGGAAAATAGTAAGGCTTGCGTTTTTTAGTTCCTGCCCTTTCGCATGATAGGCGTAAGCCCCCAATGCATAACACATCATCTGTTTATTGGCGGTAGCCGCTACACGGACACCTGCACCGTATTTGAAGTCTATCACGTGGATAGTCCCGCGGGTGATGAACGAGGCATCACACGTCCCGTATTGCAGGGGGACGTATTCGGACATATTGTATTCCTTCTCTACATATATATGGGCATCACCCGCCATTTCTTTTACAAAAGCTGCGTAGGCTTCGCAATGTTCCCGCATCTCCTTGCTATACAAAGGATCGGCTTTTATTTCCGCCAAGCGTTTTTTATCTCCGTTCCCCAGTATCAGCGCCGCAAGTTCATGCGCTAAGGTTCCTTCGGCCGCATAGGTACTTTCCTCGTCTGGTATTTGCTCCTCGAAGCGAGCCGAAGGCGTACAGACCAACCACCTGTACGCCGACGACGGACTTAATATTGCGTGATTACCGGCCATTACGCTAAATCATTTTCGGGAAAAATATCAGTAAGAGCTTCCCCCTTTCCGTAACGCGTAATCGCATCATAGAACGCGTCATAATCTTTCGGGTCCAGCGGTTGAGTTTTTGACACGCTGGCCGCATCGAACTGCGCCAGCATCCACTTAACATCGGCACCCTTTCTGTTCTTCGTCTGCTTGGTTACTTCGGCTTTGATAGCCTCCAGCTTTGCATCGTTATCCATGTCGGCGAATGAACTGCCGGCAGACGGCTTTTCCTCTATCGGTTTTGCCGAAGCCGGTTTTGCCGGAGCCGGTTTAGGAGCCGCGGGCTTCTCCTCTGCCGGTTTAGGGGCCGGCGCGGGTTCGGGGGCAATAGGCAGGGGTTCCGGTGACGGCTTTTCTTGATTCATTACTGTGGGTTGGAACAACCCGGATACAAGGGCTTTCAGAGTGTCGCCCGCCTCAAATGTTACTTTTACTTCAAACATAATTTAAATTTTTATTGGTTAATTACTTGCCCCTTTACGGAGCTTACTATCTCGTCGTATATCTTTTCGGCTTCCGCCTTGTCGGCGGTGCGTATTTCCTGTTGTACCTTATCCCCGTTATAGTCCGTATATTCCGTCACTACCCTGTACGTTTTTTTTAGGACTTTCCGCTCTTCCGTCAGGTACACCGCGTTCATCCGCCGGCAATCCGTATATAAGCGGCCTGTTTTCGATTCTATAATCATTTGTTCACAAGTCTTACAACATTAACTAAGTTCAGAAGGAAAATAGCGTAATAGGTTACAAATCCCCAGAAGGGCAACCCGGACACGTCAGCGAAAATCGGAAGGAAACTAACCGATATATACGCTCCTGTTAAAATCTTCCGTCTCATACCAGTTTCGCTATTTCGCGTTCTGCCTTCATCGCCGCCGCTATATCCAATCTACTGTAGTAAATCGGCGAGTTCTTGGCTTTTCCTTTCCGTATGGGCGGAACTAATCCCGCCTTAATCTGCCTGCGAAGCCAGCGCTCACTGCCCGCCAGCCTTACTGCTTCCTCGTACTTTACTTCGTCAAATGCGGGGAACATCTGGCGGGCAACCGCCAGCGCCGACAGTTCGGCAGCTTCGGTTATCTGCTGTTTCAATGTGAATAAATCCATAATTCTATGCTTTACGGGTTACTACTATCGTATCGTCTTTCACGGATACCGAAAATTTCTTTCCGGTATCGCTCGCCACGGTAGACGCCGCGTTACGTACATAACTTGGCTTTCTTTCGTTCTTGGGGAGCTTAAACGACTTCCCCACTTTCAGGGAATTTATATTCCCGCGTACATTTATTCTTTCTTCATCCATATTTTTTATATATTTGTATCGTTGTACGTTTGTATGGTGCAAATATCCGAATTTAATTCGGATTAAACAAGCATAAATCAGAAATATTTTCAGATTATATAAACTAATTTATACTTATGGCTAAAAATCAAATACTTACAAATGTTATAAGGGCGATAAAATTTCACTTCGGTATAAATCAGGCTGAAATAGCAAAAAGAACGGGTATAAAGTTAACCTATCTTTCGGATTTAATAGGCGGAAGGAATCCACTATCCGAAATATATTCGGATAAATTAAGCATCATCTTCGGCGTAAGCAAGGAATATTTAAAAACTGGGGCGGGTAATATGTTTGATAGGCCATTAGAAACTATAAGTGATTACGGCATAGGCAGCAGCGAACTGAAGATGACAGATAGGGACGTAAAAAGGCTAAGACAGAATTTAGGCTTTACACAAAAAGAACTTGCCGAGAAAATAGGGGTATCCCTAAAGACGATAGCTAATTATGAGAGCGGGGGAGTTATCCCCGAGGTAAAACAACGGCTACTAAAAAGCCTAACGGATACCCCGAACGAAATGAAAGACAGCTTTTTTGAGTACAGTATAGGTGGCAACGAAATAAAGCCGACTGCCGAGCTATCGGGCAAGCCGCCCTACGAAACCTACCTTTTGCCTTTATCGGCCATGGGCGGCCCTTTATCGGGCTTCGCCGCAGATAGCGTTACCTTAGCCAACTGCGAAAAAATAGTGTCTCCGATAGAGGACGTAGATTTCGCGATAACGATATACGGCGAAAGCATGTACCCGAAATATCCGTCGGGAGCGCGACTACTGATAAAAAAGATAAATCCTGATATTTTCATAGACTGGGGTAAGGCCTATGTACTGGACACATCCAACGGCGTTATAGTAAAAGAGGTACGCATGTCGGATAGAGAGGGCTGCATCGCATGCCATTCCATAAACCCCGACCCGAAGTTCAGGCCGTTTGACGTACCTTTATCCGAGGTGTACGGGATGTATCGCGTTTTAATGAGTTTGTCAGCAGAATAATTTACTAACTAAAAAAAAATAAAACATTATGAAAAAACTGATTTACTTACTAATAATATGCCTTTTTACATCCTGCTCTTCTGACGAAAACAAAGCTAGAAATATGGTAGAGGATTTCCTTAAGCATAATCTAGACGATTACTCCAATTATGAGGCCGTTTCGTGGGGAAAATTGGAAAAGGTAGACAGCATAATAAAATATGATTGGAGATATGAATCTTATATTTCTAGTATTAATATGCGCGCTCAAAGAATAAAAGACCTGGAACCTAATTTAAACTTACATAAAAACTGGAAAGACACTCTATCTGAAAACTATAAGGAATTAACACGCCAAAAACAAGAGCATACAGAAAGATTAAAAAAAGTACAAGACGAGTTAACCGTCTATATACAAAACTATCCTTATATTTCTGGGTGGACTATTGAACATGTATACAGGGCGCCTAATAAAGTCGGTGCGCAAGAACTACACAAAGAGACATTTTATATAACAGAAGATTTTTCTAAAATCGTGAATAAATAAGCATGCCCCCAACCTAAATACCACTTAGACTAGGGAGGGGTAATAAAAAGAATATGAAGTATAAAGACGTAAAGACTATATATTTTGATACGGTAAAGCGTATTGACTGGTTACGTAAAATTTGTGAAGAAGAAAAACAAATAAAGCCGCTTAAACATAAAGGTGTTCTTAGGGATGTTATAAATATCATTCTAAGGGATGATATATCACTTAACAAGTTTACTCCTTTTCACATCGTACTATTATCTTGTTTTATCGAATCTATTAAACAAAGAGGGTATTTAATAAGATTAATAGCCGAAAATGAAGAATTATGCCGTTTCATTCACGACGATATGAGCATTACAAAATATTGGAAAGGGCCTAAGGCGGATCATGTAGATTCACCGGACCCGTCGCGGCTTAACTTATGGCGTACTGTACAGGGGAGAGACGAAGAATACAGGATGAGCGTAGATAGATATTTTTCTAACAAATACCCCGGAACGGACTTTTTTATGTTAAATAATTGCCTAAGCGAATTATATTTTAATATCTTTGACCACGCAGAAGCTAACGGGGTATCTTTTTCATATATCCACTGTGATGCAAACGATGTCATACATATCGCTATATGCGATTTTGGCAAAGGGATAGCAAAGACCATGCGAAAGGCTTTCCCTAATATTACATCCGACCATACAGCGTTAGCTAAAGCACTAGAAAAAGGAATTTCCGCAAAAACGCAAAAGCATAATGCGGGATTTGGATTAGACAATGTTATTTCTTGTCTTGAAGACGGGGCGCAACTGAGAATGATTAGTAACGGGGGTTTTTTAATTTCATCAAAAAACAATGGTAAAGTAGAAACTATTACCAGACCAATACCGTTTTATCTAAAAGGAACGCTTATATATTTCGATCTTCCTATATCTAGCTTTGGGGCGACCGAAATCAACGAAGAATTTACATTTTGAGATATGAAAGAAATTATTTTAAACGATGTTTTGCAAGGTAAGAACTACCCGGAAGCAGGAAGCGACTTTTACAGTATTCTGAAAGATGCTATTTTACATAGTGAGAGGATATACGTAAATATGGAAGGCGTTACGGGAATGCCTACCATGTTTATGAATACTTCTTTCGGTAAAATCATGTCAGAGTTTGGACTAAACAAATTAAAAGGTACGATGATATTCAAGAACATCACTACCGTACAAATTGAAAGGATAAAAAAATATTTCAATGATTATACAGAAGTGTACAATACACCCGTGTAATAAAGACTGGTACCCCCTAACCTGAACGGTATTTAGGTTAGGGGGCAATCCCAATAATTATAATATATTTTCTGATATACCATTTGTTTCAATCTGAATTCCAGTATACTCGTCGTAAGGATAATCTATTTCACATGTGCCATGTATTGCGTTAAATCCTTCTACTTTTGCCTTAGATAAGTATCTATCTAAAAAAGCACTTACTTCATTAAAATTTTCAATATTACCCGTGAAACGGACCCGACACCAATTTTCGCAGTATTTTACCGCTCTTTGCATTTTTTCTGTTGATTTTCTCATAATATATTCAATTTATAATAGGTATAATAATTCCAAATCAGACCAGTCGAATAAATCCAATACCTTTTTATTCGCATTCCATATTACCGACCAGTCCTTATCTATATAAATATCGGTCACTTTCATATCCTTATCCACATGGTTTAACGCCTCGTGTACAGTCGCCTTATCAATACCCACGGCGGCGGAACGCGCAATAGTAGCCCAGCTATGGCGGGCAGCATACAGTGTTAAACGCTCTACTCCTATCTCGGCACCGATCTCTTTTAGGCCTTCGTTTATAGTCTTGTTGAAAACCTTAAAGTCCGCATAGTGGGATGCAAAATTAAACAGCCTTTGCCCGGACAAATCCCTATATTTGTTTATCAGTGTCTCGGCTATATCCTCGACCCTTACACGCATCTCTGCCAAATCAGCCCGGCGGGTGGTCGTTTTACGGCGGTTGTAAACGAGTATGCCGTCTTTAGGTGGGAGTACATAATACATGTCGGCGCTATTCATGCCGATAAGCATAAACGACAGCAAAAAACAGTCCTTAGCCACGTTGTACGAAGACCAGCGCCCCGGAAGCTCTCTTCTATATGGAAGTGCGATTACTTTCTGGATAAGGTCTACGGAAATCGCTCTCTTACGGGTTGGTGGCTGCGGTTTGACCTTATAATGCTCAAAAGGGGAGTAGGGAATGTTTATTATCCCCCGGTCTACGTCGTTAAACTCTTCTTTCGCCTGATTATATAACGCACGGATACAAGACATGTACAAGGACACGGCGCGAGTACCTTTCTTTATCTTTTCCCCGCTCGTTTTACGATTATTCCCTCTCCTACTCGGTTCACTCTCTATGAAGCGCTCAAAGCCGCGCAAAAAGGCTACATTTATCTCGGATATATCTAACTCGTCACGCATGATGTGCCGGCGAAGAGCGTTAACGGCCGCTTTGTATATCGCCCCTGTACCTTTCGATAAATTCGGTATTTTCGTTTCTGCGTACTGCATAAAGTCAAGACGGAAGGTAGTTCCGCCGGTTAAGATGTATTTCAGCTTATCTACAATCGCGTCTACTGACATGCTTTGTATCTCCATACCCATGCTATTGCAGACTTCGCGGCATTTCTGTATAAGACCGTTTATCTGATACATCGTCTTACCGTCTTTCAACTTTAGTGTTCCGGTAACTTCCGCATCGGTTGCATATATGTTAGTCGATATACGTTTTACTTTCGTATTATGGGTCACACGGATACGTACATTATACGTTCCGTCGCTCCTGCGGTTCTGTATTTCGGGTTTAAAAGTGGGCATCGTGAAATTATATAGAAATTTTTTCGGTACAAATGTAGCTAAAAGTAGCGACAAATACACCGAAAAAGTTTCTATATATGCTAACGCCCGATATTTTTATCGTCCTAATTTACTGCGACATAGCATATTTGTCACTACTTTTAGCTACAAATACTTGCGTATTTAAGTTCTTTTTCTCACCTTTGCACCCGCGGGGCGTTAGCTCATCTGGCTAGAGCGCGACACTGGCAGTGTCGAGGTGATGAGTTCGAGTCTCATACGCTCCACAAAGGTTGACTTTTTACAGTCAACCTTTTTTCAAATTAGGCAGGAAGCAAGCCACCAATCCCAGCAAAGGCATAAATCCGCATACATTATAAACCGCCTCGATACCGTATGCGTCCGCCATACCGCCAAGTACAGCCGAAGCGATACCCGCAATGCCGAACGCAAACCCGAAGAACAAACCGGAAATCAGTCCCAGCTTATTGGGCAACAATTCCTGCGCATACAATAAGATGGCGGGGAAAGCGGAAGACAGCATAAACCCCACACAGAAGCTAAGAATGACCGTCCCCGCAAGTCCCACATGCGGCATCAGCAAACTAAACGGCGCCGTCCCGAGAATGGAAGCCCAGATAACATACTTGCGTCCCACCCTGTCGCCTACCGGTCCGCCTACCAAAGTACCTGCGGCAGTGGCTACCAAAAAGACAAACAAGAATAACTGCGAATCCCGGATACTTACACCGAACTTATGAATGAGATAGAATGTATAGTAACTCGTCAGGCTCGCCATATAAATATATTTGGAAAAGATAAGAACCAATAGAACCCCAATGGCGAAAACCGTCATTCGGGAAGACAACGGACGTTCCACCGCCTTCTGCGTAAGCAACGGACGCCGCTTGATATGATTGAGATAAGAACGGTACCAGCGGGAAATGGGCAGCATCACCAAAATAGCCGCCACCGCAAAAATCATGAACAGCGCAATGTGGTGTCTGCCATACGGAGCAACCAGCAGCGCCACCAGCAACGGCCCTAACGAGCCTCCCAGATTACCGCCCACCTGAAAGAGCGACTGCGCCAACCCGCGCTTGCCTCCGGAAGCCAAAAAAGTAATGCGCGACGCTTCGGGATGCAATACGGAGGAACCGATGCCCACCACAAAAACAGAAGCCAAGAGCCAATACAGATTAGTGGCGAACGACAAATTCAGAATACCCGCCAGCGTAAAACACATTCCCAACGGCAACGACCAGGCAATGGGACGCTTATCGAAAATCAGCCCCATTATCGGCTGAAACACGGAAGCCGACATCTGATACACCAACGTTATCAGACCAATCTGTGCAAAACTCAATGACAAATCCTGCTTGAACAGAGGGTACACCGCCGTAATAACGGATTGAAGCAAATCATTCAGGCAATGCGAAGCGCTCAGCGCAATCAATATGGGGAAAGCGATTCTACGAACCGGCGGTCTTTGAGTTGATGTCATCCTAACTGTCATTTATTGAAATCGGGCGCAAAGGTACGTAAAGTATTCAAAGGACAGCCCGGGTTAATAAAAAATAATATGCAACGATTGAGGGCAAAACAATGATAAAATTGTATCTTTGCACCGTTTTATATAGTAAGGAATAAATAATGACAACGATATGATAGCTAAAATCAACGAGCTTCTGCAAGAAGTAGAAGCACTGAAAGCCGCTAACGCCGAGGAACTGGAAGCACTGCGCATCAAGTACCTCAGCAAGAAGGGAGCCATTAACGAACTGATGGCGGACTTCCGCAACGTACCCGCCGAACTCAAAAAAGAAGTCGGCATGCGTCTGAACGAACTTAAGAACAAAGCGCAGGAAAAGATAAGCGCTCTCAAAGAACAATTCGAAAGTCAGGACAACGGTTGCGACGACCTCGACCTTACCCGTTCGGCCTATCCCGTAAAATTGGGAACACGTCACCCGCTCAGCATCGTCAAGAATGAAATCATCGACATATTCGCCCGTATGGGATTCAACATCGCCGACGGTCCGGAAGTGGAAGACGACTGGCACGTATTCTCTTCCATGAACTTTGCCGAAGATCATCCGGCACGCGATATGCAGGATACTTTCTTCATCGAAAACAATACTGAAAATGTATCGCACAACATCATCCTGCGTACACATACATCCAGCGTACAAAGCCGTGTAATGGAAACGACCCAACCACCTATCCGGGTGCTTTGTCCGGGACGCGTATACCGCAACGAGGCTATCAGCTATCGCGCGCACGCATTCTTCCACCAAGTAGAAGCCTTGTTTATAGACCGTAACGTATCGTTCACCGACTTGAAACAAGCCCTGTTGCTCTTCGCCCAGGAAATGTTCGGCAAAGACACTAAGATTCGTCTCCGTCCTTCGTACTTCCCGTTTACGGAGCCAAGCGCCGAAATGGACATTAGCTGTAACATCTGCGGCGGCAAGGGATGTCCTTTCTGTAAAGGAACAGGCTGGGTTGAAATCTTGGGTTGCGGTATGGTCGACCCCAATGTGTTGGAGTTAAACGGCATTGACAGCAAAGTGTACAGCGGTTACGCTTTAGGTATGGGTATAGAACGTATCGCCAACCTGAAATACCGCGTAAACGACTTGCGCCTGTTCTCTGAAAACGATACCCGCTTCCTGAAAGAATTCGAAGCGGCTTATTAATATAGCACACTCTTATATTTCTATATTAAGCATAAGGTTGGGATGTGTCCGAACTGAACTCGCTTACTTATTGATTTCTTTAATATCAGGCACGGATTACACGGAAAACACGGATTAAACAAAGGAAACCGTGAAAGCCGTGTAATCCGTGCCTAAAAGGATAGCCCTATTATCAATCTTATTAAATCTCCACCCAATGAAAGATAGGCTCGTAACTCCCGGCTATTGCTTTATTCTCGCAGCCAACTTTCTGCTGTACTTCGGCTTTTGGCTATTGATACCCGTATTGCCATTCTATCTATCCGAGATATTCAATGCGGGAAACTCTACCATCGGTATCATCCTCTCCTGCTATACGGTAGCCGCTTTGTGCATCCGTCCGTTCTCCGGCTATTTTTTGGACAGCTTTGCCCGTAAACCGTTGTATCTGTTGGCTTACTTCATCTTTATGACAATGTTTGCCGGATATATCATAGCCGGTTCACTGGTACTGTTCATTCTGTTCCGTATCATACACGGCGTATCATTCGGCATGGTGACTGTAGGCGGAAATACGGTAGTCATCGACATCATGCCCTCATCAAGGCGCGGAGAAGGGCTCGGATATTACGGGCTTTCCAACAATATAGCCATGGCGGTGGGGCCGATGTCCGGCTTGTTTCTGCACGATGCGGGCATGAGCTATACTACCATTTTCTGTTGCTCGCTGGGTTCCTGCATTGCCGGATTTATCTGCGCCTCATTGGTGAAGACACCATACAAACCGCCTGTCAAGCGCGAGCCGATTTCGCTCGACCGTTTTATCCTGCTGAAAGGCATTCCGGCGGGTATCAGCCTGCTTCTATTATCCATTCCTTACGGGATGACCACCAACTACGTGGCCATGTATGCCAAAGAAATCGGCATTAATGCAACCACCGGCTTTTTCTTTACTTTCATGGCGGTGGGCATGGCCATCTCCCGCATCTTTTCCGGTAAGATTGTGGACAAGGGAAAGATAACGCAAGTAATCTCGGCAGGACTATACATTGTAGTGTTCAGTTTCTTCCTACTCTCGGCTTGCGTCTACATTATCAATTGGAACAGCATGGCATGCAGCATCATCTTCTTTGCCGTAGCATTACTGCTCGGAGTTGGTTTCGGCATCATGTTTCCGGCCTACAATACGCTGTTCGTGAATCTGGCCCCCAACAACCAGCGAGGTACGGCAACTTCCACCTACCTGACCTCATGGGATGTGGGAATAGGTATCGGTATGCTGACAGGCGGATATATCGCCGAGGTCAGCACTTTCGACAAGGCTTATCTTTTCGGAGCCTGCCTGACGATAATCTCCATGCTTTACTTCAATGGCAAGGTTACCCCTCATTATCATAAAAACAAATTACGATGAGAAAAAAAGAACGTTACGAAAAAATACTCGCCTGGTTCAGGGAAAACCGCCCCGTAGCGGAAACCGAGTTGCATTACGACAATCCGTATGAGCTATTGATTGCGGTAATCCTTTCCGCCCAATGCACGGACAAACGGGTAAACATGATAACTCCCCCACTATACCGGGACTTTCCTACTCCCGAAGCTCTTGCCGCCACCACCCCGGAAGTGGTATACGAATACATACGCAGCGTTTCTTATCCTAACAATAAGGCCAAGCATCTTGTGGGCATGGCCAAAATGCTAGTGAAAGACTTTGACAGCCAAGTACCCGATACGCTGGAAGAGCTCGTAAAGCTGCCCGGTGTGGGACGTAAAACGGCCAATGTAATCCAGTCGGTTGTGTTCAACAAAGCCGCCATGGCGGTAGACACCCATGTATTCCGTGTCAGCCACCGTTTAGGATTAGTGTCAGACAAATGTACCACCCCGTTCAGCGTAGAGAAAGAGCTGGTCAAGCATATTCCGGAAGCGGAGATTCCCATTGCCCACCATTGGCTTATCCTGCATGGACGGTATGTATGTCAGGCGCGTACCCCTCAATGTGACAACTGCGGTTTGCAATTGATGTGCAAATATTACTGCCGGAAGTATAAAGTTAGCAAAGAGAGCAATGAAGGGGAAGAATAAATAATGATTTCATAGCGCAAAAAAGAAATAAATACTAACTTTGCCGTCACAAAAAGAAAATAGTAACACTTTTAAATAAAAATAGAGTATTATGACAATTGACCAATTTAACTTTGCCGGAAAAAAGGCATTCGTTCGCGTGGACTTCAATGTGCCCTTGGACGAAAACTTCAACATTACAGACGATACCCGTATGCGTGCCGCTCTTCCTACATTGAAGAAGATTTTGGCTGACGGCGGCAGTATTATCATCGGTTCTCACCTCGGCCGTCCGAAAGGCGCGACTGACAAGTTCTCTTTGAAGCACATTCTGAAACATTTGTCAGACCTGCTGGGTGTTGAAGTACAGTTTGCTAACGACTGCATGGGCGAAGAAGCCGCTGTTAAGGCTGCCGCTCTGCAACCGGGTGAAGTGCTGTTGCTCGAAAACCTCCGTTTCTATGCTGAAGAAGAAGGCAAACCGCGCGGTTTGGCTGAAGATGCGACAGACGAAGAAAAGAAAGCCGCCAAAGCCGCCGTTAAGGAGAGCCAGAAAGAATTTACCAAGAAATTGGCTTCTTACGCCGACTGCTATGTAAACGACGCGTTCGGTACCGCACACCGCGCACACGCTTCTACGGCATTGATCGCTAAATACTTCGACAAAGACAACAAGATGTTCGGCTACCTGATGGAAAAAGAAGTGAAAGCTGTGGACAAGGTGTTGAATGACATCAAACGTCCGTTCACCGCTATCATGGGTGGTTCTAAAGTATCTTCCAAAATCGAAATCATCGAAAACCTGCTGAATAAGGTAGACAACCTGATTATCACCGGCGGTATGACTTATACTTTCACCAAAGCCCAAGGCGGTAAAATCGGTCTTTCCATCTGTGAAGACGATAAGCTGGATTTGGCTCTCGAGTTGTTGAAGAAGGCAAAAGAGAAAGGTGTGAACCTCGTACTGGCGGTAGACGCCAAAATAGCCGACTCATTCTCCAATGACGCCAATACTCAGTTCTGCAAAGTAAACGAAATACCTGACGGTTGGGAAGGTCTGGATATAGGTCCTGAAACTGAAAAGATTTTCGCTGAAGTTATCAAGAACTCCAAGACTATCCTTTGGAACGGTCCCACAGGCGTATTCGAATTTGAGAACTTCACTCACGGTTCACGTTCGGTAGGTGAAGCTATCGTAGAAGCAACCAAGAACGGCGCATTCTCACTCGTAGGCGGTGGCGACTCCGTAGCTTGCGTTAACAAGTTCGGTTTGGCAAACGGTGTTTCTTACGTTTCTACCGGTGGCGGTGCATTGCTCGAGGCAATCGAAGGAAAAGTTCTTCCGGGTATCGCTGCTATCAACGAATAAAAAGAATCTCATTAATACAAAAGGCAGCTCTTTGAAAAAAGGGTTGCTTTTTTTTTAATTATATATCCGACACATGAAACGAATTCTACTATCCTGCTTTCTTCTTCTCTCCGTATATACACTAAGAGCCCAGGATGCGTGCCTGAATGATGTAGTGAATACACTGAAAGAACGTATCAGTCTGGCAGGCTATGCCCAGGTGGGATATACCTATGATGATGCCGGCGAAAAAGCCAGCAATACTTTCGACCTCAAACGGGTTATATTCATAGCACGCGGTAAGATTACCGACAAATGGTCGTGCTACTTCATGTACAGCTTCGCCAACACCGGAAAGATTCTGGAAGCCTATACGGAATATCAGTTTCTGCCCCAACTCACAGCCCGTATCGGGCAATTCAAAACGATGTACACCATTGAGAATCCCATGTCGCCCTGTTTTGTCGAACTGATAAACTGTTATTCGCAGGCAGTCAACTATCTGGCAGGTATCAATGGCAGCGATCCCCTGTACGGTTCAAATAGCGGCCGTGATATGGGACTCCTTATTTACGGCGACCTTTTCAAGAAAAAGGTTAGTTATAACCTTGCCGTTATGAACGGACAAGGCATCAATCTGAAAGACAAGAATAATCACAAAGACATAGTAGGCAGCCTGATGGTTCATCCGCTCGACTGGCTATCGGTAGGCGGTTCGTTCATCAAGGGCAAGGGATGCGCAGTAGCCGCATCTTCCGTCAATCCGGACATTGCTGCAGGCGACAGTTATGTACGTAACCGTTGGTCGGCAGGAGCTACCATCCAGACAAAACCCGTCAGCCTGCGTACCGAATATCTTGCCGGCAAGGACGGGCATATAAAGAGCGACGGATACTATGCCACCGCATCCGTACACGTGTTTCCCAAGTTCGACGTTATAGCATCTTACGACTACTTCAACAAAGACAAAGCGCAAGATTACAAACAAAGCAACTATGTAGCCGGTGTGCAATGGTGGTTCTATCCCAAATGCCGCTTGCAGGCGCAATATACTTATTGCGACCCTCACAAGGGAGAAAGCTCCAACCTGCTGCAAGCACAGTTGCAGGTTCGTTTCTGATTCTTTAACCCTCACCAAACATTTTGGCATTCTTTTTGTACATTTGTAGAGTATAATCACTTAATGAATACAATCTTATGAACGAGCAAGCCATACAAGAGCAATACCAACATATAGTCAGCTTACTGGAACAGAAACGTCTGAAAGAGGCGCAGATACAACTGGAGGCCTTTTTATGGAACTGTAACGATTGGACTCTTCGCAACCGTCTGGAACAGGCCAAAGTGTCCTACCAATACATGTTACAGTATATGCGCCAGGGCGTAAACGATCCGGAACGGCAGAAACTATACCGGCAGCTTTTGGCAGAAACCCGGGAACTTACCGAACAAGCGCGTATCAGCTTACTCGATGAAGTCTCTACGCATTATTACCATGCCCTGCACAAGAACAAAAGGAATATGGAGGCCGGATACGGTATGTCTTCCTGGCTTAAAGTGCTGGAATCTTTTCCTGACGATATGGCGGTTTGCCAACTTATGCCGGACAATAAACAAAGTCTGGATAGCGCTTTGCAACGGCATGAAGAAACTGCCCAATACCTGTTTCTCACTACGTGGGGAAACAGCGGCTGGACGGCGGAAGAGGAGCGGGAAGCCAGAATGTATCTGGAATCCGAGTTACTGCCGGTAAATGACTTGTGTTTATTTACGGGAGCCGTCCTACTCAGCTTAATGGAATGTTTCGACCCGCGTAAGTTCTCATGGCTGCTGGATGCTGCGACACACGCCGACACACAAGTCAGCCAGCGTGCTTTGGTGATTATCGCCATTGTACTGCACATACACCCCAACCGCCTGTGGTTATACCCCGAGCTGGAAGCCAGACTATCGCTTCTCAATGAAGACGGCAGCTTCGGCAAACAACTGAACCGGGTTTACATCCAACTGCTCCGCAGTCAGGAGACGGAGAAGATAGACAAGAAGATGCGTGAAGAAATCATCCCGGAGATGATGAAGAACGTAAGTATCATGCGTAACATGAAGTACGGCTTCGAAGAAAACATGGATGAAGACGACCGTAACCCGGATTGGGAAAAAGCATTCGAAGAATCCGGCTTAGGTGACAAAATACGTGAAATGAACGAACTGCAGCTGGAAGGCGCCGATGTATATATGAGCACATTCGCCCAGCTCAAGAGCTATCCGTTCTTCCAAAACCCGCACAACTGGTTCTATCCGTTCGATATGCAGCACTCCGGTATTATACGGGAATTCGGGCTGAAACCGACAGGAGACAATGCCATCCTATCGCTTATATTGCAATCAGGCTTTTTCTGCAATAGCGATAAGTACTCATTGTGCTTCACCATGGCGCATATCCCGCAGGCGCAACGTAATATGATGCTGAGCCAAATGACATCGCAAGACTTGAACGAATTAATGGACGAAAGCAAGTCGTCCGGCCTGAGACAATACGCACAGCGTCCGGATGTTATCAGCAACCAGTATATTCATGACTTATACCGTTTCTTCAAGCTCAGCCAGCGCCGTCATGAATTCCGCGATATTTTCAAAGAGGAAATAGCGTTGCACCGTATCCCTGCATTGAAAGATATTTTACGCAAACCGGAATTATTGGTTACCATAGCCGATTTTCATTTCCGCAAAGAGCATCCGGCAGAAGCTTTAGGCATCTATCAGGAAGTAATAGATATGAATTATGCCGATGCAGACATTTTCCAAAAGACCGGTTATTGCCTGCAAAAGGAGAAACGCTACAAAGAGGCCATCAGCGCTTACCGAAAAGCGGATGTGCTGAAGCCCGATCATATATGGACTATCCGCCACCTTGCCACTTGTTATCGCCAATTACGCGATTTTGCATCGGCGCTGGAATATTACAGAAAGGTAGAGGCAATGCAGCCCGAAAACAGAAACGTTACATTCTTCATCGGCAGTTGTCTCGCCGAACAGGAGCGTTACGAAGAAGCCTTGCAATGTTTCTTCAAGCTGGATCTCATGGAGAACGATTGCATCAAAGCATGGCGCGCCATAGGCTGGTGCTCATTTGTCAGCGGAAAATCCGAGCAGGCCATGAGATATTATGAAAAGGTACTCGCCTTAAAACCTATTGCCACAGATTATCTTAATGCGGGGCATGTAGCGCTGCGACTGGGTAATATGGAAAAGGCCGCCGAATTATATGGGAAAGCCGCCTCGGAAAGCGGAAATCGGGAGACTTTCCTTGATATGTTCGACAAAGATAAAGAAACCCTTATCAAACTGGGTATCGACGAGAACGACATACCGCTAATAAGAGATTTGGTTTGACCAATACACATGGCATCCTCTATGTACCTTCACTAAAACTCATTATTGAAGGTACATAGCTCGCCTATCGGAGTAAAAAATAGGCAAAAGGGTGGATTTTCTATTCATATTACTTCTTCTTATTTTTCAATTGAAGGTATTTGCTTATTTTTGCTTTAGCTTTAAAGTAAATACCATGAAACGACTCTACATCCTACTCCTTTCACTACTTGCGACTGTTTCCGTCATTGCACAACCGGTGTGTCAGGTGAAACACTTTTCCGTTAATGACGGTCTTGCCCAAGGTAATGTTATGGGTATGTTGCAAGACCGAAACGGACTTATCTGGTTCAGTACATGGAATGGGCTGAGCAAGTATGACGGTTATACATTTAAAACTTATAAGACTTCCCAAGAAGACCGGTACGCATTCGGCAGTAACCGCATGGGTACTATCATGGAAAGCAAGTACGGAGATATCTGGTGTCCCACCTACGACGGGCAAGCCTGCCTGTTTGATGTAGAAACGGAAAAGTTCATCGATATCTTGCAGCCGCTTGAATACGCCACCAAACACTCCAACCATGTCGTCCGTATCCAATCGCTCAAAAAAGGAGTAGCCTGGATTATTTGTGAAAACGGATATACATACAGAGCAGACGAACAGCTATGTAAAAAAGGAGAAGGCATTACCCTGTATTCGACATTCACTCAGAATTTGAAAGGAGAACATATATTCACCGTTTACCAGGACTCCGATGAAGACGAATGGATATTAACAAACAAAGGCGTTACCATCGTGGGAAGTAAAGCCGTAGATACAGACTTCCCATTTCAATATATCACGCAAATCAAGGAAAACATCTACCTTGTAGCCGATAAAGGCAAATTGGCTCAATACAACTTTCGTACAAAGAAACTTAAGTTTATAAACATTCCTTGTCCGCATAACAGAATCAACACTATCGCCGCATTGGGAACAGATACGCTGGCATTAGGTACGGATAATGGTTTGATACTGTTTTCCGCCCATGACAATATGTTCCGACAAATTGATATCCGTACTTCCACCCAACCCTCCAACTATGTGGAGCAGATATATCAAGACCGGCAAAAAGACGTTTGGGTATTTCCCCGCAATCCGGGTATTGTCCGTCTCCACCTCAACAGCAATGAAAAAGAACACCTGTTCACCCCTCAAAATGAGGTTATCAAACACGGACGTAACAGCCGTAAACTGATATTTGAGGACAAAACCGGTATTTTATGGGTATTGCCTACCGGCGGTAATCTCTCCTACTACGATCGAAAAGAAAAGAAGCTCAAGCCCTTACTTACAGATATCGACAATCCGAAATCCATATTCAGCCCGTTAGTCCGTTTTTATACTCTCGATACGCAGGGCAATTGCTGGCTGGCCACAGCACGTGGGATAGACCGGATAAGCTTTTTCCCGCAAAGTTATCAATTTAATCAAACCGACTATGAAGCGGAAACGCGTGCTTTTCTGCGAGACAGCCATAATCGTCTGTGGAGTGCATCCAAAGCGAGTTATATTCAAATATATGCTCCCGATGGCAGTTTGGAAGGTTACCTTTCCAACCAAGGTACCATTGTCAAGGAAAAACAAATCTTCCATAATGGAGTATACGCCATTATGGAAGACAAGGAAAAGAATATCTGGCTGGGCACCAAAGGAGCCGGCCTTTTCTTGCTCACCCCCAAAAACTTGAATCAATATTCCATTACGCACTTCAAGCATCGTTCCGAGGACCCTTACAGTATAAGCGACAACAGCATATACTCGATTTTTCAAGACAGCCGCAACCGCATCTGGATAGGTTGCTATGGTGGCGGATTGAATCTGTTCACCCCCGGAAGCAACGGTTCCCCCATATTTATCCACAGTAATAATGAGCTAAAGAATTACCCTACGGATTATGGCATGAAAGTACGCAACATCACAGAAGTATCCGGTGGAGTAATCTTAGTAGGTACCACGGACGGGCTGCTCACCTTTTCCAATAAGTTCGAATTGCCGGAAGAAGTAAAATTCTATAGAAACTGTCACAAACCGGGCGACAAGAACAGCCTCATCACCAATGACATTATGCAAATCTATACAGACAAGCAAAAAGCGACGTATGTGGTTAGCTTTACAGGCGGCATCAGCAAAATTATTTCAACCCGGCTGCTTAGTGAAGAGATACGTTTCAAAAACTACGATAAAAGCAACGGACTGGCTTCCGACCTGACACTTTCGATGATAGAAGACACATACTCCCAATTATGGATTGTTTCCGAGATAGCTTTGTCCAAATTCGATACCGCCAAAGAAACCTTTGAGAACTATACGCTCGGTTCCACTTATCAGCAACAGTTTAACTTCTCGGAAGCCCTTCCGGTAATCAACGCCCGGCAACAAGTCGTGCTGGGAACCGACAAAGGCTTTCTGGAAATCACTCCCGGAAAGATGCGGAAAAGCGCTTATGTTCCTCCCATTGTATTCACCGGTTTCAAAATACAAGGACACCCGGCCTCCCATTCCATCAATAACCTGAAAGAATTGGAGCTAAAGGCATCGCAACGGAATGTCACTTTCCAGTTTGCAGCGCTCGACTACGTAAATCCCGACAACATACTTTACGCTTACCGCTTGCAGGGACTGGAGGATGAATGGAACGAAGCGGATAACAACCGCTCCGCAAGTTACATCAACCTGCCCGCAGGGAAATACCGCTTACAAATAAAGTCGACCAACAGTGACGGTGTATGGACAGATAATATCCGCACACTCTCCATCCATGTACTCCCCACATTTTGGGAAACATACTGGGCATGGCTGCTCTATTGTCTGCTGTTCATCCTGTTCACCGCAACTATTGTATACGTACTGTTCTATATTTATCGCCTGCGTCATCGTGTAGATATGGAACAACAACTCGCCAATATCAAACTGCGCTTTTTCACCGATATATCTCACGAACTGCGTACCCCGCTGACCCTGATAGGCAGTCCGGTAGCTGAAGTTCTGGAGAATGAGCCCCTCTCTCCGACTGCCCGCGAGCACCTTACCCTGGTACGCCGGAACACGGAACGAATGCTCCGCCTTATGAACCAGATACTCGACTTCCGCAAGATTCAGAATCAAAAGATGAAACTATTGGTAGAAGAGACCGATTTGATTCCTCTCTTGCAAAAAGTGATGGATAGTTTCCGTCTTATCGCCAAAGAAAAGAACATAGACTATCAAATGAAGTCACCAATCGAATCCGTCTACGGTTGGGTAGACCGGGACAAATTCGAGAAGATATTCTTCAACCTGCTTTCCAACGCATTCAAATATACGCCGGAAGGCAAAGCCATTACAATAAAAGTGTTCCCCCACAATGAAACCATTGATATTGAGGTGGCGGACGAGGGTATCGGAATCGCCGCCGAAAAGCAGCGTACCCTTTTCCAACGCTTTGAAACGCTCGTAAAGCAGAATATCCTTCAACCGTCTTCCGGTATCGGCCTATCCTTAGTGAAAGAGATGGTAGAGATACATCACGGAACGATTCAAGTAGACAGTCAGCCCGGCATAGGTAGTCGTTTCACCGTAACTTTACCGTTACGAAAGCAAGTCTTTGAGGAAGACGCGCAAGTGGAATTCATATTGAACGACATCCAGACCGCATCCGCCCCGACAGATGAAGAAACCAAAGGGCAGGAAGATACGGAAACCAAAGAAGAATTCGACAGCAATCTTTCCGAATGTCATTCCATACTGGTGGTGGAAGACAACAAAGAATTGAGAACATTCTTAAAGAACAGCTTGTCCGAACACTACACCGTCATCACCGCAGCCAACGGAAAAGAAGGTTTGCAACATGCCATCGACGACCTCCCCGACCTAATCATCAGCGATGTCATGATGCCCGTAATGGACGGCCTGGAAATGGTTAAACAAATCAAGGAGAACAGCGCCATCTGCCATATTCCCATCATCATATTATCAGCAAAAGCCTCACTCGACGATCGCATCGCCGGATTGGAGCAGGGTATAGACGATTACATCACCAAGCCTTTCAGCGCCACCTATCTGAAAACCCGTATCATAACATTGCTTCGCCAACGCAAATCATTACAGGAAATGTATATGGCACAATTAACCGACAGCAAAAACGCCTGCGTATCTTCCGGTCTCACCCCGTCGCAACCTCAGATTACTCCGTACGACGAGAAGTTCATGCAGAAAGTAATGGAGTTCATGGAAACGCAAATGGACAACAGCGAACTGACCATCGACGCCTTCGCCGAGCATTTAATGCTGAGCCGTACCATATTCTACCGGAAACTGAAATCCATAATCGGTCTTACCCCCGTGGATTTCATACGTGAAATCCGCATTAAGCGTGCCGTCCAGTTAATAGACAGCGGAGAGTACAACTTCTCGCAAATAGCCTACATGACCGGATTCAGCGATCCGAAATATTTCAGCAAATGCTTTAAGAAAGTAATGGGAGTAACGCCAACCGAATACAAAGAGAAGAAAGATACGGCTTTGCAAGAAGCCGCAGATACTGTCAATTAATCATGATACACAATACTTGGCTGCCATACACGCTCGTAAACAGTATGGCAGCCAAGTATCCCGCTAATCCCAAAGCAGCTATTCAAACACAAAATTCTTAATAGCCAACTCCTTATCAGAGTTTCTGAATATAAAATAAAGCTTTTCTTTCTTCTTCAACTTCCGTACCTGAAAACTTTGCTTATCCCATTGCCCGTTTGTAGACCGAATCGGACACAAGGCCATCAAATCTCCCTGTAAAGAACCTTTCCTTATTTCAAGTACGGCGTCAGAGTTTACAGCTTTCAACTCCAATGTAACCCTCGTCGGACGCTTCTTAAAGGTCAGATTATTGAAAACCAACCAATCGTTATTCTTTATATTTTCAATAAACTGCATGGGGCGTTTGCCGACAGGGCGGATTAGCTCCATACCTTCCCGTTCATCATACTGTGAAAAATCCACTTCCGCAAAAGCATTGTAATGATTGCCCCGATGTGTACTTTCCAACTCAAAATAATCAAAATCGGCATAACCGCAAAGATTACCTTTTATCACATTATAACAACACAAAGCATGACGTATTCCTAAAAAACCCCAGAAATTAGATACGCCTTCCGGACCAAAACGGTGATACTTACGTCCATCCAAACTATAATGGAAACGAGTAGCTCCTTCTTTGGTAGTTTCCGTCCGTAAATAAATCTTAGCAATATCCCCCAGCTCAAGACTATCGACCACCTCTTCACCGGCATCTCTATAAGATTGCCTCATCTCCAACCAGAAACGTCCCTTTTTCTTTCGGACGCCGAACTGATACATCATCCGCCCCATAATTCCGTTTCCCGCAAAATCGCCTTCTTGCAATCCAGCCGGTTCCAGCAGGACAGTCCCGTTACTATAAGGTCCGGTTACTTTTTGAGTCAGAGAATTACGCGCCCAGTAAAATCCGCGGGCATACCGGGCATATATTCTGAAATATCCCGGACGGTCCTTCAAACTCCATTTTTCCTTATGCGGCACATGATTAAACTCCCATATTTGCGCCAATTCCGATTCCGTAAAATCATCAGAGTGTTGAGGATACTTCATTTTATGCTTCCCCCGGATTGCCGGTTTCCTATAAGTCACCACACCTTTTCCGGGTTTACCCTCCGGCCCTACCACCGGCCAATCATTTTCCCATTTCATGGGATAAAGCATCAAACATCTTCCCATATAGTCACGATCCTGAAACGTATATGCCCAAGACTCGCCTTCGGCTGTTTCCACATAACCGCCTTGGTGCACGCCCGCTCCTGCATAATTAATATCATCCTCAATCAGCACTTTTGTTTCATAAGGCCCGTAAAGATTCCGGGAACGGCTAATCATCTGTACACCGTCGTATCCCAATGCGGGATTAAACACGTAGTACCATCCGTCTCTCTTATATGTATGACATCCTTCAAACAGGTGCCCGTATCCTTCGGGAGCAGTAATGATAAGCGTTCCTTTGTCATCGGGATCGAGCACTCCGGTTCCATCATCTTTCAACCGTGTCAAATAAATCTTTCCTTTTCCATGAGTAACATACTTCTTTCCGTCGTCATCTATAAAAAAGCCCGGATCATAAAGCCCCTTGTCAAATTTGTGCATTTCATAAGGCCCTTCGGCTTTTCGACTCTTAAACATCACAAAACCGTCATCCGCGATATTGACGCCTATATAATAAGTGCCGTCATGATATCTGATGGTAGGCGCCCAACACAAACGGCTATATGCAGTCATTTCATTTTCCATCCTGTATTGCGGACGAAATGTGATGCTATCATACGCATGCCCTATTATTTCCCAATTAATCAAGTCCTCCGAATGACAAATCGGGATTCCCGGCATTCCTACAAAAGATGAGCTGACCATATAATAATCCTTTCCCACACGAATGATGTCAGGGTCAGGATAATCGGCATTAATTACCGGATTCGTATAAGTACCGTCACCATTGTCCGAAGACAGAAGCGCGTGTTTCTGTATGGAACAGGCCTGCAACAACACAAACGTGCAAACAACCAACAGAAACCTGAAAAATAGAGATAGCTTTGAATAGTACATAAAATCGCATTTAATGAATTAACAAATATGCCAAACTGTTTGGCCATGCAATGTTAGGCAGTTTCCCACATTTTCTGTCGTAATTATAAGTATAAAAAGAGGAAAATATTTATATTCGGTCCGATTTCTTACTTTTTTATATACCAAAGAAGCATGCTGATAAAAAATAACTCCCTTTCGACCAGATATTACCCGACCAAAAGACGGAAAGTGCCTACTATTGCAGTCGTTAATATAGAATACCATAAAAAACTGTCAAGATGAAAAAGCAATGGATTATCGTCTGCCTTTCCGGTATGTTAACGGCAAGCGTGCAGGCGCAACAATCAAACTATGTCTCCGAGGTATGGGTTGCCGACCAAGGAAACGGAACTTACAAGAATCCCGTTCTCTTTGCGGACTACTCCGACCCGGATGTATGTCGTGCAGGCGACGACTTCTACCTGACTTCATCCAGCTTCGGCTGTCTGCCGGGATTACAGATTCTTCACTCCAAAGACCTCGTAAACTGGTCTATCATCAGCGCCGCCGTGCCTGCCGCGCTGCCTCCCGTTACAACACCCGAACGTCCGGAACACGGCAACCGCATATGGGCTCCCAGCATCCGGCATCACAACGGTGAGTTCTACATATTCTGGGGAGATCCCGATCAAGGAATATTCATGGTGAAATCCGCTAAAGCGGAAGGCCCGTGGAGCGAACCTATACTGGTGAAAGAGATTAAAGGCATTATCGACACGTGTCCGCTTTGGGATGAGGACGGCAAAGTATATCTGGCGCATGCATACGCCGGCAGCCGCGCCGGGCTGAAAAGCGTAATCTCCGTATGCGAACTGAATGCCGGCGCAACGAAAGCAATCGGCCCGTCACGTATCATTTTCGACGGCCACGAAGCCCACCAGACATGCGAAGGTCCGAAACTCTACAAGAAAGACGGCTATTACTACATATTCCTCCCTGCCGGAGGAGTAGCAACCGGCTGGCAGGTGGTGCTTCGCTCCAAGAACATTTACGGCCCTTACGAAAGCCGCACCGTACTTGCACAAGGCAACACCCCTGTCAACGGGCCTCACCAGGGCGGATGGGTGGATACTCCTACCGGCGAGGACTGGTTCATGCACTTTCAGGATGTAGGCGCCTACGGACGGGTGGTACATTTGCAGCCTATGAAGTGGATAGACGGATGGCCCGTAATAGGCACGGATAAAGACAATGACGGATGCGGCGAACCCGTGCTGACTTACCGCAAGCCCGATGTAGGCGGAACATATCCGACCTGTACCCCGCAGGAAAGCGATGAGTTCGACGGATATACCCTCTCCCCCCAATGGCAATGGCATGCCAACATCAACGACAAATGGGCCTATTATGCCGGCAACCGGAGCATGGTACGCCTTTACTCGCATCCCGTGACGGAAGATTACAAAAACCTATGGGATGTACCCAATCTGCTGTTGCAGAAAACCCCGGCGGACAATTTTACGGCAACCATGAAACTGACATTCAGCCCCAATCCCAAATACAAGGGAGAGCGCACCGGGCTGGTTGTCATGGGTATGGACTATGCCGGACTAATCATGGAAAATACGGAGCAAGGCCTTATGCTTTCGCAAGTCACTTGCCGGAAAGCGGATAAAGGAACAGCCGAAAAAGCAAACGGCAGTATTTCCCTGAACAATCCCACCGTATATCTGCGTGTCAAGTTCAGCGCCGACGGTGAGAAAGTGAAAAAGACAGACGACCTGCTTGTGCTCTGCCAATTCAGTTACAGCCTCGACGGCAAGAAGTTCCGACCGCTCGGAGAGACGTTTCAAGCCAGAGAGGGTAAATGGATAGGCGCCAAAGTAGGCATGTTCTGCACTCGTCCCGCCATTCGCGCCAATGATGGCGGCTGGGCCGATGTCGACTGGTTCCGCATCACAAAGAAATAGTCACCTTAATCAAAATATCATTTTAAGAAACAAATATCCCTATTATAACTTATGAGAAACAGAATCACATACTTACTCGCCTGTCTCGTTGTTTCGAGCGGCAGCCTTGCACAATCTATCTACAAGGACAACAGTTATAGCCCGGCAGAACGTGCGGAAGATTTGGTAAAGCAACTTACATTGGAAGAAAAAGTCGCCTTGATGATGGATAATTCCAAGCCGGTAGAGCGGCTGGGCATCAAGCCGTACAACTGGTGGAACGAGGCCTTGCACGGAGTGGCCCGCAGCGGTTGGGCAACCGTATTTCCGCAACCCATCGGCATGGCGGCTTCATTCTCTCCCGAAACCCTGCACACCGCTTTCGTCGCCGTATCCGATGAAGCCCGCGCCAAGAATGCCGCATATTCCGCGGAAGGAAGCTACAAGCGCTATCAGGGATTGACAATCTGGACTCCCACCGTCAATATCTATCGTGACCCTCGCTGGGGACGCGGCATAGAAACCTATGGAGAAGACCCGTATCTGGCAAGCGTAATGGGTGTCAGCGTCGTGAAAGGCCTGCAATGCCTGGACGAAAACGAGAAGTATGACAAAGTACACGCTTGCGCCAAACATTTTGCCGTACATTCCGGCCCCGAATGGAACCGCCACAGTTTCAATGCGGAGAACATCAGTCCGCGCGACCTGTATGAAACCTATCTCCCGCCTTTTGAAGCCTTGGTAAAAGAAGGAAAAGTAAAAGAAGTGATGTGTGCCTACAACCGCTTTGAGGGTGAACCGTGTTGCGGCAGTAACCGGCTGCTGAACCATATACTCCGTCGGGAATGGGGTTACGACGGCATCGTCGTATCGGATTGCAGCGCCATCAGCGACTTCCACAACGATAAAGGACACAAGACCCATGCCGATGCGGCATCCGCCTCTTCCGCCGCCGTCTTGAGCGGAACAGACCTGGAGTGCGGTTCCAATTACCGTTCGCTGACGGAAGGAGTAAAGAAAGGCTTCATCGATGAAGCGGATATCGACCGTTCCGTAAAGCGGCTTCTGCAAGCACGTTTTGAATTAGGCGAGATGGACGAGCCGGACCAGGTGAAATGGGCGCAGATACCCTACTCGGTCGTTTGTTCCGACAAGCACGACTCGTTATCGCTGGACATGGCACGCAAATCCATGACACTGCTCCTGAACAAGGACAATGCACTGCCTCTCGAACGAGGCGGAACGACTATCGCGGTAATGGGGCCTAATGCCAATGACTCGGTAATGCAGTGGGGCAATTACAACGGTCTCCCCAAACGTACCATAACCATTTTGGACGGTATCCGCTCGGCCATGGGCAAGGATGACAAACTCATCTACGAACAAGGATGTTCATGGGTGGAACGCACACTGATACGCAGCGTATTCAACCAATGTAAATCCAAGGAAGGCGCCGGTTTCAGCGCCCGCTACTGGAACAACACAGAGTTTAAAGGCGCACCCGCAGCCACTTCCCGACTGACTACCCCGTTCCGTCTCTGTACTTCCGGAGCCACCGTTTTCGCTCCGGGCGTAAACCTGACCGACTTCTCCGCCACGTATCAAAGCGTATTCACCCCTCAGGAGACGGGAGAAGTAGTCTTCGACTTCTATTGCTACGGTTCCGTCAAACTGCTGGTGGACGGCAAAGAGATAGGCAGCTTCACAAACAAACACGGCAGCCGTCCGCGCGCCTACGGAATGCACGTGGATGCCGGAAAATCGTATGATATCGAAATCAAATTCCAATACTTCTCCAGCGATGCCCAGCTCAACTTCGATTTGGGCTTTAAAGAAGAAGCGGACATACAGCGTTCGGTAGCAAAGGTGAAAGACGCCGACGTCGTAATCTTTGCAGGCGGCATCTCCCCTCAACTGGAAGGCGAGGAAATGGGTGTGAAACTGCCCGGCTTCAGAGGTGGCGACCGTACGGACATCGAGCTGCCTGCCGTTCAGCGGGAAATGATTAAGGCGCTTCATGACGCGGGAAAGAAAGTAATTTTCGTCAACTGTTCGGGCTCGCCCATTGCCATGGAACCGGAAACGGAATACTGCCAGGCCATACTGCAAGCATGGTATCCGGGACAATCGGGCGGTAAAGCCGTTGCCGAAGTGCTGTTCGGCGATTACAACCCCGCAGGACGGCTGCCGGCAACATTCTACCGCAATCTTGCCCAGTTACCGGACTTCGAGGATTATAATATGGCAGGACATACCTATCGTTTCTTTAACGGCGAACCGCTCTTCCCCTTCGGCTACGGTTTGAGTTATACGACGTTCAAATACGGCAAAATACAACTGAAATCATCCGCCCAAACAGGTGAAACCGTAAAAATCACCGTACCGGTGACCAACACAGGCAGCCGCAACGGCGAAGAAGTAGTGCAGGTGTACCTCAAAAAGCAAGGCGAAGCAGACGGGCCTGTCAAGACTTTACGCGCCTTTAAACGCGTGTATATCCCCGCAGGAAAGACCGTGAAAGTCGAATTGGAGTTAACGCCCAAACAATTGGAATGGTGGGACAGCGCCACCAATACGATGCGTACCATGCCCAATACATTCGATGTGATGGTAGGTGGAAGTTCCAAAGACAGCGATTTACAGAAGAAAACGCTGAAACTGCTATAAAAGGACGGCCGTAAGGCTTATAAATCAATACAGCCATACCGCCTGCCATCGGCGGTTCCCATATAAGAAGCCGGGAGTCTTATCCAAAGAGACTCCCGGCTTCTCCATGTAGCAACGAAAGTGCCGTCACGTGGTACAGAAAGTACCGGCACATGGTACACTTGGTACCAACGGTTGAAACTTCAGATACCAACGGTTGGTACACCTGCTACCAAAGGCAGGTACTTCGAATACCAACGGTTGGTACTTGATGTTTCAACCGTTGGTATTTCCGGTAATATCAGGGAGAAAACTTATCAGTACCGTATGCAAGGACGGAATGTATCAGGGAACGTACAGGAAAGCCTAAATAAATAGGGGATAAACCAACCGCGGAACGCTGAAGTTCGGTTTATCCCCTTACTGCGTAGGAATATTAATCAATCAAAGAAATACGGACAAGTTTAATTCTGTGTCAACAATCTCTTTTCCGATATCTTATCATACTCTTTACCGTCGATGGTAATATTCGTGGTGTTTTCCACTTGCAGATAAGTATTGTCGGCGGTTTCTATCTCGATATTTTCCAAAGTGACGCCGGCCACCTTATTGATGAAAGCTCCTTTCTGCGCATCGGTTATCCGCATGTTTCTGACGGAAAAGTTCTCGATGGGCATTTCCGGCAGTCCGTTTAGGAACATGGCACGTCCTGCGCCTTTGCAGGAAATATTGGAGATATGGATATTCTTGAAAGAAGGAGTTTCCTCGGTCACTGCGGGAACAGGAGCGCCGGGAGCATCTTTCACGGCATAGTACAGGTCGGCTATCAGGGCATCGCCCGGAATGTTTATCATATTGATATTATCCACATAGACGTTTTCCACTACTCCGCCACGGCCGCGCGTACTCTTAAAGCGCAGTCCCACGTCCGTACCGATGAATGTACAGTCTGCCACATATACATTCCTGACACCGCCGGACATTTCACTGCCTACTACGAACCCGCCGTGTCCATGCAGCACTGTGTTGTTCTTTACCAGCACATTCTCGCAAGGTTCTCCGCGGCGACGGCCGTCGGCATCCTTACCCGACTTTATGCAGATAGCGTCGTCACCTGCGTCGAACAGGCTGTTTGTCACCACTACATTCTTACATGACTCCACATCGAGCGCATCACCATTCTGCGAGTACCAGGGATTGAATACTTTGACACCGTTCAAAGTCAGGTCTTCGCAAGAGAGCGGATGCAAGCACCAGCTCGGTGAATTGCGGAACGTAACGCCTTCCAGCAACACTCGTTTGCTTTTGACAATACTAAGCAGTACAGGGCGCAACCAACGCTTCATGCCTTCCCACTCACTATCCGATATTTCTCTTTTTTCTTTGCTTCCGGTCAGAATAGAAGCTTTCAGAGCCCCTTCATTAGGATACCATACCTTACCGGACTCATCTACCACTCCACCCGATTTGAGCAAGGATTTCCACTGACCGTCGGTCATTTTATTACGTTTCACCGGTCGCCAGCTATCGCCCGAACCGTCGAGTACTCCATAGCCTGTAATGGCTATGTTCTCCGCATTCATCGCCGAAACAGGCGACTGGCAACGAAGCATATCCAAACCCTCGAACGAGGTACGCACCAACGGATATAAATCGGCATCACCGCTGAAAAGCACAAGGGCGTTCTTTTCGACATGCAGGTTGACATTGTTCTGCAGTACGACAGGGCCTGTGAGCCACAGGCCTTCGGGAATAACCACTTTTCCCCCGCCTTTCTCGCTTACCGCCTTAATGGCATTGTTGATGGCTTCGGTGTTCAGTGTCTCACCGTCCGCTTTTGCACCGAAATCACGAATATCCACTTGATAGTCGGGAAAGGACGGACGTTGTACAACGGGCATATCAAAGGGAAGAGCTTCGTAGAGGTCTTCAATATATGTATCGTTGTGTTGTTCTGTCGAGGTACTTTGGCAAGCGCAAAGCATCCCTAAGATGACGGGCACGAAGCCCGTCATTTTCAGTAAGTTGTTCATATTTGTTATAAAGCTTTTAATTAGTATGCCGTATGGTTACTTTATTCTTGAAACCAATCAATATCATCATATCCCTTAAAAAGAGAAACCTTAGTGGCGAAATTAGTATTATATTCATCAAGAGTAATACCATAAATTTTCTCTTTGTCAGGCAAGTTAGAAATACCTTCTAAAAAATCAATTCCTGTTTCAGTACGGCAGTTATACATTTTCACTCCCTCTGTAAGAGTTGCAGCTTCTGTACGGTTTAACTTCACGCTATTATCTTGCACATATTCATTAAGAAAAACATCAGCAAACACCGTATTCATAAATGTGATATTATCATCATTATCATCTTTCACATAACTTTCAATCAATCTTGATTTCCCAGTAATTCCCTCATTCACTGTAAACTGACAATCAGAAAACACATATCCAAGATTTACTTTATTAGTACGTGCATTAATAACACGACCATTTCTGGTAGACCGAATCTCGCAATTTTCAAATAGAGAAACTTTACATCCTCCCCAGATAAAATCTGTTACGCCTGCTATAAAGCAATTACTATACCAATTGTAACCGCCTCCAGAAAGTATTGTATCTTGATAACCTAAAAATTTGCAATTAATGAAAGCAGTTGCTCCGTTATCATTACGAATGACAATTGCTTCGGCTTGTCCATTTTGTCCCTGTGTCCAACCATAAGCGTTCTCAATAGTTACATTTTCAAAACGTATTTTATCTGCATTGCCACCTATTGTTATCACTGAACGATTACCATCATGGATCGCAGTACCCAATGGAGCAAACTGGCTGATATCCATTCCATCATTGATGCCACCATTATATTTATCAGCATTATCATACTGAATATTTACAGCATCCCGATTACCTGATATACTCTTTATTGTGATATTATCCTGATCACGTAAATAAACTATTTCCCAATAAATACCATCTGCCATATTAATCACTTTCTTATCAGACCTGTCAATATTAGCAGCAAAATAATCAATAGCGCCCTGCAAACTATAAAAATCCGCATTATCATTTATATTATGGCTAACTGTTACCGTATGCTCCCCACCCGGTGTAACTATCGGATTAGGTTTAGTCGCAAATTGCCATGCACGGCCATAAATGCCCAAGAAGTCCTCTTGATTAATAGCTGTTTTATCAACTATAATATAATACTCCGTATCAGGTTGTAACCGCTGTGAATGAGGCTTAATTACAATCGTTTTGTCTTCCACTCTTACCGCATGATATCCAACAGCTCTCTTCCTGTTAACAGTTGCAGCTTTTGGGGTTACACCAATAATATCAACCCAAGAAGTAACAACTTCCGGTCTTTCAGTTCTCCGTTCTCCCATATTAATCTCATCCACCATCTTATGGTCGCTCTTACGGTAAATACGGATATACCCGCTCTCCCCCAATTCAGGTGCCACACCTTCGAAAGAAATCTTCAATTCGGTATCGGCAAATGCATCGGTCGCTTCATTGGCAGGGAAAAGATTATATCCGGCAGGCTTATGTCCGTCAGCCGTACCTTCTTCTTTGCTTCCATCATCCCAAGGAGCGGAGCTATTACCGGCATCTACATCTTCCAACCGTCCTACAATAATATCGGCAGTAGGATCAATGTATATCCCAAATGTATATTGAGAACCCGGATTGAACTTGGGCAAACTGATGTCGAGGTCGGCAAATACCCATTCACGTGTTCTGCCATCCAGCACAAAAGATACTTTATAGGCATTACTTAATGCAGTAGGCAGAATAATAGCTTCCCGATAGTCCGTGGCAGTATTCACATAGGGAGCGATATCCGAAACGGCAGCCTCGTCCGTAGTCAATACTCCTGTCTGTACATTGAATGAAGCCGAAACGGGCATTCCTTGTATCTTTACATCACTTACCGTCAAAGGTCTTTTCTCCATATCCATGAACTTCAGTACCACTTTGGAAAGGCGATGAGTAAACTTCAATGCGATATCGGTATCACTCTCTTTATCATAAACATACGGTTCGGACGTAGTACCGTAAAGCAAATCGCAGGCTGTACTTCCATTGCTTTGGTCGGCTATTGCCACAGGATAATTGAAATCCTGTATATCCGCATTGTACGGATAATAGGCTACGAACTTCACCGGAGTACCGTCATCCTGCACCGTAAGCGGCGTTTCCGAAGTAAAAGCCACCGATTGTCCGGCCTCTGCGCAGACATAAGGCGTATTGACGGCTTCCGATACAAGTTCGGAAGTTTCCGCATTCAATACGTAGGTTCCAATCTTATCCCCGTTTGTCCAGGACGTTCCGTCCTGTGTAATGCGGGTTGTAAATCCTGTCAAATCTACACCGAACGTAATCGCTCCGGAATTAAGGGCAGGATTGCTACCCGTCTCCTGCTCGTCATCCGAGCAGGAGAGGCATAGTAGGCCTAAAAGGGGATATAATAAGGTATGAAATAGTCTCATAGTTTTTATATTCTAAATAAATGACAAATGTTTATTGTGCTCCCTGTCTCCAACGTGGGTCACCGGCATCAGTAATAGTAGTATAAAACTCACCCTCTTGATTGGAGCCATCAAATAATTGTACTTGCGTTTTAGTGAGATCTTTCCATGCATTGGGGAATTTCCCCGTATCAATCTCCTTACCATGTTCCTTAATCATAGGATATAGTGATTCGCTTGTAGATGCTGCAGCATAATTACCTGAAAAACTTACTAAATTGCTTAACTTATATGCAAGGTTAGCATTTTTAGGCTCCGTTGCAAAACATGCCATAATATTATTTTCAAAAGTTAAATTACCGCTATCCTCAACTAGTGTAGATTTAAAATCAACTAAAGTACAATTTTGAATTTTCACATTATTCATAGCACCTGAACGAGCTACAACCGACATCTTATATAAGGTAGAATTAGTAACTTCAATATTTTCAGCCTTGTACCTCCAGAATAAATCTCCTGCATTAGCAATATAACTATTATCAACCAAAAAGGTTATAGAAGTTTCCGGAGCATTATCTATATGTAATATATTGGCCATATCATGAATATGGCAATCCTGTATCGCAAAAGTTCCACCATCAGCAAATATACAATTCAGTTCAACGAGTGTCACTCCAGAGCCTGTTATTTCCAAATTATTAAATCCTAAATTCTTCAATGTTTGATTTTCCCATGCAATACCACCTGTAAGTGTCAGCTTTGACTGAGTTTTCGTTTCACTAATAAACAGCAGTTCTTTTACTTCGGCAGGTACGGTAATCTTTCCGGATGTATATTCACCCTCCGGGAATATCAATGCTATTCTCTCATTTTCTTTGTTACTATTCAACAGTTCTGCCAAATTAGCATCAGATGCCACTTTCACTTGCGTATAGTCTTCCGGAATGTTATCATTGTCCAATACTTCATCTCCATCTCCGCTTTCGTCTCCACCCGGTTGCCATGGTTTATTACCACCGTCACCGCCTTCCAGGCTGCTATCATCACTTCCCACATTGATAGTATATTCATATTTGCATCCACCCACAAATTTGTCTACACTACTACCATCCGGTACAGTATACTGATATTTCTTGCCATCGGCTGTCGTAATGGAAAGCTTCATCTTATTTCTTAATTCAGTCGTAGGCAACATAATACCCATGAAAACATTCTTTTCATCCGTTCGATAAAGAGATACTGATTTAGGTGTACTTCCCTCTGACAATGTTCCGCTCAACAAATCAAAAGTAGCAACTGTATTCAAGCCGCTTACCGTTACATTTTCTACCGTCACATTTCCCTTTACATGTACACGCAAAAGAACCAGCTTATGATGAAAAGTCAATGACAATCCACAATTCTGCAAATCAGTTGTATTCATGCCATTTGCCTCTGCCCACATCAAATCATGCGCAGAGATACCACCTGCCTGATCCGACAAATCAATATTATAAAGACCTGCACCCATATCTACTTTACCGTCTTCATTGGAAGAATACGGATAATACGCCTTAAAGTCACAAGGTTGGTCATAAATGCCGATGCCCCCGTTAGCAGCTACAAAATCCGTAGTAGTCGATGTTGTTGTCACTTCAGCATTATATTGTATATTCATAGCCGAATTCCGAATGTTTCCTGTTCCTGCATCCAGCATATATACTCCGATGGCATCTCCTGCCTCCCACTCGCTATTTAAATTAACACGCGTAGTAAAATTGTCCGTACCGGATTGTATGGTTTCTAATGTCTTCTGTGATGAATTGGAAGCCAATTCGTCCACCTCGCTGCATGCAGCCACCAATGTGGAAGCGGCCGCTGCAAAGAATAAGTATCTAAGTTTCATACTATTAAATTATTAAGTTTGTAATTTCTATTGTTTCTTCCATTAATTTCTATTACTTATCTCATTTTTTATCAAGGCAACCAGCGCGTATCACCCGCACGGTTAATTACAATAGGTGAAGAACTGTCCTTGATGGTAAGGTCTCCATTGTCCGGATCAACAAAAAGTTCTGCTGCCGTGATATCCAAATCCGTTGCATTCATCTTGGCACCACCCAATGCATAGTCCTTTGTCGTATAGTTATTGGAGAAATGAGTGGTAGTATTAGCACCCGCCACATATAAGTCTCCCGAAGGTGACGCAAGCACCATACCTTCAATGGTAAGTTCGGAACCAACTGCAGAGCTGATGTTAATCAATCGCTTGTTGAGACTATAGTTATAGATTGTAATATTCTTGAATTTCAACTGTATAGGCTTATCCACATAAGGCGCATAGAAAAGATTGCCCCAACCGAATCCTGCCGTTCCGTCATTATCACGACTGAAAGTACAGTTACGGAACACCGCCTTATCTATCTGGTCGTACGATGTCGGGTCGTTGAACGAACGTAAATCTATCAAACCGTAACTACCCGTCTGCCATCCGCATTTGTCAAAACGGCAACCTTCTACTTCAAAGTTCATAATATGCTTACTGGTTGCTTGCTGATGACGCCAGAATCCACGGGTCAACCCGATGAAGTCACAGTTGACAAAGCTGACGCTCTCAAGAGTGAACGATTTATTGGCATTCATAAAGTATTTATTGTTGGAAGCATGCTGGAACTCAATATTCTCAAATTCCAATGATGTAATATACGAACCCTCCGCAATCTTCCACCAATCATCCAGAATCACTTTCGGCTTAATTCCATCACTGCTGCCCACCAAACGGAAACCTTTGGCAAGCTCGAACGGAGTGACGCGATAAGAAGAACCGGCAGGCAGATAATATTCCGTTCCTTCGGGAACTTCAGGGTTGAGGTCGTTTTCCTGCAACATGGCAGACAAGTCATCCGACGGCCCCACAGGTATGGAAGAAGCCGACGGCCCTGCGGTACGAAGCGTCACCGAGTTGTAAGGTTTATCATACTTACGAGGTTTGTTGGTATCATACACATTGACGGTATAAAGCGTATTCTTTGTCAACCCCTCAATCTCGGCATAGCCCTGCAACATTTCATCAATAGTAAGATAACGCCTGACACCCGGCAGCGTTGTATCCATCATCGGCATGACACTGATACTGTCCACCGGGTCTTGTTGATAGTTTTTCTTCCAGCGGATGACAGCCGACGTTTCGGTAATTTCCGTCTTGGAAACATCTTCGAGCAAACGCGTGAATTCCGGACGTTTCTCAGTAGATGCCGTGGCATAGCTCCACTGTGAATTGTTGACCGCATCGGCAGCATTACTGCGTACACGGATATAGTAGGTGGTTCCATAAGGAATATCATCTACAAACAACTGAGGCACTGTAGTCTCTTGCGCCATGAACAGATTGTTGTGATACTGGTCCAGGTAGTACTCTACGGTATAAGAAACCGCATCATTCACCTCGTACCACACAAGGCTGATAGAGTTTCCTGTCACTTCAGGCTCGTCCAACACGAAACGGGGCTGAAAGAGGTCGTCTATCTTATTGTATTTATCATCCGTACAGCCGGTAAGCAGCGCCCCACACAGCAATACGGGCGATGCGGCCATTATCAGTTTATGGAATAATTTTATCATAGCTTTCTTCTTTTTGCTGTTATTAATATCCGTAATAGTTTTGAATCAGTCCCCGGTGGTCGGTAATGACTTTAGAAGGATAGGGACAGAGGTAACGCAGAGGATCGGTAGGCTTTACCGTCTGCTCATTGTTTTGATTGATGAAGCCTCGGAAACTCCAATAGATTTCGCTCGCGGCCTCATACTGTTGCGTCTCCTGATTAAGCACCCGCCATGCAATGGCATACTCTTTCATCTCGTAACCGGCAGGACGCCCTACTTCCGGACCGTATTCATCAATACCTACAATATCAAGAACCTTGCGTTCGGGATGTTCAGAATCTTCCACACTCTGATAGTAGATACGTTCAGGCACTTTATCCACACCCGGAACGGCAGTACCATTGGCAACCAACCCCCAATCAATCATCTGGTTGTAAAGATTGTAAATAACCTCACCGTATTTATTCCAACGGGCAAGGTCGTACTTACGGATTCCTTCACCGCCAAACTCCCACTTGCGTTCGTCCATTATGGCTTGAAAAAAGTCCTGTTCATTGGTGAGCGCGGCTACATAAGCATCTACCTTTTCTGCATGAAGAGAAGAGTCGAACGCACGGCGCCGCACACGTTTCAAAGCTTCCTGAGCATCATCACGCGGGCCATAAAGTTCGTTTACGGCTTCGGCATACATCAACAGTACATCTGCAAAGCGCATACGTACATTGTTAATTCCCGTATTGGAACCGCTGGTAGCACCCAAAGGAGCCTGCATATAGAGTTTGGACCATTTGGCGGCGCCCATACCTGCAATTCCCATATCATATTCCTGATTGAGATTTTTGTCGTATTTGTAAGGTACGCAAGTCATGTCACGGCGCAAATCGTCTTTATCGAATGAAAATACGTACGTACCACAAAAGGTTACATAATTACGGGCGCTTCCATACTCATGGCTGCCTTCGGCAATCGTTACGCCAATGTTATAGCCAAAACGGCTGCTTATGCTTTTCAACATAGGTACGGCAAAGATTACATCATCGTTATTAGCAGTTTTCCAGTTACATTCATTCACCCACAAATCTTTAAAGCTCTGGTTCAAATCGTGTTTCCCCTCTTTGATAACCTTGCCTAAGTAGGTTATGGCGATTTGATAATAGTGTTCAAAATTGTCTCCACGTTCCATATAACCCACATTAGCCGGATTATCCTTATCGGCACGCAACGCCCAGCCGCCGCGATAAAGAGCAAGCTGCCCTATAAGCGCCTGGCAATACTCGCGTGAAGCGCGCTCTACACCATAATCCAAATCGGCCGCGTACTTCATCATCGGCTCTGCGGCAATAAGGTCATCGATAAGAAATTCCAATATCTTATCACGATTGGTTGTACCGCGGCTAAAGAAATCATCGGTAGACCGCGTAGCCTCTGTAACAAACACCACATCTCCCCATGTACGGATCAAATCGAGGTAGAACATGGCACGAAGCGTTTTCACTTCACCATACATTTGCTGCGTTTCGGTAGGTCCGTCTTTTGATACCTCTTCCGACCAAAGGGGAGACTCCTCGACAGATTGCAGGAAGTCATTGGCATAATTGATTACATAGTACAAATTGTTCCAAGTACTGTTCAGCGTTCCCCAAGTGGGGCGCGAATCGAAACAACCGATATCCGAACCGGCAGAATTGACTGTGCTGTTCTTAAAGGATGACATCTCCACATCGGTATTCGTATTAAGACCGCTTGCAAGGTTACTGCCGTAAAGCCCGTCTTCCGTCATGGAGGAGTAAATGCGGGTCATCAGCGATTTCATTTCTTCCTCAGAGGAGAACACATATTCCGGAGTAAAGCCTGATGCAGGAGTCACATCCAGAAAATCATTGCAGGATGACAAGGAAAGCATAGAACCTGCGATGAATGCATATAATATTTTCTTATTCATTGTTCCTTCTTTTTTAGATTCAATTAAAAGGTTAACTGCGCACCAAAAGTATATGTACGGCTACGCGGATAACGGTTGTTATCGATATTCGGCGTAAGTCCGGTAGCGATGTCCACTTCCGGGTCGTAACCGCTATAACCGGTGATAGTGAACAGATTGCTGCCTGCCACATAGAAACGAACTTTATTCAGACCGGCTTTCTTTGTCCACCCCTGAGGTAAAGTATAACCAAGCGTAGCAGAGTTGAGACGTAAGAACGAACCGTCTTCTACCGCATAGGACATACTGATAGGTTTACCGATAGAGGTAGGATTCCACATCGTAGCATTCTTATTGAACTCGGCAAGAAGTTCCGGACTGTAACGAATTTCATTACCCATATCATCGAAGTTACGCCAACGCTTGTCCGAAGCTACCTCCATACCGAAATTGTTTTCGTGGTTGTCGGCCCATGTAGTAAGCATCACTTTATTGGCATTGAATACATCAAAGTCATACATGAAGTTGAAGAACATACTGAGGTCAAATCCTTTATATGTGGCGTTCAGGCCAAAACCACCCGAGAACTTCGGAGTAGTATTACCGATAACCGTACGATCCGCCTCTGTCAGTTGATAAGGATTGGAACTGTTCGGGTCTACGGGAGTCAACTTCTTGAACTTGGCATTACCGGGACGCGGAGTGTCTGAAAGCGGGCTTGAATCTACCACACCTTCTTTCAGCTTCCATGTGCGCGATTTGGAATCGAAATATTCAAAGTCTTCCACTTTATAAAAACCGTCATTGACATATCCGTAAATCAAACCACTGGTTCCGCCTACATAAGCGCGGTAATCGTCAGCGTTCATCACACTCTTATTCCAACCGGAAGTAAGTATCCACTCTTTCTCTCCGCTCGCCAGTTTATCAATCTTATTTTTATTATGACCGATGTTGAAAGTCGCGTTCAACGAGAAATCTTTTGTCTCGACGATGTAAGCATTCAATTGAAGCTCAATACCTTTGTTGGATGTTTGTCCCACATTTGTCATCAACTTGGTGTAGCCCGTATAGCCGGGGATGTCCGAAGGAACCAACAGGTCTTTCACCGTATTCCAATAGATATCTACCGTACCGCTAAGACGTTCTTTGAAGAAACCGAAATCGAAACCCAAGTTACGGGTAACGGTCGTTTCCCATTTCACATTAGGATTGTAGACGTACTTGGTATTGTAGAACTGATAATAATAGTGACTCATCTCTCCCCAGCCGGCAGGTGTCTTGCTGCTTACTCCATAAAGCTTTTGATATAAATCGGCATCAATGCGGTCATTACCGGACGTACCGTAACTCAAACGTAACTTCAAATTGGATATCCATGTAACATCCTGCATAAAGTCCTCGTTAGAAAGACGCCATGCCAATGCTCCTGCGGGGAAAAATCCCCAGCGATTATTGGCTGCGAACTTAGACGAACCGTCGGCACGGAGTGTAAATGTAGCCAGATACTTATCCTTATATCCGTAGTTGATACGACCGAAGAAAGAGGAAATACGTGAAGGAGAATCCGCCTTTGAGGAATTCTCATAAGGCGTACCGAGCGACAAATTGTCAAATGCCTTCTCCGCGGTTGTATTCTCCGGGAAATAACGTGTGGAATAAGTTTTCGTAGTTGTTTGCTGGTTCTTGATTTCCTGTCCTAACATCAGGCGGATATCATGCGCATCATCATCTAAAGTAAAATTATAGTTCAAGACGTTGGTCAACTGCCATTTGGTTCCTTGCTTCATCATCCATTCCGTCATGGGTTGGTTGTTGTTGTTCTTGGCATTTTTGGTTCCCATCCCCCAGAACTTACGCTGTTCTTCCGTATTATTTTCAAAACCAAATTCGTTACGCAAAGTCAGCCCTTTCGCAATATCCCATGTCAACGCTCCCATAGTATTAAGCGATTTATTGATTCGCTTCTTATAGTTCTTCTCGGATTCCTCCTTCGGATTGAAACGTACGATTTCTTCCAATTGGTCGGGATCGAAATAAGTATCGTCTTCGGGTAAAGTCATATATTCGTCCAGCCCTTCGGTAGGAGCCTGGCGCAGAGCATCCAGCAAACTGACACCTTCCGTACCTGAACCGTCCACTTCTTTGTGCAACAGGCGCGTACGGTATTCCATCGTAAGAAACTTGAAAGGCTTGAAATTAAAGGAAGCATTCAGGTTATTTTGCTTCAATCCATTACCTACCATTACACTGGGTTGGTCTTGATGAATAAACGCCAGTTTATACTTTGCTTTTTCAGTACCTCCGTTTACGCTCAAATCAAGATAAGAAGCCACGGGATGGGTTCCGAACACTTCATCCTGCCAGTCCGTACCGGGATCTCCTTGATAAATATAATGCTCGTAGGCATGACCATATTTATTGTTGAAGTCAGTCGGATTGGAACTTTTCTGACGGGCATTTTCATATTGCATCAGTACAAATTCATAAGGGTCCATCACGTCCAGTTTATTGGAGAGTGTTTTAGTTTGTATATATGTATTCAAGTTGATAGACACACGTCCCTCTGTCGGATTCTTGGTCGATACCAAAATAACGCCATTAGCACCGCGAGCGCCGTAAATAGCGGTAGAAGCAGCATCCTTCAATACCTCGATAGACTCTATATCCGTAGGCGGAACATCATTCAAGCTACTTACTTCGAACCCGTCAAGAATAATCAACGGACTGTTGTCCTGCGTAATAGAGCCACCGCCACGCACCAAAATCTTAACTTCCGCATCCGGTGAACCATCTACTGTCGTTACCTGTACGCCCGGCAGTTTACCTACGATAGCCTCAGCCGCAGAAGTAGTCTGTACTTTCTCCAATATCTTTCCCGATACACTGGAAATAGAACCTGTAAGGTTACCTCTTTTCTGAGTTCCGTAACCGATAACCACCACATCTTCCAGCATACTGGCAGACTCTGTCATGTGTATATTAATGCCCGAAGTACGTCCTTTCAAAGGTTCTTTTACTTCTTCCATACCCACAAAGCTGATTTTCAGAACAGCTTTATCTACATTAGAAACGTTTGTCAACGAAAACTTTCCATCCAAATCCGTAGTACAACCAATTGTTGTACCTTGTACTATTACGGTGGCACCAATCACAGGTCCGTAATCATCTGTCACCGTACCGGTCACAGTGGCAGTCTGCGCCACAGCACCGACTGCTACCATCAACAGGGTAAATATGCTTATGATTAACTTATTCATTCTTCTAAAGTATTATATATGTCTGTTATTCTTTACTTTCTTTCCATGGGCTGTCCGCCTTGGTTTTGATAATAGACAATGTGTTGCACCAAATTATGGAAGTAAACTTCCAAATTGGAGTAGCGACCGTTAGGGTCTACACTGCTACTGATTACATTTGCATCACTCGGATCTTCAGGATTCAAGCCATAGGCGAGTTCCCAAATATCGGGTATACCATCATTATCGCTATCCGGCCAGAGATATCCCTTTTTCATCTCTACATAACCGCCCGCGGCATCGCTTGGAGTATCGATGATACCCGGCTTCTTATCAGAGTCCTTCAGAGTTACCAAATTTCCTTTCTCATCCCAATAAGACATTTTAGAACCTTTGTAGAGAGCGCTTCCCGCTCTGACTTCACCTATAATCCGCCGGTCTATTTCATCTCGACGCAAAGAAGCGCCTGCATAGTCCAATACTCTTTCATAGGCAACCTGCGCCGTATGGCTGGTCACTTTACTGAAAGGTTGGTAGTCCGCCATCTTCATAGCCTGCTTTTCTTCATCCGATACACCCTGTTCTACAAGGCTCTTATCAAATTGCGCCCAAACACCGTCCGTCCAATTATCGGAACTAACTTTTGAATTACCCTCTATATAATTGTCGCTAATATAGGCTCTGGCCGTAGGATCGGTAGAAAGGACACGATACGACTTATAGCCCGTACCTGTGGCCGGTCCCGGTTTATAGTAACAGTTCGTCAGATTGAATGTAGCATATTTGCCACCATAACTTCCAAAACCACTCTCACTCCAATTGTAATAAACATTATTACGTACATCGAAATATCCGCAGTAGTCATAAGAGCCTTGAGTTCCCGGTTCCGAGAGATCGGAGATACGTGGACAGCGGCTACCGTGATGCGCCAGCAAAATATGGTGGAAAGTAGTATTGTCACCGCTGAACATAGCGCCATAACCGTGAGCACCCTTGGCATGGTTCGATAAGTTCAGACTCTCACTGGCGATACACCATTGCGCCGTAAAGTTCTGAACTCCATAGAAAGTCAACGTTTCATCCACACTCCAACCGGCTGTTACATGGTCTATGATACCGTTCTTGAAATAACGGCCACCGATAGCATCTTCCGCATAATCGGAGCAAGCATCACCCGGACGAATACGTAAGAAACGGACAATGGCATTAATACTGTTTCCCGCACCCTTTTCCGGATCTTTAGAAAGATTGAATGAAAAATTGTAATTCTTCAACGTGATACCTTCACCGGGAGCAGTCTGCCCGATAATACTTAAATCGGGATAATCCACCAGATAAATCCCCCGCTTCAGTTCAATCGTACCGTCTACATCAAAAACAATAGTACGAGGGCCTTGAATCTGCTCGATACCATAACGTAAGCTACCTTCTATCGGAGTTTCGCCCAGACCGTAATCATCCAGATTCGTCACTTTGTAAAGTACTCCGCCACGTCCGCCTGTAGTGAAACGTCCACCCCCTTCTGCACCGGGGAAGGCAAGGGCTTCAACACTCTTGTCATCACCAATACCGGTATCAGGCTTACCATACTGAAAGATAGTTATGGTCTTATCCAAAATACGCACGGTAGAGGTACGCGGCAGAAAATCTTCATTATCAGCAATCGTCAAAACTATTTCGTTGCTCGTAGACTCTCTTTTGTTATGAGTAATCCAAGCCTCGGAAGGAATAGCATCGAAATTTTCTACCGGTTCATCTCCTCCCTGTGTGAAAGGAATTACCAAAGTCCGGCATTTATAAGGAATAGTATATTCATCCTGCTCGATAGCAGCCACACCGTTTACCGCTTCTTGCATCACTTTCAATACACGTTGTAGTTTATACTCACCTACCGTACTGAATACAAGTTCTGTTGTACGTGCATTACCGGTATTCAACGCGACTTTCAGTTTCAGAATCTGTTCGGAGAAGTTACGGGTTACCGGAGTTTCTTCCACAACTTCAATCCAGTCGCACTGTTCATCAATATCCATCTTCCATTCCATATTGGCTACAACTTTGAGCTCTACTTCCGCACCACGGAAAGAAACAGGTTCGGAAGTAAATTCAAACAGAATATCCGGGTCGGAACCTAATTGCTCTATGGCAATCTCTTGCTCCAAGGTAGAGCCTGCACCTGCCATGGTAACCTTAACCTTACCCGTACGTTTGGCTCCGTCTGTATTTTCCGCTACAAACAGGCGAAGTTCATCATTTCCCGTACCATTGCTTTTCGACAACGTAAGCCAAGCCTGCTCCGCATCATTGGTGGCCGGTTCTACTACGGTTGCCAACCATTCACCGGTGGCGGTTATATCCACAGTGGAAGAAGTAGCCACATTGGACAGTTTCAGTTCCTTTTTCGATAGTTCCAAGCTATCGGTTCCTACGGTGCCATTCAATTCGCCCTCGTCACTGCATGCTCCTAACAAGCCTGCTAACAGTATGAATAGAAAATATCTCATAGCTTTTATTTGTTTTTCGTTAGTATTCGATTATTTAATCCAATGCGGGTCGCCGATGTTATTCGTATAAATCTCAGAACTCTTATCAGTAATAGTAAAGTCTCTGTTAGCTACATCCCGGAATAGTTCATCCATTCGGAGAACGGTTTGCTTCGGTTTCTCATTTTCTCCCACACCCCAGTTGTTCAATGTAAAGCCGTTGGTGATGTAGTTATTCTCAAATATGCGGGTAGTAATCTTTTCATGAATATTAAACCACGTACCTTTTTCACTGTCAACAGCACCACTGAAAAGATTATTTTTCACTGTCAGGTTGCCGTTCGTTATACTCTTAGCACCTAAATCGAAGAAAGTCATACCCGCTTTCATAGCAATAAATGTACAGTTCTCTATTGTAACATTCAAATCACCGGTCATTGCTCCCAACCTTGTAATCAATGCATTATTCAAATCATTAGCATGGAAAGTAGAGTTTCTAAATTCAAAGTTGTGTACCGGAGCATCTTGCTTAGCAAGGCCGAACAAACCACTTTCACTTGAATTCAATCCGAAGAAACGACAATCTTCAATAACAATCTTGTTTACGGTCTGCTTTTGCGCAGCATCCACTTCCTGATACCACATGGTACGTTGCAAGTCGTTAATTTCGCAGTTCTTCCATGAGATAGTCCCGATATGGAATTCTTGATTCTTAAATTTAAAGAAATCCTGCGCATCCACCTTTATCACCAAGTTCTCGAAATGAAACGCCTCAATGAAATCCGCACTTGATATACTCAGGCTTGATTTCAGTTCCAATACAGCCAAGTTTTCACCCTCTTTAGGTTCCTGCCCCATAATAGAAAGCCCCTTAGGCATATCATCCAACGTTTTGGCAACAAACTGATAAGTTGTCCCCGCTTTCAGGAAAAGTTTGATGTCTGTTGCAGTTTCATCGTTCTTCAATCTATTGAAGACGTTATTGATATTCTCTCCCAGACTAACGTATGTATATCCCTCCGGCACGCGAATAGGAGCATCCGGATTAATATCTTCTTCTTCCCATTCTTCCGGAGCGATAGTTACCATATAATCCTGAATAGTCGGTTCATCCGCATTGTTCAATTCGAAAGAAACCGTTGTAAGGTTCTTTGGCAGAATAGGGAAAGTTCCTTCTATCTCTTTGGTCTGTATTACTTGCTGATTTGCGTCCAAATATTCAAAACGGACTGTTACCGCTTCATTATCCGTATCGGTCTCGAACAATACCAAGTCGTCGGTATAGTTCACACCACCCGTAGAGGTCGCTGTATTGCGTACCACCTCGATAGGCGACTTCACAAACGTGGCATCCGAAATCTTATAGCCGGATATAGGCGTAGAGACGATGGCGCGTATCGTAGAATAACGTTTGTCCGCCTTACGGTCGGTTGCCCGCAAACGGAGCGTACCGGTACGGTTATACATACGAATCTCCAAAGGCTCATTAAAAGGAGAAGCGTACTCCACCGGAGCAGACAAAGCATAGACTTTCTCAGCTTTTGGGTCTTGATTAAGCACTATATCATTCAAATTGCCCGGATGCGGCAACGAATCGGCTTCCGTAGTAGCAACAATACGATATGTACCGTCAGGCAATTGGAAACGGTATAAAGTAGAATAGTTCGCCACATAGCTGCCATCGGCAGCATAAATAAACAGCGGTTTGTTGGATGAGCCTGTATTCAGCGAATAAGCCTCATCATCCAAATACATTTGAATATCCTTCACTACCGAAGAGTTGTATTTACTGTCTTCGGAACAAGCAGCTATACCGAGCAGGAGCATCAGTCCCGCCACAGCAGATGATATACTTTTTCTCATATTAGATTTTGCAGGAGTTTAAAGTTCTGTTTCTTCTGTTATATCTTCCCATCCCGTTTCTACCCAATCTTCATTCAGTATTTCCATGTGAACGACCGAACGCTTGGACGACTTAAAAGCAATACCCGTATCAAGCGCACCATTCGTACGGTTCACTTCCACTCCTTCTTTTAAGTAAGTAACATCAACCGACGTACGCGAACCGTTATTCTCCGTGGGGAAGGAATAGACAAAAGCCTCGAAACCGGCGGTACGGTCTGTGCGTACGGTTACATCTTCAAGGACTGCTTTTTCATCCTTCACATTGTAAGCCACGCCTACATTGGTAAATGTTATATCCAATGCGTCAAAATGGGTAATACCGTCCAATTCCTCCGCTGTTTCTTTGGGACTGAACACTGCTTGTCCCATCAATCGCTTCAACTCAATATCGAGTGATTTTACGGAATTGTCCGAAGTAAATCCCATTATCCCGGAAATGTAGACAGGTTTCTGCATATTGTCTTTCTGACGGATAACGGTAGTAGAGAGCTTATCGGCACCGGACACTTCATCAGCATTCGCTACAACAAACGTCTGCAAATTCTCTCCCAAAGGCAAAGGAACCTCAACAGCCCCATGTACCAAAGATTGCGTTTCTCCATAAATAAGAGAATCGGACATATACACATAAATTCCGATTTCGGAGATACCCTCTGCGGCAAATGTCTTAATACTCGATTGGCTGAAACGGACACCAACGGGATGCAGTTCATCTTTCCGAAAAGTGTTACCTTCGTCTTGAGGAAGCTTACCATTATCCCAAATCTCGTCAACTTGCGAGGTACAGGAAAAAAAAGCTAAAAGCGGAATAAATAATAATTTCATTAAACGCTTCATAAGTATTAGTGTTTTATAGTTAATATTCAAAGTTCACAAATAGCAGTTCTAATGCCTGTGCAAATATCCGTAAATGGAAGAAACTATGTGAGTAAGATTTAGTACAAAAAGGGTAAAATCCGGTCTGGCACAAATTAATTACCCGCTCAGAGACATCTCTACGAGCGATTTTAAGTATTTCACAAAATATCAGTCAATATTATTTATGAAGTAAGCAAGTACTCGTTTTATAATGCTGACAGGCACGAATTATATGGAACTTCACGACTATCCTGTCTATAAAACCGTGAACTTCCATATAATTCGTGCCTGTTTAAAAATCATCCGGTAAATACCCGAATATAAAAAATACTTATATCCTGATAAGTTCCTTATAAAGTCGTTGTACCGGCAACCCCATAATATTATAATAACTTCCCGAAATATTCTCCACTCCGATAAAGCCAATCCACTCTTGCACTCCATAGGCGCCGGCTTTATCCATCGGTTGGAACTTATCTATATAATAAGTGATTTCCTCTTCGCTCAGTTTGGAAAAACGAACCTCCGTCTGGGCGGCAAAACTTCGTTGCCATTCCGTTGTAGTAATACAAACACCGGTAAATACTTCGTGAGTACGACCTGACATAGCGCGAAGCATACATAAAGCATCTTCCCTATCCTTAGGTTTTCCAAGTACTTTTCCATCTAACCAGACAATAGTATCGGCCGTTATCATCAATTCACCCGGTTTTAACATATCCCGATAGGCATCCGTTTTTTCTTTCGCTATATAAAGAGGTATATCCGCTCCTTGCAATGTATCAGGATACGATTCGTCTACATCCGGCAAGGTACGCACTTCGTAGTCCACGCCAAGTCCTGCCAACAATTCTTTCCGGCGGGGAGAATTGGAAGCAAGTATGACTTTATATTTTTTGAGATTATCCAACATGACTCTAATAAATTATGAATTGCGAGTTATCAACTGACAGAAATTACCAACCGAAGGCTTTCTCGTCTGCCATCCAAAGACCTTTTACTTTTAAGAACTGCTCTACAATATCCCGTCCGCAGCCATATCCACCCTCTTTGTGGGAAATGTAGCGGGCAACGGATTTTACTTCGGGAGCGGCATCTTTCGGACAACAAGGCAAGCCACAAGTACTCATCACCTCAATGTCAGGAATATCATCACCTACATACAATATTTCTTCATCCCGCAAACCATAACGGTCACGAAAATCATGATAATCATGTATTTTGACGGAAGACCCCATATAGATATTCTCTGCCAATATTCCTAAAGCAAGAAAACGCTTGCGCACCGCTTCCGTACGCCCACCGGTTATAATGGCCAGTGGAATTCCATATTTGGCAGCCAGATGCAATGCATAACCGTCCTTTATATTTACCGTGCGCATCGGCTCACCTTCCGTACTCATCGGGATAACGTTAGCGCTCAATACCCCGTCCACATCAAAAGCGAGCGCTTTTATCTTATTCAAATCATAGTTGATTGTACTCATACCGTTATTCTTTACTCAGAAGTCAGCTGTTTTGTTGATGTATACTTTCGCTAATCAGCCTATACAGTTCTTGCATTCCCGGTTCATCGGAAAGCATCTGCAAGTGATTGTTGATGACATTCTCGTCATACCGTATGGCAGGCCCCGTCTGCGCAAGACGCGGTTCGAGTTCGTGTACTTTTCGGGCAGTCTCGTCTATCAAGGGTAACATCACTTCAAAGGGAAGTTGATATTTCTTCAACAGTTCGGCAGCAAGGGCGTACATATGATTTGTAAAATTACAAGTGAATACCGCCGCCAAATGCAAACTCTTACGCTGTTCGGAAGTAGCCTCATAGACTTTCTCGGAAAGTACGGAAGCAATATCTTTCAAGGTCTGAGTATCTGTCGCAGAATTGCTTTCCACAAAAACCGGTATCTGCCGAAAATCGACAGTACGTTGTTTGCTGAATGTCTGCATAGGATAGAACACACCATATCGATTTACCTTACCCGCCCAAACGTCCATCGGAATACTACCGGCAGTGTGTACCCATAAGGCATCTTCCTTGCCGGCAACTATCTCCGGCAACAACTGTACAAACGCCGCATCTTTCAGAGAAACAATATAAAGTTGGGCATCTGTCGCCACAGAGGACAAATCGGTAGTATAGGCTGCCTCCACAACCTGTGCCAATGTCCGTGCCGACTCTTCCGTACGGCTGTATATCTGCACGATACGGAATCCTTTATAATAAAGCGTCTTTGCCAAATTCGTCGCCAGATTACCGGCTCCGATAAATACGATAGATGTATCTTCTATGCTTCTCTTCATTTTATCTTGTAGATACCAAATATAAAATACCGCCTACAACCAATAACGCCACCGGCAACAAATAAGCTGACATAGTACCAAGCAGAGCCGTTATCAATCCGAAATTCAATATCAACCACAAACCTATCAGCACCAATCCCACTGACTTATCATGCTTGAATAATAAGAAGATGATTGCCGTATAAAGCAGAAAGTTATCCCTGTTCATCACCCACGACAAACCCAATGTAGAAAAATGCAGCAACTTGTCTGCCAGATAAAGCACACCGAACACAATCAACGTGATAGCCGTAGCCTTATATGTGTCTTTGTTATTGTTTGCTTTTGCCGCGCTCACCTTTATTTCCCTCCATATTTATTAAGGTGAATCTTTTCCCATTGCAGATTGTCTTCATTGAAAGGTTTGCGCTCCATTCCTTTATGACCGATCGCTATTATACTGAGGGCTTGCAATTGCAAGGGTATATCAAGTACGTCATGTACATATTCATTGGAAGACATTCCGGATGCGGTAAAACGTTCGCGAAGCTGTACCCAGCAACTTCCCAACCCCATATCTTCCGCCTGAAGCTGCAGATAAATAGAAGCGATAGAAGCATCTTCTATCCAAACGTCACTTGCCAGCGGATCGGCAGTTACAACCACCGCCAATGCCGCATCCGCAATGAATTGTGAAGCCTGCTCTTTACAGAAAGATAGTTTTTTCAATGTTTCCTTATCATCCACCACGATAAACTGCCATGCATTACTGCGTTTGGAAGTAGGCGCCATCAGCGCGGCTTTCATCAGTGTAACCACCTGTTCTTGTGTCAATTCCTCTTCCGTAAACTTCCGCATGCTACGGCGTTTTTTTATCAATTCACTAAAACTTTCCATATATGTATATCGTTTAGAAATGAATACTTTGTTGTTAAGCAATGCAAAGATACAAGATTATTTTTTTAAATTTGCAGCAATGCCCTTGAAACTGACTACATATTACCAGGGGAGCCGGGTGCCCGAACTGCCGGGCACCAATACATTCCATTCCACGGAGCTGTTTCTCATCTACGAAGCAACTCCGGGATATACTCCTTTGCTTATTGTAGCATCGGAAGGCGGAGTGCCCGTAGCCAAACTACTTGCCGCCATACGAAAAAGCGTACGTCTGTTCCCACCCTCTATTATCAAGCGATGCGAAGTATACGGCACAGGAGAATATTTTGATGAAACCATTGACAGGGAAGCTGTGTTTAGTGATATGCTGCAACGCCTCACAGACGAAGCTTTGCGGGAAGCCTTTCTTATCGAGTTCCGTAATCTGGATAATTCGCTATCCGGTTATAAAGTATTCCGTAAGAACCGATACTTTGCCGTTAATTGGCTACGCGTACGCAACTCACTGCATAACGTGGAGCAAGCGGAAGTCCGTTTCAGCCCCTCGCGTATCCGCCAAATCAAAAAAGGACTGAAAAACGGGGCAAAAGTAAAGGAAGCGCATACTCCGGAAGAAATCCACGCTTTTGCCAAAATGCTGCATCACAACTACTCCGCCAAGATACGGCGACACTTCCCCAGCATGGACTTTTTTCAGCAGTTGGAAAAACAAATGACACAGAGCCGGCAAAGCCGTATTTTTATTGTAACCTATAAAGACAAGATTATCGGTGGAAGCGCCTGCATCTATTCCGATGACAGCGCATACCTATGGTTCTCCGGCGGCATGCGCAAGACATACGCTTTGCAATATCCCGGAATTCTTGCCGTGTGGCAGGCATTACGCGATGCGAAAGAGCGCGGCTACCGCCATCTTGAATTTATGGATGTAGGGCTGCCTTTCCGCAGACATGGCTATCGGGAGTTTGTACTTCGCTTCGGCGGGAAACAAATCAGCACCCGTCGTTGGTTCCGTTTTCGGTGGGAATGGCTGAACAGGGTGCTGATAAAGATGTATGAGTAAATGATCATGAAATTATTTCTATAATAATAACCTTGCTATATAATTACGATAGAACTTCTCTACATCTGCCCAATGATAATACGGTACTACATCGCTCTCTAAAGGAACCTTTACTTCTTTCTCGTTCAGCATAAACTTCACAAGAATATCATCGCTTCCTTTTTTACTGAAGAATATCAACTGTACATTAGCCGCCATCGGTACAATCTTAAAATCACTCCATACCCTATAGAAATCTTCCGGATTGGTTTCCTCTGCATAACAACCTTCTAAATGGAGTAATCCCGTAAGAGGCATCACATTTCCATCATGTCCGAAACGCAATGTAGCCGCAGCCGAGCGGTCTTTTATAGCATCCTCTGCAGATTCCAGGATATTTTCCAATAAAGGGATAAAAGTACGCTGTACAATTTCTTTACCCCACGGACAAGTACCGTTACAAACATAATGACTATAATTAAAGACCTGCCAAATATCAAACAATTCTTTACCTTCGAAAATATCATAAAAAGAAATACCAAGATCTACATTCTGCATATCTGATGCTATCCAGTATAACCCTATCATCAGCTCCTCCGCGTTGATATGCTGTTCTACATATGCTTGATTGGTGAACAATAGCTTCATCAAACGCTCCGGACAAATATGTTCTTTGCGGAATTTACGATAGCTTTCACGCCAAGAAGATTCATCGGATGTAAAATTTCTGGCATCTTCATTCCAATAATTCAAATAATTCATATATCGGTCACCGGAACCATAAGTTATTTGCAGTTTTGGGTTCAACCCCTTTAGTGTCTCGCAAAAGGCAGTCATACTTAATGCACAACGGATTACTACCGTAGAACGGGCACTAATATTTTTATTTCCTTCAAATATTTCCGGAAAATTATGAAACATACGCCCCGCTATCTCACGATGTTGCTTATAGCCCAATGGGGTCAGCTGCCCTCCTAACCCTTGAGCATCTTTCCATACCAGTTGAAGACGGCGATATACATCTTGACCTTTTTCAGAAAGAAAACCTATGGCAGCAGCTTTTTCCAAAACTTGCATTACCGATAAATAATCAGTATCGGCAATAAGATAGCGCGAACCGTGACGGCCATAATGTGATATATAAAAAGGCGTGTATCCTGCAGGAGCTGGTGTATACTGTTCATCAACTTGAGGATAAGCGTAATAAACGCTGGCACTTTTATTCAAATTGTCGTAAATCTCTTGAGGGATTGTTTGTGAGTAAATGACTGCTACCAATGGTAAGAAACAGCATGTCATCAAAAGTCTTAATTTCATCTCTAAATCTTTATTTATATTATAAGGAAAGAGGTTGCCGGCACAAAGACCGACAACCTCTCTATCAAAATCATATCAATCTACCAATTGGTTTCAATCTTATTGCTTAACCATTTCAACGACACAAGGAGTACGATTTGCATGGAATTTTACTACATAAGTTCCTGCAGAAGGAACAGCAATATTATTACCGCCACTTTCCACCAATTCAATGCCACCGGCAATAGCTGTACTGTTTTTAGCGCTTGAACCGTATTTAAGGTCAAAATTCTTATTCAGTCGAATTAAGAACTCTTCTCCCGCGCCAAAAGCAGCCGGAGCCGATTCCCACACATTTTCAGAAACATTATATGTCATTGCTCTGTCATCACCACCATTACCCCAACTATTGAAAGCACCTGTAATACTTATAGATTCAAGTTTGGTCATTTCGATTAATTTTGCAGGTATATTGGCTGTAATTTTATAAATACCAATTGATACTGTCATATCACCTTTCGGATTTGTCTGCTCACCTTTTATCACATCACTATGGGTATCAAAAGAGCCATATCCCATTTGTCCGTCCCAACTACCAGCAGTAGGTAAAATTTGGAATCCACAATCGGTATCACTCGCGTCGTCTTTATTCACAAAATTATAAATACCTTCATACGTATTGGAGCCGCCTTTTGTTTCCCATATTTCAAGTGCTGCACCTTCTTGATTATTCCAACCGTTTATTTCACCAACCAAATACATCGCTTTCACCGGTACTTCATAAGTCGTTACATTAAAACTATTAGATTTAGCTGATGCAATCGGTTCATAATTATCAGTTCCGGCCATTTTTGCCGTTACATACGCGGTAACGCTTCCTGTTGCATTAGGGGCAATTTCCAAACCTGAAAGCGCAACACTGTTTATGTCCTCATAAGAGAATGTTGCTTCAGTATCTTTTTTTTGTCCCAACAAAGCAGACTTATCTCCACAAGACAGATAGACACTATAAAGAACTTCTGTCGGTAAGCCAAAATCAGCAGCAGACCACTTAAATTCAATACTTCCGGTTTTAGCATTCTCTGCGGTCACCGTAATATCACTGTATTCTCCTTTCAACACCGGAGCTACAAAATCATCCGGGTTAGAAATCCGAACTGTTTCCAGATCCGTTTCACAAGAAGCGAACATAGTCACCGCCACAGATAAGATTATATATTTAAAGAGTTTCATATTTTCTGATATTTAAAGTTACATTTTTATTTATAGCCTTCGTTCTGAACCAAGTTCGGATTCTCTGTCAAGTCGGTATTCAGAATCGGATAAACCGTCAGGTGCTGCCCCAAAGAAACCTTACCGTCAGGTACACCGCCCTTATATGGCCATGGGAATGATACCGAAGTGAAATATCCGTAACGGATCAAATCAGTACGACGATGCCCTTCCCACATCAACTCACGGGCACGCTCTTTCAGAATAAACTCAGTATCGATAGAAGTAGGTACTGAAACACCAGCACGTTCACGCAGCTCTTTAATATAACCAAGAGCTTTGGTATCCGTAGTTGTTCCACCATCCAAACGTGCCTTAGCCTCTGCATAAATCAGATACATTTCCGCTAAACGAATAATGGGAAAATCTGCAGATGAAAGTTTAGAGAATTCATCACCAGAGAACAGATTTCCTTTTGAATCACGGCTTGTAAACTTCCAACATCTCCAACCTGAATTAATATCACTGTTACTATATTCTTTCGTACCACCGATATTATAGAAGAAAGCACGTTTATCACTGTTTGCACGATCATATCCAAAACCTGAAGTTCCTCCCCAAGTTACACCTTTCAATTCGAAAAATTCCACGTATTCATTCGGTACATGATAACCATTCCAGTTTTCACGGGCAACACGAGCTCCCGGATATCCTAATTCCTTAGCAATGGCAGAATTGGCTTCTGAACTCAAGCTTGCCGATACCAGATGCGTAGTTCCTCCCCAGCTTTGTGAGTTATCACGATCATATGCAATGGCGAAGATAAACTCTTTACGGGCATTATCATTTTCCGAATTATCCTGCATGAACAGTTCTTCATAATTTGGACATAAGTCATATCCCATTTTAATGGTAGCCTCGGCAGCATCAAGCGCATCCTGCCAACGGGCAGTACCGGTATATACCTCTGCATTCAGATACATACGTGCCAATGTAGCCTGAGCAGCTCCTTTGGTAACCCGGGGATAAGGTACTGCACCTACAGCCGGTAAATCACTGCCTTCCAGCAAGTCCTTCAACTCTCCTTCTATCCATTCAAACAAAGCCTTGCGTCCTATTTGAGAAGGAAGCGCACCCGCTACATTCTCTTCCATAGCAAAAGGGGGATTTCCATATAAGTCCATCAGCAAATAATAAGCGAAAGCTCTCAAAAAACGGGCCTCGGCACGCAGTTGAGCCAGTCCTTCCATAGAAGTGGCATTACTTTGTTTCAAGAATTCATTGGAACGGGTCACAACCATCATACAACGTGTGTAAACAGCCAAAGTCGAAGTATTCGGGGTGGCAGACCATGAATTATTCTGAAGCTCCACGATATAACTATCTCCCCAAGTACACTTCAAAGCATCTACAGACATTTCATTCAGTACCATATATTGGCGGACAAGTTCGCTCTGTCCTGCATCGTCCACTGCAATATCCGCCTTACCCGGATCGTTTTGGCTCGCCAAAGAATATGCTCCGTAAATATAGGCAAGTCCCATTTCAAAATCTTCCAAAGTCTGATAAGCCTGTCCTGCATTCTTATCTGTTTCATTTAAAGGCACAGTATCCAAATCCCCAATACATGAATTGAACGTCAGCATGGACGCCGCTATTGCCAAACTATATATAATCTTTTTCATAATTGTCTATACTCCTAATATTTAGAAATTAATATTCAGACGCAAAGTATACAGACGGGGACGCGGAATCAAGTTGTTATCCACACCGTCGGCTTCCGTAAGCTCCGGATCAAGTCCACTATACTTGGTGATAGTAAATACATTCTGTACAGAAGCGGCTACACGAATTTTACCGCCCCAGTTCTTAATCTTATCAAATGTATAACCCACATTGATATCGTCCATACGGAAGAATGTAGTATTCTCCAAGAACATATCCGAATATTTCTGTTGTTCAGAAATAGTTGCCTTCCAACCGGTTTCCATACAATAAGGTGACAGATTGTTCAAGTAACCTTTCGTATAATCATCCGAATAGGAAGTTGCGGTATTCATCTTGATTCTGTTCAAGGCATATCCGCCTACCGAACCATGTGCGTTGAAACCGAAGTCCCAGTTTTTATAAGTAAACTGCGAACCGATACCATAGAAAAACTTAGGTTGAATACTCTTATCGGTAATATAACGGTCTTGTGCGGTAATCTGTCCGTCACCGTCACGGTCTACCAATACATTCTGAAGCGGCTTGCCATTTTCATCATAAGCCTGTTGATACAAATGATATGTATAGGGAGAGTAGCCTACACTATACAATGAGGTATAACCACCCGTACCACCCATGTTGGCACCTACTTCCACTCCGAGATAATCGGGTGTGGGATTATTTGTAAGCTTGGTGATTTTCGTATCCTGCCATGTACCGTTCACATTGATAGTCCAACGCATATCTTTACGTTCGATAGGAATAAAGTTCAAGTTAAACTCAAGACCCTTATTTTCCATATCACCCACATTCGAAATAACTTTATTGGAGAAGTTCACTCCCATCGGTGTGGTAACATCATTCAGCAAATCTTTGGTTTTGCGCAGATAAGCGTCAATCGTACCGTTGATACGTCCTTTTAGGAAACCGAAATCAAGACCGACGTTATAAGTTTCAGTTGTTTCCCACTTAATGTCCGGGTTATACGCATTGGGAGCTAAAGTATAGATATAGCCGTTTCCCCAAGGAATACGAGTAGCCAATGCAGATGACTGGGTATATTTTGCCTGATAAGCATAACAACGGTCGATACCGATATCCTGCTGTCCTGTCTGCCCCCAACCTAGGCGAAGCTTCAAACTGGAAATCGGTGCATCCGATTCTTTCAGAAAGTTTTCTTCGGCAATATTCCATGCGAAAGCTGCAGATGGAAACAAGCCCCAACGATTACTTTTGGAGAAGCGGGAAGAAGCATCGTCACGCAAAGAAACAGTAAACAAATATTTAGAGTTCAACGAATAATTGATACGTCCGAAGAAAGATACCAGATAATACTCTTTTCTATCCGAGGGACTGTCCAAATATACATTGGAACGGTCATTGTTGTAATATTGAATATTATCATTCTTTACATAATTGTGCTGCCAGGAATAACCAGCCATTACATCCAAATGGTGAATACCGAAATCCTTGTTGTAATTTGCATAAAATTCCAACAAAGTATTCGCGTTGTAATTCGCATAGTTCTCATAATAATCTTGCGCACCGTTTCTCATAGAAAGGATAGAACCTAACTCCGAATACTTCGTACCTTCCGTACGTGCCAAGTCATAACCCAAGTTCAAGTTTACACGCAAGTCTTCAAAACCGTGAATTTTATAATCCAACTGTACGTTACCCATTGAACGCCAAGTGTCGTTTACATTATAATTATCATATAATTGAGATAACGGGTTGATGCTTGCCATAGTATTGGCAGAGCCATCGGCATTAATCCAGTTGAAATATCCGCCAGACTTTGATGTATCTATGTTACCGTTGGCATCATAGAAATAAGGAGATTGTGTCGGATCGAAATCAACAGCACTGCCCACTGCTCCCGAATTAGGATAGTTGGCACGGTTGTAAATACCTTTTAAGTTAACATTCACACTCAAATGCTCTTGAAAGAATTTAGGACTCAAGCTGATACCCAAATTGGCACGCTGGTTATCACCCTCTTTCAAAGTTGCCTGATCGTAAGTATAACCTAAACTTACGCGATAAGGCAGTACACTCTTGGCATTGCCATAGAGACTTACATTTTGGTCTGTAGAGAAAGCCGTACGATAAATCAAGTCCTGCCAGTTAGTATTGGCATTACCCATCATAGCCAAACGGGGATCATCCGCTCCATATACCTCTGTTATATACTGGCGATACTGGTCGCCGGTCATCATATCCAGTGTAGAGGTATTCTGCTTCAAGCTATAGCTGGAATTGTAGCTGACCTTCATCTTATCGCCGGAACCTTTTTTCGTAGTAATGATAATTACACCATTAGATGCGCGTGAACCATAGATGGCTGTCGCAGACGCATCTTTCAGTACTGTATACGATTCAATATCATTCGGATTGACCGAGGCCAACGGATTTGCCATACCGGCACCACCGTCACTGGTTACAGGCACACCATCTATCACAATCAACGGATCGTTGGAAGCATACAAAGAAGCCGCACCGCGAATACGGATAGTTGCTCCACCGGTAGGGTCTCCGGAAGCAGGAGTCACCAGCAATCCCGGCACTTTTCCCTGAAGCATCTGGTCGGGTGAAGTGATGGCACCACGATTGATTTCATCTGCTTTAATAGCTGTAACAGAACCGGTCAAGTCATTCTTCTTGACAGAGCCATAACCAATAACTACAACAGTTTCCAACAACTCCGCATCATCCTCCATATTCACTATAACGGAAGATGCCGCTACTACTTCCTGTGTTTTATAGCCAATAAATGATACCACCAAAGTGGCTCCTTGAGGAACAGTTAACGTAAAATTACCATCCAAATCTGTAATAGTACCGTTTGTGGTATTTCCTTTTTCCACGACATTAGCACCAATCACACCACCTAAAGCATCTTTCACATGCCCTTTCACCGTGATGTTCTGTGCATAAGCGCCAACTGACAAGAATAGCCCTAATAACAAGGGAAGAATCGTTCGATAGATTCTAAGATTAACTTGCTTCATGCATTCAAAAATTAAAGTTAACAATATTAATTATCTATAGTATATTCAAAAAACGTTTCAGTATATTAACATTATTGCAGAACGTACTTCAAATACTTTATTATGATACAACAAATGTATGCCATATTATCGAGTAAGAAACACAGATGCTACAAAAAGTGCAGCAAGAAGAATGCAAACGATTGCATCATATTTGCGGTCTGATACGCAGTGACAGCGAACAAAAAGAAGGGAATAGCTGTTGCAAGCCATAAAAGGAAATACCCCAACAATAATATAAAAACCGTCTTACTCCGGATTCAGTTGACAATTCCAATAATCAACTAAATCCAGGATAAGACGGTTTTGCCTGCACTCGAATACTGTTTATTCCCCTGCAACAAAAGAAACAGGGCAAATTAGCGCTGTGTACCGGCAGACAATACGATTTTTCCTGTCCGCAGACCTTTGGCTTTGGCTTCAAAAACAATCTCACCGGATTGCTCCGTACTCTGCACAATAGCCGTCAACTGTCCATTGAAAGCGGGCATCTTGGGCAAGTGGAAAAGGTCGAGGCTGGTGGCGTCACCATTAGCGGCGGCGCGATAACGGCCGGCTCCCTTCACAGAGAAAGAAACAAGACGATTGTCGGACGGACAAAGATTACCGTCTTTATCGACAACACGGACCGTGATATATGCCAAATCTTTACCATCGGCAACAAGTCCGGTACGGTCCGCCACCAATTCCAGATGATGAGGCTTGCCGGCGGTATGGACCGTTTTTTCCTCTACCGGTTTGCCGGCAGCATCATAGGCTACCACTTTCAGTTCGCCCGGTTCATAAGGAACATCCATCCACATCAGGCGGTAGCGACGCTGCAAGACAAGCGAGTCTTTACCCTGCAAGGCTTCACTCTCTCCGGCTGTAAGTTTACGCTGCTTGCCGTAGCTCTTACCATTGATAAAAAGCTCTGCGCCGGGATAGTTGGTATAAACGAAAACGGGAGTATTCTCTCCTTCCCTGCCCGGCCATGTCCAATGAGGAAGGATATGCAGCGTATTCACATTCTTGTTCCAAACGCTGCGATACAGGTAATAACGGTCTTTAGGCAGACTTGCCAGGTCTATGATACCGAATACGGAGCTATGGCTGGGCCAGGAATCCGTATCGTATGGAGAAGGTTCACCCAAATAGTCGAAACCAGTCCAGACAAACTGCCCGATAGTCCAGTCATAATCATCAGCCAAGGCAAAGTCCACATCGGGGATATTAGACCAATAGCAACACTCTACGTCATATCCCGAACATTGATGGTCGTCATACCGCACACTGGCACGCTTCTCCACCGGAAATTTATAAACGCCGCGTGAACTGACGGTAGAAGCAGTCTCCGAACCCAGAATGATATTTTGCGGAAGCGCATTATAGGATTCTACATAACGGTGAGCACGATAGTTAAGACCGGGTACGTCTATCATGGCGGCAAATCCGTTTTCCAAGACACAAGACACCTGATCCATACCGCAGGTAACAGGACGCGTAGGGTCTTCACGATGGCATATATCCTGCAGGAACGAAGCGACTTTATAACCTTCCGGACTGCATTGCGTAGGCACTTCATTGCCAATGCTCCACATTACCACACTGGCATTATTACGGTAATGACGCAACATATTCACCATGTCCCGCTCCGCCCATTCGCCAAAGTAACGGTGATAACCGTTTTCACATTTGGCAATGTCCCATTCGTCAAAAGGCTCTATCATCATCATAAAGCCCATCTCATCACAAAGCTCCACTAATTCCGGAGCCGGCATATTGTGTGAGGTACGGACTGCGTCGCAACCCATATCCTTCAACAGCGTAAGCTGGTGGCGAAGGGCGGCTACATTGACAGCAGCTCCCAAAGGTCCTAAGTCGTGATGATTGCAGACGCCCTGAAATTTACGGTGCTTGCCATTCAGGAAGAAGCCTTTGTCGGCAACAATCTCTATGCTGCGAATACCGAAGCGGGTGATATATTCATCCACCTGTTTACCGTCTACGTATATTTTGGAAGATGCCTTATATAAATAAGGTGTCTCCGGCGACCATAAGGCAGGACTGTTTACCAGAAAATTCTGTTCGAAAGGCCGGCCGTGATTAATCTTACCTGTATTATCTTTTACGGCAACCACCTTACCGTCCGGCGATACAATCTCTGTTACCACACGGATATTATTTTCTCCCGCATTGGCTATCTCCGTGCGCAGACGTACGGAAGCGTATTCGGAAGATACGTGCGGAGTGGTGAGTTGCGTGCCCCACACCGGAACATAGATACGGTCTGTTGTTACTACACGTACATTGCGATACAGTCCTGCACCGGGATACCAGCGGGAAGACTGCGGTTTGTTCTCCAGGCGAACCGACAACACATTATTCTTACCATTCTCATTCAGTAGTTCCGTAACGTTGCAATGGAAAGAATTATAGCCAAATGGCCAAAAACAGGCTTCTTTCCCATTGATGTACACACGGGCTTCACTCATGGCTCCGTCAAAAACCAGCGTTACCTGTTTGCCGGCAGGAACATCGAATTTCGTACGATACCAGCCAACGCCCACGTACGGCAGTCCGCCGGAACGCCCTGTCTTAACGGATGCCTTCTTCTCAAAATTCTGTGTAATGGCAACATTCTGCAAATCGTTGTTGCGGTCGAAAGGTCCGAAGATAGCCCAATCGTGCGGTACGCTGACAGTCTCCCACTTACTGTCGTCAAACTCCGGCGATACGGCCCCGGTTACATCACCCTTAGTAAATTTCCAATTCTTCTCAAGCAAAAATTCCGAACGCTGTGCTTGTATCATAGCAGACAGGCAAAGCCCGCAACCTACAATCAACATTCGTAAAGTCCCCAAATTCATGCAATTCATAGTCGTAAATTATTTTTCTGCAAATATAGAAAAATTGCGGCTACTCCGGTCTGTCCCATCAATAATTAGTCAAAGATAATGAATATGCAATCGTTTGCATTTATACTTAACCCGATTGCTGTCAACAATAAAGCATTTATTCCGAGATTCCCCTATTTTTGCAATCGCATCGGAGAAGCTAAAATAAGCAAGTTCATTTTGTACCGCTTTCGGCTTGCATTATCTTTAAAATAAGATAAGCCGCACTCAGCATTAAAAATAAGCAAGCATATTTTGTACTGCCTTCGGTTTGCATTACCTTTGGCTGAAAAAGAAATAATACTCATGAACAAACCGCAGATAACTATCAAGGATATTGCCCGGGCGTTGAATGTCTCTCCTTCCACCGTATCGAGAGCGCTCAAGGATAATCCGGACATCAGCCGGGAAACCCGTGACCTCATCCATGCCTACGCGCGCGAACATAATTATAAGCCCAATGTACTTGCCGTCAACCTTCGTTCAAGCCGCAGCAACACGATTGGCGTGATTGTGCCCCAACTGGTGCATCACTTCTTTTCGTGCGTATTGAGCGGTATCGAAACGGCGGCGGCCGAAGCCGGTTACAATATAATCGTGGCGCAAAGCAACGAATCGTACGGGCAGGAAGTAAAAATAGTTCATTCTTTTCTCGCCGCCCGTGTCTGTGGCGTCATTGCATCTCTTGCCAAGAATACGGAGCAATACGATCATTATCAGGAACTCTTAAATAATAATATTCCGATTGTTTTCTACGACCGCATCTGTACCGGACTGAAGACGGAGCGAGTAGTGGTCGACGACTATGCCGGTTCGTTTGCCGCTGTGGAGTACATGATTCAGACAGGATGTAAACGCATCTTCTTTTACGGAGCCGATCCGCATCTTGAAATTACCAAGAACCGGCGTAACGGTTATCTGGATGCCATGAAGAAATACAAGGTTCCCGTAGACGACAGCATGATTAAGCTATGCGACAATCGCGAACGCGCCATTGCCATAACACCCGATTTGCTGGAAAGCGACAACCGCCCCGACGGATTCTTTGCGATTAACGACGAAACGGCGGCAGGCATATTGTATGCCTGCAAGCTGGTGGGACTAAAAGTACCGGACGAGGTTTCTATCTGCGGGTTCACCGACGGAGCCATCGCCCAAAGTACCGACCCGAAACTGACAACGGTGGAGCAGCATGGAGAGGAAGTCGGCAAGAGCGCATTCGGCATCCTTACCGACAAGCTGGAAGGGAGTGAGGAGAAAAGCACCAATAAGATTGTACGGACGAATCTGGTGGTGAGGGGAACGACGAAATAATGAATTATAACTAATATCATAAAAAACAAAAGAACAATGAAAGTAAAACCCGATTTAAGTTTCTGGAAACTGTGGAACATCAGCTTCGGTTTTTTTGGCGTACAGATCGCGTATGCCCTGCAAAGCGCGAATATCAGCCGTATATTCTCCACTTTAGGAGCTGACCCGCACAGTTTGAGTTATTTCTGGATATTACCGCCGTTGGCAGGTATCATAGTGCAGCCTATTGTAGGAGCCGCCAGCGACAAGACCTGGACGAGATTCGGACGTCGCATTCCTTATTTATTCATCGGTTCGCTGGTTGCGGTGCTCGTCATGTGCCTGCTGCCCAATGCGGGCAGCTTCGGCATGGTGGTAAGTACGGCCATGATTTTCGGTCTGGTATCGCTGATGTTTCTGGACACCTCTATCAATATGGCGATGCAACCGTTCAAGATGATGGTAGGCGATATGGTGAATGAGAAACAGAAAGGACTCGCCTATTCCATTCAGAGTTTCCTATGCAATGCCGGCAGTCTGGTGGGGTATCTGTTCCCGTTTATATTTGCGTGGGTGGGCATCAGCAATACGGCGCCGCAGGGGGTAATTCCCGATTCTGTAATCTATTCGTTCTACATCGGAGCCGCTATCCTGATATTCTGCGTTATTTATACAACGGTCAAAGTCAAGGAAATGCCGCCTGCGGAATATGCCGAATATCATGGCATCACAGAAGAACAGGAACATGAGAAAGTCAATATGCTGAAGCTGCTGGTTAAAGCGCCGAAAGCCTTTTGGACGGTAGGACTGGTGCAGTTCTTCTGCTGGTTCGCTTTTATGTTTATGTGGACATACACCAACGGCAGCATAGCCGCAAATGTTTTTGACGCACCGACCGTTGAACACACTGTAAACGGAATCACTAAAATAGTTCTTGACACCAAGAGCCTGCAATATCAGGAAGCCGCCAACTGGGTAGGCGTACTGTTTGCCGTACAAGCCATCGGCTCTGTACTTTGGGCGGTCTGCATCCCTATGTTCAAAGACCGCCGCTTCATTTACGCGCTGAGCCTCGTGTTGGGCGGTATCGGCTTCATATCCACTTATTTTGTACACAGCCAGTATGTGCTGTTCATCTCTTTCCTGCTGATAGGTTGCGCATGGGCCGCCATGCTGGCGCTGCCTTTCACCATTCTGACCAACGCCTTGTCCGGCGGGCACATGGGCACATACCTCGGACTGTTCAACGGAACCATCTGTATCCCGCAAATCGTGGCAGCGGCATTAGGCGGAAGTATTCTGGCACTGTTTACGCCGAAAGGAATGCTTCCCCCGGAAATAAACATGCTGGTAATGGCGGGTGTGATGCTCATTATCGGAGCCGTCTGCGTATATCTGATAAAAGAGACCAAAGGAGAAAGGTCGTAAACCACCCGACGCCCCGTTCCTCACCAAGGAACGGGGCGTTTCTTTTTCCCGCATCTTATTTGTTTATCCTTTTATTTGTTTATCTTTACACCGATAACACAGAAAAAGACTGCCATGAAGAAATACCTTAAAACTGACGAATGGAATATTATAGAAGATAGTTTTCAAGCCGACCGCATGCGATGGTCGGAAAGCATATTCAGTCTTGGGAACGGCCGTTTCGGACAACGGGGATATTTTGAAGAGCCATACAGTAGCGACAGCTATCGCGGCGCATTCGTGGCAGGCATCACATTTCTGGACAAAACCCGTGTAGGCTGGTGGAAGAACGGTTTTCCACGGTTCTACACACGCATTCCCAATGCTCCGGACTGGAGCCGTATCAGCCTGCGCCTTATCGATGAGGAGCTGGATTTGGCTCAATGGGATGTAGACAGTTTCAACAGACGCCTCGACATGAAAGCAGGTATCTCCTATCGGGATGCGGAAGTCACCTCTCCGCGAGGAAACAAGCTCCGTCTGCACGTGGAACACATCACCGACATGGCTCATCCCAACCTCTGCCTTATAAAATATAGCGTTACGTCCGTCAACTACACAGGCAAGATTTCCCTCGTGCCTACTTTCGACGGCGACATCGTGAACCAAGCCGAGCATCCTGACGAAAAGACTTGGAATATCCTGCGCTCCGGCACCACCAGCGATTGCGCCTATCTGTGGACGCAGACCAGACGGGAAGACGCGCAAATATGCTATGCCATGACCTATCGGTTTTTCAAGAACAATAAAGAGACATTCGCCAACCCGATACGTATCGAAAAAGAAAAGCAAACCGGATTCAGCGTAGGTGTAGAAGTGAAACCGGGTGACACCGTAACACTCATTAAATACATTGCCATCGCATCGTCCCTCTATTATGAGCGGCAGGACTTGATAGAAGCGTCCGTCTCGGAAGCCCGGAAAGCCCGGAGTACGGGTTGGGATGTTCTGGTGCAGGAGCACCGGCAAGCCTGGCAGGAGATATGGGACGAAACCGACGTTATCATCGAAGGAGACCCGGAAGCCCAGCAAGGCATACGCTATAATATCTTCCAACTCTACCAGACATACCGGGGAGACGACCCTCGGCTGAATATCGGCCCCAAAGGTTTCACCGGAGAAAAGTACGGCGGAAACACTTACTGGAATACCGAATTGTGTTGCGTGCCCTTCTTCCTGCTTTCCACTCCGAAGAAGATTGCCGAGAACCTGCTGATGTACCGCTATAAACAACTGCCTAAAGCCATTGAGAATGCCCGCAAGTTAGGATTCGACAATGGAGCCGCCCTCTTTCCGCAAGTCACCAGCAATGGAGAGGAGTGTCACAGCGAATGGGAGATTACCTTTGAAGAGATTCACCGGAACAACATGATTGTCTATGCCATTCTGCAACACTCCACCCTCACAGGCACACTGGATTACATCGCCCGCTACGGACTGGAAGTAATGATAGCCATCAGCCGCTTCTGGAGCCAACGGGTGTCTTTCTCACAACCCAAACAGCAATACGTCATTTTGGGAGTTACCGGACCCAACGAATACGAGAATAACGTAGACAATAACTGGTACACCAACTACTCCTGCATGCGCTGTCTCAGAACCACCCTCAGTTTCCTTGAAATCATCGCACGGCAATACCCCGACGAATACGCCCGCATACGCCGTATCACCCGTCTGAACTATACGGAAGAGAGCGAACGCTGGCGGGATATTATCGAACGGATATATCTGCCGGAAGACCCGGAACGCGGTATCTTCGTGCAAAACGACGGTTATATGGACAAAGTTCTGCAAAGCGCCGATGCCATTCCCGATGGCGAGCGCCCCATCAACCAGTACTGGTCGTGGGATCGTATCCTGCGTTCCTGTTATATCAAGCAGGGTGACGTTCTGCTCGGGCTATACCTCTATTATTTCAACTTCGACCGGGAAACCATCCGCCGCAACTTTGAGTTCTACGAACCGATGACCGTGCACGAATCGTCCCTTTCCCCGCATATCCATTCCATTCTTGCCGCACGCATCGGAAAGGTGGAGAAAGCGTATCAATTATTCTTACACGCCACCCGCCTCGACCTGGACGACTACAACAACGAAGGAGACCAGGGACTGCATATCACCAGTATGCCGGGCAGTTGGCTGGCTATCGTACGCGGGTTTGCGGGATTGCAAATACTGAACGACACACTCAAGATAGAACCCGTCATACCGGAGAAATGGAGCAGTTACTCGTTCAAAGTGAACTACTTAGGCAATACGCTGCATATACAGGTAAGCAAAGAGATAAAAATCAGCCTGACCGCCGGAAGCCAACTGAACATACAGGTATATCAAAACGTTTATGAATTAAGACAAGGGTTGGCTTTGACCGTCAACCTCAAAGACTTGTCTTAATCGGAATAAATGAAGAAAATGTATCTGTTCGCCTTGGCGGTGACGTTCATCATTACGTCCTGCGGGCAAAAAAAGAGGGAAGAAACCACCCTCGTTCGACCTGTGAAAACCGCTACCGTACGTTCACAGTCAGTAATTCTCAAGGATTTCTCCGGCATGGTAGAAGCGGTGGAATATGTGAAACTGGCATTCCGTGTCAGCGGACAAATCATCAATCTTCCGGTGGTGGAAGGACAAAGGGTAAGGAAAGGACAACTGATCGCCACCATCGACCCCCGGGATATCTCCCTGCAATATGCCGCCGACAAGGCTGCCTATGAAACCGCTGCCGCACAGGTCGAGCGCAACGAGCGTCTGCTGAGCCGCCAGGCCATTTCCTTGCAGGAATATGAAATCAGCGCAGCCAATTATCAAAAGGCCAAATCCGCCTACGAACTATCTACCAACAATATGCGGGATACGAAACTGCTCGCCCCTTTCGACGGCTCCATCGAAAAGCGTCTGGTGGAGAACTATCAGCGTGTCAATTCGGGAGAGGGGATCGTACGGCTGGTAAATACGCAGAAACTGCGCATAAAATTCACCGTACCCGATGATTACCTGTATCTGCTTCGTGCCAAAGACGCCACGTTCAAAGTGGAGTTCGATACTTACAAGGGTACGATATTCAACGCCAAACTGGAAGAATATCTCGATATTTCAACAGACGGTACGGGCATCCCGGTTACCATCATCATCGACGACCCAGCTTTTGACCGTACCGTATATGATGTGAAGCCCGGATTTACCTGTGACATCCGTCTCGCCTCGGACATCGCCCCTTTCATAGAGGAAAAGCTGATGAATGTACCGCTAAGCGCCGTATTCGGCGACAGCGAGAACAAGAACACCTATGTATGGATCGTGAAAGACAACAGGGTAAGCCGTCGCGAAGTAACCGTATATTCACCGACCGGTGAAGCCAATATTCTCATCTCCAAAGGGCTGAAACCGGATGAAACCGTTGTTATCGCCGGAGTATACCAGCTCGTAGAGGGGCAGAGAGTAAAAGAGGTAGAGTAACAGCCTTTCCCCTATCACTTTATAACTTTATCACCCTATCACCTTTTACATATGAACTTAGCCAAATATTCATTAGACAATACAAAGATTGTCTATTTCTTCCTTGCCGTATTGCTCATCGGCGGCATATTCTCATTCGGCCGTTTGGGAAAGAAAGAAGACGCCCCCTTTGTCATCAAGACGGCGGTCATTATGACACGCTATCCCGGAGCCGAACCCGCTGAAGTGGAACGGCTCATTACCGAACCTATCTCCCGCGAAATACAGAGTATGAGCGGAGTGTACAAGATAAAGTCGGAGTCCATGTACGGACTTTCCAAGATTACGTTCGAGTTGCAACCTTCGCTCTCCGCAGCATCTATCCCGCAGAAATGGGATGAACTGCGTCGTAAGGTTCTCAATATACAGCCCCAACTGCCCGCCGGAGCTTCCGTGCCAACGGTATCGGACGACTTCGGCGATGTATTCGGCATTTATTACGGACTGGTCGGCGACGACGGTTTCTCTTATGAAGAAATGCGCAACTGGGCGGAACGCATCAAAACTCAGGTCATCACCGCCGAAGGAGTGATGAAAGTAGCCCTGTTCGGCACACAGACGGAAGTAATCAATATCTTTATCTCCGTAAACAAGTTGGCGGGGATGGGTATCGACCCCAAACAACTGGCAAGTCTGCTGCAATCGCAGAACCAGATTATCAATACGGGTGAAATCGGCGCGGGCGAACAACAGTTGCGCATTGTCGCCAACGGTACTTATACCACCGTCAACGACATCCGTAACCAGCTAATCACCACTCCCGGCGGCCAGGTCAAGCTGGGCGACATAGCCATTGTCGAAAAGGGCTATATGGACCCGCCCGGTACTATCATGCACGTCAACGGAAAACGGGCTATCGGCATCGGTGTTTCCACCGACCCGCAGAAGGATGTGGTAAAAACCGGCGAACTGGTAGACAAGAAACTCGCCGAGCTGCTGCCTCTCATTCCCGTAGGGCTGGAATTGGAAAGCCTTTATCCCGAAAACATCATAGCCAAAGAAGCAAACAATGGTTTCATTATTAACCTGATAGAATCCATTCTGATTGTAATTGTCATCATCATGCTGGTAATGGGGATGCGTGCCGGCGTGCTCATCGGTTCTTCACTGATATTCTCCATCGGCGGTACGCTGCTTATCATGTCATTTTTGGGAGTCGGATTAAACCGTACCTCGCTGGCAGGCTTCATCATCGCCATGGGAATGCTGGTGGACAACGCTATCGTAGTGACCGACAACGCGCAAATCGCCATAGCCCGCGGTGTAAACAGACGGAAAGCGCTGATAGACGGCGCCACCAAACCGCAATGGGGACTGCTTGGAGCAACGTTTATAGCCATCTGCTCCTTCCTGCCGCTTTATCTTGCGCCGTCTTCCGTCGCCGAGATTGTGAAGCCGTTGTTCATCGTCTTGGCCATCTCGTTAGGATTAAGCTGGGTACTGGCATTGACGCAAACCACCACTTTCGGTAACTTCATACTGAAAGCCCGAACCGGCAACAGCAACAAAGACCCCTACGACAAGCCTTTCTACCATAAGTTCGCATCTGTCCTCAGCCTGCTGATACGCAAAAAAGCGTTGACGTTGGGAAGCATGGTCGTATTGTTCATCCTCTCCCTCGTTGTCATGGGACTGATGCCGCAAAACTTCTTCCCCTCACTGGACAAGCCCTATTTCCGTGCCGACGTATTCTATCCCGACGGATACGGTATCCGCGATGTAGAGAAGGAAATGAAGAAAGTGGAAGCCCATCTGCTGGAACAGCCGGAAGTGAAACGGGTTTCCGTCACCTTCGGCAGTACCCCGCTACGCTACTATCTGGCATCCACTTCCGTCGGTCCGAAGCCCAACTTCGCCAACCTTCTGGTAGAAGTGACAGACAGCAAATATACCAAGGAATATGAGGAGAATCTGGACAGCTATATGAAGGAGAATTACCCCAATGCCATCACCCGCACCACGCTCTTCAAGCTCTCGCCTGCCGTAGATGCCGCTATCGAGATAGGCTTTATCGGCAATAACACGGATACTTTAGTGGCGCTGACCAACCGGGTTCTGGAGATGATGCACCGTGACAAAGACCTTATCAATATACGCAATTCATGGGGCAACAAGATTCCTATATGGAAACCCGTATACAGCCAGGAGCGTGCGCAACCGTTAGGCGTGTCCCGCCAGAGCATGGCGCAAAGCATACAAATCGGCACCAACGGAATGACATTGGGAGAATACCGGCAAGGCGACCAAGTACTCCCTATCCTGCTGAAAGATAATACAACCGACTCATTCCGCATTAACGACCTGCGTACACTGCCCGTATTCGGGACTACGCGTGAAACCACCACGCTGGAACAGGTGGTCGGTGAGTTCGACTATCAGTATAAGTTCTCCAATGTAAAGGACTACAACCGCCAAATGGTTATGATGGCACAAGCCGACCCCCGCCGGGGAGTGAACGCCATTGCCGCCTTCAACCGTGTATGGGAACAGGTGCAGAACGAAATAGACGTCCCCGAAGGATATACCATGAAGTACTTCGGCGAACAGGAAAGCCAAGCCGAATCCAATGCCGCACTGGCAGCCAATATGCCGCTGACGTTTTTCCTGATGTTCGTCACCCTGCTGTTCCTGTTCAAGACCTACCGCAAGCCCATTGTCATATTGCTGATGTTGCCGCTCATCTTTATCGGCATCGTATTGGGGCTGCTGCTATTGGGCAAGACATTCGACTTTTTCGCCATCTTGGGTTTACTGGGACTTATCGGGATGAACATCAAGAACGCCATTGTCCTCGTAGACCAAATCGATGCGGAAACGGCTGCCGGAAAAGCGCCGCGCGAAGCGGTCATCAGCGCAACGACCACCCGTATCGTTCCCGTAGCCATGGCATCGGGCACCACCATTCTGGGTATGCTGCCGTTATTGTTCGACGCCATGTTCGGCGGTATGGCAGCCACTATCATGGGCGGTCTGCTGGTAGCTTCGATACTCACCCTGTTTGTATTGCCTGTGGCCTACTGTGCGATACAGGGAATAAAAGGATGAAGGGATTTACGATTTGACTATTTACGATTTACTATTTGAATGATGAGAAAAATTATACTTATATTATCAGTAATCAGTCTCGGCATAAGCGCCGAGGCGCAGGAAACGTATCTCAGCCGCGAGGCCTATCGGGATAAAGTGGAAGCATACAGCCAACTGCTGAAGCAACAACGCCTGAAAGCCGCCGCAAGCACCGAGGCCCGCAAAATAGCGCAGACAGGCTTCCTGCCCAAGATAGACATTACCGCCGAAGGGACTGCCAACTTGAGCCACCTGGACGCTTGGAACAGTCCTGCGGGACAATACCGTCCCTATACCTACCAGGCATTGGCTACATTGGGGCAGCCTCTTTATACAGGCGGCTCGCTCATTGCCCAAAAGAGAATAGCCAAAGCCGACGAGGAACTGGATAAGCTTGCCATAGAGCTGACACTCGACCAGATACACTACCAGAGCGATGCTGTTTATTGGAACGCTTCGGCCGCATTGGCGACACTCGAAGCTGCCGCCCGTTTTGAAGAGATTGTCAACCGGCAATACAGCATCATTCAAGACAGATTCGACGACGGCGCCATCAGCCGTACGGACTTGCTAATGATTTCCACCCGCAAGAAGGAGGCTGAACTGCAGTTCATCAAAGCCCGTCAGAACCATACCCTCGCCTTGCAGCGACTCAATATTCTGATGGGAGTAAAACCGGACGCCGCGGTAGACAGTCTTTGCGAAATCGGCGCCGGCTCTCCTCCCATTGATTTACTGAGCCTCGACGAAGTATTAGGACGCCGTGCGGACTATGTCGGAACCAATGTCAGTATCGCCAAAAGCGAAGCGCAACGCAAGGCCGCCCTCAGCCGGTACAATCCCCAACTCAGTATGTTTTTGGCTACCGGATGGGATACCGGTATCGCCTATATGGGACAGGACGTACCCCACACCCCCATTGCGGGGCTCAATCTCAACATCCCCATTTTCCGATGGGGGGCACACTTCAAGACCAACCGCCAGCAAAAAGCATATATAGGTATCCAGAGATTACAGCAAAGCTATGTAGCCGATAATATTTTGGAAGAGTTGTCCGCCGCTACCACCAAACTGACGGAAACGGAACAGCAGGTAAAGACAGCCCAAGAGAATATGGCGCTTGCCGAAGAGAATCTCGACCTGGTTACGTTCTCATACAATGAAGGCAGGGCAAGCATGGTCGATGTGCTTTCCGCGCAACTTTCGTGGACGCAAGCGCAAGCCAACCTTATCAACGCGCACCTTGCCGCAAAAATGGCAGTGGCCGAATACAGGAAAGCCATCAGTGAATAAAGGCAAGCGTAAAAAAGAATGTGTTAAAACTATGAATGACAGAATGAAAAGTCATTCATAGTTTTAACACATTCTTTTATATCATCAACCCCTTACCCGAGGAAGGAAATCAGCACGCCCGCCGCTACCGCAGAACCGATAACACCGGAAATATTACTGGACATACAGTAATTCAGCACATGGTTCTTGGGGTCGTACTTGGTAGCGATTTCATTACATACACGACTCGCCATAGGCACAGCACTCAACCCTGTTGCGCCAATCAGCGGATTAATCTTCTTCTTGGAGAACAGGTTGAACAGTTTCACAAAGAAGATACCGCCCGAGATAGACAAGGCGAACGCAAGGAAACCGCCGATAACGATACCGATAGTAGTCCAGTTAAGGAACGCCTCGCTCGTCATGGTAGCACCCACGCTCAATCCCAGGAAGATGGTTGCCGCATTCATAATGCTGTTGGCCGCCGCATCGAACAGGCGGCTGGTATCGGAACCTATTTCCTTAATCAGGTTACCGAACATCAACATACCAATCAAAGGCACCGCCGTCGGTACGAAAAGGGCTACAATGGTAGTAACGGCAATCGGGAAGACAATCTTCAATACACGCAGGTTCTTTATCTCGGTCTTTGAAGGATACAGCTTCTCCTGCTCCTTCATGTTAATCATCAGTTCCTTCTTGCTGCAAAGCAGTTTCACGACCAATGGAATGATAACCGGAACCAACGCCATATACGAGTAGGCCGCAATAGCGATAGGACCCAGCAAGTGCGGAGCAAGTTTAATGGTAGTAAAGATAGCCGTAGGACCGTCTGCGCCACCGATAATGCCCAATGCGCCGGCTTCCTGCGGTGTAAAACCTATCATTACCGCGCACAGCAGCACTGTAAAGATACCGAGCTGTGCAGCCGCGCCGAATATGGAAAGGCGCAGATTGCGGAGCATAGGTCCGAAGTCCGTCAGCGCACCCACACCCATAAAGATGATGGGCGGCAGGAATCCGGTCTTTATCAGCATATAGTAGATGAAGTTCATCAGTCCGAGGTCGTGCGCAATCTCATGCAACGGCATCTCCCAGATGTTCTTCAGCACTCCGTTCACCATTACCATACCGTTTTCATCCGCCTGAATCACGCCCATCTCTCCGCCGGGGAAGTTGGCTATGAGCACACCGAAAGCGATGGGAACCAGCAACAGCGGTTCGTAATGCTTCTTGATGCCCAGATACAGCAAAATGAAGGCAATGGCATACATTACAAGGAACGACGGATCGGCAATGATATTGCTGAACGCCGTCATATCATAAAGTTTCGCAAATATATCTTCCATTATCCAATCTTCATTAATACATCATCTTCAGAAACAGAATCACCCGGATTGACACAGATAGCGGTAACCGTTCCGCCAAAGTCGGCACGGATAGCATTATAAGTCTTCATCGCCTCGATGTAGCAAAGCAGGTCGCCTTCCTTCACCTTGTCTCCTACCTTGAGCGGAGTTTCCTGCGCATTCTTGGTCAGGAAGAACTTGCCTTCGAGCGGAGCCGCCACTTCCTGTCCTTCGCCTACGGGGGCGGTGACTTTCTCGGTAGCGGAAGCCGGCAGGTCTATGTCGCCGTAGGCCACCGTCACGCGATAAGCCTGTCCGTCCACCTGTACAGTAAGCGTTTTGGGTTTGGCGTCATCCAAAGGAGATTTATCACGTTCGGCACGGCGTTTTTCCACGTCTTCCAGAAAGTCCTCTTTGGCCTTGCCGCTCTTGTACGCCTCGTATTGCGCCGGATGCATGGCATACTCAAAGAGTTCCTCATCATCCTCTCCGAGTTCCCACTTGTTTTCTTTCATCAGCTTGCGGTACTTATCAAGCGCATCGGGATAATTGTCCTGCGGGTTGCCGTTGAAGAATTTACGTCCCTCACGTTCCGCCTTTTCCACGATTTCGGGCGCAAGCTCACCCGGCAGTTTACCGGCTTTGCCCAACAGCATATCCCAAATATCGTCGGCTATCATGCCCCAACGTTCCTTGCCTTTCTCCATAGCCATCACGTTCATCATGGACAGGTTCTTTACATATTGGCTGAACGGGGTTACTAACGGCGGGTAACCTACACGCGGCCATACGTAAGCCACTTCGTTGAAGAGTTTAATCAGCAGTTCGTCCTGCTTCATAAACGGCAGGTTACGTTTAGCCTTATATTTGTTGATAGATTCCAGATTGGATTCCAAGTCCGCCATCAAGCTGCCCATCATGCCGCCCGGAAGTCCCGGACCAATCAGCAACGAGTTCATCAGACGGTTCTTCGGGCTGATGTACAGGCCGAGGAAATCATCCATAAACTCTTGTATCAGGGCGCGAACCTTCATGTAGGCTTCCATATTGACCTCAGGTACTTGGAAGCCGGCGTCTTTCAGCATGGCTTGCACGCTAAGCAGGTCGGCATGTCCGGTACCCCATGACAGCGGTTCCATACCTACATCGATGTAGTCGCAGCCGGCTTCACATACTTCGAGAATGCTCGCCATATTGAAGCCGGGACCCGCATGGCTGTGATATTGAATGGGAATTTCCGGATGGGCGGCTTTGATATTGGCCACAATCTTGCCCAGAGATACCGGACGACCGATACCGGCCATGTCCTTTATACAGATTTCGTCCGCACCCAGTTTGATAAGCTTCAATGCCATATCCGTATAATACTCCACTGTATGGATAGGTGAATGGGTGATGCAAAGAGAGCACTGCGAAATCATTCCCGCCTCGTGCGCATAAGTGATGGAGGGGGCGATGTTACGTATATCGTTCAGTCCGCAGAAAGTACGCGTGATGTCCGTACCCTGCGCTTTCTTTACTTTATAAAACAGCTTGCGCACATCGGCGGGCACAGGGCTCATGCGCAAACCGTTCAGCGCACGGTCCAACATATGTGTCTGGATGCCGGCTTCGTGGAAAGGTTTCGTCCACTCGCGCACAGCCTTATTGGGATTCTCGCCGAACAAAAGATTTACCTGTTCAAAACCGCCGCCATTCGTTTCTACACGGGCAAAACATCCCATCTCGATAATGGCGGGAGCTACCTTTACCAGTTGGTCTACACGGGGAACATACTTTCCGGCGCTTTGCCACATATCCCTGAATACCAAACTGAACTTAATTTCTTTTTTCATACTAAATTATTCCTGTGTGTGTTTATATAAGATTAGTTATTTCAGATTTTCTCTACTTTCGCTACCTTGCCTTTGCCTTGCGTCACCACCGTAACAGCCGCGTTGATGGCCGCCATGATATTGCCGGGAATAGCCGCGGGAGCATTTGCCGCCTGTTTGGCAGGAGCAACCTCTTCGGGAGCATATTTATTCACAAGAGCGATGAGGAGTTTACCTAAGTAGATAACAATCAGCAGGATGGCAAAAACCGTTGCCATACCTACTACCATTAGCAGGAGCGCTAAATTCAAGTTTTCCATATTATAAATTATTAGTTATTCTATCGGAATTGCAAAAATTCGTCCGAAATTAGCGATAATTCGTTAAAGAATAGTGTGATATAATTATAAATAATGCTAAAACAGAAATTCCCGTGCCGTCCGGAAGGGCAACACGGGAACTCATTTATCAATACTGCGATATCGGTACAGAATCCTGTCCGGATACGATAAAGATTATCCTAACGGATTTTCTTCTTCACCGCCGCCCGTATCATCTCCATTGCCGCCATTGCCGGAAGCTGAAGTTTTGCCCCACTCTTCCCAACAGATATTACTGTCTACCATACTACGGGTAACAACCTTATTATTAATGTCCCGTTCGACCTCGGGAATGAAACGGACACGTACACCCGCTATTTGAGAAGCGCTGACCTCTTTAGACGTTTTCACTCCATTCTTGTTGGCGGCAGCCGTATAATAAAAAGTACCTACCCCGTCTATTTTCACCGTACGTCCTTGCGCCATATAAAGAGAAAGTACGCTTCCCAAATTCTTAATGATGGCATACGCGTCACCACGGGTAACGGTAGAAAGCAACGCCAATTGATCCGCCACCTGATTACTTGTAACAGCTTTGCCCCATGTGATGGACTGAGGATACCATAAACCGTTGATTTTTTGTTGAGTTTTCTTATAAAACATAATTGATAATGTATTAAGTAAATATATAATAGTTGCCAGTGAGCCAGTCATCACCGCTTTGACCGATCAGATTGAAGGCCGACCGAAACCGCATCTCTTTCAAGAAGTATAAGGAAGAACTCTACCGCGAGGCCTCAACGATAAAGTATTTCGCTTTTCTCAAATTCGATGTTGCAAAGTTAAAGGACACAAGAAGGAATAACAAGAAAACAGGCTCTACAACAATCCCGGCAAAACAGCTATAAATCAACATATTATCAACCGCACATCTCTACAACCCGACAATAGGATACCAAACCGGAGATTCAATATTCTATGAATATCTCTACCTGAACGCTATGTAAAGAGCTGACAACCAGCATCACGAAACCAATGTATCTCTACAATACCGAGAAACTTACACTTCTTTCTCTCTACGATTCATATCCTGAATGATTCCTAAAATCTTGCCGTATTCTAAAAAGGAAGTAGCGGCTTTGCGCTATATCGAAAATTATCAGACGATACAGGCAAAAGTTGGTGGGTAATTGAAATATAGCAACAAAACACGGATGCCGGACATGCTATCTTAACGGTGGCAGGCATTGTCGTTATGCGAGGCTATCTCTGTCGTTATGCAAGACGGCCTCTGCCGGCGTATGAGAGTATCACAGCCGTTATCTTTGATTACCCCGTCAAGAAGTACTTCCGGCGGGACTTTTTTTGCAGTATAATCGAGTTTACCCCAGTTTCGGCTCTCTTATCCGGATTGTAACAAAACTTTACACATGGAAAATGTAATACCAGACTGGGCTATGGGTAATTCCTGAGAGCATCGCATTGGAGACATAAATCTCACAAGCACCTGCCGGGAAATAACACGTATCAGCATCCGCACACCACCACATCCACCGTCTCCCCTTTTTTGAACAAAGATTCATCCGCCTGTATCAGCCGCTTTTTCAAGCGGAACTTCTGCTGAGAGACAGAAGCGGGAGAGACAGCCGTAAGCGTTGCTATCTGTGTGTTCGTGAAGCGCAGGCGCATCAGCAGGCAAAGCTGAAGGTCGGCAGGCGTGAGCTGGGGAAAGCGGGAAGTGAGGCGTTCGGAAATACCTGTATACGCTTTGTCTGTCAGTTGCCGCAGATGTTCCCATTGGACTTCCGTCAGAAACTTGGGATGAGCGCGCAACCGCTCCACCACCTCGTCACGGTCTATCAATGCGGCGGTGAGCGCTTGTACCTGTCCGTCCAGTTTACGGGCACGTTCACCCTCTTTTTGCAGCAGTTCCAGCTCATAAGGGACAGGATGGTCTTCGTACTCCCTGAGACGTCCGCGAAGCACTCCGTTCTCCTCGTGCAACCGGCCGCCCCGGGTCATAAGATTCACCAACGAGCGTTGTACTTCTTCGCGTTCGTCATCTTCCAGTGACATCTCTTTGAGGCATTCTTCCAGTTCGGCACGCTCACATTCGTTGTTATGCAGGTGGCGTTCATTCTCGCTCAAGTTGATGAGGTAACGGCGGTGCTTGCGCTCGTTCGTGAACTTTATGTCCCGTATGGAAAGCCAGACATTCAAGCCCAGCATCAATGCGCCGAACACTCCCCAAAGGGTATGCTTCCACCCCGTGACCGGCATCAGACGAAGAGGTTTCCCTGCGGACTGTTCTTTTACACGGGCGTATTCGCGATGCAGGCCGGAAAGCAGACGAGCGGTGCGGGCACTGTCGGCGACACCGGACTGTACCAACGAATCGGCATGGGCAAGGGAGTATTCATACTCCAACATATCCTTATCGGCGGGAGCGGAACAGGCCGTTATCCCCCAAAGGAGAAATAACGGCAGAATAAAATCGAGGCAGGACTTCATGCGCATATAATAGTAATGGGTAAATGAGTAAAGTATAAGACAAAAAACACGGATTACACGAATCCGGCGGTTCAAGTCAATCAAGAGCCGCGTAAATTCGTATAATCCGTGCCTCAAAATAAGTTTCGGTTCCCTGTTTCAGAACTCGCTCGTAAAGTGGAACTTTATGTTTTTGAAGTCCATTTGCGCCATTTGCAATACATAGCCGCTGTCTGCCAGAAACACATCCCTGCCCTCGCGGTCTTTCGCCATATACTGGTACTTGCGTTTCTTGAAGGATTCCAGTTCGGCGGGGTCGTCGCTTTCAATCCAACAAGCCTTGTAGAGGCTCAACGGCTCCCAACGGCACTTGGCGCTGTACTCATTTTCCAGACGGTATTGGATAACCTCGAACTGCAACTGCCCTACCGTACCGATAATCTTGCGTCCGTTGAACTGGTTGACAAACAACTGCGCCACACCTTCGTCCATCAACTGGTCGATACCTTTGGCAAGCTGTTTCTGCTTCATCGGGTCGGCATTCTCAATGTACTTGAACATCTCCGGCGAGAAGCTCGGCAAACCGCGGAAATGAAGCATCTCGCCCTCGGTCAGCGTATCGCCTATCTTGAACGTGCCGTTATCCGGCAGGCCGATAATATCTCCCGCCCATGCCTCGTCGATGGTAGTCTTGCGCTGCGCCATAAACTGCGTGGGCGACGAGAAACGCATGGTCTTACCATGACGCACATGCAGGTAGGGCGTATTACGGGTAAACTTACCGGAACATATCTTGCAGAATGCGATACACGAACGGTGATTCGGGTCGATATTGGCGGTAATCTTGAAGATAAAGCCTGTGAATTTCGGCTCGTCCGGCTCCACTTCACGCTCTTCCGCCTTTACAGGACGGGGACTGGGAGCAATCTCCACAAAGCAGTCCAGCAACTCCTGCACACCGAAGTTATTCAAGGCGGAACCGAAGAATACGGGAGCCAGTTCACCTTTCAGATATTCCTCTACCTGAAATTCGGGATATACCCCGTCTATCAGCTCCAGCTCGCCGCGCAGCTTGTCCGCCAGCGAAGAGCCTATCTGATTATCCAGTTCTTCCGTATTTATATCCACTTCCACTTTCTCCGTCACCACCTGTTTGGAAGGCTGGTACAGATTCAGATTATGTTCATAGATGTTATAAACTCCCTTAAAGCGGGCGCCGCTCTCGATAGGCCATGTCAGAGGGCGGACATGGATGGAAAGCTCCTCTTCCAGCTCATCCAGCAGGTCGAACGGGTCTTTCGCCTCACGGTCCATCTTATTGATGAAGATAATCACCGGAGTGTTGCGCATACGGCAGACCTCCATCAGCTTGCGCGTCTGGGTTTCCACACCTTTCGCGCCGTCCACCACAATGATAACGCTGTCCACCGCCGTCAGGGTACGGTAAGTATCTTCGGCAAAGTCCTGGTGACCCGGAGTATCGAGAATATTGATTTTGTAATCGTGATAATCAAACTCCATTACAGAAGTGGTTACAGAGATACCACGCTGTTTTTCAATATCCATCCAGTCCGACGTCGCCGTCTTCTTTATCTTGTTGCTTTTCACCGCGCCCGCCACCTGAATCTGACCGCCAAACAGCAGCAGCTTTTCAGTCAACGATGTCTTACCGGCATCCGGATGCGCGATAATCGCAAAGGTTCGTCTTCTTTCTATCTCGTTGTTACTTGCCATATATAAATAGGTATAATATTCAAATAAATATCGTTATGCTTGCTGCGCCAGTCGCTCGATGCAGACCTGTAAGCTCTCTTCCCAGTGGGGAATCCCGATACCGAAAGTCTTTTTAATCTTCGTTTTGTCCAATACGGAATATTGCGGACGCGGAGCCTTGGCCGGATACTCGTCCGTATGCAACGGACTGACTTTGCATGAGGTAATGCCCGCTATGCGATGAATGGCTACCGTAAAATCATACCAGGAACAAACACCTTCGTCGCTGAAATGGTAAATACCGGGAACAATGCCTCGATTGATAGCCGCAAAGATGGCACGCGCCAAATCGTTGGCATAAGTCGGCGTACCGATTTGGTCGAAAACGACTCCCAGCTTCTCACGCTCATTGCCCAAGCGAATCATGGTCTTTACAAAATTATTGCCGTAAACGGAGTACAGCCATGCCGTACGGATAACCATTGCGCGACTGCACTTCTCCATAACAGCCTGTTCGCCCGCCAGTTTCGTGGAGCCGTAAACGGAGTTGGGACAAGGAGTCACTTCTTCCGTATAAGGAATATGGCCGGTGCCGTCGAACACGTAGTCCGTAGACACCTGTATCATAGCGGCACCGCAAGCCTCAGCGGCAGCAGCCAGATAGCCGGGAGCCACATGGTTCAGTTTATCGCAAAGCTCCGGATTGTCTTCCGCCTTGTCTACCGCCGTATAAGCGGCACAGTTTACGATAACATCCACCCGGTTGCCGGCCACGAATGTACGTATGGCCTGTTCATCACATATATCCAGTTCCTGCACATCTGTAAAGAAGTAAGTGTGTTGCTGATTTTCAGCGGAGAGCGCCCGCATCTCGTTGCCAAGCTGACCGTTGGCGCCGGTTACCAATATATTCATCTTAACAGTTACTATTTATTCCCTACGGTCATGATATTTCTTTTATCTCCGACACGTAGGTATGTTGACAATTTACTATTCTATTATTTACTATTTATCACTCAACTTATTAGCCAAGTCCATACAAACATCCTGTCAGTCATTATCCAGCTTCAACACGCCTTTCTTGTCCTTGTCGTAATAGTTGGCGAGCAAGGAAAGAAAACTGCTGATAGCCTCTACCGCCTTAGCAGTGCCCTGACTGATTTCTTTTTTCTGCAAACGCAGCAGCAATATGCCGTAAAGCGCTTCAAAGCAGGTTTCCAGTTCGGGTTCTTCCTCCTGTCCGCCCTTTTGCCGCAATTCTACAATAAAAGGCAAGGCCTTGAAGTATGCCGCATTATAAAAAGGATACTTCGTGGAAGCCAGCAAATCGGCATGCAGGTCCGTAAGGTTACGGATGACGTTGCGGTTAATCTGCAAATGCCCTTTCTCCGTCACGCCCTCGGCACGCATCATATCGGCAAGATTGCCGTACCATTCTTCCAAAGCCGCATGCTCCTCCGCAGGGTAGCGGGAAATAATGTTACTGCGAAGCAGGTCTATATCGCACTTATTAGCGCGAAGCAGGTCTTCCACTTGCCACATATATATAAGGTATTCGGCAATATTCTTCTCTTTCAGTTGCTGTGAAATCTTCACGTTGAGATTGATGATTTATTATTTATGATTGATTCAAACGTCACATTCCCTGTCTGCCGGCCGTCAACTAATACAACGATTCGCCCATCAGCGTAAATACCAGCCCGAGTGCAGACACCACCATGACAATGCCGCCGATGATACGGTTCAATATCCAAATGCCGCGTAAGTTGAATTGCGTACGGACCTTGTTGACGAAAAAGGTAATTCCAAACCACCACGCCAACGCTCCCAAAGCAATGGCAAGATACCCCGTAACGGCCTCGAAGACCAACACACCTTCGCTTACGAAAGCAAAACGCGCAAACAGACCTACGAAAAGAAAGATGATAAGCGGATTGGAAAGAGTGACAGCGAACGCCGTGATAAAGTTATGAAAATAAGACCCCTTGCTGGTGGATACCGGACGAATGGATTGTACCGGATTACTGCGGAACGTGTAGATACCGAATATCAGCAGCAGGATACTTCCGAACAGTTGCAGATAGAAAATATTCTTGTTGACATAATCGAAGACGAAACTCATTCCGTAACCTGTCAGCAAAGCGTAGGCTATATCGCTCAACGAGGCTCCTATACCGGTTACAAAACCATACCAGCGCCCTTTATTCAAAGTACGCTGAATGCACAATACTCCTACAGGACCCAAAGGTGCGGACACTATAACACCGATTATGAACCCCTTCCACAATATGTCAAATATGGTCTCTATCTGAATCATGCCTGCAAATATCGGACTTTTTTATGAGACGACCGAATAGAGTTAACGTTTTTTCGTCAGAAAAGGATTTTAAAAAGCTATATTATCTCTATGAAACGTGAAACATGTTCTCTCGCATCCGACTGAAGTTTTTTATTTCCATTTCTTTCTCCCGCCCGACGATTTTGTATATCTTTGCACCCAAGAAGAAAAGAGAAGAGGCTAACTGACAGACAGCAGCTTCAATCAAAAGTAGCAAATCGTAAACTCTTAAATAAAAGTATGATTCTTTTTTTCAGAACACCATCCAAGAGCGTGATTGCCGTAGAATGTGACCACGAACTTACTCAGGCAGACAGCGACAAACTCTGCTGGCTTTTTGGAGAAGCCGCCCCCGAAAGTGAAGACAACCTGAAAGGACATTTCGTCGGCCCGCGCCGTGAAATGATTACTCCTTGGAGTACCAATGCTGTGGAAATCACCCAGAACATGGGTTTGAACGGTATCGCCCGTATCGAAGAATATTTCCCCGTAAAAGACGAAAACGCAGAGCGTGACCCGATGCTGCAACGTATGTATAAAGGTCTGGACCAAAACGTATTTACCACCAACCGCCAGCCGGAGCCGATAATCCATATCGATGACCTGGAAGCATACAACGAAAAAGAAGGTCTGGCGCTCTCCAAAGAGGAGATGGACTACCTTAAGAAAGTAGAGAAAGACCTGGGACGTCCGTTGACCGACTCCGAGGTGTTCGGTTTCGCGCAAATCAATTCCGAGCACTGCCGTCACAAAATCTTCGGCGGTACCTTCATCATCGACGGAGTGGAACAGGAATCTTCCCTCTTCCAGATGATTAAGAAAACCACTCAGGAAAACCCGAACAAGATAATATCAGCCTATAAAGATAATGTAGCCTTTGCCGAAGGTCCGGTTATCGAGCAGTTTGCCCCGGCAGACCACTCCAAGCCCGACTTCTTCCGGATAAAGGACATCAAGAGCGTTATCTCCCTGAAGGCCGAGACCCATAATTTCCCTACTACCGTAGAACCTTTCAACGGCGCTTCTACCGGTACGGGCGGTGAAATCCGCGACCGTATGGGCGGCGGTAAAGGCTCATGGCCTATTGCCGGAACAGCCGTATACATGACTTCCTATCCCCGTACAGACGAGGAACGTTCCTGGGAAGACATACTTCCGGTACGCGAATGGCTGTATCAGACTCCCGAACAAATCCTGATTAAAGCGTCCAACGGCGCCAGCGATTTCGGAAACAAGTTCGGCCAACCGCTGATTTGCGGTTCCGTACTCACCTTTGAGCACAAAGAGAAAGATGAAGTTTACGGTTACGACAAAGTTATCATGCTTGCCGGCGGTGTGGGATACGGTACGCAACGCGACTGTCTGAAAGGCGCTCCCGAAGCAGGCAACAAGGTTGTCGTTATCGGTGGCGACAACTACCGCATCGGTTTGGGCGGCGGGTCCGTTTCATCCGTAGATACGGGACGTTACAGCAGCGGCATCGAGCTGAACGCCGTACAGCGTGCCAATGCGGAGATGCAGAAACGCACCTACAACGTAGTGCGCGCACTTTGTGAAGAAGACGCCAACCCGGTGGTTTCCATCCACGACCACGGTTCCGCCGGACACGTAAACTGTCTGTCCGAGCTGGTGGAAGAGTGCGGCGGTCTTATCGACATGAGCAAGCTGCCTATCGGCGACAAGACCTTATCCGCCAAAGAAATCATCGCCAATGAAAGTCAGGAGCGTATGGGCTTGCTGATTCGGGAAGAAGCTATCGAGCATGTACGCAAGGTGGCCGAACGCGAGCGCGCCCCGATGTACGTAGTCGGCGAAACGACCGGCGACCATCGCTTCGCTTTCCAGCAGGCCGACGGCGTACGTCCGTTCGATCTTGCCGTAGAGCAGATGTTCGGTTCCTCACCCAAGACTTATATGGTGGACAAAACCGTAGAGCGTCATTATGAAATGCCGGAATACGAGTTGTCACAACTGCATGAATACCTCACCAACGTACTCCAGCTGGAAGCCGTTGCCTGCAAAGACTGGTTGACAAACAAGGTAGACCGTTCCGTAACAGGCAAGATTGCCCGCCAACAGTGCCAGGGCGAACTTCAGTTGCCGTTGAGCGACTGCGGTGTCGTAGCTTTGGATTATCGCGGCGAGAAAGGTATCGCAACATCTTTGGGACACGCTCCGCAGGCAGCGCTTGCCGACCCGGCGGCCGGTTCCATCCTCTCCGTCAGCGAGGCATTGACCAACCTGATTTGGGCTCCGCTTGCCGAAGGTCTGGACAGCGTATCCCTGTCGGCCAACTGGATGTGGCCTTGCCGCTCGCAAGAAGGCGAGGACGCGCGTCTCTATACAGCGGTAAAAGCATTGAGCGACTTCTGCTGCGCCCTGCAAATCAATGTTCCTACGGGTAAGGACTCTTTGTCCATGACACAGAAATATCCCGACGGCAGCAAGGTCATCGCTCCGGGTACGGTTATCGTATCTGCAGGCGGTGAGGTTTCGGATGTGAAGAAAGTGGTGTCTCCCGTACTCGTCAACGACGACAAGACCACCCTTTACCATATCGACTTCAGCTTCGACAAACTGAAACTGGGCGGTTCCGCCTTTGCGCAGTCACTGGGTAAAGTAGGCGACGAAGTGCCTTGCGTACAAGACGCCGAATACTTCCGCGACGCCTTCCTGGCCGTACAGGATTTAATCAACAAGGGACTTGTTCTTGCCGGACACGATATTTCAGCCGGCGGTCTCATCACTACGCTGCTCGAAATGTGCTTCGCCAATGTAGAGGGCGGTATGGAAATCAACCTCGACAAGATGAAGGAACAAGACCTCATCAAGATATTGTTTGCCGAGAATCCGGGTATCGTTATCCAAATCAGCGACAAGCGCAAGGAAGAGGTCAAGAAGATACTGGAAGATGCCGGTGTAGGCTATATCAAAATCGGTAAGCCGACCGATGAGCGTCACATCCTCGTAAGCAAGAACGATGCCACTTACCAGTTCGGCATAGACTATATGCGCGATGTATGGTATTCTTCATCTTACCTGCTCGACCGCAAGCAATCCATGAACGGATGCGCCAAGAAGCGTTTCGAGAACTACAAGATGCAACCGCTGGATTTGGTATTCCTACCCGAATTCAAGGGTAAGCTTTCACAATACGGCCTTGACCCGGACCGTCGTACTCCGACCGGTATCCGTGCCGCCATCATCCGTGAAAAGGGAACCAACGGTGAACGCGAAATGGCGTACTCGCTCTACCTTGCCGGCTTCGACGTGAAAGACGTAACCATGACCGACCTTATCAGCGGACGTGAAACACTGGAAGACGTGAATATGGTAGTTTACTGCGGCGGTTTCTCCAATTCCGACGTACTGGGTTCCGCCAAAGGCTGGGCGGGCGCTTTCCTTTTCAACCCGAAAGCCAAAGAAGCGCTCGACAAGTTCTATGCACGCGAAGACACGCTGTCTCTCGGCGTATGCAACGGCTGCCAGCTGATGATGGAATTAGGCCTCATCACTCCCGACCACGAAAAGAAGGGAAAGATGCTGCATAACGATTCTCACAAATTCGAGTCAACCTTCATCGGCCTGACCATTCCTACCAACCGCAGCGTAATGTTCGGCTCTTTGAGCGGCAGCAAGCTCGGTATCTGGGTGGCGCACGGAGAAGGAAAGTTCTCACTGCCTTACGACGAGGATAAATACAATGTGGTGGCAAAATATACTTACGATGAGTATCCCGGCAATCCGAACGGTTCCGACTACTCCATCGCAGCCATAGCCAGCACCAACGGACGCCATTTGGCTATCATGCCTCACCTGGAACGCTCCATCTTCCCGTGGCAGAACGGCTACTATCCCCAAGACCGTGTACACAGCGACCAGGTTACTCCATGGATAGAAGCATTCGTCAACGCGCGCAAGTGGGTGGAAGAAAAGACCCGGAAATGACAAAGCATCCAACCATAACGCGATAATAGAATAATGTGCCAAAGTTCCCGCCAATGCAGAATCTTTGGCACATTTCTTTTATTCCCCGCCCTGTTCCGCCAACTTATCGCCTTCGTACTCTGTTTCTCTTTTTTTTGCATATCTCAAACATATTCACTACTTTTGTGTTAATATTAAGTCCCCCCGAACGTTTATCAAACTCAAATTCCAAAATTGGCTGATATGAAAAAGCATTTCTTTTTCTTTATTTTCCTGGTATCATCCTTTTTAGCTGCTGCTCAGACATATAAGTACATCGGCGTAGAGGATGGTTTGAGCAACAGGCGGGTGTATGCTATTCAAAAAGGACCTAAAGGTTACATGTGGTTCCTCACGCACGACGGTATCGACCGTTACAACGGAAAGGAATTCAAACAATATAAACTTCTGGACGGCGAAGAAGAAATCAACTCCATGATGAACCTCAACTGGCTGTATTCGGACTCGCAAGGCAGATTATGGGAAATCGGCAAGCAAGGACGCGTTTTCTGCTACGAAAGCAAGCACGACCGTTTCCAACTGACATACAAGCTGCCCAAAAGCGAGACGGAAGGTTTACATACTCCCGTCAGCTATGGTTTTGTTGACGACAACAATACAATATGGCTCTGCAATCAAAGAAACATCTACCTATACGACAGCGATACGAAAAAGACCGTTACCATCAAGAATGAAATCAACGAGAGCATTACGGATATCGAGCAGATAGATGCCACCCACTATTTCATAGGAACGGACGTAGGCGTACATTACGCCGAGCTGAAAAACGACATACTCGCACTGAGCCCTTGCGAAAAGCTATATACGCTAAGGTTACAAATCAACGAGCTTTTCTTTCATAAAGGCAGCCGCAAAATCTTCATCGGAACTTTTCAAAGGGGGATTTATGTATACGACCTCAACCTTCACAAGGCATTTCATGTCAAGTCGGGTTTGATAGACGTCAGCATCAACCGGATTTGCACTTTCGGCGAGAATGAGATATTGATAGCGACAGACGGCGCGGGTGTCTACAAAATGAATGTGGATACCTATCAGTCCGAACCGTACATCGTGGCCGACTTCAACCGGTACAATGCCATGAACGGTAATACCATCTACGACATATACGTGGATGACGAGCAACGTATCTGGATGGCGAACTATCCCATCGGCATTACCGTACGCAACAACCGGTACAGCGATTACAAATGGATAAAGCATTCCATCGGCAATAAACAATCCCTCATCAACGACCAGGTAAACGCCATCATCGAAGACCACGAAGGCGATTTATGGTATGCCACCAATAACGGAATCAGCCTGTACGAGCACCGCACCCGGCAATGGTACTCCTTTATGAGCGTTTTCAATAAAGAACATGAGAACCAGAACCACACGTTCATATCCCTGTGCGAAGTCAGCCCCGGCATCATCTGGGCGGGCGGTTACAGCTCCGGCATCTACCAAATAGACAAGAAGAAACGCTCCGTCAGCTTCTTCACCCCCGCCCTATTCGGCGGTAAGACGATTCGCCCCGACAAATATATCCGTTCCATTACCAAGGACAGCGAAGGCTATATATGGTCGGGCGGTTACTACAACTTGAAGAAGATAGATTTCGAGCATCAGAAGATAGAATTGATTCCCGGACTGGAAGCCGTAACGGACATCAAGGAGAGAGACAAGGATTCCATATGGATAGGTACGGCCAACGGGCTGTATCTGCTGGAGAAAGCGACCGGTAAATACCGGTATATTACAATGCCGGTAGAGTCGTCCTATATATACTCCCTGTACCAAGACCCCAACGGACTGCTGTATATCGGAACAAACAACTCCGGTCTGCTCATATACGACCCCGTTCAGAAAAGCTTCGACCACTATCACAAGGATAACTGCGCACTTATCTCCAATAACATCTACATGATTCTGTCTGACGGGAAAGACGACATCCTGCTAAGCACCGAACAAGGGCTGAGCGGTTTCTATCCCAAAGAGAAGATTTTCCATAACTGGACCAAAGAACAAGGATTGCATTCCGACCACTTCAATGCCAGTTCGGGAACCCTGCGCAAGAATGGAAACGTCATTTTCGGAAGCACCGACGGCGCCATAGAATTTCCAAGAAACATGGTATTGCCCCGCGAGTACAGTTCGCGCATGATATTCAGCGACTTGCGCGTTTTCTACCAGACGGTATACCCCAAAGACGAAGGCTCGCCCCTGGTGTTGGACATTGACGAGACGAAAAGCCTGAAACTGAAATACAATCAGAATATATTCTCGCTTCAGGTTTCTTCCATCAACTACGACTATCCTTCCCTCATCCTGTATTCTTGGAAGCTGGAAGGGTTCTATGACGGCTGGAGTCGCCCCGGAGAGGAAAATATCATCCGCTTCACCAATCTGAACCCCGGTCAATACACCCTGCGCGTCCGCGCCATATCCAATGAAGACCGGCGCATCGTCCTGGAAGAACGCAGCATGGATATCATCATCGAGCAGCCCATCTGGCTCAGCATATGGGCGCTGCTGCTGTATGCGCTCATTCTTATAGCCCTTGCGAGCATCGCGCTGCGTATTATCGTGTTGCGCAAGCAACGAAAGATATCCGATGACAAGATTCGCTTCTTTGTCAACACGGCGCACGACATCCGTACTCCGCTGACGCTTATCAAAGCGCCGCTGGAAGAGCTCAACGACCGTGAAACGCTGACCCAAGAAGGGACGGACAACCTCAGCACGGCGCTTCGCAATGTCAACGCCCTGCTACGTCTTACTACCAACCTCATCAACTTTGAACGGGCGGACACCTATTCGAACAATTTCTACGTATCCGAGTACGAGCTGGGAGCTTATATGAACGATACCATCAACGCTTTCCGCTCATACGCTTCCGTAAAGCACATCAACCTGACTTACGAAAGCAACTTCCGCTATCTGAACGTTTGGCTGGATAAGGACAAAATGGACTCTATTCTGAAGAACATCATATCCAACGCGCTGAAATATACGCCCGACGGCGGAAGCGTGCACGTATATGCCTGCGAAACAGAAGATACCTGGAGCGTAGAGGTCAGCGACACGGGCATCGGTATTCCGCTGGACGAGCAGAAGAAACTGTTCAAGATGCATTTCCGTGGCAGCAACGCCATCAACTCCAAAGTAACCGGCAGCGGAATCGGCTTACTTCTCGTATGGAAGCTCGTACATATACATAAGGGAAAGCTCAACTTTACCAGTACCGAAGGAAAAGGCTCCTGCATCAAAGTATCTTTCCCCAAAGGCGAGAAGCGCTACCGCAAGGCCATACACCGCCCCGTTCCCATGAAAGAGAAAGAGCCGGAAAGGAGTAATGAGCTGGAGCAAATCACCGCTCCAAAGAAAGATACGCCGAACGCTCCTGCCGCCAATGCGCCCATCGAAGGCTACGAACACGCCCAACAGAAAACCCAAGATGCCGATAACCGCCAGAAGATACTGGTAGTAGAGGATAACGACGAACTGAGGGAATACCTGCGGCGCACTCTGGCCGAGAACTACCACGTGCAGGTATGCTCCAACGGCAAATCGGCGCTTTACATCGTGAAAGAGTATTTCCCCGACCTGATTATATCGGACATCATGATGCCCGAAATGCGGGGTGATGAGCTGTGCCAGATTGTAAAGAACGACATCGACACCTCGCACATCCCCATTATCCTGCTGACAGCCCTCAATACGGACAAGAACATCATTGACGGACTGCAAACCGGAGCGGACGAATATGTCGTGAAACCGTTTAATATCGGAATCCTGCGCGCCACCATCGCCAATCTGCTCGCCAACCGCGCTTTACTGCGCCACAGATACGGCAATCTGGATTTGAACGACGATACCCACAATACGGAATGTATCAACTGTTCTACGGATTTGGACTGGAAATTCATTGCCAGCATCAAGAAGAACGTGGAGGACAATATGGACAATCCGAGCTTCACGATCGATGTGCTTTGCACCCTGCTCAACATGAGCCGTACCAGCTTCTACAACAAGCTAAAGGCGCTGACCGACCAAGCGCCGGGAGATTACGTCCGGCTGATCCGCCTGAAACGCGCCATGCAACTGCTGAAAGAACAGAAGTACACCATCACCGAAGTGGCCGAGATGACAGGGTTCAGCGATGCCAAATATTTCCGTGAAGTATTCAAGAAACACTTCAATGTAAGTCCGAGCCAATACGCCAAGGACGAAGGAAATATCGGTGAGGCCAAACAATAAACAGAGTTACAGTATTTACACATGATATGACGAATATATATATTGAAGCGTTTTCCATCTTTTTCAAAATCGGTGCATTCACCATCGGCGGCGGTTATGCCATGGTGCCATTGATTGAGGATGAAATCGTAACAAAGCGCCAATGGATAGCCAAAGAAGATTTTATAGACCTGCTCGCCATTTCCCAGTCGGCGCCGGGTATTCTCGCGGTCAACATATCCATATTCATAGGCTATCGCTTACGGGGAATACGGGGAAGCATCATCACGGCTTTGGGAACGATACTGCCCTCTTTTCTCATAATCCTTGCCATAGCCCTGTTTTTCCATAACTTCAAAGACAACGTTTACGTAGAGCGCATCTTCAAGGGCATCCGTCCGGCGGTTGTCGCGCTGATAGCCGCTCCGACTTTCAGTATGGCCAAATCCGCCAAAGTCAACCGCTACACGATATGGATTCCAGTTGTTTCGGCACTGCTTATCTGGCTATTGGGCTTCTCCCCTATCTGGATTATCATTGCCGCCGGCGTAGGAGGATACGTGTTCGGAAAGCTACGCTATCCGAAAGTGAAAAGTTGAAAGCCACAGAGAACAGTATCCCCACTCCTAATCACTAATCACTAACCACTAACCCTTAATCACTGCATTATGCTTTTCCTTCAACTATTCTATACATTCTTTAAAATCGGGCTTTTCGGTTTTGGCGGCGGATACGCCATGCTTTCCATGATACAGGGCGAGGTGGTCACCCGCTACGGTTGGCTGACGCCGCAGGAGTTTACGGACATCGTGGCTATCAGTCAAATGACGCCCGGTCCCATCGGTATCAACTCGGCAACCTATGTAGGCTATACTACGATAGCCGAGCAATATGGCACAAGCATGGGCGTACTGGGTTCTTGCATAGCCACTTTTGCCGTAGTGCTGCCCTCGTTTATCCTGATGCTCACTATCAGCAAGTTCTTTCTGAAATATCAGAAACATCCTTCGGTAGAGGCCGTATTCAGCGGACTTCGCCCGGCGGTGGTCGGACTGCTGGCATCGGCCGCGCTGGTTTTGATGAACGCGGAGAACTTCAGCTCGCCCGATGAAGACATGTACTCTTTCATAATCAGTATCATCATCTTCCTTGTAGCCTTCATCGGCACAAGAAAGTATAAGGCCAATCCCATACTGATGATTATAGCGTGCGGAATAGCAGGGCTGATACTTTATTAGTACAGGACAAAAGACGGCTATCGGTCAAGGCGGACGAATATCCCCGGAAGAAAATAAAATATGCCCGGAAGAAACGAATGTATCTTCCGGGCATATCCCATCTACGGCTGCCGTATCTTTTACAGCTTCACTTTCTTGCCTACCGACTTGGACTCGTTATGCAAACGGTCGAGCGCCGTAACCACATAACGGTATTTCGTCTTACCGTTCTCGTAAGGTAACTTATAGAAAGTATTGCGCGTAACGGCCACGATGCGCGAGGGGTCGTCGATATCCACCTTCTCCTTAGAGCCGAAACGATAGACAACATACTGTACCGGACGGTTCATTTCATCCTTGAACTTCGGCGCAGTCCAGAAAAGGATGTAGCCGTCGGCCGTCCACACCGGTTTTACCTTACGCACCTTGTCGGGCGCTTCATTATCCATAAAGTCAAACACAGGCGGCAAAGCCGGATATTTATGGTATTCGGCAACCAGTGCATCCCGATACTTGCCGGCATTCTCCACTACCGCGCTGGCAGGCCACTGGCAGCTACCGCCGATAGTTTGATACGCACGCTGCAAAGCCATCTTGCGGGGAAGCTGATTGATAGAGGAATTCTTCGGGTCGGCATTCTGTACCGTATTCATTACGGACTGGCCGATGAACAGGGGACGGTTCTCCGTATGCTTCGCCCACCATTTCACCAATGTCTCATAATCGGCTGCCGGATGTCCTATCTGCCAGTATATCTGCGGTATGTTATAATCTATCCAGCCCTTGCGCGCCCACAGAAGCACATCGGCATACAAATCATCGTAGTTCTGCAATCCGTTCGTATCGCTGCCCAACGGGTCGCTGCTCTGGTTGCGATAGATACCGAAAGGACTTACTCCGAACTTCACCCAGGGCTTCAGTCCACGAACCGTTTCATGTATCTTCTGAATCAGAATATCCACGTTGCTGCGGCGCCAGTCAGCCTTATTGCCGAAGCCGCCGCCATAGCGCGCAAAGCTCGCGTCATCAGGAAAGTCCTTTCCTTTGATGGGATAAGGATAGAAATAATCGTCCATGTGAATGGCATCCACATCATAGCGCGACACGATGTCGGTTATCACCTTACAGATATGGTTGCGGCTTTCGGGCAATGCCGGGTCGAAGTACAACTGATCGCCGTACGTCACAAACCACTCCGGATGCGAATTATAAACATGAATGGGAGAAAGCTCGTTCTTCAACGAAGTCTTTACCCGATAGGGATTAATCCAGGCATGAAACTCCATACCCCGCTTATGGCATTCTTCAATCATAAACTGCATAGGGTCCCAGTAAGGTTCCGGCGCTTTGCCCTGTACTCCGGTCAGGAAGCGGCTCCACGGTTCGTACTGCGAAGCATACAACGCATCGGCTTCGGGACGCACCTGAAAGATAATGGCGTTGATGCCCGCGCCCTGCAAGGAGTTCAACTGGTTTATCAAAGTCTGCTTCAGCTTGTCGGTGGGCACACCGCGAAACTGTCCGTTCACCGCCTGAATCCACGCGGCACGGAATTCACGTTTGGGGTAGACGGTAGACGTTTGCTGCGCCTGCATGGTCAAAGTCAGCACACACAACAATACTGGCAAGAGGAGATTTCTAAGTTTCATTTTGTTCTTTTTAAATATTGCATGGCAAAGATAATGATTATCTTTGTACCCCAATTCATTTTCAACAGTCTATGACAAAAAATACATCTATCACCATAAAGGGCGCCCGCGTCAACAACCTGAAGAACATCGACGTAGAGATACCCCGCAACAAACTGGTCGTCATCACCGGACTGTCCGGCTCCGGTAAATCCTCACTCGCGTTCGACACGCTCTATGCCGAGGGGCAGCGCCGCTACGTGGAGAGCCTCAGCAGCTATGCCCGCCAGTTTCTGGGACGTATGAGCAAGCCCGAATGTGATTTCATCAAAGGCATCCCCCCCGCTATCGCCATCGAGCAGAAAGTAAGCAGCCGCAACCCCCGCTCCACCGTAGGAACCTCTACCGAGATTTACGAATACCTGCGCCTGCTCTATGCCCGTGTGGGACGGACATTCAGCCCGGTCAGCGGACAAGAGGTAAAGAAACATTCCACCGAGGACATCGTGAACTGCATGCTGGAGCAGCCCGAGGGAACACGCTACACCGTGCTCACCCCGATATTACTTCGTGAAGGACGTACTTTGCAGCAGCAACTGGAAATAGACATGAAGCAGGGCTTCAACCGTCTGGAAGTAAACGGAGAGATGGTACGCATCGACGAGTACCGCCCCAAAGACGGCGATACCGTATTCCTCTTGGTAGACCGCATGACGGTTTCCGGCGACAAAGATGCCATCAGCCGCCTTACCGACTCTGCCGAAACCGCCATGTACGAGGGTGACGGAGCCTGCCTGCTGCGTTTCTACCAACCGGACGGCACGACCAGCCTCTACCGTTTCAGCACCAAATTCGAGGCGGACGGCATCACGTTTGAAGAGCCCAACGACCAAATGTTCTCGTTCAACTCCCCCATCGGGGCATGTCCGGAATGCGAAGGCTTCGGACGTGTCATTGGCATCGACGAGCATCTTGTTGTCCCCAACCGCTCCCTCTCCGTATACGACGGCGCCGTAGTGTGCTGGCGCGGAGAGAAAATGGGCGAATGGAAAGACATGGTGGTACGCGGCGCGGAGAAAGCCGGCTTCCCCATTTTCACACCCTATTACGAACTGACGGACGGGCAACGCCGCATGCTGTGGGAAGGAACCCGCTACTTCGAGGGCATCAACGCCTTCTTCAAGATGTTGCAGGAGAACCAGTACAAGATACAGTACCGTGTAATGCTCGCGCGTTATCGCGGTAAAACCCTTTGCCCCAAATGCCACGGCACCAGGCTGAAGCCCGAAGCCGGTTATGTAAGGGTGGGCGGACGCAGCATCTCCGAGCTGGTAGACCTGCCCATCACCGAACTGAAAGTCTTTTTCGACAACCTGAAGCTGGATAAGCACGATACCGACGTAGCCCGCCGCATCCTTATAGAAATCAACAACCGCATCCGCTTCCTGCTGGACGTAGGCCTGGGATACCTCACACTGAACCGCCTCAGCAACTCGCTGTCCGGCGGCGAAAGCCAGCGTATCAATCTGGCGACTTCTCTGGGAAGCAGCCTGGTGGGCAGTCTCTACATCCTGGACGAACCGAGTATCGGACTTCACAGCCGCGATACGGACAAGCTGATACACGTCTTGCGCCAACTGCAACAACTGGGTAATACGGTGGTCGTAGTGGAACATGATGAAGAAATCATCCGCGCCGCCGATTACATCATCGACATCGGCCCCAAGGCCGGACGCCTGGGTGGCGAAGTTGTCTACTGCGGAGACATGAAAGACTTGCAAAAAGACAGCAACAGCTACACCGTGCGTTATCTGCTGGGTGAAGAAACCATTCCCGTGCCCGAAAGCCGCCGCCCGTGGAACCAGTATATCGAAATCACAGGAGCCCGCGAGAACAATCTGAAAGGCGTGGACGTGCGCTTCCCGCTTAACGTAATGACGGTAGTCACCGGCGTATCGGGTTCGGGCAAGAGTACGTTGGTGCGCGACATCTTCTTCCGCGCCCTCAAACGCGAGCTGGACGAATGCAGCGACCGTCCGGGCGAGTTCGCCTCTATCGGCGGAGACTTGAAGGAGCTGCGCAATGTGGAGTTTGTAGACCAGAACCCTATCGGAAAATCCTCGCGTTCCAACCCCGTGACCTACATCAAGGCTTACGATGAAATCCGCAAATTATGGGCGGAACAACCTCTTGCCAAGCAGATGGGATACACCGCCGGTCATTTTAGCTTCAACAGCGAAGGCGGCCGTTGCGAGGAGTGCAAGGGCGAAGGAACCATCACCGTAGAGATGCAGTTCATGGCCGACCTTGTGCTGGAGTGCGAATCCTGCCACGGCAAACGCTTCAAGTCGGATACGCTGGAAGTGAAGTTCCATGATGTCAACATCTACGATGTACTGGAAATGACCGTCAACCAAGCCATCGAATTCTTCACCGGGCACGGACAGAAGAAAATCGTGAAGCGCCTGCAACCGCTGCAAGATGTCGGACTGGGGTACATCAAACTCGGCCAGTCGTCCTCTACCCTCTCCGGCGGTGAGAACCAGCGTGTAAAACTGGCATACTACCTCAGCATGGAGAAAGCCGACCCGACGCTCTTCATCTTCGACGAGCCTACCACCGGTCTGCACTTCCACGACATCCGCAAATTACTGGAAGCCTTTGACGCGCTGATACGCCGCGGCCATTCCATCGTCATCATCGAGCACAATATGGACGTAGTGAAGTGCGCCGACCATATTATCGACCTCGGCCCCGAAGGCGGAGACAAAGGCGGCTACATCGTGGCAACGGGCACGCCGGAAGAAGTAGCGGCCTGTGCGGCAAGCTACACCGGGCAGTTCCTGAAAGAAAAGCTGCAATAAATCAACCGCATAATCCAGTCGGAATCGTCTCGTGAGATAAACAAATCCATCTCACGGGACGTTTTTTTTCATCCCATGAGACAAAAAAAATCGTCCCCTAAGGCAAAACCAATCATCTTAGGAGACGAAATCAACTATCGTGTAAAAGGCCTTTCCGTCCTCTTAGAAGTAGAAACCGAATCCCACTTTCAGTCCGAATTCCGAACGGTCTTTATTTATATCCCAATAAACGGCAGGTTCAATGGTTACCGTACGCGACAGGAAGAACGCGTAACCGCCTTCCAAGCCGAAGCCGAAACGGGTTTTGTCACCGCCGTCCCAGTTATAACGGTTCAGGTTGACGTCAGCTCCAAGGAAAACGCCTACTTTGTCGATATAATAACGTCCGCCCACACCCAGGGTATAGACATCCGTCCCGCCGCCTTGCCACTTGGCGCCGGCATCTATCAACAGGGCTACATTATCCATCAAAAACGCACCGCCTTTGGCTTCAAGGCCGAAATGCGCTTTGTCCGTTTCCGTATTATAAGAAAGGTTGAGTCCGGTAATGGACGGATTTACGAACCATTTTCCTTTTTCAAACTGCGCGTGGGCAGCCACAGTGCCAATAAGCAGGCATACGAGTAATGCAAGTCTTCTCATCTTGTTTTTATTTTTGAGTGAATAATTATTTTCGTTCTGTTCTATCTTCTTCACGGCGCTTCCGTTGCAGCTCTTCTTTCTTACGGAGCACCAGCCACAGTACAAGCACGATGACATACGAAGCGATTACGGTGACATACTTCTCCATATCGCTGATTTCCGTATTGCGCGGCAGGAAATACGCCGCGGTGGCAGAAACATAAATAAGCAAGGCTACGGTCAGCCCGGTAGATTTCTTGAATTTCTTCATCAGTCAAAGAGTTTTAGTCTGTTTGTTTTTCCATACGGCGAACCACACCAACGCGATCACGACACCGGCTATCCCTATACCGTAGGCCACCGGATGCGACAGGCCGAAACCCTCGGGCGCTATGCAGATATAGGTCGTACAAACGCAGGTCATGAAGAAGGCAGGTATCAGCGTCAGGAAATATTGCTTCTTCGCGCGCACCAGATATACCGTGACAGCCCATAAGGTAAAGACAGACAAAGTCTGGTTGGCCCATGCAAAGTAACGCCATATCATATCGAAACCGTCTTTATCGCGCAGGCTGTACAGCAGCAATCCGATAGCCGCCAAAAACATCGGTACGCAGATATATAAACGACGGCGCATCGATTTTTGTTCCATACCCAGGAAATCAGCGACGATAAGTCGCGCCGAACGGAAAGCGGTATCTCCGCTGGTGATGGGAGCGGCAATCACCCCCAACACAGCCAGTACACCGCCGACGGTTCCCAACCAGTTCTTCGTAATGGCATCCACGATAACGGCGGCATTCGTCTCCTCCATTCCGTTTTCGTGGAAGAAATAAGTAGCGGCCGCAGCCCAGATAAGAGCTACGATACCCTCGGTAATCATGGCTCCGTAGAATACGGGACGGCCATGACGCTCGCTCGTCATGCAACGTGCCATCAACGGGCTTTGCGTAGCATGAAAACCGCTGATTGCGCCGCATGCGATGCTGACGAACATAATGGGAAATATAGGCAGCGCGGAAGCATCGGGATTGGTGTTCCGCAACCCGTCCCACACTTCCGGCAATGCCGGATGATTCACGTAGAGCATTACCAAGATGCCCACCGCCATAAACAACAGCGCGATGGCGAATAGCGGATATATCTTGCCGATTATCTTATCCACCGGCAGCAGCGTGGCAAGCACATAATAGACAAAGACCACTACAATCCAGAAAGTGGTATCCAGCGTTTCCGGCGTCAGGCTGGCGAGCAGTCCGGCAGGCCCCGCCACAAAAACCGCTCCTACGAGTATCATCAGGATAACGGTAAATCCGCGCATCACCTGCTTGGTAGTCATGCCCAGATAGCGGCCTATAATCTCCGGCAGGCTCTCGCCGTCGTGACGCAACGAAAGCATTCCCGCGAAATAGTCGTGCACGGCCCCGGCAAAGATACTTCCGAACACTATCCACAGGTAGGATGCCGAACCGAACTTGGCTCCCATGATTGCGCCGAAAATCGGACCCAAGCCTGCAATGTTCAAAAATTGTATCATAAAGATTTTCCACGTAGGCAGCGGGATATAGTCCACCCCGTCGGCTTTCGTAAGAGCGGGCGTCTTACGGTCGTCCGGTCCGAATACGTGTTCTATAAAGCGTCCGTAGATGAAATAGCCTGCAATCAGCGCCAGCAGGCAAAGCGTAAATGTAATCATGGCGTGCTAATGTTTAACGTATATGCTGAATGTTAATGTATTTTATGTATGCAAATGTAACAGTTTCCAACTAAACTACGCAAATTTATCAAGCGATTTACTTATCTTCGCCGTGAAATATAACAGAAATAAAGAAGTAAATGTGAATTTACTCAAAACCAAGATAGCATTATGAAGAGATTAAACCTTATACTATTATATATCTTTTGTCTTCTCCCCCTTGCCGCCCAGCGCCCGCCCAAGCATGAGGTACGCGCCGCATGGGTCACTGCCGTTTACGGACTGGACTGGCCCCGTACCCGCGCCACCACTCCCGAAGGTATCCGTAAGCAGCAGGCCGAGCTCATAGAGATACTGGACAAACTGAAAGCCGCCAACTTCAACACCGTACTGTTTCAAACCCGTACCCGTGGCGACGTACTCTATAAATCCGCAATCGAGCCCTACAACTCCATTCTGACAGGGAAAGTCGGCGGCAACCCCGGTTACGACCCGCTTGCCTTCGCCGTAGCCGAGTGCCATAAACGTGGTATGGAATGCCATGCCTGGATGGTAACCATTCCTTTGGGCAACCGCAAGCATGTCGCCGCTCTCGGCAAGGAGTCGGTCACCAAACGCAAACCGGCTATCTGCGTACCTTACAAACGCGAATACTTTCTTAATCCCGGACACCCTCAGACCAAAGAATACCTGATGAGCCTCGTCCGTGAAGTCGTGGAACGTTACGATGTGGATGGCGTACATTTCGATTACCTGCGCTACCCCGAGCATGCCTTGCGCTTCTCCGACAGCTATACCTATAAGAAATACGGAAATGGACGCGACCTCGCGCAATGGCGGCGGGACAATATCACCGAAATAGTCCGTTATCTCTATAAGGGCGTCAAGGCGCTGAAGCCCTGGGTGAAAGTCAGCACCTGCCCCGTGGGCAAGTACCGCGATACCTCCCGTTATCCGTCGCGCGGCTGGAACGCTTTCCACACCGTCTACCAAGATGTGCAAGGCTGGCTGGGCGAAGGCATACAAGACCAGGTCTATCCCATGATGTATTTCCGCGGCAACGGCTTCTATCCTTTCGCCCTCGACTGGCAGGAACAAAGCAACGGCCGGCAGATTATTCCCGGCCTGGGCATCTACTTCCTCGACCCAAGTGAAGGCAACTGGACGGTGGACGAAGTGGAACGGCAACTAAACTTCACCCGTGCGCACGGTCTGGCAGGCGAAGGCCACTACCGCGTGAAGTACCTGATGGACAATACGCAGGGACTGTACGACATACTTGAAGAAAACTACTACACCGCCCCCGCCCTGCAACCCGCCATGCCGTGGATAGACAATGTGCCGCCAACCGCCCCCACGCGACTCAATGTCGAGAAACCGGCCGAAGGATATTGGAGAATCACCTGGCAACCCGCCACAGACAACGACAAGCGGAATGCGCCGACGTATGTAATCTACGGTTCCGACACCTATCCCGTAGATACCTCCGACCCTGAGAACATAGTGGCGCAACGCATACAGGGAACGGAATACATATATGCTCCCATCCGTCCCTGGACTGCCCGGAAATACTTTGCGGTTACCGCCGTAGACCGTTGCGGCAACGAAAGCCCCGCCTGCCGATAGAAAAGCAAAGGCAATACGTTTATAATCCCGGATTTGTTATTGACAGCGGGAATCAGAGCCGGACATACGCTCTATAACAGTTTTTACCCGTAACCGGAACCAACGGCAGATACCCGGAAAGAAGCCTGCCGTTTTCCACAATCAACGGATAATTCCGCATATCCTGTTCGTGCCGCGCACGCAACGCTCCGTTATCGGGAACGTATTCAACCGTGAAACGTCCCTTGCTGCCGGGAGCCGCAAACCTATCGTAAAACAAGCGGGCGACGACACCCATATTCATACGCATATTTATTTCCACGCAAGGGTGTACAAGGTATTTGTTCTCCTTGTCTTGTCGGCAAATCATCATGTCTACGCCCAGATAGCCGGTATAGGTATACCCATAGACCGAAGCCAATTCCGTACGGAGAGCTTCACGAATGCGCTCCAGCTTCTCAAGAGGCAAATAGCGTGCAATAATCTCTTCTATCTGCCCGTCCGATGCAAGCAGATTGCCGGTATATGCGCCGTGCTCGTTGGTGGAAAACATGGAATAGCCCGCAAAGCGTACCCCGCCACACCCGTCGGAATAAAATTCAAGGGCGAAATCTTCCACCTTATTATATATAGGTTCCGCCGTGAGGCAACCTTGCTCTCTCAAAATACGTTCACACCAATTGGAAACGGGCTTCGTAAATCCGTGCAGGCACCAATTCAGACCCTTTCCGCTACCGGACCAGGGTACTTTAAGCAAACAGGCGTGCATTGCATTGACTATGCGTTCGCAATCCTCGATATTGTTCACAAGAGTATGTTCGCCACAGGTGTATCCGGGATAACGCCCCGTCATGCGCCGCGTCATCTCCACGGCCTGAATACGGGAAGAAAGCGACCGGTAGTCCGCAAGAAGCCGAGGGGAAGGCAGTTTGTCTTCATTGACGCCCCTCTTCAAGAGATATTTGCGAATGGAAGGATTCCATCCCCACGGCACAATCGAGGCTTCGGCATAGTCGGGCAATTCAGGCTCGGTGGCCAGTTGCACCCGCAACCTGAAAAGTTCCCGCATCCTCCGCAAAAAATCCGCATTGTAGGCGGAAGGCGCCAGTACCGCACTGTCCGGAGCGGCATACCATATCGGCAGCAAAGCCATGTCCTGCGCCATACGGCGGGCCGAAGCCGGGGCTATGTAGTTCGACTCGTTATTGGCAAGTGCAAGGTCTGAATCCGGATTGAAAAGATATAGTTTCATTGATTATAGTTCATAATTATTCGGAACTGCAAACTTACAGAGAAAAAGAACAGCATACAAATATATAAAACTTAACTATGGACAAGATATTTTGCTATCTCTACTTTGCAATTCTATAAAAAAGGTGTATATTTGTCGCCCGATAAACCGAATTTAAAGCATGGAAGCATTTTACCGAACACACGCTTATCTGGTAGAGCATACGAATGCCCCCGTTCGCCGCGACCTCATGGACGAGATTGACTGGAACGACCGTCTTATCGGTATCAAAGGCACTCGTGGGGTAGGTAAAACCACATTCCTGCTGCAATACGCCAAAGAGAAATTCGGTACCGACCGTTCGTGCCTCTTCATCAACATGAATAACTTCTACTTTTCCGGTCACAGCATCGTGGACTTCGCTTACGAATTTCAACGCCGCGGCGGAAAAGTACTGTTGATAGACCAAGTATTCAAGCATCCGGACTGGAGCAAGGAACTGCGCCTGTGCTACGACCGCTTTCCCAATCTGAAGATTGTCTTTACCGGTTCGTCCGTGATGCGCCTGAAAGAGGAGAACCTGGAACTGCGGGACATCGTAAAAAGTTATAACCTGCGCGGCTTCTCTTTCCGCGAGTACCTGAACCTGCAAACAGGCATGAAGTTCCGCTGCTACTCGCTGGAAGAAATACTGAGCAACCACGAGCAGATAGCCAAAGGTATTCTTTCCAAAGTGCGCCCGCTGGACTATTTCCAAGATTATATGCACCACGGCTTCTATCCTTTCTTCCTCGAAAAGCGTAATTTCTCGGAGAATCTGTTGAAGACGATGAACATGATGGTGGAAGTAGATATTCTTCTTATTAAACAAATAGAGCTGAAATATCTCTCCAAGATAAAAAAATTACTATATTTGTTGGCCGTGGACGGACCGAAAGCGCCCAACGTAAGCCAACTGGCCAACGACATACAGACATCCAGAGCCACGGTGATGAATTACATCAAGTATCTGGCAGATGCACGACTTATCAACATGGTGTACCCGAAAGGAGAGGAATTCCCCAAAAAGCCGTCGAAGATAATGATGCACAACTCCAATCTGATGTACTCCATCTACCCCGTAAAGGTGGAAGAGCAGGATGTGCTGGAAACGTTCTTTGTAAACACAATGTGGAAAGACCACAAAGTGAACAAAGGCGACAAGAACATTTCGTTCATGGTGGACGAAGTGATGCCTTTCAAGATTTGTCAGGAAGGCGTGAGGATTAAAAACAATCCGGGAGTGACGTACGCATTGCACAAGGCGGAGATAGGCCGAGGCAATCAAATACCGCTCTGGTTGTTCGGTTTCCTGTATTAGGATTTACAGACAAAGAGATTTTTTTACTTAATAAATTCAATTTAGTTATGACTAAACAGAAGAAATTCATTACTTGTGATGGTAATCAGGCTGCAGCGCATATCTCGTATATGTTCTCAGAAGTAGCCGCCATCTATCCTATCACTCCCTCTTCTACGATGGCTGAATACGTAGACGAATGGGCTGCCGCAGGTCGCAAAAATATCTTCGGCGAAACAGTATTGGTACAGGAAATGCAATCCGAAGGTGGTGCTGCCGGTGCCGTTCACGGTTCTTTGCAGGCAGGTGCGCTGACTACTACGTACACCGCTTCACAAGGTTTGTTGCTGATGATACCGAATATGTACAAGATTGCCGGTGAATTCCTGCCTTGCGTATTCCACGTATCCGCACGTACTTTGGCAAGCCACGCACTGTGTATCTTCGGTGACCACCAGGACGTAATGTCTGCACGTCAGACAGGTTTCGCCATGTTGGCCGAAGGTTCTGTACAGGAAGTTATGGACTTGGCAGGTGTTGCCCACCTGGCTACCATCAAGTCTCGCGTTCCGTTCATGAACTTCTTCGACGGTTTCCGTACTTCTCACGAAATCCAGAAGATCGAAATGTTGGAAAACGACGACCTCGCTCCGCTTATCGACCAGGAAGCCTTGGCTGAATTCCGTGCACGCGCACTGAACCCGATGAACCCGGTTGCCCGCGGTATGGCCGAAAACCCCGACCACTTCTTCCAACACCGTGAATCCTGCAACAACTACTACGAGGCTGTTCCCGCTATCGTTGAGGAATACATGAACGAGATTTCCAAAATCACAGGCCGCAAGTACGGTTTGTTCGATTACTACGGCGCAGAAGATGCCGAACGCGTAATCATCGCTATGGGTTCTGTAACGGAAGCTGCCCGCGAAGCTATCGACTACCTCGTTGCCAATGGCGAAAAGGTTGGTTTGGTTGCCGTTCACTTGTATCGTCCGTTCTCTGCCAAGCACTTCCTTGCCGCCGTTCCCAAGACTGCCAAGAAGATTGCCGTACTGGACCGTACGAAAGAACCGGGTGCTAACGGCGAACCGTTGTACCTCGACGTAAAAGACTGCTTCTACGGTGCAGAGAATGCTCCGGTTATCGTAGGCGGCCGTTACGGTTTGGGATCCAAGGACACTACTCCCGCGCAAATCCTCGCCGTTTACAAGAACCTGGCTATGCCGATGCCGAAGAACCACTTCACTATCGGTATCGTAGACGACGTTACCTTCACTTCTCTGCCCCAGGAAGAAGAAATCGCATTGGGCGGCGAAGGCATGTTCGAAGCCAAATTCTACGGTTTGGGCGCTGACGGTACAGTAGGTGCCAACAAGAACTCTGTGAAGATTATCGGTGACAATACCGACAAGCACTGCCAGGCTTATTTCTCTTACGACTCCAAGAAATCAGGCGGTTTCACCTGCTCGCACCTGCGTTTCGGTGATACTCCTATCCGCTCTACATACCTGGTAAACACGCCTAACTTCGTGGCTTGCCACGTTCAAGCTTACCTGCACATGTACGACGTAACCCGCGGCTTGCGTAAGAACGGCTCTTTCTTGCTGAACACCATCTGGGAAGGCGAAGAGCTTGCCAAGAACCTGCCCAACAAGGTGAAGAAGTACTTTGCACAGAACAATATCACTGTTTACTATATCAACGCTACTCAGATTGCACAAGAAATCGGTTTGGGCAACCGTACCAACACCATCCTGCAATCCGCATTCTTCCGTATCACCGGCGTTATTCCGGTTGACCTGGCTGTAGAACAGATGAAGAAATTCATCGTTAAGTCTTACGGCAAGAAGGGTGAAGACGTTGTCAACAAGAACTACGCAGCAGTTGACCGTGGCGGCGAATACAAGCAACTGACCGTTGACCCGGCTTGGGCCAATCTGGCAGACGACGCCAAGGCTGAAAACAACGATCCTGCATTCATCAACGAAGTGGTTCGTCCTATCAACGCACAAGACGGTGACTTATTGCCGGTATCTGCATTCAAGGGTATTGAAGACGGTACTTGGGAACAAGGCACTGCCAAATATGAGAAACGTGGTGTAGCCGCATTCGTTCCCGAATGGAACGCTGAGAACTGTATCCAGTGTAACAAGTGTGCTTACGTTTGTCCTCACGCTTCCATCCGTCCGTTCGTACTCGATGCTGAAGAGCAGAAGGGTGCCAACTTCACTCAACTGAAGGCTGTAGGTAAAGCATTCGACGGTATGACATTCCGTATTCAGGTAGACGTTCTCGACTGTCTGGGTTGTGGCAACTGTGCCGATGTCTGTCCGGGCAACCCGAAGAAAGGTGGCAAGGCTCTGACTATGAAGCACCTCGAAAGCCAATTGCCGGAAGCTGCCAACTGGACTTACTGTGCTGAAAACGTGAAGAGCAAACAACATTTGGTTGACATCAAGGCCAACGTGAAGAACTCTCAGTTCGCTACTCCGTTGTTCGAGTTCTCAGGCGCTTGCTCCGGTTGTGGTGAAACTCCGTACGTTAAACTGATTTCCCAGTTGTTCGGTGACCGCGAAATGGTAGCCAACGCAACAGGATGTTCTTCCATCTACTCCGGTTCAGTACCTTCTACTCCTTATACCAAGAACGAAAAAGGTCACGGTCCTGCTTGGGCAAACTCATTGTTCGAGGACTTCTGCGAATTCGGTCTGGGTATGGAGCTTGCCAACGAAAAGATGCGCGCACGTATCGTGAAGGCTATGGAAGATGCCATCGCAGCAGAAGGAACTCCAGCCGAATACAAAGAAGTATTCCAGGCTTGGATTGAAAACATGTACGATGCAGACAAGAGCAAGGAACTGGCTGAAAAGATTATTCCGATGGTAGAAGCTGCCAAAGACAAGTGCGACAGCTGCAAGACTATCGCCAGTCTGTCTCAATACCTGGTAAAACGCAGCCAGTGGATTATCGGTGGCGACGGTGCCTCTTACGACATCGGTTACGGTGGTCTCGACCATGTAATCGCAAGCGGTAAGGATGTCAACATCCTCGTACTGGATACTGAGGTTTACTCCAACACAGGCGGTCAGTCTTCCAAGGCTACTCCGGTAGGCGCTATCGCCAAGTTTGCCGCTGCCGGTAAGCGTGTACGCAAGAAAGACCTCGGTCTGATGGCTACTACTTACGGTTACGTATACGTTGCCCAAATCGCTATGGGTGCCGACCAGGCTCAGACCCTGAAGGCTATCCGTGAAGCAGAAGCATATCCCGGTCCGTCACTCATCATCGCTTACGCTCCGTGTATCAACCACGGTCTGAAGGCAGGTATGGGCAAGAGCCAGGCAGAGGAAGAAAAGGCCGTTAAGTGCGGTTACTGGCACTTGTGGCGTTACAACCCGGCTCTGGAGGCTGAAGGCAAGAATCCGTTCACGCTGGATAGCAAGGAACCGGATTGGAGCGGATTCCAAGACTTCCTGAAGGGTGAAGTTCGTTACGCATCCGTAATGAAGCAATATCCGCAGGAGGCCGACGAGCTGTTCAAGGCTGCTGAAGAAAACGCTAAATGGCGTTACAACAGCTACAAGCGTCTTTCCAAAGAAAATTGGGGCGCTGAAGTTACAGAGTAATTCCGATTACTAAATAAAGAATAGAGGCTGCTCCTGAATAAGGCGTAGTCTCTATTTGTTTTTAATTAACAATACTAAATATCACAGGTTATGATTGGATTTATCATTTGGATTATCGGTGTGGTTCTGTGTGTCAAAGCCGTACTTGAAATCATGAAGTGGCCGGTAGACGGCGTGAAGAAACTATTAGTTGCAATTATCATCCTGCTCACAAGCTGGATTGGAATCTGTGTTTACTACTTCTGGGGAAGGGAAAACCTGCCTCAAATACTGAAATAAGTTCCAGTATCATTTACAGAAGTAAACAGACGTGTATTAAGAACAAGGGGGATAGACAACAGCTATCCCCTTCTTTTCAGAAACTCGGTAGGACTCTCCCCAAACTGTTCCTTATAGCATTTCGTGAAATAGGAAGGTGACGAAAAGCCCACTTCATAGGCAATCTCCGCTACCGTCATGTCAGAGGAGGCAAGCAGTGAGGCAGCCTTTTTCAACCTCATCTGGCGCAGCAGCTCATTCGGCGAATAGTTGGTCAGCGATTTCAGCTTACGGTAAAGCTGCACACGGCTCATACCCATATTCCGTCCCAAATCCTCCACATTGAGTTCCGCATCTTTCATCCTCTCCTCGACAAGCGATTTGAAGCGGGAGACGAAACCCTTATCCAAATCACTGATGGTTTCCTTCTCAATAGTCTGGTTATCTCCGAAGAACTGCCTCAACTGACGGCGGTTTGCAATAAGATTGCGGACACGAGACAAGAGCAACTGCGAATTGAATGGTTTGGAAATATAAGAATCGGCACCGCCATCATAGCCCTGGATACGCTGTTCGTCCAGCGAGCAGGCCGTCAGCAGAATCACCGGGATATGGCATGTCTGCAACTCCCCCTTCAAGCGGCGGCAGCATTCCACACCATCCATACCGGGCATCATTACATCGGAGATAATCACATCCGGCACATACTTCATGGCCAGCCGGATACCCTCTGTCCCGTCCGCAGCATCCAATACACGGAACTCGTTCGACAGAAGAGACTTCACATAGTTGCGAATATCCGCATTATCGTCAATTACCAGCACAGTAGGACAATCAGCCTCAACCACCTCTTCGCATGCCTTCACTTCCGTATCTATCAGGGTGGACGACACGTCCTTCTCTTCGGCAGGCAACGTCACTATGGTGGGATGGTACTGCAAAACATCCTGCTTCGGGAAAGTGACGGTGAAGGTAGTACCCTTATCATCACTATGTGCCGCAATGTTGCCACCATGCATCTCTACAAAAGCACGTACCAGCGCAAGGCCGATACCGGTACCTGCCTGATGTCCGTCCACTTGATAAAAACGCTCGAAGATAGCTTCCACATCGGTCGAAGAAATGTAACTGCCGGAATTGAAGACGGACAGACTGTAGTTCTGTTCCGACTTTAACAACCGTACGGTGATTTTCCCGTTCTCCGGCGTATACTTCACGGCATTGGAGAAGAGATTAAAGTAAATGCGCTCCATCTTCTCCGCATCCGCCATCATCCGGAAGTCCGTATCGGGAGATGCCTCAAAGCTGAAAGCAATATGTTTCTTCAGCAACGCCATGCGGAAAGAGTCGTTCCAGCCCCGGAAGCTGTCGAGCAAATCAAAAGGTTCGAGATGGAGATCCATGCGCCCGTTCTCCACCTTCCGGAAATCAAGTATCTGGTTGACCAGGCGAAGCAGGATATGCACATTCTTTTTCATCAGCTCGAGGAGCTGGCGCGGCTGTCCGTCGAGGGTGCGGTTGGCAAGAAGCTGCTCTATGGGATCGGCTATCAGCGTCAGCGGAGTACGGAAATCGTGTGAAATATTCGTGAAGAACACCAGCTTGGCATGCGTAGCCTCTTCCAGTTCATGGGAAAGCTGTTCCAACTGCGACTTCTGCACTTCCAACAGTTCCTTCTGCTGTATCAACTGGGTTTTCTGTTCCTCCAGTTTCTTTTTCTGCATGGACAGCTCACGGTTCAACCGGTTCTTGGCACGCAAGGAGAGGTAGACAGCCACCAACAAGCCGACCAGCAACAATAGGGCGGACAGACTGCCGTACAAGACAACCTGCTGCGTGGCATAACTGGCTAAATACTGGTTTATCTTTCCGTTCAGGGTTTCTATCTTTCCATCCAGGGTGCCGATGTGGGCGGTCTGCATCTTCATGATGAGAGCATTGTCGCGGTCGACGACGGAAGTGCCCAGGATAGTTTCACGGGGGAAATCACGCTTGTTCAGAATATCCATGGCAATCTGCATCACGCGGTCGCCACCGGTAGGATATATAAACGTGGCATCCAGTTCGCCGGCAAGCACTTTCTCCACTCCATAGTCTTTGCCGGACAGGGCGTCTATGCCGATGAACCGCATATCCTTTTCCCGCCCCTCTCGGGCAGCGGCAGCATAGGCTCCGGCCGCCATACGGTCATTCTGCGCATACACCAGGTCGATATGCGGAAAGCGGCTCAGCAGAGTATCCATTTTCTCTCCGGCCTTGAGTTGCAACCAGGCACCGTCTTCAACGGCCAGCAACCGGATACCGGGATAAGCGGATATAGCCTTCACAAATCCTTGATGACGGTCTACGGCAGGTGTGGAGCCCACCAAACCTGAGATTTCCACCACATCTCCCTGCCCGTGCAGCACATTGGCCACATACTCTCCCACAGCTTTCCCTATCTCGTAGTTGTCTGCACCAACGTAGGCCGTGTATTTGTCCGAAAGGATTTTACGGTCCACTACAATCACCGGAATGCCCCGGTTGTATGCCTCCTCCACAACCGGAGTTATCGGAGTGGCTTCATTAGGGGCCACAATCAGCAGGTCCACCCCTTCGGCTATCAGTTCACGAATGTCTTTTGCCTGACGGTCATTATCGTCGACGGCAGTACGGATGTCCACCTCCACATCTTCGTAGAAATGGGCTTCACGGAGTATCTCACTGTTCATCTGGCGCCGCCATTCATCCTCGCTACATTGGGAAACGCCGATACGGAAACGTGCCTCGCGCCGGGAGCAGGCAACCGCCACTCCCCAAAGCACGAGCAGAAAGAATAAAATCCGAAGGTTATGCTGTCTCATCTTCACTTTCCTCTGATTTAAGATTGCAGATGAGCAAAGATAACGAAAAATGTGAAAAGAATAAGAAAAATCTATGCCAGCCTTTCTTTCAAGGCGTCCGGCAATTCCGGCATGGCACCGCTCTGGGTACATACATAGGCAGAGACTTCCACCGCCAGTTTATGGGCATCGGGCACCTGCTTCCCGCTGAGAATGGCAGCGGTGAAGGCTGCCGTGAACGAGTCACCGGCTCCAACGGTGTCCGCCACCGGTACCTTGGGCGTCTCCTGGAAGGAAACCACTCCCGGAGTGAACACATAGCTGCCGTTCGTTCCACAAGTCAAGATAAGCATCTTCAGGTTATACTTGGCCAGCAGAATCCAGCATTTGTCCTGCAAGTCGATGCCCGGGTAGCCGAAAATACGGCTGATGGTCACCAGCTCCTCATCGTTTATCTTGAGGATGTTGCAGCGGCGCATGGATTCGCAGAGTATCTCTTTGGTATAGAACCCTTGGCGGAGATTGATGTCGAATATCTTCAGTTGCCCCTCCGCATCGGGCATCGTGTCGAGAAAACGGTTGATGGTGATGCGGCTTGTTTCACTGCGTTGCGCCAAAGAGCCGAAACATACGGCACGCGTGTTCAGTGCCAGACGCTTCAGTTCGTCGGTAAAGGGAATGTTGTCCCAGGCCACGCCTTCTTTTATCTCATAGCACGGCACGCCCACGGCATCGAGCGTCACCTGCACCGTTCCCGTGGGGTAAGGCACGCGCTCAATCTGCGTGCGCAGCCCCTTCCGGGCGAACACATCCAGAATCTCGTCCCCATCCGCATCGGCACCTACGGCACTGACCACACGGCTGTCGAAACCAAACTGCGATGCATGGTAAGCAAAGTTTGCCGGAGCACCGCCTATCTTCTTTCCTTCGGGGAGGCAGTCCCACAGAGCCTCGCCCATACCTACTATTATCTTATTCATAATATTATATTGTTTAATGAATGATATATTTTATTCACGGCAAACTCAATGTCCTACCCACTGCAAACCTAATAAAAAAGTTCCTAACTATAGAATGAAAAGTTGCCAATTATCTATTAAAAAGTCTCTAAGAACTAAGGATTATCTCTATCCCAAGGCTTGGGATAGACATCCGCAACCTTGGGACAGATATCCGCAGCCTTGGGATATGTGTCCGCAGCCTGCGAACAAAGATTACCGCTTCATACGCAGCATATAGAAGAACAAGTACACTACCCCTACCGTCATCACAGCCACGGCACCGCTTTGTCCTACAGCATCACTTGCCAAGCCCATTGCTATCGGAAACACCGTACCGCCGAAGAGCCCCATAATCATCAAGCCGGAAACCTCGTTCTTCTTTTGTGGCATAGCAAGCAACGCTTGGGAGAAGATAACCGGAAAGATGTTCGAATTGCCGAAACCGATAAGGGCAATGCAAATGTATATCATTGTCTTTTCATGGAAAACGAACAACCCTACCATCGCAGCCAACATACATAACACGCTGATGCCGAAGAAGGTTCGGGGAGCCATCTTCTGAAGAATGAAGGCTCCGAGAAAGCAACCCGCCGTGCGGAAGATGAAGTAAAGGCTGGTGGCAAAGCCGGCATCGGCCAGCGTCATGCCCAGACGCTCCATCAGGATTTTGGGCGCTGTGGTATTCGTACCTACATCAATGCCCACATGGCACATGATGCCCAGGAAGCAGAGAAAGATAAACGGCTTGCCCAGCAGGGCGAGGCACTCCCCGAAGGTGGAAGGGCGTCCCTCTTCCTTTTCCTCGCGGATGGAAGTACCGCTCAGCCAAAGAATGGCAATCACCGCAATGACCATATAGACCGGGAACAGTACCCTCCAGCCCATGCCCAGAGACGGAATGGCCTGCGTAGCTCCCCACATGGCGATGTATGGAGCCAGAAACGAAGCAATGGCTTTTACAAACTGTCCGAAGGTGAGCGAACTTGCCAGCCGCTCGCCGCTTACGATGTTGGAAAGCAGCGGGTTGAGCGACGTTTGCATCAGCGCATTACCGATGCCCAGCAATGAGAACGAGAGCAGCATCAGCACGTAACCGTCTCCGAAAACCGGGAGAAGCAAAGAGGCAAACGTGATGACAAGACTGAGAAGCACCGTCTTCTTACGTCCGATGCGGTTCATCAGCATACCCGTAGGTACGGAGAAGATAAGGAACCAGAAGAACACCAGAGACGGGAATATGTTGGCTTGCGAGTCGGTCAGGTTCAAGTCGGCCTTCACGTAGTTGGAGGCGATGCCCACCAAATCTACAAAGCCCATGGCGAAGAAGCAAAGCATGACCGGAAAGAGCTTTGCCAAAGAAGAATTCTTAGTATTTTCCATGCTGAAGATTATTATCTGTTATTTTAATCCGAGTTTGTACACAATAAACGAGGTGACATTGCAGCTTCCACCTTTAGCATAGAAACTGATGCGGTTGTAAGGTTCCGACGGGAATACAAGATTTGTCATGGCAAAACGTCCGTCGTTGCCAAACGCTTCAATGCTCGACTTGTCTACGAACAAGCGGAGTTTCATTTCATTGCCACCCTCGACAGGAGCCACGGTCACTGCAGGGAAGTCCTTGCTGAACGACACCTCACCACTCTTGATACGGTCCATGGTGAACGTCTTTTCCGCCAGGTTATAGTACATCTCCACCTCCTCGCCTTTCGAGTTAAAGAGCTGGAATCCTATCACATCCGCATCCTTGTTCTTGATGGTCATTTCGATTTCATACGTTCCGGAATTGTCATTCAGCAGTTTGTCCAGATTATACGTGCGGTCTACCTTGAAAGCACGCTTCTTGCTGCCTTTATCCCTCAGTTTCAGCAATTCGGGAGACGGGGTTACCTTTACATAGGTTTCACCCTCCGAGGTATAGAGCGAAAGGTCGCGCGGCACGGAGTTGGCACTACGGTATTGGCGGGTGGGCACATCGTTGGCATATTGCCAGTTGCTCATCCATGCCAATGCAATGGCACGTCCTGCAGGAGCATTGCTCCAAGTGACAGTTGCATAATGGTCTTTTCCCCAGTCCATCCATTTCGTCACTGCGGGAGACTCGTTCACGAATCTCTTTCCGTCAAATGTCCCCACGAAATATTGTGTGGCAGAGCCACCGAACGGTCCACCCGGATTGAGGTTACAGACGAGTACCCACTTCTTCAGTTCCGTACCTTCAACCGGCAGTTCAAGCAGGTCGGGACACTCCCAGACTCCGCCGTGAGCACCTTGTCCTTCACCGAATTTGCTCTCCAGCGTCCAGCTCTTCAGGTCGGCAGAAGAGTATATTTCCATTTCCTGCCCTACGGCAAGAACCATGATCCATTTCTTGGTATCTTCGTGCCAGATGACTTTAGGGTCACGGAAGTCGCGCTGCGTGGAAGTCAGGATGGGATTTCGCGCATACTTCTTGAAGGTTTTTCCGTTGTCAAGGCTATAGGCCATGCTCTGCACTTGACGGTCGCTTGCCGATGTATAGAAGGCAATGACGGCACCGGCACCGAACCCGGCCGTATTATCCTTGTCGACAACACAAGAGCCACTGAAAATTGTTCCCAACGCATCGGGCGAAATGGCATCTCCGTGATGCTCCCAAGTGACGAGGTCCGTACTGGTGGCATGTCCCCAATGCATGTTCCCCCACATGGAGCCGTAGGGATTATGCTGGTAGAACAAATGGTAGACCCCGTCTTTGTAGAACATTCCGTTAGGATCATTCATCCAACCGTAAGCCGGGCTGAAATGATACACCGGACGGTACTTCTCCCGGTTCGAAACATCGAATTCATCCGACAGTTTCATTTCTTCCCAGCATAAGGCCGAATCCGGAATAAGCTGGAAGTTGAAAGAGAGATGTTTATTATCGAAGCCGGTCAAATCGACCGGAACAAAATAGTCAACCTTATTGACTGCCAATCGCACGTTCATACTGCGTACAACATCATTGTCCGCTATCATATACAATTTTGCCTCCGGAGAAGCCTCTTCCACCGGCAGCAGCAAAAACTTCTTCTGCTCGTCAATTTGGACGATACTCTGTCCGTCACCCAGATGTTTAATCACGAAAGGAGGATTTATGGCCTGGCATGTGAAGACAGCCACGGTAGTTCCTAATATAAATACGGTAAGCGTCCTTCTGATTGTCCGCCAAAAGTCTTTTAAATGAATCATGTTTCTGTTGGTATTAAATTAATTATGTTTTTCTACCATGCAAAGATACGCCACCAAGCAGCAGGAGGCTATCTTTTTTGTTTCAAAGCATACTACAAATGTTACATTCAGTCTAAAATAATACAAATTAAATTCCTCATCTCCATATTGATTTAAGCATCCAGGCATCCAACTCCATCTTCGTCCCCTTCTTCTGCGCAAAAAGTTCGATACCGGTTTGAGCCTCGCCCGGATAGGTTAATAATGTGAATACATCCTTCCCGTCATTGGCAAAGATTTCAATACTCGATTTGTCTACAAATATATGCAAACGTATCTTATTATCTACCGGTTCCACCCTGGTATATGCCATACGGCTGAATTTAGGAATCTGCACATCGGAGCAATGGGTGCGGTCAATCACCAGATTATGTGAATCCGTATCATAGCTGACCACCACTTTGCGCCCTTCACCCACACACAAATTCAAGCCAAAGGTGTTGGATACGTCAGTAGAAAACGAAGCATCGAGTTCGTAGACATTCTCATCGGGAACAAAGCCGGGTAACCTCTGTGTTCCCACCGATAAAGCACGTTTCACCGATGCAGGCTTATGGCGAAGTGTTTGCAACTGTTCCACCGGTTTCTGCACCAGCCTCACGCCTTCCTTGTATGTCTTCAGTTCCAGATTACGGGGAATGGACCAGAAGCCCTTCCCATACTTCGATGGAGCTACCGGTGCATAGTCCCAGGTTGCAACCCAGCCCATCGAAATTTTGGAATCCAACGTTCCGTCAAAATCCTGAAATGTGCGGGATGCATAAAAGTCCAGCCCTTTGTCCACATATAGAGGCTCTGCAGGATGGTTCTCCATCAGCTTAAAAGAAGTGCCGTCGAAGTCTCCTATAAAGTATTGTTCTTGCGCCCAGTTTACAGATACGACCATCACCCACCTTTTCTTGTCAGAATCCCCGTCAACCGGCAACTGGAATAAATCCGGGCACTCCCAAGACTTTTCACTGTCACCGGCAGGGCCGAAATCACTGGTCCAAGTCCAGCTCTTCAAATCAGGAGAGGTATAAAACTTTATTTTCTTCTCCAGGGCCTTGGCTACAACCATCACCCATTTTCGGGTCGGCTCGTGCCAGAAGACGGTAGGGTCCCTGAATTCCGTACTCCAAAGGTCCAGAACCGGGTTACCTTCATAATAATGAAATGTCTTTCCGTCATGACTGAAAGAGATGCCCTGCGCCTGTTTCTTGGAGTCCTTCTCAAAAACGGTGTAAGCCGCCACATAAGCCCCCTTGCCGAAGCCGGCCGTGTTGTTCTTGTCTATGACCGCAGAACCGGTGAAGTAACTGATATTGTCATCCGCTCCGGTCATGGCATAAGGGGTTATCTGCTGGTAATGTACCAAATCTGTAGATTCGACTTTGCCCCACCAGTACATATGATATTTACCCTGATAGTACATGAATCCCGAGGGGTCACCAATCCATCCCTTCTCCGGACTGAAATGATACTGAGGACGATAAGGCTCTTTGTATAAACTGTCTGAATTCATTTGTGCACCGGCAGACAATGTTCCTGCCACTAAAAGTGCACCCAATATAGTAGGTATCTTCATTTTCTGTATTTTCATTAAAAGTTCATCTTTACCCTTGCATCTTTCAGTCTCCAAACTTCGGCAGCAACTTCCGTTGTTTTTCCATTAGAGAATAGCTCCAATAGCGTACTATTTTCTTTCAAAGGGAAGATTCTTGTAGTGAACGCATCTTCGTTATTAATAAATCCTTCCACTACAGAACCGTCAATAAACAAACGAATCTCCACCGGTTTAGCAGTATCCAACCGATAATGATCCTTACGAATCTTCAAAGGAATGTGTGCACGCAAGGAAGAATGCGTCTGGTCCACAATAAGTTCCTCCTTCTCCACATCATAATAAATCAGGCTATATTCGCTATTATCCGGATTCTTACACAATGTAAATCCAAACCGTTTTGCGTCACCGGGATAAAAAGTCGCCTTGACTTCAAGCTGATGTTCCCTTCTGCTCACAATGCACGGTTTCGCAGCAGTCAATGCCTTTCTGGAATAAACCGTCGGTTGTTCACGCAATTGTTTCATCACGGGATGGGGTGTTTGGCATAGTTTCCCATCTTTCAGCTGCCATCTTCTGGGCATACTGTAGAGATGTGCCCATCCTTGTTCATAAGTGGCCTCCCCTCCTATTTCATCGGGTATAATGGCAATGGCAGCAACATCCCCTTCCGGAGTCTCAACAACAGAGGGGGACAGCAAGCGGTTGATGACCTCCAGATTTTGAGGGACTGGGTTGTCCGGTATAAACTTTTCATTCTTGAAATCTCCTATCCAATACTGGCAACGCGCAGGTATGCCTTTATGAGGAACCCTATTCACCAAAAGAACATACTTGCCGCCCATCTTCTTAAAGACCGGCATTTCCCAGAAAATACCGGAGTCATCCACTTCCGGATTGCCCTCAAACAGCAAATGTACAAAATCCCATTTCTTCAAGTCTGCCGATTTATAAAGCAGCAAAGCCCCGTGGGGTGTATCGGTCTGCTCAATGCCGAAACCGATAATCATATACCAGACATCACCCTCTTTCCAGACATACTGGTCACGCATGTCCGTACGGGTATATCCGGCAGGCTTCTTGGCAATAACCGGATTACCCGCATATTTCTCCCATTCTATCAACGCAGTATCTTTTGGAAAAGCAATACCCACTCCCATCTTGTCTCCACCGGCTGTGTATATCAGCTGGGGGATATCGTCATCATTGATAACAGCATGCCCGGACCATATTCCATTCTTGTCATAAGCAGCATCAGGAGTCAAAGCCGGCTTTTCCTCCGTCCAATGAAGCATATCGGGACTGCTGAAATGTCCCCAATTTATCTGCCCCAGGAAGATTGCAGAAGCATTCTTCTGATTGAATATATGATATTTACCTTTATAAAGAAGTAAACCATGCGTCTCATTCGTCCAGTTGGCAGCCGGCAACAGATGATAGCGGGGACGGTTGAAGTCCTTCGCAAAACGGGTTTCCGGAATAGCCAAAACCGGAGTTTTCTTCAATCCTAAGGCAATCTCGTCTCTCCATGCAGACGAATCATCGGAAAAGGGAGTGAAGCTTATCCCGTCAATCAACCCGTTTATAGCCGTAACATCGTACATCCAAACCTTCTTTTCCCTGAAATCCTTACCTACCCGAAGTATCATTTCACCATCTTGCAAGTTCCGGGGCCATACCTCTGCACTCATCCTCTGCCCATTCAGGCAAACCGATTCATTACTTAAATCAAGGACCACATGCAGCCACTTGAAACGGTCGACTTTTGTCTTTAATGAACAGTAAGAGTATGAGCCATTCTGCCCCATTCCCAACAGCAGCTCACCATAACGGTCTACACATACCGCTACAGATGTTCCTGCCATGTCTCTGATTCCCATAAAGGCAGCAGTATCCGTCGGATAAGATTCCAGAGCAAACCATCCGGACAACGACGAAACATCTCCTTCCGTGGTTGTATCCATCCAAGTGGAATACCCGTCTGTACGAAGGGCTTTACCTTCGACTCCGGTAACAAATTCCGGTATTTCCTTTATAGTGTACAAATTCAACAATGACTTGCCGTCACTGGAAAGTAAGGGGTCCTGCCCGTCAAACGACCATGTTTTTTGAGCAAAAGCTGCATTCAAAGAAAGCAATAGACAGCCCAATATAGAATAGGCAAAGTGTTTCATAATAAAAGATTGTTTAAAGGAAAAGAGGGAAACAAACGTTTCCCCTCCCTTACGTTTTTATTTCAAAATATAATTAGTTGAACGGAGCATAACCGGGATTCTGTACATACTTGCCTCCAGAAAATCCGTATTGATTGTTCGGAACCGGATAATACTCATCCTTTCCACCCGTAAAGTGCGCATTGGCATAATAAATGCGATTGTCTGACTCCGCGGTAATGTACTTGTTCATGGTTGAACTCCCGCCCCAGCAGGCCCAGCTCATCATTGCGGACTACCGGCACCTGAACATCATAGTTGCCGTCGGCAATCTCGCGGGCACCCTCCGAAAGCTGGCGCATCGGGCGGGTGAACCACCGGCTGAACAGCGCCGCCACCAACAGGTTGAGCGCAATCAAAAAGATAGCAACCGGAATCAGCACACTGCGCATGACCTCGGCGGCTGTTTCAATCTGTGCCAGGCTGGCGGATACGATCACACCGTAACTGCCGTCTTTGGTCAGGCAGCCCACCAGCATCTGCCGGTTGCCGCCGGATTCAATAATTTTGTACAGCGAACCCTCATTGTACAGGGCATGGCGGGCCAGGATGGCGGTTCGGGTGTCTGGGGTATATACCGTCATGTTATCGCCGAAAGTGGCCATGCTGTTGTGTAAAATGCAGGGGTAAAGCCCCTCAGATGGTTAGGCAAAACAAATTTACAAAGTAAAAATAGCACTCCCACCGGGCGTTGTCAAGTAGAAACCGGAAAGTTTGCAGAGGTGAATTTTCGATGCAGGAAACGATCTGCATCCTCTATACCGCAAAGCCCTTGACCTTTTTGCCGGAGCGCAGTATACTTTTTATGTGGTTAGTTATGTTTAACCACAAGGAGGTTCGACATGATACAAGACGCATTCTGGGGGATCCTGATCCCCTTTCTGGGCACAAGTCTTGGGGCAGGCTGTGTATTCTTTTTGAAAAAGTCCCTGAGCGACGGCATCCAGCGTGCCCTGACCGGCTTTGCAGCTGGGGTCATGGTGGCGGCATCGGTGTGGAGTTTGCTGATCCCGGCCATGGAGCAGGCTGCAGATCTGGGCAGGCTGGCGTTTTTCCCGGCGGCGGTGGGTTTCTGGCTGGGCATCCTGTTTTTGCTGCTGCTGGACCATCTCATCCCGCATCTGCACCAGAACAGCTTGCAGGCCGAAGGGCCAAAAAGCCAGCTCCAGCGCACCACCATGATGGTTCTGGCGGTGACGCTGCACAACATCCCGGAGGGTATGGCAGTGGGCGTAGTCTACGCCGGATACCTTGCCGGGACCGCTCAGATCACTGCCGCCGGGGCGCTGGCGCTTTCCCTTGGCATTGCCATCCAGAACTTCCCGGAGGGTGCCATCATCTCCATGCCCCTGCGGGCGGAGGGGATGAAAAAAGGCCGGGCGTTCTGGGGCGGCGTACTGTCCGGCATCGTAGAACCCATCGGGGCAGTGCTGACGATTCTGGCGGCAGGCATCGTAGTACCCGCTTTGCCCTATCTGCTCAGCTTTGCCGCCGGAGCCATGCTGTATGTTGTAGTAGAGGAACTGATCCCGGAAATGTCACAGGGACAGCACTCCAACGTTGGCACGGTGTTTTTTGCGGTAGGCTTCAGCGTGATGATGGTGCTGGATGTGGCACTGGGGTGACGGTTGGGGGGGCTTGAAAACGAAATCTGTTTCGGAATCTCCGAAAATGCCTGAACTTCTTGACAGCGACAACAGCAGGGCGTATTATTTTGGCAGAAGGGCCGCTGAGATGCGGCTTTTTATAGAACAAAAAAGTTAGCTTTACCTAACTACAGCGCGAGGAACTGCGTGAAAAGCATTGCATTGTGAACTGTAAATAGAAAGAGGGTGGCGTTATGTCCTTTTTTGAAAACACCCGCAAGCCCGTAGGTCTTGGCGGGAAGATCATGGTTGCCATGATGAACTTCGGACACAGCGCAATGGCAGCGTGGGGACTTCAATTTTTGCAGCCTGCCCCGGATGCCATGGTGCTGGACTGCGGCTGCGGCGGTGGAGCGAACATTAAAACGCTGTTGAAACTGTGTCCCAAAGGCAGGGTGCAGGGCATCGACTACTCAGCCGTCAGCGTGGAAAAAGCGCGAAAAGTCAATGCCAGAGCCATTGCGGCAGGACGGTGTACCGTGCAACAGGCAAGCGTGACAGAGCTGCCGTTTGAAGCGGAGCAGTTTGATGTGGCGACCGCCTTTGAAACGGTCTATTTCTGGCCGGAACTTGCGCAGAATTTCAGAGAGGTCTATCGGGTGCTGAAGCCCGGCGGGACTTTTTTCATCTGTAACGAAGCAAACGGCGAAACAGCAAAAGACGACAAATGGACGCAGATCATCGATGGCATGACCATCTATACGGACACTGCACTGAAAGAGTATCTGGAACAAGCAGGATTTTGTCAGATTCAGAGCCACAAAAACAAAAAGGGGTGGCTGTGCGTTACAGCGCGGAAATGAGAGGGAAAAAAGCCATGAGCATTTTTGCATCCATCCTGCGGGCAGTGTATAGACTCTCCGGAGTGAAA